>Ga0210241_100152_pt1 | contig 55336 bp, 37 predicted proteins | sample ChrtobMetP5a_8mM_FD_155488 | JGI IMG/M metagenome (GOLD analysis project Ga0210241, IMG submission 155488) | Chrysochromulina tobin associated microbial communities from unialgal haptophyte culture, Seattle, Washington, United States - P5a_8mM | ecosystem: Host-associated > Algae > Haptophytes >...
GATGTGTCGGGAGGGGGGGGGTAAGGGGTCACCGGGTGTCATCACACTGATGTACCCCGGGCCGTGTAGGCCGTTATACTTGTGGGGGCCGCTCGTAGGGGGGTGCCAAACGAACCGCCCTCTGCCAAGGGGGGGTTTTAGCCGCCCGATGGTCGCCCGCCTCGTTAGGTACGGTCCGGTGAGACAAAAGAAAATTTTCTAGGTGGGAAGTTGACTCAAAATTCTTCGACTTCAATTGATTTCATCATCGTCGACCGCGCTTCGACCCGGAGATTTCACTGCGCGATCGTCGCACTTCATCCACATGCCTTCCTCGTCTGTAACATTGGCTGTGGCCGTGGGCCTTCCGCTCGTGCAGTCCTTCGGGATCGGCATGCCACAATCGTTGCCGATGGCGCCCGTTGCCGTCGCCTTCGGCCGCACCTCCGCGCCGATGATGATCGCCGAGCTGTTGAAGCCCAACGCGAAGAGCAGCATGCCTGCGCTGGGCAACGTGCTGCCCGACTGCCCGTCGACCAAATGGAATGCGGATGGCCTCAGTGCCGTGGACTGGCAAAAGAAGTACAAGGCAGAGGGCGATCTGCCAGTATGCCCGGTGGAGGTGGTGGCCACCACCAAGGACAATGCGATGGGCGTCGAGTACTTTGTGCAGAACCGCGCCGAGATCCAGGCGATGCTTCAGAAGCACGGGACGGTCTGGTTCCGCGGCTTCGACCTGATGAAGGACCCGGTCGGCTTCCGATCCTTCTGGGAGTCGGGCCTCGCGCTGCCGCCGTGCCTGGACCCGATCCACTCGTCGGGCCTGCGTAAGTTCCTCTCCAAGCGCGACGCCGTGTACGAGGAGGTGAACAAGCAGTCGCTCTCGCGCCACTACATCGGGCTGCACCAGGAGATGACCGAGAAGAAGACGGCCACCGCGGGCGCCTTCGTCTGCTTCAAGCCCGCCACCATCTCCGGCGGCGAGTTCCTGATCGCAGACGGCGAGCGGATCTTCCGTGATATGGACCCTGAGGCGCTGCAGACGCTCATTGATCGCAAGGTGCGCATCTCGGTGTCGAACCTGGACCTCGACTTCCTCAACCTGCTCCCTGGCGCGACCAAGGAGGACGCCATGGAGACCGTGCGCGTCAAGGTCGCCGAGACCGTCGCTCCGAAGTTCGACATGGATCTCGAGATGATCTGGGGCAATGACGGAAAGGAGATGCGGCTCCAAGCCATCGAGCTGGCGCAGAGCCCGGTGAACCGGCACCCTGTGACGGGCCGGCCGGTCTGGTTCTGCAACATGCACAACCACGCCCGCTTCCTGCGGGAGCGTCGCAACTGCGCAGTGCCCGAGGTTGGCATGACCGACGTCTATTTCGGCGATCTCTCTCTGATCCCGGGTGAGCTCATCCAGAAGGTGAACGAGGCGTGCGAGAAGAACATTGTGCGCGTGCCCATGGAGTCCGGGGACGTGCTGCTCGTCGACAACTACCGCGTCCTCCATGGGCGCGACGTCTTTGTGGGAGAGCGTCAGCATGCTGTCTCCTGGTTTGGAGACGACTCGAGCGGCCCCGTCGCCGAGAACCGCAACGATGGCCTCGCCGGCTTCATCAACAAATTCGTCGTGGGCGAGTGAGCGCCTCTGAGTCCGCAGCAGTAGAGCGCCGCAGCAGCAGCCGCAGCGGCGCACTACGTGCCGGGCGACGGAGGCGCGTGAGGACCGCAGGACCGTAGAGGAGTCAGAGAGCGAGGGATTCACGCGTCGCGTGTGTCTTGTCGAAACATATTACACACTCTGCCACTCCGGACCTGGCAGACGTCTGTATTGCGTGTTCATCGTTATGTTGGTTGAGATCACATGGACATGCGTATCATGTTTTCAGAGTCTGTAGCGATGTAGTTGTACCTTGTAGAAAATTCTCGACACTCGAGAGTTCACAGTGGGAGTGGCGCTGGGAGCGCTCCTGGAGCTGGGTCGGGTGCGCTGGCCTCGGGCGACCGGCTCTCCTATCAGCCGTAAGCGTGCCTGGGTGACCCGGCACCCGGCACCCGGCACGACGAGAACTCCCCCCGTGCGCGTCGGCCGTACCTTAGCGGCTGGCGACCTGGCGAGCGGGGCGGTCGTTGTTTGACCCGCCCCCCGCGCCCCCGGGCGGTCGTTGTTTGACCCGCCCCTTCTACGCGCGGCACCGCAACGTAAACGCGGCCTAAGAGATGGTCCGCGCAGCGCTCGATCAACCGGATCACCTCATGTTGCGCTGATGATCCACCTCTCACCGCAGCCCCTCATAGCTCCACCTCTTGTTGATGTTCCACCTCGTACTCGATTGCATCTCCATTTCCGGGGGTCGCCGACTGGACGACGCATTTGCGGAAGGAGTCGAGCCTAGGGAATTTGGAGAGATACTGCTTCCCGCCTGGTCCACGCAGCGAGCCCTGTTGGACCTGGTCTCCATATCCCGTGTACACAGCATGCATCACGTCGAGGCCTTTGACCACCTTGCCAACCGGCACCTCCCAAGGTGACTTACCCAGGCCGGGCTGATTGCCCAGCGCCATGAACAAATGGGTGCCACGAGAGTCTTTGCCGTAGCCGGCATAGCTCAAGATGCCGTCGGTGAAAGGAATCTTCGACGGCGGGTCATCTTTAATGTTGCCCGCTGCCTCCCACTTCATGTGCAGCTCATGGTCGGGCTGGATGCCGAACTGGATGAGGAAGTTGGGAATAGCCCGGAACATGGGCAAGCCGTTCATGAAGCCCGACTGCACGAGCTCTACGAAACGTTGCGCGCCCACTGCCGAGATGGGAGTCACTCAGATATGAATGAGCGTCGTCGGCAGGGCGCAGACATTGACTGCCAACCTACCGGGTGCCGATTGCGGCCACAGCTCAAAGACGATGCGCCCATCCCCCACGGCGACGCTAGTCTCACACACCACGTGCGTCGTGGGCACTGTCAGGACGGCAATTGCAACCGCGAGCGCGAGCATGGGTCGAGGTGTGAACCACACGACCCTATTCATGAATGACTGACACGGCCTCTATGTCCCAAGTTACGGGTGTTACAGGTAACCCACTTTCTAGGCCGATTGGTCGCGCGATTCCGCAGCCCTGATCCCCGCTCGCTGGGATGGACTCCCAAGCCGCCGTCGAGGTGTGGAGCAAGCGTGCCCGAGCCCAGGCGACGGCAAAGCCACCAGCAGTGCAGCCACAAGTATGGCCATCGCAGGCTTCGTTGTATGCGCAAGGTCTTGAGAATCGCGCACAAACGCTGCCCACGACTTTTGCGATGGTCGGTGCGCAGTGGCGAGCTCAGCACTTTGACAGCGCTGACTTGAGTGGCAGTCACTTGCGCCAGCGCCAGGCGGAGGCGAGGAAGGCACTGTTGAGGACGGCGCAGCAGCCCAAGCAATAATAGATAAAGCGCGCATGGCCATGCATGTTTTATCTCTGCAGCTGAACCAGGTGTGAGTGTCGTGTAAGTGCTGTGCGAAACAGCTATCCATACCACTCAGAAGGAGTCCTAAATAAAACTTCAACTAATGCGGCCAGCAGCGGGCGCGATCCCATCAATAAGGCGTCGCACCCCGCTCGCATCCGCCTGATCGTCGGGAACGCGCTTCACCAGAAACTTGGTCTGCGGCCACGTCGACGCGTCGGGGCATGCCGCGCAAGGCCATGAAGGCGCCGACGGCAACGCCAGCGCCGCCGGCTTGTCGCTGCAGACGAGCTGGGGCGTGTGGTTGCTGCGGATGAGCCTGCGCACCGTCGAGGCATCGACCGCGACGCCATCGGCGAGTGTCTTCGGGATCCACACGACAGATTCGGTGGGTGGAAGGCGCGCAAAGAGGGTGCCGGGTGCCCGTAGTATAAGAGCTGGCAGTACTGTCTCCTCCGCAGTGCACGGCACCGTTGGGAGCGCCTCGAGAAGTGACTGCGTCGACTCACGCCCTCCTCTCTCACGCCGGCTCTCGCTCGCGCCGACCGTGCCGGCGCCACTGACGCCAGATACGTGGCTGGGTGGATGCTGGCCGCGGCGAGGGTGCTGATCGGTATAGCTGCTGCGATTGGCCACGCTGAGCGCCACGTCTTGGCCCTCGAGATGTCGCACCACTTCGTCCAAGACGGCCGTCGGGTAGAACTGGCCCTCGAGCAGCAATCGTCGGCCCGTCACCTTGTGCGCGTTCAGCGCCGCAAACCACGGCTGCGTGGTGCAATGGTGCTTGCTTAACCGAAGGCGTGGCTCGGAGCACGCCCGGATAGCGGCGCTCGCGTCGCGTGCGCAGATGTACGACTCGATGCCTGGCCGATAGAAGAAGCAGTTGTGCGCGAGGAAGAGCAAGTGCGTTGGACGCAGGCTGCGAGCAAATAAGAAGTTCTGCATATGTGCGGCCAGAATGGAGCCGGTCCTCCTACCGGTACTCAGGCGCAGTGGGTTGATGAGCACCCGGCTCGCCTCGAGCAAGCTACTGCTGACGTTATCGCGGCGTGCGCGGTCTATGTGCAGCACGCAACGCGTCGACGGCGTGGTGAACCGCAGCCAGTTGCCCACTGCCTCGCGCAGGTACCAAATGGGCACGTAGGCAGCAATCGGCGCGGAGAGCACTAAGCGCGTTGTTGCAGCTGGCGACGGCGCTCTCGAGGGCGCCTCGGACACCGCGAGTTCTTCAACGATTACGGCTCGCGATGTCCGAGCGCAACTCGGTGCATGCGGGTGGCGCTGACAGCATTGGGGCGTCGAGCAGCCGGAGGCCGCCATTGGTGTGAAAAAGGCAGGAAAGCTGGGCAGGTGTGTCAAGTCCAGTCAAGTCAAGTGTGAAACAAATTAGTTGATCCTTGGTGGCCCAGACCCCTTTTCTGCGGGCTTTTCGCCTCGCGCCTCGCGGCTGGCTCGTCCTACAGTGTACAGAGAGAGAGATTTGTAACTGAACAAGCTACCTACATACAATTGTAGTATTGTGACTTAGGATTGTAGTATGAGACTATACGTGGAGACGTGTGTTTCGGTGGGGTACTGTTCGGGTCTGTGGGGGCGCGGCGCCGCGGAGCGTCGCGAAACCGCGATGCTTCCAAAACCAAAGTTCGTGGGGTGTTTTGGAACAGGAGAGAGTGTGCTCTTGCAGGTTGGAGACCCCTAGCTGCAGATGTTTTCTCCACGAACTGCATCGCTCCGCCAGGCGCTTGCGAAGGAGGAAAAGCAGAAGACGAAGAGTTCGAGAGCCCTGCGGATCGCCGCTCTCCAAGACAAAGACGAAGAAGCGGCCGTGGAGCTCATCGACTACGGCAAAATCGCCTTTACACAACACAACTCGGGGCAACCTGCCGAATACATTCTCGCCAAGGGCACCACGGACAAGAGGCTGGTCGCCAAGCAGATCACTACCGCATGGAAGATTACGGAGCCGGGTGTAATGATTCGTACCGTGGGCTCTGTCAACCTGAAATTGCTCCGGCACCTGGACTCCGATGACGTCGAGAACATCCTTCAAGGCGTGCTGGCGACTGCGGCTACTACGGGTGGGTGCCTTCAAACGAATGGCCTAAACTTTGGCCTTGCGAGCCTGCTCGGAGCTTGTTACGGGCGCATACGTCATCGCTGCCCTGTGCCTCTCGTGGGCGTCCTCAGCTGGTCGTCAGTCCAAAACCGCGAGATGATCGTGAGCAACGAGGACATTTCCAACGAGTTTGTCCCAAACAAGGGCCTCAAGCACAAGTACGTGGACGGCGCGCCAGAAGAAGGCGCGTTTTGCTACTCTCTGCAGCCCGCGCACACCCACTTTGTCTTCTTGAGGGCGGACAAAGCCACGCTCGCGGCCTCGGGGAACACTCCTGCGGAGCAGCTTCGTAATGCCCGGATCCGTGCGTACAAGGCCGCGCACGACGTGGAGAAGGAGATGGCCGCCGCAAGCACCGGCCGGTTCATGCCCGCGCGCGTCCTGGCCATCTTCGGTGGCGACGAATTCACGCTTGGTGAGATCGAAAGTTACGTGGCCGGAAAACACGGAAGGGTGCTGCTCCTCGCTTCAACGGGCGGGCTGGCTCAGGCTCTCGGCCAATTCATCAAGAAAGGCGAAATCCAACCGGACTGGGAGAAGCATCGTGAGATGTTTGAGAAACTGATGACGATGAATCACGCGGAAGGCGAGACGCCCAAATTGACACCTAATGGTCGCGACTCAGCCTTGGAAGACGAGGACTGGAAGTACATCGCCATGACCGAAGTCACCTCAAAAGAGGGCATCATGAATGCGATCTTGGACCTCGCGATGGAGCAGTGCAAGACGGCTTCCGCCAAAGTCGCAGCCGCGGTCAAGTGGAATAACGCAGAGCGGCTGAACGAGCTCCTGCTTGGGACGCCGCCCTGGGACAAGGATCGTCCCACCTTGCTCAAGGAGGCATTAGAGGATGCGCTCAAGCTGAAACACACGGACTGCGTGAAGATCTGCATCCACCACGGGGCGCCGGTGGCAAAACTCGACCTGCTCGACCTCTACGACTTGCTGTACGACACAGCTAGCCCGCCAATCATCTACCTCTTCAAGGGGCTTCAGAAGCCGTCGGAACGCCTCGAGCAATGGAGGACTCACGGAACGAAGGGCGGACGTGATTCTTCCGTCAACCTCGACGACCCGATCTACGAATTTTTCCCGGTCGAAGCGTGGGACTTTATCGGTGCGGTCACGCCTGGCCTCTGCACTTACTGGCGACGCAAGATCGGAGTTGTCGCGCAGGAGGGACCCCTCCCTGACGGCGGTCGCGGATACATGAAGCTCACTGAGGCGATCGAAGTGAAGAAGATCACCGGGCCGAAGTGGATCGACATCTACCTCTGGGCCATCCTCCTCGGAGAGACCGAACTTGCCCTCGCCCTTCTGCCCGCTTGCCGCGAGCCTATGCGCGCGGCCGTTATCGGGGCGGCGCTCGCCAAGTCCATGGCGGACGCACTGCCGCTGCACGCAGTTGCGCTTCAAGAAGCGGCCGATGAACACGAGGCGTACGCAATCAAGTTGCTGGACATGTGCGAGTCCTTCGAAGATGCGTGGCGCATGCTGATCACCAAGTCCACGTCGTGGACGAGGCCTCTCATGCACCAAGCCGTGATCGCGGGCCTCAAGAAGTTCGTCTACCACGTTCACTGCCAGACGCTCGGTGACGAGTGGCTCTATGGCCGTGCCGACTTCGAACAGACCGCGGTCGTGCTGAATGGCACCGCCTTCACAACCGCTCGGATGCTCCTTCACGCGGTCGTGCCTTTCGATCCACCCTTCATGAGAAAGATGCTCAAGGTTGTGCCTTCAGCAAGCGGAAGCGACGCGGATGTCTATGGCATGACTCCGAATTGTTGGAAATATTACACCATCCCTGTGGTGAAGTTACTCGTGCGCTTCGTCATGCATCTCCTCTATACGCTCTTGCTTTCGTTCGCCACCCTGGAAACACCGATGCCCTGGCTTCAGGAAGGTGCGCGCGAGACCACGCTGCTGAACCCTGAGCACCCCCGATCGCGCGATCCTTGCATTTCATCTGACCCCACGGGCGTGCGCCTCGCAGAGCATGATCTTACGGGGCTCGCTCCCGGTCATTCAGCAGCGCACCATGGCGGCGGCTTGGAGAACAGAGCGTACGACACTATTCTATGGATCTGGACCGTTGCCTCTTGCCTGGACGAATTCTACAAATATGCGATGAACCCAAAGTCGTTCCAGGCATCGGGGTGGAACCAATTTGACTACCTGACGTTTTCAGTTGTTCAGATTGGGTTGACGGTGCGCTTCGTCAACCTCGAGCGCTCCGTGGAGACTGAATGCTTTGCAGTGATCCTGGTATGGGTACGCATTCTCAAGTTCCTGCAGCTCGATTACAACCTTGGTGTGCTGGTCATCATTCTGATGCGCATGACCAAAGACATCGTGGTATGGGGCGTTGTGAATGCAATCGTGCTGATCGCATTCACCGTCGCGTTCGTGAGCATCGCCGACCCCTTTGTCGTCGAGTCGTCGGGGGGGGATCCGATGACGGCACCATTGTGGGCAATGCTCGGGGACTTTGACGTCCAGGAGTACCACGACTGGAATCCGTCTATTGGCAAGACGATGCTCTGGCTTTACGTCATCTTCTCCAACGTCGTGCTTGTCAACTTGTTGATTGCGATGATGGGCCACACGTTCGAGACCATGATCGAGGAGGCGGATCTGGAGTGGAAGTTTGGTCGACTTCAGTCGATCATCGAGTGCAACGACCGTTTCAGCGCCGTGCCGCCGCCTTTCAATCTGCCGATCACTCTCTATGCGTTCTTGACGTTCATGTATCGCAAGGCGACCACCGGCACCGGCGAACAATCAAAGAAAGGCATGGATGAAGATCAGATTGCCGAGATTAAGGTGGCTAACCAGAAATTAGATCAGGTGGCAAAGAGGCTGCTCCACTCGCTGAAGCGCGCCGAAGAGGATGCCACGAATATGGAAGAGGTTGGGGGTGACGTGAAGACGATCGTTTCTAAGCAAGAGTACAATGATGTCCAACTCAATAAGAGGATGGACAAGATGGAAGGCCTTATGAGCAAACTCACCGAAGTGATCATGAAGGGGCAGCATTCGACGGCCGGATGGCCGTCGTCCATGTGGAGCAGTCGGCAGGGAATAGCAGAAGAGGAAGACCCCGTGGCATCGGATCGAACAGGCGGGAAGAAGAAGAAGGCCGGAAAACAGTGACGCCGGTTCAATTGGCGTCGGCCGCCATGACGCATGAGCAGCGATGAGCAGCGATGAGCAGCCATGAGCAGCCATGAGCAGCTATGAGCAGCGATGAGAGTCCGGAGTGCGGACGTGTGCGCTCGAAAGATCGCGATGACGGGTGTGCACCCTCACCGAGACGGCCGCCGCATCGGTTCAGCAGCCCATGACGGGTGGGCTGATGACGGACTGGGCTGAACCACGTGAGAGTGCTCGGTGAGGGACTCGGTGCGGGGGATACCTCACACTACCATGTGAGATGCGTACAACAGCATGAGCAACTACAAGGCTTGTACAAGCGAACCCAACCCAGAACCAGGACGCACATCGTACAACAAGCCGAGCGAGTCCAGTCCAGAAGCTAGCGACGCGTCGAGGACCGAGGCACGAGGCACGAGGCAGGGCACTCTCAATCGCACAGTTACATGAATCATGATCAACTTGAGAGTCTCTTTACATGTACTCGTATGATGTACACATGCCCCAGTCGAGTAAAGTGAAGTGACACGCGCGCGCGCGTTGTGAATGCGTCATGGCTCATCCCAGCGGTTCACAACGGCCAATTACACACGGTCGAGTGCGAAGGCGTGAGGGCTAGTAAGGGCGATCGTGCACTCATGACTGGAATGACTCAACGAACCGTTCGGTTCGGTAAAAAGACACCGGCCCCGGAGCCGGGCGCGGGGGGCCGGGGCGGGGACACACAACGGTGAATCCGGCGGGCAGTATCCGAGTGCCCAGTGCCGTAGCACCGGTTGTCGCGTCTGTCGTGTTAACGTTCACGGGGACATACGGGCACACGGAGCACACGGACGAACCTCACAACCATCCCAACGCACCAACGCACCCACACCGCACGACCGTGCGACGACCGAAAAACACCGAATCCGCGGCCGACTCAACAGCCGCAGCCCCCGGGAGCCAACCGCTCCTCGCGGCCGACTCAGAAGACGAGAGGCCGCCCCCTACGAACCCGACCCTGCCGCCAGGCCCGTTCCCAGAGCGCCTCCCCGCGCCTGCTCAAAATAAGGCGGTCGGCGAAATGAAGGCGCGCGCTGCACAGTGCACACGCGTATCGGCCGGCGGTGCGGCCGGAGCCCCCGACGTCCCCCGGTCCCGCCCCGGATGAGCTCGCGAGACCGGCGAGTCACGGAGAGGCGGGGGAGTCGGGCGCGGTTCGGTATATTGATAATTGAAACCTCCCGGGGGCTTCTTTCATCAGTCGACGCTCGCGACCTCGACAAAATTTTGGACCTCGACGGAACCTTTCAACCTGAGACTTACTTATATTGAAACCTCCGAAAGATCATCCCACAAGGTGATGGCAGCGGTCTCGACTGACCGCTATACGAAACAGCCATGCGGGGCTAACCATACCTCGAGACATCAACACACACGAACACCGGGTTCACACCTGGTCGCGACCTCCTCGTTTGAATTTGGCATCGAGGCGGGCGAGCGTGTCCGGGTCGAGGCTCTTGCTCTGGCTCGCGGCTCGCACCGTCTCCTCATACGTGGGAACTCGCCCAGCGACGAGCGCCTCATGCTCGCGCGTCTGCGGCTGGCGGCCGACCGTGTTGACATACGTGAGTTCGCACCCTCGCTCCGACGGCGTCTTGAATGAGAACTGATGTGGATCCACATATCGGGAGGTCATCAGTGGCAATCAGTGGCCATCAGTGGCCATCAGTGGCAATCCGTGGCAATCCGTGGCAATCAGTCGCAATCAGTCGCAATCAGTCGCACGCACCTGGTGGATCCACATATTGGCGCCAAATTTGACGCCCTCGTGCACCGGCATCGCCTCGTGATTGGTGCGCTCATCAGCCTCCATGGGCCGCTCGTCGAAGACCGAAGGCCACAGGATGGCATGGCCGAGCCGCGGCTGGACGATAAGGTGGCCCTTGCCCGACGGCGAGGGTATCTGTGGAAACGCGGTCTCGCCGCCCGAGGGGACGTCGTTGAGGTACATGAAGAAGGTGAGGACACGAGGACCCTGGGGTGCCCACACGGCCGTGTTCTGGTCGTGGTGGACGCGGTAGAATTGGCCCGGCTCGTACCGCACGACCTGAAGGTCCTCGCCGTTGTCGTACGGCGTGTTCGTCAGGTTGTTGATCCGACGTGTCACGCGGTGCACCAGAGGGTTCGCGAAGCAGTCTCCGAAGTTGCACCAACACTGGAACGAGGTGCGCACCGGGTTGAGCTGGTCGCCCGCGAGCGAGCGCTCGAAGGACTCCTTGCACGTGCTCTGGAACGCGGCCGCCTCCTCCGCGCTGATGAAGTTCTTCAGGTGCAACACATACGGCGACGTCGAGAGAAACGTCGGCTCGTACTCCGGGTACTCCGCTTTGATGCGCTCGAAGAGCCGGTTGAGCTCGCCCTCGGGCACGGCCGCCGTGGTGTTGTCGCGCGAGCAACGATCCTCACGCGGCTTGGGTGGATTGCGCCCTTTAGTGTTAGGGCAGAGCCCGCAGGTGCGAGCGCACTGCTCCTGCACCTGCTGAGCTGATGGAAAGCTGACGCCGCGGCGCTGTGCGCGGCAGTATCCGGCCTTGTGCCAGGCGAGGCACATCTCATGCTCCGGCGGGCCGTCCTCTGCGCAGACGGCCTTTGGCGAGCTCTGCTGCTGCTGCTGCTGGGTAGCGCCGTTGTCCACGCGTGGCTTCGGTTCTGGGTGCGGGAATAGGTACTTGAGGAGGTGCGGCATGACAATTGCGAGCGCCACACCGCACGCGCCGAAGATGACGAAGCCCCAGCTCGACAGCAGCTTGGGTGGGAGAGCAGATTTTTTGGAGCCGGGCGGCTTCTTCGGATTTCCTTTCGGCATGATGTACCGAGTCCCTGGCGGAATATGCGAGCGGAGCGAAGGCGCCCTCCGTCGTGCCGCCGTAGCAACGAGAGCAAACTTCTGTGAAGCGTGTTGGACATCACACTTCAATTACAGTACATGTAGCTACTGTAGACGCATTGTCGTGTTAACGTTCACACTTTCACACCCTTCCCTCCCAAAGCACAGTCACGACGAAATGGACGGCCGCACGAGGCTAAACCTCCTAATGCTGATCATCGACGACTTGAGGACCGATCTCGGATCGTATGGTCGGAAATGGGCCCGCACACCCGCCATCGATGCCCTCTCGAAGTCTAGCGTCACGTTTCTGCAGGCGCACGCCTCCGTCGCTAACTGCGCTCCGAGCAGGGCCTCGCTCCTCACCGGCTTGCGCCCCGACTCACACGGCGTGTACGATCTGCAGACGCATGTGCGCGCCCGCCACAAACGCTTGAAGACGCTGCCGCAGGTGTTTCGGGAGCACGGGTACTTGACCGTCTCGTACGGAAAGATCTTCCACCAGTTCCTCGACGACTCGCCATCGTGGAGCGGCCAGGACGAGTGGGCAGACAACCATACGTACCGTGGGCTGACCGGCCGTGCGTGGTCTCGCGCCGGCGGCTGGACGCATGGCTGGCGCTACAACCAATACATGACGGCGCCCAACGTAGCCAGGCAGAAAACGACGAGGCGGCGCCGCCACGGCGGCGACAAGGTGTCGGTGAACGGGTTGGTGCCCCCCTTTGAGGTTGGCCCCGATCGGCCGAGTAGCCCGTACACTGACGAGCGCTTGGGCACGCTCGCGGTACGTGCCCTGCGCCGGCTGCACGAGCAGCCGCGCCCGTGGCTGCTCGCCGTCGGTTTCATACGGCCCCATCTGCCCTTCAACGTTCCTGCGCGTTACTGGGATGCAGCTGAGGCAGCCGCACGGCACGCGCCGACGGGCACCGAGGCGCGCGCACCCGCGGGGCTGTCCGAGTTGAGCGCGAGTCACGTGCGCGCGGGCGACGGCGAGCTCTTCGACTTTGCGCATCGGCCCGAGATGCGGATCCGGCGGCGACTCAAGCCGAACAGTCCGGAGGGACTCGACCTCGTGCGCGCGTACGCGGCGGCCGTCTCGTTTGTGGATGCACAGGTTGGGCGCGTGCTGGCAGCGCTTGGCACGGCGGCCAGGGAGACGTCGCTCATTGTGCTCCTGAGCGACCACGGATATAAACTAGGCCATCATGGAGGGTGGGGCAAGCACACGTTGCTCGCGGCAGACACGCACGTGCCTCTACTCGTTGCGGCGCCCGGAGTGTCACCTAAGCGCGTCCAAGCTCCTGTGGAGCTCATCGATGTCTTTCCTACAGTGCTGCAGCTGTGCGGCCTTCCCGTACCTGGCACGGGTGGCGGCGCGAGCGGCGCGGCTGCAGAGGGCAGCGGCGGTGGCGCGAGTGGAACAGGTGAGCCACCGCCGCTTGAGGGACGGTCCCTTGTGCCTCTGATGCGACGACGAGCGCCCAAGCGACGGATAGCGAGTGCGCTCGCCTTCTCGCAATGGCCTGTGAGCGAACCCGAGCGCTGTATGGGCTATGCCGTGCGCACGCAGGTGGTTGCCATCGATCGCCACTTGATGGCCACTTGATGGCCTCTTGATGGCCACTGATGACCACTTGATGACCTCTTCATGGCCGCTTGATGACCTCTTCATGGCCTCTTGATGACCACTTGATGGCCGCTTGATGGCCACTTGATGGCCGCTTGATGGCCACTCATGGCCACTTGATGGCCACTGATTGTCACTGTGTGCCCCAGCGTGCCTCTATTGCTGCGGACTGCCACCGAGTGCTGCATGGGCCACTGGTGTGATGTCATGGTGTGAATGCCATGGTGTGAATGTCACCGAGTGCTGCATGGGCCACTGAGTCAGCCATACCATTCGCCCGCAGGGCTGGACCCTCATCCAATGGACCGCAGACCGCAGACAGCATGGAACCGACGCGCTCGAGGCCAAGGCGAAGTGCGAGCGCCACGTTGACCTCTTCCGTGTCGATGCGAATGCGTCGCGCGCGGGAAGGCTACGTGAGGAGCTCACTACGCCCGGCGAGCACCCGTTTGTGCTCAAGAAGCTTCGGGGACAGCTGGCCAAGGTGATGCGGCTGCCGAAGATAAGAGGTGATGAGGGGTAAGGTCAGAGTTTGATTTTTTGTCTCAACCTTTTCCTTACCATTTGTGCGCCCGCGTGTCCCGTGTGTCCGTGTGTGTTAGAAGTCACACAGACACACATTCACATTCACACACATACATTCACACCATGGCGGGTACCGCGCGGGGGCGTCCCGGCTCCCCCCGGGCCTTTTTACCATTATCACAGGGATATTCACAAAGTCCGGATGGCGACCCTTGCTGACGCCGAAGCCCTCCGGCGCATCGTCGTCGCCACCCACCGGAGCACGCGCGAAGGCAGGCCTGCGAGGCTGACACTCGAGGCACTCATGATGCAGAATGCGGACGATCGCGCGGGCACGCTGTCGTTCGACGCCTTCAATCGGTGCCTCTCACTCCTTGCTCCAGGCATCCCGCCGGCAGTGTCGCGACGTCTGTTTGATGCGCACGCAGTCCAGCAGCCTGGTGTGCCGCCACAGCGTTCTGTGGACGCACGCACCTTTGCGGCCGCTCTCTTTCCATCACCACAGACAGCGGCGCCATCATCACTGATCCCCACGGCACCGCCTCTGCAAATGCCCAAGCCATCGCCACCGAAGCAAGCGTGGGAGGTGGCTGCTCCAGCGCCCGCGGCACCGGCTTCTGCCGCGCGCCCCTCGCCAAGGCCGGCGACCGCGGCTGCCGGTGCCGATGCCTTCGAACTAGGCAAGAAAGATCTGCGCTGGGCGTTGGGCTGTGAGGTGGCATCGGCACGCTCGGCAGGCGCACTGCCTCGCTCGGAGCGTCTGACGATGCATGCACGCCAAGCGGAGGCGCTGGAGGCACAGCTCGCGCTCCTGCGCCTCCTTCGGGCCGTCGAACCGCGCGCGTCCACCGTGAGCGAGGCCGCACTCCTCGACACGCTGCGCCGTCTACGACAACACTTTGCTGGCGCTCGTGCCTCTGCTATTCAAATTCTCGAGCCTGCATTCGTGAGTGCGGCGTGGCAGCGCTCGGGCGGCGGCAACGTGGCTCAGCTCCTCGAGCTGCTATGCCCGGTGCCCATCGCCACCGGCTCAGCGGCCGCCAAGCCTCCCAAATTCGGACCTCGGGACCCTCTGCCTTCGACAGCCGCCGGTCGGGCGGCGATCGGCGTCGGCGCAGCTCTTGCATGCGGCAGCGGTGCCGGCGGTGCCTGTGGTGCCGGCGGTGCCGGCGCCAGCGTGGCGAGCGACGCTCGTCCAGGCATGCAGCAGGGCGCGTTCGACCGCGGCGACGGCAAGCCGGGCACCAAGCGCACGGGCGCACGCCACGTGCCCGCGCCCCGGCCTAACGAGCTTCCACGGATGATCAAGTACCGGCAGTGCCGAACCCCCTTGCTCGTCCCTGACGATTTCGACGGGGCGCTCGTCACGCGCTCGGCGCAACACCCCGCCGCTGGGCTGCGCCGGCAGATAGTGCTCGGCTACAATGGGTTCGGCACACTCAGTCGGGGGCCCAATTTGTTCACACTCCCAGACGGCCGACTGCTTCACAGCACGGCGGCGATGGCTGTGATGACCGATCTGGGCACGGGCACTCAAACCGTATATGACGGGCATGACTGCGACGTCACCTGCGTCGCGCTCCATCCGAGCGGCGAGCTCGTGGCCACCGGCCAGGGCATGAACGCGGGTGGCGCCGACGCGTCCATCCACCTGTGGCAGATCGGCTCACGAGAACAAGTAGCAATCATTGGCAAGGTGTTGGACGAGCGCAAGAACGACGGCGTGACGATGCGCCCATTTTACCCGGGCGCGCTCTGCGCGCTCGCCTTCTCGCCAAACGTGTGTTGGCCCGTTCTCGATGCGTCGAACCTTCTGGCGTGCATCCTGCTGTGTTGCACCTGCTCCTCCCCTCCCATGTGCCCTGCTGTGTGGGGCCTCCTCCTCATGTATGAGCCCGGCGATCGAGTCACGTGCTTGCAGGGCCACCTAATAATCGGAGTGGGCAAGGACGAGCAGCACCTGGTCGGTGTGTGGGACTGGCGCAAGGGCGAGCTCATGGCGCAAGCCCCCGGGCTGGTGGCGCGCCCGCTCGGAGTTCATCAGTTGAGCGTCGCGCCCCAGCCACTCGCGACGGACGACAAGGGGCGCCAGTCGTTGTTCTGCGTGCTCGTGGGCGTCTCGAACGCACCCAAGTTTGGCAAGATCGTGCCCGTCGCCGCGGCCGGCCCCCTCCGATACACACTCACGTTTGGGTTGGGCCAGCTTGGGCTTAAGCCGGGCCAGGCGCCGCCAGCGGCCCTGTCGGCCGTCGCCTTTGGCGGCGACGCCTTCCCTGCACCTTCGGGTGCTGCGCACGGGCTCACGTTCATCGGCAGCTCGGGCGGGCGCATCTTCGTCTTCGACGCGCCTGCGAATGAGTTGGCGCTTTGGGGCGTGGACGCGCACCAAGGGCCTGTCACCGCGCTATGCTCCACCGGCAATGCGATTGCTTCGGGCGGCGCCGACGGTTTCGTGTACCTGTGGGGACCGCCCGCCGGCGCGCGCGTCGTGGGCGGCACGCCACGTGCCCCTGTGAGCGCCGCGACGGCGGGCGGGCTCGAAAAGGCGCATACGTACTCGTTCACGCCCGCCACGCCGGCGTACAAGCTTGATCCGCAGTACCGGCCGACCCAGCCTGCCTCCTCGCGCAACGTGAGCGACCCCAACCACCTCGTAGCTACACAGCCGAAACCCAAGCCTGCCCCCGTTCCAGGCGAGCGCCTCCTCGAGCTCCCCACGAGGACGATGAACCCGGGCGTCGGCGCTATCCGGTCGATCTGCGTTCTGCCGCAAGGCGCGCAGCGTGCCGTGAGCGGCGGGGGGCTACAGGTACCCACCCTGTGCGTGGGTACCGCGCGCTGCTCGTTGTGGAAGCTCGGGCCGACGCAGGGCGTCGAGTTGAGCGCGGCCCACTTTGGGCATGTGAGCGGTGTGGCGGCACACCCCACTCTGGAGGGTCGCTGGGTCAGCTGCGGCCACGACAAGCAAGCACTCTTCTGGACGGCTGGCGCGACGCTGCCGACCGAGCGGCTCTCGCTGCCGACTCCCGCACACTGCGTCGCCTACTCAACCGACGGCATCCTCGTGGCCTTCGGCCTTGACGCGGGCGGCCTGGCGGTGCTGCGACCGCGCCAAGGGCCACTGCTGGGCGCAGGGCCGCCGAGTGGCGCAGGGGGAGCGGCGGGCGGTGCGGCCTTGGGCGGCGCAGGCTCAGCGGCGGGGAGCAGCGGCGGCGCGCCAGCCCTGGCAGTGCTCCCGACGGGTGGCACAGGTGTGATTGAGGTGATCGCCTTCGCGCCGCAGACCAATGTCACATCTGGGGGGCTGATCGCATGCGGCAGTCATGATCGGATGGTTCGGATCCTCGAACTCAAGCCCGAGGGCGGTGGGGCGGCGAAGGCGGGCTCGGCTGTGAGGTCGGCAAGCTCGTCCTTGGGGCGCTTCCAGCTGGTGCCGCGCTGCGTGTGCGCGGGGCACACGGCAACGGTGACGCATCTTGACTGGTCTGCCGATGGACGTGCCCTGATGAGCAACTGCGCCGCACATGAGATCCTCATTTGGGGAGTTCCCTCGGGCCAGCGGCTCAATCAGCCAGGCCGCACGCTCGCGACGGCGCAGTGGGCGAGCTGGACATGTTACCTGGGCTTCCCGTGCATGGGGATCTGGCCGGACGGATCAGACAGCACCGACGTGAACGCGTGCCACCTCGCCCGCGACGGCGCGCTTCTGCTCACCGGCGGCGACGACGGGCTCGTCAAACTCTTCAATGCGCCGTGCGTCGTCGAAGAGGCACCGTACGTGCACGGCACTGGCCACTCGGCCCCTGTCACCTGCACGCGCTTCCTCAAGGGGGATCGCCTCGCCGTCTCCGCGGGCGGCGCCGACCGCACCGTCGTGCTCTGGCAGGTGGTGCAGCCGACGGGCCGCGCCGACACAGCCCGGCAGCGCGCCGGCAGCTCGGCGCTGCCCCCGACGCGAGGCCGCCAGATGATGCGGCAGACGCCCGTCTTTGACATCGAATGAGAACTTGTATCTTGTTGTAATGAGTGTGAGATCAGTGTGTGTGCGGCTTGGCGCATGCAGACATCATACTACCACTCCCCTTTGGGTCAACCATTCAATTGACCGGGCGGGTGGGGCAAATACCGACGATGGCATCGCATTCTCAGCCGCGCGGGCGAAAGCGGAAAGGTCGGCAAACGGCAAAATTTTGTCTAGGAAGACGCATTCGATTCCATAATCCGGGAACCCTTACGCTTTACGTTCTGAGAACCGTTTTCAAGACTCGCCGTCCTCGGGTTCGTCGTCGTCCAAGAAGCCCGCTCGGCGCACTGGTGGGTACAAGCTGTTCAAAATTGCCGCGAGCCGACGCGCGCGAGCCTGGGCCGTGCGTGGCGTCGTATCGCCATTGTCTGAGGCCGGGTCCTCGAGCCCGGGCTTCGCGTACAGCCGGCGGTCGAGCGGCACCGTGGGTGTGAAGAGTCTATCAGTTGTACTTGTAGGCGATCGTGGAGACGATCTGCTTCCCTCTGGCGTCCGAGGCGAGAAGGGGCGCAATGCGGATGGAGAAACGGGAGTTCTAGGAGGCGATCGTAACGTGGCATGAGCGTGCCGTTCCCCGTTACGCCTCTGCTCGTGCGGCTGCCGCTGCGAGGGTGTCGGAGGCCTCGGCTCAAAATGGCGTAGTGCGATGTGGGTGGCGCCTGGAAACGGGGTTGGCGAGTGACTGCGCTGCGGCGGCTGCCACGTCGGCGTGAGGATCCCCCCCCCCTCGTTTACGCTGGGCTGCCAGCAATGAACGCTGCGCGGCGACAAGAATGCAGTCGCCGCGGGCCAGTAAGTGGCGGAGCCTATTGGCGAGTTGATGAACGCGACGTCGAAGCCCTTGCGGCTGTCTCCTATGGTCGACGGCGGACGCTGAGCCAACAACTCATTGAAGCCGAGGACACCCGTCGAAGGGCCCTTGTACCGAAGATCGACATCGGAGTCGACGACCCACTTCCAAAAGTTGAACTTCTTCTTGCCCTCGCCCGCATCCTCAACCGTCATGAACGGATGCTTGGGCAGGCCGCGCACGCGCACCTCATACTGATGCAGCTCGTACCGGGTGGAGAGCGTCGGATATGATGGAGACACATCGGCCTCCTCCCAATTCTTGTAGGTGCCCACGCGCAGCAGCACACTGTCGAGCTTCATCCCCTTGACGCTGCCCAGCTCCTCCCTGATGGCTCGCATCGCAGCCTGATCTGCCGTCTCGTTGCGCTTCTTCTTCTCCGCCAGAAGCACGTTGCGTTGGCGCTTGCGCCCGTCGGCCATCTGCTGCTCGTAGCAAACGAGATGCTGCCCTGGGACCTCCGGGCTGCGTACGATCAGCTTCACGACGCCCAGGTTGCGATAGATCTTGCCATCGACGAGCTGCAGTGATGCTTCCCCTTGCTGCAGCTCCTCGAGCAGGTCTTCGATGCGCTTGGCATCACATACGCCCCACGCGGCTGTATCCACACCGTGCGAGAGAAGGTACTTACGCGCCTCCACCTTGTCTGCGAATATGTTTTGAGCGACTCCCGACGGCTGCCACTTGCTGGGGTTTATTGGGTGTTCCTCGTGGACGTCTGAGAGCCGCTGCCCAGTGGCAAAGCCCTTGTACCGAAGATCGTCATCGGAGTCGACGACCCACTTCCAAAAGTTGAACTTCTTCTTGCCCTCGCCAGCATCCTCAACCGTCATGAACGGATGCTTGGGCAGGCCGCGCACGCGCACCTCATACTGATGCAGCTCGTACCGGGTGGAGAGCGTCGGATATGATGGAGACACATCGACCTCCTCCCAATTCTTGTAGGTGCCCACGCGCAGCAGCACACTGTCGAGCTTCATCCCCTTGACGCTGCCCAGCTCCTCCCTGATGGCTCGCATCGCAGCCTGATCTGCCGTCTCGTTGCGCTTCTTCTTCTCCGCCAGAAGCACGTTGCGTTGGCGCTTGCGCCCGTCGGCCATCTGCTGCTCGTAGCAAACGAGATGCTGCCCTGGGACCTCCGGGCTGCGTACGATCAGCTTCACGACGCCCAGGTTGCGATAGATCTTGCCATCGACGAGCTGCAGCGATGCTTCCCCTTGCTGCAGCTCCTCGAGCAGGTCCTCAACGTGCTTGGCACCGCGCGTGCCCCATGCGATGGAATCCACGCCGTGCGCAAGAAGATACTCGCGAAGGGAGACTTTGTCTGCGAACTTGTGGCCGACCATTGTGCAGCGACGCGTTTTGCGGACGCCGAACGTGCGATTCGGAACTTAACGCTTTTGGGAGTCCGAGGCAACTCATAAATTGTAGTCCGAAGAGGTTGTCAGTTGGCGAGTGCAAATCAGCCTCGTGACAGCTTTGAAGTTCCCATCCGCCCTTCGCCCTCAGCGAAACGCTCGCGCGCGCGGCGTCTTACCGGTACACCGATTGTCTACCTTGTGTCCCCGCTCCCCCCGGTGTTTTTGAACCGGGGGCTGGATCGTTGATCTTGGGATGTCGCGCTCACCAGGCTGCCTTTGTGAAGTTTGATGAATTAACCTACGCGACCAAGTTCACAGTAAAGGAGCGTCTGTTCACGAGTGAGAGTGAGTGAGTTATTGAGACATAGTCGCTCACTCTCTGACTCACCTCTCACTCACTCTGTTCCCTCCTGCAGCTTCGCCACGAGCAACCGAACTCAAAACTCTGTTGACAGCATGGAGAACGGAATACCGATCAGGAAAAAGCAAAACAGGATGTCGACCGCGCTTTTAAAGCGCGCTCCGCCCCAACACGGCGCACACTGCGATGCTCTTATCATCACTCCACACGCTCGTGCGTGTCGTCCTCTTCGGCGCAGCATCAGCTGCTAAGGTCACATCCCTGCCAGGTCTCGCCACCTCGCCGTGCTTCAACCACAGCAGCGGCTACTTGTCGACTGGCACCAGCCGCGACACCCACTTGTTTTACTGGTACCACGAGGCAGTGGCTGATCCCAAGTCCAAGCCACTCCTCTTGTGGCTCAACGGCGGGCCCGGCTGCAGCTCACTGGGAGGCATGTTCACCGAGCTCGGACCGTTCGTCGTCCAGAAGACACTCAACGTGACGTTCAATCCCTACTCGTTCAACAAAGTGGCCAACGTTCTCTTCCTTGAGCAGCCAGCCGGTGTCGGCTTCTCGTATCCAAATTTGCCGGCCAATGACACGGTCACCGCCTATGAGACTTACAAGGCTCTACTCGCCTTCTTCAATTTGCACCCGGATCTGCGCGGCCGCCCGTTCTGTACGACTGGCAGACTCCCTCGAACGCAGCCTTGATGATAGGAAGCTGCCCGCAGCCTCGTGCGCTCACCTGACGCATGCATTCCGACGTTCACCTGCCGCATGCATTCCGACTCTCACCCGCCGCAGACGTGATGGGCGAGAGTTATGGAGGTCACTACGTGCCAGAGACCGTCGCCGCCATCCAGGCGGGCAACGCCGCGCTAGCGCCGAGCGCGCCTGAGCGCATCAACATCAAAGGTTTTGCCGTGGGCAACGGGTACACGGATTGGTTCCTGGATTTCAACGCTAACGTGCCGAACACGCGCTACCATGCCCTGACGAGCCAGAGCCTCCTCGACTCAGCAGACGTCGCCTGTAATGGCTCCTATGCCCGTTGCTTCTGGCAGCGACCGGACGTCGAGTGCCCGGCGGCGTGCGGCGAGGCCGTCGATCGCGCGACGGCGCTCGCTCGGGACGGCTCGATCGACATTTACGACATCTACGTGGACGTGTGCCTCGAGGGCCAGCAACGGCTGAAGACGCAGGCCTTCATGCTCCTCGAGGAGCAGCAGCGCGCAAAGCAGCAACGGCACAACGCACAGCGGGCGCCGACGGCGGTTGAGGAGGAGGCGACAGTAGACCACTCTGGCAGCGCCCTCGACGGGCGTGGTCGGCGCACGCAGACGACCATCTCGCCCATCTACCCCACGTGCGCGGACGCGTACTCTGCCGCGTACCTCAACCTACCCGCCGTGCAGCAGGCCATCGGGGTGCGCCCGGGCACAATCCCAGGTGGCAAGTGGTCCGACTGCGGCAACGTGCAGTACGACTTCAACTACCTGTCGGAGCTGCCGCGGTACAAGCAGTGGGTGGCCGAGGGCGAGCTACAGATCCTTATCTACAATGGCGACGCAGATTACATCCTCTCACACATGGGCAACTCGGCGTGGATCAACCAGGGGCTGGCGCTCAACAAGACACGCGAGTGGACCAAGTGGCGCGGCTCCGATGGGCAGGTGGCGGGCTATTTTGAAGAGTATGCCACCGCGGGTGTGCCCCTCACATTCCTCACCGTCAAGGGGGCGGGCCATATGGTACCGCGCGACCGGCCTAAGCACGCACTCGATATGCTGACCCGGTTCCTCGCTGGTGGTGACTTTGACAAGGTGCCGCTGGCGCCGGACACGCCGCTCTGCCCGCCGTGAGCGAGCACGTGGAGGACTGCAGATAGGTGTTTACCCTGTCTCTCGTCTGTGACAGCGCTGACCGACGTATCGGTGCTGGCATTCCGACCTGGGCGCGGCGATGTCGCAGTTGCGGCTTTTCGAGCGTTCTATGCTTATGGCAATTCGACTTCACTCGGAGGCCTATAGACGCCCGGCCTATCCAGCGCCCATCTGGTGCAGGAGCCAGAGGAAACCGTGTCGTTTTGTGCGTTGTGGATGTGCTAGTAGAACTCCACTGCGAAGTCGGACAGGACGGGAAGCTGAACCGCAACGACAGCCGGATGGTGATTGAGAAGATACTTAGTGTCAAAGGCGGTGAAAAACGCTCCAATGAAACACTCTCGACATTTGGATTTTGGGTGAGTCAATAAGAGTCAATTTTTAACTTGCAAAGGAGAAGGGTTCAGCCTCAGCGCATCCGCGCTCACAAGAGGCTCGACGTTCGCTGGTTTCAGCAGGGCTGGGGTCGCCGGCGGTCCCATCACTTCACATGCTTTAGCTGTTAGCTCACACATGGTCGTCGGGGTTTTGTGCCGCTGCCGGTGGATGCGAGATCCCATCCAGTTCAGGTCTCGCCAGAGTGATTGCGGTGCACGCCGCAAAAAGGCCCCAACGGTCCCTCCGCTGCATCACCGATCGGCGCGAGCAGCTGCTGGAGGAGTCTGGTTGAGGAGTCAACAATTGCAGGAGGCCACGCCGTATCCCTGTAGTCCGAAGCTTTGCGGATGAGCGACCATGTGAATTGGTGGGTGAGGCGGAGCGCCCCAGAGACAGATTTGGACCATTGCCCAAGGGACGTGGTGTCCCCCTGTCCAGCGGAGGGGACATGAATCACGAGGCTGTGGGATAACGGAATCATCGAGTGCCAGAAGCCCTGCGGCGGCCAGGTCGTGTTGCGGAACCCCAGGCTCACGCCTTGCACTTCAAGCACCGATGCATGCACGAGCGCCATGGCGAGCTCTTGCGGGTACTTGCCGCTCAGGTGGCTCGTCCTCGTGCCGGCAGTGGACACCCCCTTTTGGAACGTGCCGTTCCCTGTCTTGGGCCACTCCCCACTGTGACACGCAGTCTTGCGGCAAAAGATAGCGTTTGTCGAGTTGTGAGACGATTCGCCGTGCCGAGCACCGCAGCACTGCAAGTAGGCAACCGGTGGGAAGCGGCACATGGAGACGTTGCTGTAGGCGAGGAGGGCGGCGAGCATGCGTTCCGAGGACTGGGCGCATGGCTTCGTGCTCCCAGCGTCCGGGTGGAGGCACGGGATGATCTGCACGAGCTTTCCGTCGCGAATCACGTTCCACCGGCCGAGGTAGAGTGGGGCGAGCGCTCGGGGGATCAGGGCGTGCCGGTCGTTGAGCCCGCCGTAGTCTTCTCCGAGTGGCACCCACAGGCAGCCTGCGCCGCCATTGATGGAGGCGCGGCCGATGCCGAGATGCTCGGGGGAAGGGTGGGGCCGCAGCCACACGTACTCGAGCCTCGACCACACCACGTACTCGTACGCCTTACCGCCTCGCTCCGGGCCGTTCTCGTGTGCCGCGATCATCTGCAATCCACGCGCTTGCATGTGGAACTCACGCAGCACGTTCAACTTGCTGTTCCCGATCACGGGCGCGACAAATGTGTTGCCGCCTTCAGAGAGGCGGCTTGAGCATCTGTAAGGAGACGAGCCGTCGTTGGCGAAGCAGCTGGGGCAAGTGCTGCTGCTGTTGTGTCGCACGCAGCCGGAGACTTGTTGGTACATCTTGAAGAGGGTCCACCAGCCAGGCGATGATTCGAGCTGCTCCGTTAGCTCACGAGTTGTGAGCTGCCGTTCCATCTCGAACCGGGTGATCGGCTTGAGGCATTGGAAGCGCGCGCGAACGCCGCACGAACCGATGCTGTTGCACCGGTCGTTCCGCTCGCTGTCGGCGCGGTAGGTGAGGAAGACGAACGTGTTCGCCTTGAGAGGATCGATGAGCTTGGCGCGGAGGTTGGCCGGCTCGAAGCTCACCTTGAAGTACGCGCCGAATAGGACAGCGACCGTCGAGTCGCGCATTGCGATGCTGATCCCGGATCGAGGTGGGCCAGCAGTCCCGGTGCGCGAAGCGAGACTCACTCCACGCCGGGTCGCACCAAGTCGCACACACAAGTGTGAATGAGTGTGTGTGAATGTGAATGTGTGTCCACAAGGGACCACAGGTATTGTCCAAAGGGATTCTTCAGAAAAGAAAGTACACGTTCGTGCCATTTGTCACCATTCACACTTCCGCTTTTCTCTTTGTAACTCGTGCGATGAACATGGAGCACCTCGTCATCTGTGGCACGTACGGCGAGAAGCTCGGCCACGTGAACGGCAAAGGCAAGGGCCTCTATGTCCTAAAATTTGACCGCTCGTCTCTCGCCTTCACCGAGGACTTTGGCAAGGCGCAGCTTGGCGACGTCTTCAAGAACCCGTCCTACGTCACCGTGTTCCGTGACTCCGTGGCAGACCGGCTGGACGTCTACGTGGTCGAGGAGTCGCACAGCGATGCCGGCTTCGTCGCGGCGCTCACCCTGAATGAGAGCACGGGCGAGCTGGCTTGCAACGGCGAGCCCATTCGACGGGACCTGGCGGACGCCGCCGCGTGCTGCCACGTGACTGTAGCACCGGGCGGGTCGCACGTGCTCGCGGCCAACTACCTCACAGGCTCGGTGGTCGCGATCGCACGGCTGCCTGACGGCAAGCTCGACGGCACCAACGTGCAATACGTGGACTTGCCACCGGCCACGCACCCGATCACCTACCCGCTGCCAAACGCGGCGCGACAGGAGAGAGCGCACGCACACATGGTGCACGTCTCGGCGGGCACGAAATCGTCGACGGTCCTCGTGCCCGACCTCGGCTCGGACGTCGTGTGGTCGATCCCCTTCGACGCAGCAAGCCTGTCCGCTCCGCTCGGCGAGCCGGTGCCATCGGGGAGCCATCAAGCGCTCGCGGGCGGTGGGCCGCGCCATCTTGCGCTGCATCCAACGGAAGCGGTGTGCTACGTGTGCTACGAGCTTACGAGTCTGGTGGCCGCATTCAAGATCGATCGCAAGAGCGGCGCGATCAGCGACGAGCCGCCCGTTGGGCTCCTGTGTGCACTCGATGGCGTCGGCAGCCACTTTCTGCACGGCGAGCTGCCGGGTGCGGGCGCGCGGCTGCCTTCAGGCTGCACTGTCGATGCCTCGAAGGAGTTCACGCGCTTCGTCGCACCCAACTGGGCGCTTGAGGGCACGGACGCGAGTGGCCTCAAGCCAGGCCACGGCAGGCGCGTGTGCTCTGACAAAGTGACGAGCCTCGCCGCCATCGCCGTGACGCCGGACGGATCTCAGCTGGTCGTGTCGTCGCGCATTGAGGGTGAACCCGGCGCCCTCTCGGCCATCCCGCTCACACCATCGGGCCTCTTCGTCGATGCCCACGATCGTCCCATCCGCGTCACGCGCACCCTCGGCGAAACTCCGCGCGATTTCGCGATGCTACCGGGGCTTCCAAGCGCAAGCCCTACGAAGAGGCAGCGGCGCGGCAGCGACAACGGCGGCGGCGCGGCCGCGAGCGCCGAGCCGCAGGCAGGCATGCTCGCGCTCGTCGCCAACCAGAACGACGACAAGATCGTTGTCCTTTGCGAGGGCGGGCCGCCAACGGAGCTGACCACGAAGGTGCCCACGCCGGTCTGTGTGTGCATTGTGCCGTCGAAGGCGTGAGGTCCTCTGCGTGAGGGCCTCGAGCGCGGGGTCGCGCGCGAGCGGGGTCGTCTCCACCGCACGGTGTCACTTTAATTTTCTTTTTTCCCCCCCAAGCTAGAAGCTTTTCTTTTGATTCCCCGCGATCTAAGCTTTCAGAAGATCAGTAACGAGTCACCGGGCTCAACGATTTGTAAACGCCGACGCAAGTTGCCAAAAGGCATCGCGCGCGTGCGTAGCGCGTGCGTGTTCATCAGTGCGTGCAACAATCCCATTGTTATCCCATTGTAACAATGAGTAAACGCCCAGATGTGAGGCGCTCGTAATCAGAACGTGTTGACCGGGGGCAGCGGAGCTCTCCTTTGCGACGGAGTGTGGTGAGCGCGGGTGTGTCCGCGAAACCTGACTGACTGACCGATCGGCATGCGTGCGTGTCGGTTTCTTTTTACCGGCACTAAGTGTGAATATATGTGTGAACAGCACCGCGGCTCTTGGGGTTGCAGGGCCTGCCGTCGGCCTTGAGGCTCTCGGCGTTGGAGCTCAATGCCGTCGAGCCAGCCGGACGTGTATGCGCGCACCACCTGGGAGGGCCGCAACCTGACGCAACTCACCGAGCTGTGGGAGCAATACGTTGCGAGCAGCGCGCTGGCGAGAGTATGCCCAAAGGTTGGCGTCGGCTTCTTCTACTACGAGTCGCTTGGCGCGACGATCCGCGGCGCGAAGGCGATCGCGCCGATCAACAAGGGCGAACGTCTTTGCAATGTGCCGGTGCGCGAGCTGCTCTCCGGGTACACGGTCGGCAACTCGTCGCTGCTGCCGGTCATGCAGTGGACCTTGAGCCCAGCCTTCAGCCTTGTTGAAAGGCCGAATGGCTCGGCACGGCGGCGGCGGGAATCCGTGGACGACCGCACGCGCATCGTCCTCTACGCCATGCGCGAGCTCGCGCGCGAGCGATCGCCTCAAATGCCATACCTGCAGCTCATCCGGTCGCACGACGTGAGCGGGGTGCCCATGCTGTGGCCCGAGAGCTCAGAGCGGTACCGGAAGCTGACGCCCATGGCGCGCGAGCTCGCGAGCCGCTCGCGCAACTACGCACGTGCCCAGTACGACGCGCTCATCCTCGGCGCCATCGAGCACTTCCCAGCGCCGCTCTCCGAGGGCCTGGGATGTGCGGCGCCCGTTTGCCCACCCGAGCACCTCGAGAGGATCTACCGGTGGGAACGCTTCCTCCATCTCTTTGCGATCATCTCGGCGCGCGACTGGGTGCTCCCCGTCGACGGCGAGCACCGCGCCTTCCTTGCGCCCGTGCTCGACATGCTCAATTTTGGGCAGGTGGGCATCCGACTTGACTTGACTTGACTTGACTTGACTTGACTTGACTTGACTTGACGTGCTCGATATGCTCAATTTTGGGCAGGTGGGCATCCGTGCGGAGTTCAACGTGGCCTCGCAGGGTTTCGTCGCGACCGCGACGGCGCCGATTGCCCAGGGGAGCGAGCTCCTGTTCTACTACGGCACCATGTGCCAAGAGGCGTGGATCAACCTGTACGGATTCGCGCCGGCCGAAGCGAGGCCGTGTCGCAGTCAGAACCGGGCGACGGGTGGCTCGTCGATGAATAGGTCGATGAACCAGCGCGCGAGAGCCAAGAAGAGCTCCTAATCGAGTCGGAAAGAATTGTGGAGCGTAGAATTTTCGAATCTCCTCCCTATAATTTCAGGCGCAATTACATCCCTCATCAAGGGGCGCCTCCCAGGCAGCGCGGCAGGCCCCCCGCTCTGTGGGGAAATGCAAAAGGCCTGCTATAATTTCACACCTGTCTGGAGCGCCTTTTGTCGAAAGACAATGCAACCGACCAACCAGGGCCACCACAGCCCGCCTGCGTCTCCAATGCGAGCGTCCACGCCCTTTCCGCCAGGGATGCCGCCTGGGTTGGCAGAGGCATCGGGAAATGCCCAAGTGGACTCTGCTAAGCCACAGCCCAGATCCGTCACAGAGGAGACGACAGCACAGACGCCTCTGTGGCTCAGGGAGGCCGATGACTTCTTGAAGCGCTCCGATTCGAGATCATCAGCCTCCCTTGAGCCCAAGGAAGCGACCCCAACACAGGCGATTGCGGACGAGGTGCATGCGGACGCCGAGGCGCGAGTGGCGAGGGCCGCGGTACGTGCAAGTACACGCACTCAGGCTCCCATTGAGCCACCAGAGCCAGCTAACCAGGCGCCCGCTCCGACACCCGCGACTCCGTCGCCAGCCGCCCCGCCCCCCATCTCATTTCCCGCGCCGCCTCCGCGCGTGCGCATCGGAGCCGTGAAGGGCGTCGCTTCCTCGCGACCTGTCGCCTCAACGGTCGCCTCCGCCGTCTACGTCGCCGCGCCACCACCGCTGCCGAGACCCCGCTCGAAGCTCGTGGAGGCAGGGATGCAGGCATGGTACCAAGAGGTCTGGCCGCGCTGCAAACGCTTGGGTGAGGCGGCGGCGATGTGCTGCTGCTCGTCGACCACTGCCACGTGCCCGACGGCGGCCACGGCGACCGCAGAGGCGGCGGTGACCAACGCCCCGCTCGTGTTGCGATACGTGCCGCGCTTGGTGGCATACCTCCCGCTCGCAGGAGCGGTGGGCTTCGTGGGCGCGATCGCCTCCGAGTGCGGCAGCGCGCACAGCGCCGGCATCGAGAACTTTTCATTGGATGGGGTGCTAAGACTGAGGGGCTCTGCAGCCGCGCTCGTGATTGCCGTGAGTGCGCCGCTGCTCCTCGATGGTACCGCCGCGCGCGTCTTTGCCGCAGCTCTGCCCGTCCTGTACGCGGCCTCGCTGCCGTTACTCGGCGCTGCGTGGGCCGTCGACACCGACGTGCGACGTGACCTCGCTTGCGAGTTCGCAGCCGCGCCGGAGCATGCCGCGGCGCAGATTCTCGTCGCGTATGCCTCCAACGGCCACGCGATGGGAGGACTCTGCCTCTGCCTTTGCCCCGCGATCCTCTTCATGTTAGCGAGCGCCGGCAACGATGAGGCGGGCGGGAACAGCGTCAGCAAGGGCAGCGGCACGGCCGGCAGCGGTGCCAGCAGGGGCGGCGGAGGCCCCGGCCACGGCGCCGACAGCCACCTCGGCGCCGGCAGCAGCAGCAGCAGCAGCAGCAGTCACAAAGGCATCTCGAGCCGTTTCGTAGACGAGGGTGACTCGGACAGCGGCGATGCCCACGCACTCGGGAGCTCCAGCATTCACACGAGGGCAGCATTCACAGCACTCGGGAGCTCCAGCATTCACACGAGGGCAGCATTCACAGCACTCGGGAGCTCCAGCGGGCCACTCGAGCTCAACACGGCGCTTGAGCTCCGGTGGGTGCACGGGACTTGCGCGCTGCTCTGGCTCTGGCTGATTAGCTCTTCCTACGCATGGGCCACGGAGGGATGGCACTTGATGGCGCCCGCCGTCGACGTGGGCGCCTCGCTCGCCTTTTTTGCCGTGGCGACGCGTTGTCTTGGGCGGCGGCTGCCTCCAGTCGGCGGCCTCAAGTCGGTCTCGCTCTCACACTCCCATTCACATGCACACTTCCCTACCCCATGGACGTCGCCGCTGGCGTGGTCTGGTGTGTCCACACTGTGGGCCGCGCTGCTCACGTGGTGTACACAGTCAGCGGCCACCCACGGATGGGCCTTGCTGCTCGCGTGGTGCGTGCTCACATTGTCCACAGCTGGGCTCGTCCTTCATCTGGTACTCCACGTGCTTGGCATGGTACAGGCCACGAGCGCCGCCTACGCCAGCCTGCAGACGGTCGCCGTCGCCGCCGTCGCCGTGCTCGCCGCCAACCCGGCCGCCCCATGCCGGCCGCCCATTTCGCCTCACGTTGTTGCCCGAGGATCGAGCGCCGTGTCGAGCGCCGTGTGGAGTAACGGCCGCGCCAGATCGGCGCGAGGCTCGAGCATGGAGGTCGCTCTGCAGCATCTGCGCGAGGACGCGTGGCTGCAGGCGATGCCGCTCGCACTGCTCAGCGTGCTGCCGTGGCTTGCGTCATTGGAGATTGCGCCCTGGCCGCCGGAGCACGAAATGGGTCGAGTGGTCAGTTACGAATTGTCCGTGCTCAACGCCGTCTCCACCGCACCGCTGACCGCCGTGCTGAGCGCTGCGCTCGTACACGGCGCCCTGTGCCCAAGCTGGCTGCTGCTGAGCGCACGCTCTCACCCGGCTGAAGACTCCCACAGGAGCCCTCTCCCGCCCAGCCTCACCACGGCGACTGGCCCAACGAGCCGTTTCGCGCTGCGCGTCGCCTGGCCGTCGCTGCGCCTCTTCTGGGTACTCTTCGGGGTGGTGCTCATGGTGCCTGAGGCGCTGTCGGACCTCGTCTTCGATGTCGCGCGTGCGGCCTGGGCGGCCGCTGCCCTTGTCCACCTGGTGAGTCTCTCTTGTCTTGCTCCTCGGAGAGAGCAAGTGGCCGCGGGTGAGGTGGCGAGGCTGGCCCAACGGCTGCATCTCGCCATCGCCGTCGGGTTGGGCGCCGCCGTCCTCGCGCTCCTCAGCGCCAGCCCTCTCCTCTCGCGCGCGACCGGTGACTCGCGAGCGTGGGCGGCACTTCCATGGCCGGGATCGCCCTCGCACGACAACCTGCCATGGGTCTGCCAGAGCGTGATGCTCGGCGCGCTCATCGTTGCGCCGCCCTTAACGCTCACCGTCTGCGAGCTCGAGGCGAGTCGGCCCCGTCCCGGGCTCGACGTCTTTGTCCTCTTTTGAGTGTTGAGCACCCACGATCTTCGTCGTCGAGAGGTGTCGAGTCCGGGACTCGACAGTATTAGGTAGACGTGTCAGCGACAGTCGATTCCACTGCTGTGGATCTATGTCGAATACTGCGCAGAGCCCTACGAGAATTTTGCTATAAATTTCTCTTCTGTATCTCTTTCCGCGCACTGTGTTCGACTTCGAGAGTTCGGTCGGGCCGCAAACGAAGTACGAACGTCGCATCGAAGTTGAGCCCGCGCGGCCCCGGACCGGGTCGAACGCAAGGAGCCGCGTGTCGTCTAGCGAGCAATGGCGCGCATGCTAGAAGGCACCTCGCGCAATGCAAGATGCTCAAAATGCACCAGACGGACGACACACGATACACACAGTCGGTCGGGACGGATACTTACCAGGTCTATGTATTCATCACAGCTTTCAGCCGCTCCCAGGCCTCGATCCACTTGCACACTCTTCCGAACTCGATTGCTCCGCATGCCCCCATCTGCGCCCCATGCTACTGCCTGCGCGCGCGCGCCACGCGATCTCATCACCGCTGCTGCCTCGGCAGCATTCACCTCCTCGTTGTCAAGTTGGTGCGGAAGAGCCTTTACTTTGCGCAACTAGCCGCACGCGATTATGATGCGCTCTCGGGGTTTGAGTCTACGTCATCAGAAGAATAGGCCACTTTTCTTGTCCTTTTCTTGTCCTTTTCCTGTCCTATTCTTGTCCTTCTTGTCTTGGCCTTCTGCGGTGCCACTTTTCTTGCCCTTCTCGTCCTTCATTTTTGAATGCCATGCATCGACTACTTCTTTTAGTTTGATCAGAATGCCCTTCTTGTCCTTCATATTCATATTCATATACTCCGCGATCACTTTTTTGAGGCGAACAGCGTTCTCATCTTTGTTGTCTTCTTCAGTTGGTTTCGCCAGGAGTGCCAGGAGATCCTGGCGCTCCTTGTCGCTCCTGGCGTGCATAGTGCGAATCTTTTGAAGGAATCCCTTGGCTTTATCCATTTCCCATATGAGCCACGCAGCAAGCACACATATGCCAACGAATGTGATAATGGCTATCGTCGACAAGAAGACAACTAAGCTCCAGGATCGGACTGCGAGCAAAAGAGCAAAAAAGCAACGTGTGCGCATGTCAGATGCCATCAGGCTTACCTGCAAGGACGAGCTGCACGCTTACTCTTGATCTGAGTGAGCTGGAGGATACCCGTGCCCGATAGCGCGACAGAAAAGAGAAAGAGGAAGTTGAGGGTGGCAAACTCTCCGCTAAAGCGTGCGACAACAGCTTGTACCTCTTCTGGCCTAGTGCGGTCCGCACCAGGGATGCCAAATGCGATGTAGAGCCAACTGGAGAACAAGAGCGTCAAAATAAGGAAGAGGGACGCCCCAAAGTTGGCCATGATGAACCATTTCTCGGACTCGGCAGAAAGAGCCGTTATGCACTCTTCGACGGTTTCGCCAGGTCGTCCAGACGACCAGCGGAAGAGAGATGTGCCGTTGCAGCGCTCCATGGCAACGCCTGACTCAAATGCGCCCCACTCCTCGATCTCTATCGCGCCGAAGCTACCGACGTTCATGGTAAGCAAGAGAGCCGAAAGGATGCCGTACGTCGCACACGTACTTTCCATGGATTCGATCGAATACGTGAAGTAAAACGTATTCGCCCATGGCTTCTTATTGCCTTCATCGAGTTTCTTGAAAAAATTGAGCATTTCCGGCGACTCAAGTGCGTTTTCGAAACGCAGGGCCACTTTTGCTGGGAAGTACTCGCCCAGCCAACAGCGGCGCGAGAGATTGCGCAGGTCATCGAGGTCCTGCAGAGCATTGATTTGGCAGATCTCGATGCATTCGGCCTTGCACCCAGGTTGTTTGTCTCCTCCTATTGCGTATAACTCGATGAAGTCCTTCAAATGTTTTTCCATAGGCGCTGATGTGTAGCCCATTTCATTGTAATCTTCCATGGAACGGCTGCCTGCACGACCTTTAGGCTGCGGATCCATCATTTCGTGCAAGAATCTGTCGCCCGACACGGCACCGTCGCGCAAAACAAGACGTCGCCACGAGAAAAAATCGCCACGAAAGCGAAAAACAAGTCTCGGTGGGGCCGAACTTGGGAAGAGGCGCCGAAACGGCAGATTCCAGATTTCGAAGAGAGCCTTTCTCCTAGAAAATCTACTTAAACGTCCTTGCTTAGTGGGAAATAAAAATAATTATTCCAAGCGTGCAAGCGGAGGAGGTACTTTTTTTTACCGTACAGAACGTACCGGTACCACAGAATTAGAGTCCTTCTGTGTTGTGTGTTCTGATTCATGCTAACCACAGTAGCGAGTGTCTAGCGATGCGAACCGGACGCCTCGCGGCAATTTCACACGAAATATGTTTCGCATGTTTGCGGGGGCGGCGGCAGCCTGGGCGGGGGCGGTGCCCACCCCACCGTCGAACCCCGTGGCGTGGCTGGGCTAGCCATCGTCGAACCCCGTGGCGTGGCTGGGCTAGCCATCGTCGAACCCCGTGGCGTGGCTGGGCTAGCCATCGTCGAACCCCGTGGCGTGGCTGGGCTAGCCATCGTCGAACCCCGTGGCGTGGCTGGGCTAGCCATCGTCGAACCCCGTGGCGTGGCTGGGCGAGACACTGTTGATGCTCGTGGCGTAGCTGGACTAGCCACCGTCGACCAGTGAGCACTGCCGACCTTCTGCGCCAACTCTTCTTTCCTGCCAGTGTAGACTGGATACACCATTCCAGTCCTGTCGATCGACATGATCGGGCCCCGTGGCGTCGCCGGACACGCCTCTGCCGACCCCCATGCCGTGGCCGGCGGCGGCACATACGTCGGCACCGATGCAGCGCGGCGCAGCTCGCGCTCCCGCAATCCGGTGTCGCGCCCCTGGCGCGGCGGCGGCTCCTCGTACGAACGCACGTGGCCTCCAGTGTCGTCATCAAACGCTCGCCCAGCGGTGCGCCCGGAGTGGAAGCCGCGGTGGAGGTTCTGGTCTGCGGAAGGCACGTACCCGAGCATGCTGCCGCTACAGCTCCGAGGCACGACTGGGCGCACGACCCCATACCAATTGTTACTGCCACGCATGCGAAAGAGCCGGCTGCGTTCCTCAGCGCTGCGTGGTTGGCTCAAATGATATTGGAAGTAGTTTATGCTTTTAGGCCCCGGCCGACGATGCTCTGGATGAACGAATTGCCCCGTGCGAGGATCGGTGTTCATGCCAAACGGCGCATCGATGTCGAAGACGGGCTTCGCTGCTGCTCTTTCACGTTGCTTCCTTGCAGCCGCCAACTCGCTGGCGAATGCCATAGCCCTTTCACGTTCCTTTCTCCACAGCCTCGCCTCATGTGCATACGCGAGCCCCGATGATGGCATGCCCGGGGCCCACATGATGCCCGTAAAGGGGTCGCGCTTCAAGCGATTGCCGAGAGCGTCCCGAGACTCCATGGCCACTGGAAGAGAAGTAGAAAATGCAAGTTTCGTTGTTTCGAAAGTTAGGAAATTACGCAAATGCTTCATGACATGCTTGCTTGCCCTCCCACTGAGATCAGCTCGGGCCCGTCAGCTCGCAAAGCTCGGAGCCGTCCTTCGTCGCGATGATGAGGGCGACGATGAGGCCGTACAGGCCGAGCGCCGAGCCGAAACTCCAGATGAGCACCATGCCAATGTACAGCTTGGGTTGTCGGCACGAGTCCTGCACGCCGCACGTGCCGCACATGCCGATCGCGAGACCCGACGCGAGGTTGCTCAGGCCGACGGTTAGTCCCGCGCCGAGGTGCGCGTAGCCAGTGTAGAGCGAATAGGTCGTGGTGCCTGGGCCGCTGGGCGTGCGCATGCCGGAGGAGATGATCACGGCGATGATGAGGCCGAAGATGCCGCACACACCCGACAGAATCACGGGCATGATCGACTTCATCACCATCTCCGTCTGCACCTTATTTCGAGGCAGCTTGGCAATGGTCGCGAGGCCTATGGCAGACTTCCACGTGCCGTACGCGGCGCCCATGTTCCCAAAGACCAGCGCGAGCGCCGCGCCCATGAAGCCGAAGAAGGGCGCATACTCCGGGCAGTACGGAGAGATTGGCACTGCAAGGCGAGAGTCAACGCCGGGCAAAGGGTGAGACGTGATGCACAGGAGGCCGCGCTCCGTCCGAGCCCCCGCGCGCGCGCGGCCGTGGCGCCCAGGCGGGCTTCGGGCGCGCGCAGCGTTCTCGTCATCCGGGGCTCTGGCGCAGTGGCCGTCATGACGCACTTTGGCCGCCGGACGGCGTAAAGGCCTCGCGGAAGGCGGACGCTTCGCCGATGCGAAGAGCCTTCGTTCGCGAAGCTCGCGCGAAGACGCAAAGTTCGTCTTCGTCTTTCACACACCGGGTGTGTGTACATGTAACCTGAGCGGGCAGTAACAGTGCCGTAGCACCAGGGGTTGCCATTCACACTAATCACACACGTGTCTAGAAATGGCCGGCGACGGGAGCCTTCCGCTTGGACATGCGGTCGCTACGCTCCTGCACGCGCCACGCGAGTCGTTGCTGCTCGCACTCGGCTCGGACGACGTGCCAGACATGGTAGAGTCGCGCGCCTTGCACGAGGTTGAGCGCTTCCTCCTCGACCAGCAGCAGGACGCGACCGCGGCCTCGACCTCCACTCGCCACGTGCTCTCGCTCTTCCTCGAGTTCGGCGCGGGCCGCCGGCGCGGCCATCGGCACCAGCAGATTGCCATGCTGGTGCGCTGGATGATCGGCCACGGCACATTCGGCGGCGCCGCCACCACCGAGCTCTCGACGGGCATCCTGAGGGCACACGACTGCAGCAGACTCAAGCTGGCTTCGGCGCTCGCGCTGCTCGAGGCGCTACCGCTGCAACGTGCGGCGCGATGCGTGTGGTCGCCGTGTACTGTTGTCGAGCTCCTCCGCGCCACGTTGAGCGCGTGCGACGAGGGCGCCGTCGCGCCATCCAATGTGATGGTCGCTTGCGCGGATGCCGCCGTCGCATGCCTCACCGAGCTCTGCCGCCGCGCGACGATGAGCAGCGTGGGCGCTCGCGGCGCGAGCCATGGCGACAACAACCCATGGGTGCGCGCGCTGCTGGACTGCACGGCGGAGGCGCATCGCTTGTTGCATGTGTTGGGTGCTTGGCGACGATCGCAGCGGCTCTTTGGAGTGGCGATCGCTGAGCTCCTGCGTGAGCTGGCCGTTGCTGAGCTCGCTGCTGCAGCCGAGCTCGGTCTGGCTCGCTTCGGCTCGCTCTGGCTGAGCTGCGCGCCGCGGCTCGTGAGCGAGGTCGAGCGCCGTGCTGAGCACGTCCACGTGCAAGCGGAGCGCTGGATGCTGCTGCTTGGAGCCACGCTGCCGCCGCCACCACCCACGCGCCGACTGGGGCAGGCCTGCATGCAAGTGCTCACGACGGCGCCACGCTCTACGGGAGCCACGCTGCCTTCGCCTTCGCCGCCGCCGCCGCCGCCGCCCACGCCACCGGCCGCTTCCTCCGCTTCCGCTTCCTCCGCCTCCGACCCTCGAGCGATGGCCGCGGCGACGTCGGCGGCGATGGCAGCAGCGGCGGCGTCGCCGCTCGCGGGCGGCGCGGCAGCGGCAGCGGCAGTGCCGCTGCCGGGAGAGGACGACGAAGCATGTCGCGCCCGTCTGGGCTTCGAAGCTCTCTGTGCTCTGGCCCTTCAGCTTGCAGCCCTCGACACGTCCAGCCGTGCCACCTTGTTCGAGCGGCTACATCCGCGCCTGTACACCGCCCTGTGCGCACGCTGCACGAGCCTCGCGGACGCGGCGCTTCCGCTTGCGATGCTCCAGATGCTCCTGCCCACGATACTCACGTTGCCCGCCGCCGCCGCTGAGGCACCTTCCAGCGCCGCCACCAGCGGCAGCGCCACCGCCCCCGCCGCCACCGCCGCCGTGCTGCTACAGCCTGTGCTCAATCTACTGCAAGCCACGGACGCACCGAGTGCGCCGGTGGTGACGGCCCTCGCGGCCCTTGCGCATGCATATCCCGAAGAGCTGCTCGCGGATCTCGCAGAAAAGCTCGGCTCCCCGGTGGCGACGCAACGCGCCGTGGCGCTTGCGGTGCTCATGCGCATGGCCGGGGGCGGCGCTGACCTGAGCCGCTTGCTTGGGCGACGGGCGGAGGCGCAGGTCTCCAGGCGAGTGCTGCGCCACGCGCTGCAGCACCCCTTGCCTCCAGAGGGAGGGGCGACGAGCGAGCCTGGGCAACGGCCAGCCGTTGGGGAGTGGCTGGGCTTGCTCGCACGACTGGACCCGACGGTGACGCTCCCTCAGCTTCTCGAAGCGGCCCGCCCCACCGCAGCCAAGGCGGCTCCTTCCACAAGCCGCCTAACCCCAGCCGAGGCTGCCAAGAGCACTGGCAAGAGTGCCGCTGCTGCTCAAGACGGCGCTCCTCTTCCTTCTGCTGCCGCTGCCGCTGCCGCTGCTGCTGCTGCTGCCGCCGCCGCTGCCGCCGCTGCCGCTGCTGCGCTCGAGGCGGCTTTGGCCGCGGTGCTCGCAGGGCCTCGGGGTGCCGCCGAGACGATCGGTGCCGTCATCGATGCTCTCAAAGACGGCGCCGCAGCTCCTCGGGAGGTGTGTGCGGAGACACCCGTTGCACCGTTCCCGCTGCTCACCAGCCCGGCGCACTTCGGGCCGCCAGCGCAGGCCGCTTTCGTTGGCACGGATCACAGAACCGGCACGGACCAGCGCACCGGCACGGGCCACCGCACCGCTAGCGCGACCGCTGCGAGCAGCAGCAGCAGCGGTGGGGGTGCAGCGGACGCGGCAGGTACAGCAGGTGTAGCGGCGGACGCCGGCGAGGGCGGCGTGCTGCTACTGCGGGCTCTCGAGGGCTGGGTGACGAACCTCGATGAGAGCACGTGGCCTCGCGCCTTCCGGCTTGCATGCACCAAGTTCTTTGCGGCCGCACAGGACGTCTGCTCGCTGCAGGTACTCAAGCGTATGCTCGCCATAACGCGGGGACACGACGCGTGGCAGGCGCTCGTCGTGCGAGCGGCAGTGGTACGACTCGAGGTGGTCTGCAAAGGGACCAACTGCAAAGGGTCCAACTGCAAAGGCTCCACTCAACCCGAGGCACACGCCGCCGCCGCAGCCACGGCGGTTGCGGGCGCGAACGCGGATCCGATGCTGTACGACCGTCTGCGTCCGCTGTTACTCCTACAGATGCTGCCTGAGGATGGCTGGGTGGGCGTCGTGCCGGGCGTCCCTTGCCCGGCGAGCTTTGGAGGCGACGGATGCTCTGCCGCGGGGGCTTTCGAGCGCGGGGGCGGCGACGGCGGAGGCGACGGCGAAGGCGGAGGCGACGGCGGCGTAGGCGGCGGCGGTGGCGGCGGTGGGCACGCAGAAAACGACGAGGCGGCGTCCGAAACGGCTGCCGTTTCGGACGCCGTTGTACCGGTCGCCTTGGCATCGGCTGACGCGGTGGCGCCCTCCTTGGCCGCCGAGCTACCCTCGTGCGCACGCGCTTTGCTTGCCCGTGTATCCGATGGCGCCGAGCAGCAGCCGGTGCGCAAAATGGCGAGCGCTCTCCTGGCGCGCCTGCCGCCTGCAGTTGCGCTCGAGACTATGCTGGCGCGCGTGGCTGCCCTGGGTCGAAGGCCTCGAGAGCTCGCTGCTCATGCGACCAGTGGACTCGCGCTCTACTACCTGTGCTGCGCCGTCGTGCTGCATCCAGCCCCTGTGAGTACGGCCATCAGTCGCTCCTCAGGGGCTCTCATCTCCGTACTGCGCGCCGCGCCGCTGTCCAACGGCCCGCGTGCCGCGCAGGAGCCCGATACGACGCGTGTCGCGCTGGAGGCCCTCGAGCGCCTCGGAATGGGCTGCGTCGACCTGCTGGCTCGTACGTGGTGTGTGGGGCTCCAAGGGGCCCCGCGCGAGGGTTCCACTCAGGGGATGGGCGAGGGGTCCACTCGGGGGATGGGCGAGGGTGGCGACTGGGCAGAGGCCACGTGTGCGGGCACGGACGGCGCGACCTTCGCTGCTGGCTGGTCGATTGAGCGCTCGATGGAGCGATGCGTGGATGCGCTGCTCGGGGACAGCACCACACTCTCGCACGCGCTGGCCATCATCACACTCGCGACGCGTATGCGGCACGCGCAAGGTGGGGCGCCCGCGGCGGCCGTGCTCGCGGCACGCGCGCTGCCGTTGCTGCTGCGACGCTCGGGCGCGCCGGTCACACAGGCGCTCTTCGAGCTCGCTTTCCACAGCCAAGCGCATCTCGACGCGATCTCGCTCGCAGCCCTAGCCGAGCGCGCGAAGGCGGACGGTCGAAGCGCCCATGAGGACGCGCGGCTGGCAGCGGTCAAGCTGCTCGGCGTAGTGCTTGCCGTCACCAGCGCGCTCACCAGCAGTACTGCGGCTAGCGGTGGTGGCGTCAGCGGCGGCGCCCACGACGGCGCTCCGGAGACCGCTGCCAGCGCCGTCATGGGCGGCGAGGCGCTCCTCAGCGGTCTTTACCGGCTCGCCTCGCAGCAGGAGGCCGACGGGCGCGTCCGGGCGCTCGCGCAGCACGTGCTGGGCACGGCGATGGGCATGGCGTAGATTTCCCCACAGGCGTAAGATTTCCCGAGGGTCCTCGGCAGGCGGAGCCAGCGGGGTCCGGAGTCCGGCAGAGGCTGGCGCGTGCTGCGATTAGAGCACACGCGCTCGCTGAGCTGTGCTCTTGGAGGGTGCGCGGTGATTCCTGTCGCTGAATGTGGGCGCGCCGCGCCGCGAGCGAGGAGCGTCCGAGCAAAAGATGTTGGATATGTGAGGCGACGGTAATTCTACACGTACACGAACCTCTCCCGTACGTCAGTGTATACCATAAGCATCGTGCGGCTTGTTTCGCATCACTGTACGCTAGTCTTCTTGCGTCTCTTGAAAGTTGAAGACAGCCCGTTACGGTTCGGATTCCTCTTTCCGTTCCGGGCCACTCATTCTCTAAACCTGCCTTTGTATCCTCTTGGGCTGGGCCGCACCGCCGGGCCCGCCGCCACCGCCGCCGCCGCCCTGCGGTGCCGTGCGCAACGTCGCAGGCGGCGAGGTGGTGGGGGCGCGGACTGCCTCCTTCATCGCCTGCACGCCCACCTGGCTCGACTTGGCGACCTCGCCGCGTGCCGCGCGGTCGACGGCGGCCACAATGTACTTAAACTTGCGGTTCGTCTCGTCGCGCTGCGCCACGAGGCTGTTGCTGATGTGCTCGAACTCGTGCTGCAGGCTCTCCTCAAGATCGTCGACCATCTGCTCAATACGGCGCACGAGCGCCGCCTGCGACGTCTGGTTCGTCACCTCCGCGCGAGCCTTGAGGAATCGCTGAACATACCTGAGGGAGGCAATCAGAGGTCATCAGTGGTTCGTCACCTCCGCGCGAGCCTTGAGGAATCGCTGAACATACCTGAGGAGGGAGGCAATCAGAGGTCATCAGCGGGCATCAGTGGGCCATCACAGGGCATCGGAGGTCATCAGAGGTCATCGCAGGTCATCAGTGGCGCGCACAGGCTCTCAACCAATCAGAGCCCATCAGAGCCCATAAGAGCCCATCAGAGCCCATCAGAGCGCATCAGAGCGCATCAGAGCGCATCAGAGCAAGAGCCAAGCACGCACTTGCGGCTCAGAGTGGAGCTGCCCGAGGAACCTGCCCCATGAAGCAGCGGCGCCGCCCCATACAGCTCCAGGTACTCACGCTCTGGAAAGGCGCCAAAGTCCATTCGGACGAGCCGCTCCAGGGCCTCGGTCGAGCGGAAGCATGCGCGGCAGGCATCCCAGAGCAGCATGGGAGCATTGAAGGGCGGCGGCAGATGGTGCACGACGTGCTGGTACTCGAAGATGTGAAGGTAGTGCTGATACTGATACTCGACCTCCGCGTTCCGCTTGATGCGCGTGTACGTGTCCGCAAACATCGCGATCAGCATGTTGACGAGCACAACGTTGGCGAGCAGCACGTACACCCACATTAGCGGGAGAGCGAAGGGCACTTGACGAAGCACATCGATGTCAAACTCGGCGTACATGTACCAGAAAGGTTGCCAATAGAGCGCCAGGGGCTCGGTCTGCACGCCTCCGCCGCCACCACCACCGCCGCCGAGCATGTCGATGGCCGACAGCAGACGCCGGTCCACAGAGTCCGTCGCGTCGACTGATAGGCGTCGACCACCCGACGCCGACGCCGACGTGATGCCGGCCCGAATAGAATCCGAAGCGACGGATGCGGCGGCGACGGCGGCGCCGGAGAGGGTGTGGCCCGCGGATTTGATGTCTTCGAAAGTGGCTGCGGAGAGTAGATCGTGTTCTCCAGCCTGATGAGGGAGGCCATCAGGCGCACTCAAAGGGCCATTCAGACGCAATCATCTGCAATCACCGTCTCTGAGAGGCCACGAGTGCGAAGCAGACGCAATCAAAGGGCCACTCAGACGCAATCAGCTGCAATCACCGTCTCTGAGAGGCCGACGAGCGCGAAGCAGAAGCCGACGATAATGACCGAGAAGAAGACGAGGAATAGCGAGAGGTCGATCATCATCTGCACGAGCGTGATCGCCAGGATGCCGAAATTGTGTGAAGTCCACATGAAAGTGAACGTCTCGCAACACATGAGGACGGCGTCGAACGAGACTAGCGTCTGATAGGCCGTATACGCCGAGGCGAACTCGAAGCCCGGGATCCGCGTGACGAGGCGCAGCCCGATGGCGGCATTCATCACCATGTGCGCCGTGTTCACAAGTGACTTGAGCCATGAGTCCGCAATCAGCCCGTACGTTTTCATCAGGTAGTCGCGCTGCCGATGCTCGTACCCCAGTGTAAGGGACCAGACGATCAGCATCAGCTCGGCCCACGTGAGCGGCGGCAGCCTCGGTGACATGGCCCAGAGCTGATCCACCGTGAGCAGATGGGTGAGGACCTGATGAGGTAGGAAATCAAGAGGTCATCAGAAGCAATCCGATGTCATCAGAGGTCATCAGCGAGGTGAGCAGATGGGTGCAGACCTCGAAATAGAGGCACAAGAAGAGCACGTGCGACACGGCGCGCATGCAGTACTTGACCAGGGGCACTGAGTAGAAACCACTCTTGGGTCTCTTGGCCACCTGATGAGGGACGCAATCAAGAGCACTGAGTAGAAGCCATTCACATTCACACTCTTGGGTCTCTTGGCCACCTCCGGTGCGTCACGAAACCCGCGGTTGACGAGACTTTTGACCGAGTGCGAGAAGGTCTGCTGGTGCTTGAATGAGCGCCCGAGCAGAGCGGACTGCGAGCCTTCCCGACGAAGGGAGAGGGCGCGGAGCGTGACCGCGAGCCGCTTAGTTGGTGATCCATCTACACCCACCCCGCGCTTGTCATCCATCTCCATCACGTTGACCGCGACGCTCTTGAATGCCTTCTTCGGAGGGAGATCGCGGAGATCCTCAGGTGACCTCTGATCAGGTGACCTCTGGTGACGTGGGTCCACCACGCCCGCGCCCGAGCGTGCCTCTTGAGCAGCACGCTGCGCCGCCCACTCCTCCTTTGCCTTTGCACGCGCAGCCTCCGCCAGCGCCTTCTGCAGAGCACTCTCCTTCTCCACCTCAAGGCGCTTCTTCTCCGCCTCGACATCGAGAGCGGCCCGTGCCTTCTTCTTCTCGAACCTGAGACAGGGGCGCCATCAGAGGCACTCAGGGCACTCAGAGGCCATCAGAGGCACTCAGAGGCCATTGGAGGCCACTGGAGGCCATCAGAGGCCATCAGAGGCGATGAGAGGCACTCAGAGGGAATCAAAGCTCATCAGAAGCCATCAGACGTACTCCTTGAGGTTGAGCGCCTCCGCGAGCGCCCCGAGCAAGAGCTCGGGATCCTCCCCAATCGGGCTGACTTGCCCATCATCCTCATCGTACCTGATGAGGGAGGCCATCAGAGGTCATCAGAGGTCATCAGAGGTCATCAGAAGTCATCACAGGTCATCAGAAGTCATCATCCTCATCGTACCCATCGTTGCCAAAAGTCGAAGATCCCCCGGGGGAATGGGTTGGGGCATTGGATGAGCGTTCGCCGGACTTGCCCTCAGCGTCGCGCCGCAAGTACGGGTTCAACAAGGGGAAGAGCATCCACGCAGAAATGAGGGGCATCGAGTGGGACGCAGACACGATGCAGCCGGAGCCCTGAAGGCACGGAAGCCGCCGCGCATCAGAGGCCATCAGAGGCCATCAGAGGCCATCAGAGGCCATCAGAGGCCATCAGAGGCCATCAGAGGCCATCAGAGGCCATCAGAGGCCATCAGAGGCCATCAGAGGCTATCAGAGGCCATCAGAGGCCATCAGAGGCCTAGAGGTAAGCACCGGGAAGCCGCCGCGCCATCGTAGATCCATCAGCGACTGGCAGTGACGATGCGCGAGGAAGGTCTTGAGCTCCATCTGGGGGGCGAGATCGAGATCGAAGAGCTCATGAGTGGCAATCAGAGGCAATCAGAGGCAATCAGAGGCCATCATAGGCAATCCGAGGCCATCAGGCCATCCGAGGAAGCTCACGAACTCCATCGGAGGGTGCGAGATCGACGATCTCCTCACGAGCTCCATCGGAGGGTGCGAGATCGACGATCTCCTCACGAGCTCCATCGGAGGGTGCGAGATCGACGATCTCCTCACGAGCTCCATCGGAGGGTGCGAGATCGACGATCTCCTCACGAGCTCCATCGGAGGGTGCGAGATCGACGATCTCCTCACGAGCTCCATCGGAGGGTGCGAGATCGACGATCTCCTCACGAGCTCCATCGGAGGGTGCGAGATCGACGATCGAACCGAGGGAGTGCACTCAGCATGCAATCAGTGCTCATCAAGGGAGATCGCACCTGGAGGGCGAGATCGACGATCGAGCCGAGCCCCCACGCAGGCACGTGCTGCGAGAGCAGCCAGTGGCCGACCTCCTGCTCCTGGATTTCGTCCATCACGCCCATCGCCCAAGCTTCTATCTCGGCCGCCGCCGCGCGCGCCTCAATCTTGGCAGCCGACGCGCGCGACGCGATCACGTTGAGCACGTGGCTTGCGATCAGTGCGCAGTGCAGGGGATGCTCCACGTAGGCCCAGAGCTCGCGCGCGAGGCGCACGTCGCCCATGAAGACGCACCTGATGAGGGAGGCCATCAGATGCAATCAGAGGCCATCATCAGAGGCCATCAAAGGCGCCGTCAGAGGCGCCATCAGAGGGCACTCACCAGAAATGCAATCAGAGGCCATCATCACAGGCCATCACAGGCCATTAGAGGCGCCATCAGAGGGCACTCACCAGAAGAAGACATCGGCGTGCGTGCAAAGACGCTGATTCTCGATGATGCCGCCGAGCAGCGGCGTGACCGCTCGAAGCGTGGGTCCAACCGTGTTGCGGAAGAGAAGGTAGGCGGAACCCCATTGGGCCTGTGTGTTCCCATCTCGCGCGATCTCGCTCAGAGCTCGCTGTAATCTCGCCTGGAGCGCGAGATCTCGGCGTAAGTAATTGTACGGGTCCTCAAGCAAGTACAGCTGGCACAGGCTGACAGACGAGATTGCGGTGCCTGAACGTCCGAGCAGCAGCAGGCGCACGATCGGGTGCCATTGGCATGCAATCAGTGGTCATCAAGGGAGATCGCACCTGGGCGCTCGAGCAGCAGGCGCACGATCTCCAGCCGGCGCTGTCCTATCGCATGCTGAAGCATCTTACGCATCGGGCGCGTGTGATCGTGCGAGGGTGGCAGGTCGACGAGAATGCGCCTCGCGAAGCTTGGCTGATTCCACTTGACAGTGAGCAGCAGCGCGCGCTGCCGAGGGAAGCCATCATGCCGATCAGTCGTATGTATAATCGTATGTATAATCGTATGTACATGCCCATGGCCGTACATCATGCCGATCAGTCGCACATCGTTGCCATCAGCGGCAATCCCGCGTGCCTCTGTGATGAGTGAGGCCATCAGCGGCAATCCCGCGTGCCTCTGTATGAGTGAGGCCATCAGCGGGAATCCCGTGCCTCTGTGATGAGTGAGGCCATCACAGCAACCAATCGAGGGCAATCACACACCTGCATCTGATCGAGGTAACGCTTGAAGATCTCATCTGTCGCCGCCTTCACCACCGCCGCGCCGTCGTACACTTCAGAACGGCGCTTGGCCAGGCGCTGCATGGCCGGCGTGATGGAGCTGCCCACCGCCTGGCCCGGCTGGTGGAACATCAGGTTCCGGAAGAGCGCGCCCAAGATGGCGCTCGACATGTTCTGCTGAGAGTCCTCATCCTGCAGCTTGAAGAAGCTGAGCAACGTGCCCCCGCGCTCGTCGTTGAGCGACTTGAGCTGGCGCAGCTTGGGCTCCTGCGCGATGAAGTCGGCGCTCTCAACCGCGTCGATGTCCCCTCCTGCACTCAGCAGCATGCACTCACAGAGGCAGTCAGCATGCAATCAAAGATGCAATCACACGGCACTCACAGATGCAATCACACGGCACTCTCGAGCGCGTCGAGGATTCCACGTGAATCCCCAACCCGTCAGAGCGTGCTGCAATCCGTGGCAATCCGTGGCAATCCGTGGCAATCAGAATCCCCCACCGCCAGAGCGGATGCACTATCAGCATGCACTCAGAGATGCAATCAGCATGCACTCAGATATGTAATCAGCATGCACTCAGAGCGGATGCGCCATCAGCCATCAGAATGCACTCAGAGATGCAATCCGCGATGAGGGATGTAATCAGCATGCACTCAGAGATGCCATCAGCATGCACTCAGAGATGCAGTCCGCGAGGCACTCAGCATGCACTCAGAGATGCCATCAGAATGCACTCAGAGATGTAGTCCGCGAGGCACTCCGCATGCACTCACACACCTCCCCCCGATTCTCCCCCCGTGCAGAACTGCGCGATGGCCGTGGCCGCGCCGCCCGAGTCGGCGAGGATGAGTAACGGCGATCCGAGCTCAGCGGAAGCGATGCACGTGTCGAGCGTGCCCAGTCCGCCCTGGATGACGAGCTGCACTACGGGCACGCCCTTCGAGATCGCATACCTGATGAGGGAGGCAATCAGAGGTCATCAATGGCCATCTATCACTGCGATCGCGTACGTGCGCTCGAGGCGCGATCTCAGCCCGATCTCCGAGCCTGATGAGGGAGGCAATCAGAGGTCATCAATGGCCATCTATCACTGTGATCGCGTACGTGCGCTCGAGGCGCGATCTCAGCCCGATCTCCGAGCCCCAGGCGGTGGCCTCGCTCCCGCCGTCCGGCGCGTCCACGAGGATCTGATGCGTGTGGTAGGGGTTGAGGCGGCCGACAGTGTCCATCCCGGTCTTGCCGTACATCACCTGATGAGGCAGGCAATTGGACGCACTCGGAGGCGCACTCAGAGGCGCACGCAGAGGCGCACTCGTATTGCCATGCCATCACCTCGATGGTTTGACCCTTCTTGTCGCTCAGCTCCTTGCGCCCCGCAATCGCGCCCCACGGCGCGACGCCCACGACCGGCACGTCCACCAGCCCGTACTTATGCATCGCCTCGCCTACGAGCTTCATCACGCCGCTGTCCGTGCCTCCGGTGAAGATCCACGCGTTCGTCATCGCGGCCGCCGACGCGAGGCCGCGGTCGAAGACCCGCTGCAGCTGCGAGGTCAGCTGGAGCGATGCGGCAGAGCCCGTGACCGAGATGAGCACGTCCGGTCGCGGCAGCCGCCAATACTTCTCCAAGAAGTGCGAGAGCATAGCCGATGACGTAGTGTCCGAGATGCGAATGTAGTAGGCGATCCGCGTGCCGCCGAGGAACGAGAGCGAGCCAAAATCGGCGAGCTTGCCGTCGCGCCGCGTGAATATGACCGGCCCGAAGGTGGCGAACTTGAGCAGCTGCCGGCGGTACCACCGCTGCACGACGATTGCCGCCTCACGCTTGGCACGCTTGTCGTCCACCGGAGAGTAGCCCGCGTCCATGGACGGTTGCTGCGGCCCCTCGTCCGTCCACTCGCGGTACGGCCGGTTCGCTGCGGCGCGGCTCAATCTAAAGCCACGCTTCATGGCACTGCCGGGCAGGTCAATGTATGGCATGCCTCACTCGAGGGCGTCGGCGCACAGGTCGCAAGAGGCAACATAGAAGTTTTTGGAAATTTGTTTTCCATACTATGGTAGGACTTTCCATGCGTGTGCAGTTGATGTTTCTTTGTCCTGGGAACGTTGCGTTGTACGTGTTGGAGTGTTGTGAAAGGCTGTGCTGCTCACGTGTTGTGTGTATTCATATGAACGGATCTTTACCACTCCTCCCCGTTTTCCCCACAGGGGAGTCGGCCCGGCGCGGGCGCCGGACGCTCGGCGGGGGTGCCCCCATTCACAATGAGAAAAGAGGGGCTGGATCTTTACATCGGCGCGGCGGAGCAATCGATGCAAGCTCTTCTGGCACTCGCGGAGGCACAGCAGTCCTCCGAGCCAGAGGAGGACGCGAATCTGCGCGCGATCGTGCTCGTCGGCGTCACGGGCGACGGTAAGTCGAGCACGGGCAATACGCTGTGCGGCGCATTGGACGCTTTTGCCGTCAGCGGCGGCTTATCGTCCGAAACTGCCGGCGTGGCCCACCGTGACTATCTGCTTATTGCTGAGGAGGTGGTCGAGATGCGCGTCGTCGATACGATCGGGCTTCACGACACGGGTCTGCCCGCGGAGGAGGTCATGCGGCGCTTCTCCGCCTTTTCGGACCTCACGCCCTCCGGCATCGACGTCTTCTTGTTTGTCGTGCGGTGGGGTCGCTTTCGGCCGGACCATGAGGCGGCGGTAGATGCGTTCGTCGCGAACTGCGGCGAGTCGGCGCTCGCTCACACGGCGCTCGTCTTCACGGGCTGCCCATTAGGCGCGGCCGAGCTCGCGGCGGCGCTCGACGCCAGCGCTCCTGAGAGCCTGCGGCGGCTGCTCGAGAAGTTGCCGACGCCGCCGATCGGCATTGAGAATGTGAGTTCGCCCGAGCGTGCCCGGCCGGCGCTGCATGCCGCGGTACAGGCCGTATGCGAGTCGAATCAGCGCCGTCGCTACTCGAACGCTGCGCTCGCCGAGGCTAGGGCGAGACACGCGCTCACGCGCGAGACGGAGAGGGCGGCCTTTGCCGCTGCAGTGGCCGACTGGCGCAAGGGCTCCGGGCCGGTGATCGTCGAGCGCGAGTATAAGCAGGGGCAGGCGGGGCCGTAGTGTGGGACTTTTTTACTCCTTTCAGGAAGATACTCACGCTCTAGGGTTGCTCTGTAAAACTTCAAAGTGCAAGTCTGCAAGACGGGGACGCCCGCTGTCGGTCCCCCCGGGGACCCGAATAAGGGACCCAACCGGACGAACGGGGGTCCGGTCCGCGACGCCGCACCTCGTCGCACCACCGGACGAACGGAGAGCGTAGTTGGAATATGTTCAAGACTCTGCAGTTTTGGGGGGCGATCCGGGCGCCAATGTTGGCACCATGCCCTTGCAGCTCGCTGACGGAGAAATCGGGCTGCGCCGTGTGCTGCCATCTCGCGTGGATGGTGACGAAGGCTCCGACGGGTTCCCAAAGCCGATGGAGGCGAGAGAGGCGCACGAGGACGAGGGCGTGAGCGTTTCTGCCCAAAGGCGAAGCTTCGAGTAGGTGCGCGTGATCGAGTTGAGGCTGGTCGGAGGCAACGAGCATGCGGTCGATGGTCATCAGTGGTCATCAGTGGCGATTGCGAGAGGCCTTCAGAGGCCATCAGCGAACATCAGAGGCCATCAGTGGCCATCAGAGGCCATCAGTGGCCATCAGTGGCCATCAGAGGCCATCAGAGGCCATCAGAGGCAATCAGTGGCACTCACCTGGGCACGGAGGTGAGCACGTTGGCCTTGGGCGACTTCCGATAGTCAAGAATGTAGAAGAGGGCCATGAAGGCGGTGCCGAGCGTGGCAAAGACGATGTTGAGGGAGAGCCACACGCTAAAGTTCTTTTGGTCGAGCAAGCAGCCGATGACCACGTCGAATAGTGACTCGACAATGAGAGCGAAGCACTCGAATGCCGCGACGATCATGCCGCAGTGCTCGACGCCGCCCATGCCCATCGCGTAGATCTGGAAAGGCAAGCTCACTGGCAGGACCGAGGCGAATCCCACGATGAACATGTACACCTGCAGCAGCGGCATCGTCACGAAGTCCATCTGCTCAAGCACCAGGGCGTAGATGAAGCCGGATAGGTTGAGTAGGTTGAGCGAGGTCATCAACACCCCGATGCCTACCTTGCCTTCGGGCACAGCGTCGTACACGAAGCCGCCGCACAGGCCCGAGACGACGCTTGCGACAGCGTACGTGGTGAAGAGCGTCGTGCCCTGGCTCGCTGTCACTCCGAGCTTCTGCTTGGCGTACAGCGACGCAAACTTGGCGCTCCCCTTCAGAAGGACGAGGCAGGTGAAGCCCAGCAAGAGCGCCCACGTTCGCCGCATGCAACTGATGATGTATAGAGCCCGGAGGCTGCTCGGCTCATTGCCCAGGGGCGGCGGCCGATTCGGCGCCGTCACGGGCCCATCCTCGCCGCCCCTCTTGTTGCCTTTCTTGCCCGAGGTGGGCTGCGCGGGCATGCGGAAGCCGACGGAGGTTGCCGACGAGCGCATGAAGACGAAGAAGACGACGAAGATACTCGCAAAGAGGATGGAGGCGAAGTAGTAGCACGTCCGCCAGGTGCCCACGTCGAGAAGGTGGCCGTAGATGAGCGCCATGAAGATGGGCGTGATCTTGGTCGCCACAGCCACGATACCGATCGAGCGCCCCAGCACTGACCCATCCATCCAGCCGCAGATGGTCATCGTCGTCGCCGGGTACAACCACGAGTGCACGAACGACTGCAGCACAGTGCCCGAGAAGATTACGGTGATACTCACGTCGCCCTCGATGCTCGCGATCGCCAGCGTATTGCACGCGCCCACGAAGAGCACTGTGAGATACACAATCCTCGGCCCGAAGTTGCGCAGCACGATGGGCACGCTCAGCTTGGCGACCCCGGACGTGAAGTCCTGCACGCCCACGAGGCCGCCTAGCGCCGTAAATGTGATGTCGAGCGTCTTGTCCTCGATCAGCGCCGCCTGCGTCACGTGCACGATGTCCGTGACAAACGGCTGGACGCCCTTGCCGATGAAAAGCAGCACGATGATGATGATACTCCACACCTCTCGCGAATCGATGCCGAGTCGCTCAAACGCGTACCGCCCTTTCGAGATGAGCGGTGTGGACTCGCTGAGCTTGTGCATCCACCTCAGGGACGCCCACTTTTTTCTCCCTTGCTCAGCAAGGGGCGGAATCCAGAGATGGCTCAGAAAGGGTTTTCTCTCCCAAATCGAGTCCTCGAGAGACTTTTTGCATGCAATACACAGTACAATGTAACACGCCCAGGCATCCGCGCCCAGTGGGCTGCAGGCCGTACCGAACCATGTTACCGAATATGCAACCAACACGTCGCCCTCTCGTGGGCGCTTAGGATTCATGCTCACGCTCGCACCCTTTCCTTCCCCCCGACCTCCCTCCGAAAGGCAGGGCCCTCCTTCTTCTAGGACGCCACACCTTGCCTAGCCTCGCCCGGCCTGCCTTCGTCACGGCTATGTCAGGTGGCTCGTCTCGTTCAAACCGCGATCCTTGGCATACTCCGACATAAGCGCCGCCCATTTCGCTTCTAGCTCATGGCCGATCGCCTTGATGGTGGTCGGCCCATCGAGGGATAGGGTGCCCTCGGGCTCATCGAAGCACATCGTGTCGACGGACGAGGTGAGCGCCGGCCGCCATGGCGACTCGACAGTGAGATTGACGAGACCGTCCCAATCGAAGCCCGCGAACCACGCGTGTGCCATCACGTCCGACGCGCCGCCCTTGAGGTAGCCGAGGCGGTAGGCCACCTTGACCGTGCAGAGTCCCTGGATGAGGGCCCTTGCCTCGTCGGTGGCCGTGGAAGACGCCGGATAATACTTGCTCAACTCGCCCTTGGTAATGTTCTGGTACGTGGCCATATCGTTGCCGCGCGGGTCGGAAAAGGGCGGGAAGCCCATCAGCATCTCGAAGATCATGATGCCGAGCGCCCACCAATCACACGCCTGGTTCACACCCTGGTTGAGCAGCATCTCGGGCGCCGTGTAGTCGGGCGTGCCGCAGCGCGTGTACGTGCGGTCCGTCACCTTCTTGGCGAACCCAAAGTCGCACAGCTTGACGTATCCTTGCGTGTCGAGCAGCACGTTCTCGGGCTTGAGATCGCGATAGATCATCTCATGCGTGTGGATGTGCGCGAGCGCAAGCGTGAGCGAGCCCGCGTAGAATCGCGCAATCTTCTCGTGCACCTGCCCGAGCTTCTCGATGAGACGGTACATGTCGCCCCCGAGCGCGCACCCGAGTAGCAGGAACAGATTGCTCGTGTCGGCGTACGTGTCATGCAGCGTCACGATGAAGGGATGCTCGAGCTCCTCGAGCACACGCTTCTCGCGGAGCAGCCACTCGCAGCGCATCATGCCGTTGTGCGAGAGCAGGTGCGCCTTGCACACGCGCTTGAGCGCGTACACGCGCTTCGTCGACGTGTCGCGCACGAGCGAGACGCGCCCGTACCCGCCCGAGCCAAGCTGCTTGAGCAGCTCGAGCTTGCTCGGCTTCACGGAAGAGCGTGGCGATGTGTATGCACTGCCGCCGACGACGGGCTCGCGGCGGTGGCCGGGCGAGGGGGCTGGTGACTTTTGCTTGTGCTCGTCCTTGTGCACGCGCTTGAGCAGCTCGGCATGCAGCACGCTCAGCAGCACGCGGAACGACTCCTTATCGAGCCGCATGAGCTTGATCCTCGAGGTGGATGTGACGGTGGCCGAGCGTCGCTCCTCGTTGAGCAAGGCGCGCTCGCCAAAGTAATCTCCCGCCTTGAGATCGCGCAGCAGCGACTCGCCGTCGGCGGCGCTCGCGCCCTTTTGTGAGACCGCCGCGAACCCCTCCTGGATGATGTACATCGAGTCAGCCTCATCCCCCTCCTTGATGACGACCTCATTCGCGCCGAGCACGACCTCCTCGACCACGTCCACGACCATCGCAAGCATGCGCCCGGAGAGGGTGCCGAAGATCTGGACGGACTGCAGGAAGCTGAACTTGGCCTGCCGATCGGCGATCGTCTTGTTTCGCAGGATGTGTGTGAACATAGTGCGATGGAGGATCCACATGCGTGAGTCGACCTTGGCGCGGATGGTCGCCGTTCGAGCGAGGTCGTACACGAGCGCCACCTCGCCGAAGACCGTATCGGTCCCGATGGTGTCCACCTCCTTGCCGCCAACCACCACCGTGAGCGAGCCCGTGTCGACCCAGTACGCGAGGTCGCCCGACTCGCCCTCCTTCACCACATCGACTCCCGCCTTCACGTCGACAGGCGCCATCGCGGCCACGAGCTGCAGCAGGTCGGCGGCGTCGTGCCCCTCGAAGGGCGCCTTCTTATGCAGCGTATTGAGGATGCGCTGCGTGAGCTCCTCAGCCTTCGGATGCACGTGCACCACGACGCCCTCGCCCGCCTCCTCCTCGTCGTCCATCGTCAAACCCTTCGGGCCGTCGACGCGCTTCCGGTGGCGGCCGTTGGCGGCGCCAATCTTGCCGCCCTTACCCTGCATGGAGCCCGCCGGGATCTTGGCCTGGACGGGGAGGGGGGGAGGGGAGCGGTGGAGGGGGAGCGGGGAGCGGGGAGGGGGAGGGAGAGGGGGAGCGGGGGAGGGCGAGTGGAGGCCGAGAACGAACCACACCAATAAGGGAAGGCGGGGGCACAAGGGGGGCGCATCCGAGCGGGAGAAGGGACCAAGGGGGTAGCGAGCGCACCCGTGAGTCATCGACGGTCGCCCGGTTGGCGCCCTGGTGCGCGAGCAGCGTCGAGCGCAGCCCATGCGACTCCTGTTGCAACCGCTGCAGCTGCGCCACGAGCTGCTCGTTGCGCGCGAGCCCTTCGGATAGGCGCGCTCGTAGCCACGCGACCTCCTCCTCACCGCCCGCGGGCACGGACGCGGGCAGGTCGATGCCACGAGGGTAAGCGTCCAGGGCGTCGCTGCCGTCGTCCAGACGGAGGCTATCTCTGCGTCTGGAATCTTCCCCACCGCCGACACCGCCTCCCGCCAAGTGTAGCATGGCGCTCTGACCAGAACCGCTGCCGCTCTCCCCGCTGCTGCCCGCGCTGTGCGTTTTGCTCAAGCCCGGCGGCTGCGAACGGCCGGCAGCGAGAGCTTGCTGCTTGAGCTGCACTGCCGACGGCTGTAGTCGGCGGTGGGTGATCGGGGGCGCCTCGAGCGTGAGGACGACGTTCGAATGCTCCGAGCGCTGGCCACAGCTCGAGAGGTGCACCGAGCCTCCCGAACGCGGTGGGTGGCCATTCTGCGAGTGCAGGCGCGTGGGCGCCTTGTTCGAGTCCGTCGCCTTGCGAACGAGAGTGGGCGAACCCCGCGGACTCTGACGCCCGTCGAAGCTGGGGCTGCTGGGGCTGCCCTCGAAGCTGTGTCCCAGCACCCCGAGCAGCGGGAGCTCATCGTCGCCGCCCTTGCCACCCGGGCTGCCCCAGAGCGTGCCTTTGAGCTGGAGCCCGTTGCCCGCCGTGGGGTTGCCGACTGACAGCATCGGCATCGCTGAGGGGCCTTGGGCGGGACTGCCGTAGAGCATCGGTGACTCGGAGTTGGGGTTGAGCGCGATGGATTGCGGCTGGACCGCGGACACATTCGGGACGGGCGCAGCCCCTTCATCCTTATTCCAGTGCTGTGTCTTGCATGTGACGACCATCGAGTTGGACAGCAGCCGTGGTGAGTAGGATTCCTACGTTTGTGGATGGTCGGGTTCAGTCGCTCGCGCGAAGTCGCCTGAGAGACATGAGAACAAAAATAGGATTCCTGGACTCGAAAACATTCGCCGCAATTTATACCGGTAAATTGAGGATTTTGAGGACTTTGTGTTTCGTACCTTGAGGACATGAAATGCTCGGCGTGGACATTCGCATTTCGGCGGGGTGCACCACCGAGCGACGCTGCCTATCCGTCGGGTACATGTCGATTATGGTTGGCGGCGGACTGACCTTTTTTTCTTTCTCTTGCCTTATGTGTTCGAAGCGCGTGTGAAAGCCCCGGCATGGCGCAGCTCTGCTCCCTCGGCGCAACATTTGTGCCACCAACCACATTCGGCATGTACGATGCAACCCACAGTCGGGTGGGCGCAGTCATGATGAGCACGCCGACACTCGACAAGCCTGACTTCAGGTACGGGACTGGGCGCACCTTTGAGGAACGCGATACGGGGCAGGGCTACTCTGTGGGCTTTCGTAGCGTGAAGAGAAATGAGCCTACCCGAGACGCCTCACCTCCTGTCACCGTACCGCCGCCGCGCACAACGCCATCGGACTCCCGGCTCCCGGGAACGGGCTTCGTGGTGCCAACCATGGCCTCACAGGATGCGAAGGCCAAGCGCCGAAGCTGAACGTCCATTCTCGATGCAAACCCTCCGTGGAGGTCCAGGACCGTCGCAGGAGCGGCCACTGCCTGCTGGGGGCGAGGTTCGGCAGGCGAGATTGCAGCTGGTGGGGCCATAGGTCGCCCTCCCACTGCTGGGAGTCTTCGCCACAGGCCACGTCGATGCTGTTTTTTTGACACGGAGGGCGCCGACTCGATGTTTCACGTATGGAGTTTCGTTTGTTACAGTGTACTAGATACAGTTTCACTCACAACCGATCCAAAAAGACAGGGAGATCATCAACATGCAATTGCAACCACAGTTTGTGGAGCTAACCTTTCGGAAATCTTGTTTGGTCGCACGACGTACGCGCAACGCACGTCCACGTGAACCAATGGCCGGTTTGAGCGTGGCTGTACCGCCGCATGCACCACCCGCGCCGCAAATACCGGGCTGCATTTGCTCCAACGCATGCGTCGGCAATCCGAGCTTCGCCATCGACGGCACCTGCGACGACGGCGGTGCCGGCTCGACCTTTGCCGACTGCGAGCTTGGCACAGATTGCACGGACTGCGGATTCGTGCGCTGCACCCTGCCCTCGCCGCCCTCGCCACCGCCGCAGCCGCCCTCGTTGCCACCGCCCCCCGAACGCCCCCCGATGCCACCCTTGCCACCTCTGTCTCCGCCGACGCCAAGTCCGCCACCCTTTCCGCCTCCGCCCTCGCCTCCTCCCTCACCACCGCCTTTGCAGCCTCCTTCGCCTCCACCGCCGCCGCCGCCCCTCTATCCACGCCGCCGGCCGCCCCCGCCGCCATTGCCCCCTCCGCCTTCACCGCAGCCGCCATGTACACCGCCCTCTCCGCCCTCTCCGCCCTCTCCACCGTCGCCGCCCCCGCCTTCACCTTCGCCATCTCCGCCCTCAACCGCGCCCTCGCCGCCGCCTTCGCCTCCACCGTCGCCGCCGCCACCCTCGCCGCCGCCGCCGTCACCTCCGCCACCGCCCCCGCCTCCGGCGCCACCTCCGGCGCCCCCTCCGCTCTCGCCCCCTCATCCGTCTCCGCCGCCCCCTCCGCCGCCACCGCCCTCGCGGCCGCCACCGTCACCCTCGCCCCCGCCGCCGTCGCCTTCTCCGCCGCCGCCCTCGCCCTCGCCGCCACCGCCCCCCCGATCGCCGTCTTTGCTGAACGTGGGTCTCCACTGCTGGACAGCGTGCGGAGCTTCCGGCCCTTGCCCAACGTTTTGTGGCGTTCAAGGTGCCTGCTGCAGGCTGGGCCAAACCTCGGACGGAGCCGCCTGCGGCTTTGGCGCGATGGGATGTAGCGGCTTCTCCTGCTGCACAGCGATGCTCTCGCCACCCCCACGCCCCCCTCCACCTCCCTCGCCGCCACCACCCTCGCCCTCGCCGCCGCCCCCCT
>Ga0210241_100153_pt1 | contig 55111 bp, 39 predicted proteins | sample ChrtobMetP5a_8mM_FD_155488 | JGI IMG/M metagenome (GOLD analysis project Ga0210241, IMG submission 155488) | Chrysochromulina tobin associated microbial communities from unialgal haptophyte culture, Seattle, Washington, United States - P5a_8mM | ecosystem: Host-associated > Algae > Haptophytes >...
TACGTTGGCGACTTGGCGTGGGAGCAGCCGGGGGCGATTGCGCGAAGAGTCAGGTGATCTACTTCTGTTTGGGACGCGAGGGGCGAGGCCGAGCAGCGAGCAGGAGCTAGACTCACAAGACTGCCAGAGGGCGCGCCACGACCGGCCGCCGTTCCGGCTAGAAATGTATTTTTTTTTTGTCCATTACTAGTACCCATACGTCGTGCTACGTGTCTGTGTACGATCTCGCGATAGTCGAGTCGATACGCGGCGTCTGTGCGTCAAGTGTCGAGTGTGCGTGATAGCTTTGGGTTCTCGTTCTTTGCGACGTCACGTGAAGGGCTGAAGGCCACGCACGATTGGATCAACCGCATGTGGCCAACCCGCAAGCACCCCGACGAACCATCTACTACGCTCTCTACCGGGTACCTTGAACGAGCTCGAGCAAAAGTGCCGCGTCTGCCCTGAGGTTCCCCGTCGCCCGGCCGACCATGACCGCCACGCTCTGTACAGTACTAGGGACACGATCCCTATGCCTGGGTCCCCCGCTCCTCCCTCGCCACCACTGTGCGTTGCCGATGCACCTACACTGTGCGTTGCCGTTGCACCTACTTATCCTTCCGTTCGCTCGGCGCGGAGCCGCCATCGATGCGCGAGATCGTCAGCAGCTGCGATCAGTCCTGCACGCCGCAGCGCATGTTGGCTGGGACCGCCGCGTCGATCTTCTTGGGGTACGGCAGATTGAGGCCCGCCATCAGCTCGACGAAGTCGCTCTTCGTCTTGGTGAGGCGCGGGTTGGTGGCCTTCTCGGCGCCGATCGTCGAGTAGCGTCGCCCTTTGTAGTCGTGCGCCGGGTAGACGAGCGTCGTATCGGGCATCGTGAAGAGCCTCGTGTGAACGGACTCGTACAGCGTCTCGGAACTGCCCCCCTGGAAGTCGGTCCTTCCACAGCCGCCGATGAGCAAAACGTCACCCGTGAAGACGACTTGCATGGTCGGGTCGTAGTAGCACACGCATCCGGCCGTGTGTCCGGGGGTCGCGATCACGCGGAGCCGCCGCTTGCCGTTGGCCCAGGTCACCTCCTCGCCGTCCTCAAGCAGGATGTCCGCGCTCGCGCCGGACGCGCGGCTGATGGCCGATCGAACCGGGATCTTGTCGTTGCCTAACTTGGCCTTGAGCAGACCGGAGCCGGTGATGTGGTCGGCGTGCGCGTGGGTATTGAGCGCAAGGACGAGGGTGCACCCAGCCTGCTGGATGGCCGCGAGGTCACGCTCCACCTGCTCAAGCACCGGGTCGATGATGATTGCCTCCTTGCTCTCGAGGTCAGTGAGTATGTAGGTAAGGGTGGACGAGCCACCTCCAGAGGGTGCGTCTTCATCAAACAGCTGCAGCACTCCACCGGGCATCGGGATGATGACCTCGCCCTGCCTCTTTGCGAGCGCCTGCCACAGGTGCGCGTCGCCGGCTGGACCGCCGGCGTTGTAGACGTGCGAGTAGCCGGCTTCGAGGAGGTGCGCTGCCGTTGCGCCAGCACGCCGACCAGAACGACAATACACGATCAGAACCGTCTCCTTGTCTGCGGGAAGGGCGCTCAGTGGGACCACACCACCCTGCAGGGGCGCCGAAACCGCTCCGAGGAGCGCCCGGAACACACCATCGATGGCCTCCGAGGAGTCCGGCGGCCTCACGTCGACGAGCACTGCGCCGCCGTCGAGCTTCTCGACGAGGAGATTTGCGAGGCTAGAGCTGTCTGGCGGTGCTTCCATATGGATCTGAGCCAACACGGGAGGCAACACGGGAGGTATGATCAGGGAAACGGCGGGAAACGTGGACTCAGACATCATCACCACTCACCAATGACGGTCGGAACGAGGTTCGGGGACTGATGTCGGGGTCTGATGTCGGCGATTGCCTTTCTTGCTGGGTATTCATACTAATTTCACGAAGGGGAAAGGAGGGAAGAGAAGTCCCCCTAATTTATCGAAATCAGCGTGAAGAATGTGGTGGTTTTTTTTTCAGCCAAACAAAGTAGTTTTGAAGCTTCACAGCACTTCGTTCATTTGTGGCATGAGGACCTTGTCTTGAGACGTCCTGCGAGGAGCGGGAGATGGGCGACCGCGTGCCCATGAACGAGAGCCAGGCGCTCACGCCTATCGCAGAGAACAAGCGCTGGACGATGCCCGTCTGCCAGTTTGCCCCCCATAATCCTGTGAGCACTGGCATCGCATATGGCCAGCATCCGCCTCGCGACGAGCCGGTGCTTTCGCTCATGATCAACGAGTTCCGAGGCTTTATCTCGACGACGGCGCTCTCTCGCGACGAGAGCGCGGCGATGCTCGCGCTCATCAATCCGATCGTCGCCAGCCTGCAAGCGCGCGTGCAGCGTGAGCCGCCCGAGATCGTCGCGCCCTCGCCGTTTCGGCTGCTCGAGGGCAAGCAGGAGCTGGTGGAGTCCATCGTCGGCCAGCTGTGCGCCGCCGACGCGATGTGCGCCGCGCTCTCGTGCCGCACATTGCGCGACGCCGTCTTCCACCACACGCCGCTCCTCGGTGGCCCACGCACCTTCGCGTCGGGCGTCGCCTCGAGCAAGCGCTTCTGTCATGAGGCCCTCCACCCTCTCGGATGGACTATGAGCGTGGCCCGGCTACGCCTCGCGCGCGACCTCGGCGGCTTCCCGCTCGACGACGCCAAGTACATGCACAGCTCGGCCACGCACCGCGTGTGCAGCTGCGCCGCGAGACACGGCAGCGTCAGCACGCTTGAAGAGGCCTACCGGTTGGGCTACCGGCTCGACGTGTCGGCGTACGAGGAGGCGGCGAGGGCGGGCCATCTTCACGTGCTTGAGTGGTTGAGGGCCCTGGAGAAGGTCAAGGGGGGGCCAAAGGCGAACGCGAAGCGGCTGGCGTGGGACGAGTCCGTGACCGCCGCAGCTGCGGATGGAGGGAGCCTCGAGGTGCTTCGTTGGCTGCGCTACCGCAAATGCCCCTGGGATGCCACGACTTGCATCGCAGCGGCCAGGCGCGGGTACTTACCGGTACTCCAGTGGGCTCGAAAGAACCATTGCGCGTGGGACGACGGCGTGACGCTCGCAGCCGTCGCGGGTCCCGAACCAAATCAGGTAGACCAGACTGGCCGTGGCGGCGATGCGACGCTCTTCTTCTGGTGCGTGGAGCGCGGCTGCCGCGTGCATGCAAGTGCTCACCACGGCGCCCTCTCCCCTCTCCCCACAGGTGCGTGGAGCGCGGCTGCCGCATCGAGCCGGAGCCTTCGCTGCTTGAGGTGCTTGCGTCAGCGGGCTGACGAACCACTGATGACGAACCACTGATGACGTCTGATGACGCCAATGACGAACCACTGATGCCGAACCACTGATGACGTCTGATGACGCCACTGACGAACCACTGATGCCGAGCCACTGATGACGAACCACCGATGACGCCACTGACGAGCCCTGAGGACGCGACTGATGATGATGACCGCCGATTGCGCGCCTCATCAGGCGGGCCACAATGGCTTGACAAGCGTGCTCGATTATTTGTACGACCTCTTGTGCAGCAAGCTCGAGCCGAACCACTCTTATGACGATCGCTCCAATCTGTTCAATCTCGAGCTCGAGTTGGTGCGGCTGATTGCATCTGAGTGCATCTGGCCGTATCTGGCCGCATCTGGCCGCATCTGGCCGCATCTGATGGTTCAATCTCGAGTTCGAGTTGGTGCGGCATGCGGCCACTGTGTGGCGGCGCTATTGGAGGTGATTGCGTCTGATTGCATCGGATGGCCTCCCTCATCAGGTGCGGCATGCGGCCACTGTGGGGCAGCTCGCCACGCTGGAGTGGTGCTTCGTCCGTCGGCTGCTCAAGACGAGCACCTTTGATGACGAGGAGGAGGCGAGGGACGCCGCGGCCGCCACCGCCACCACCGCCCCCTCCGCGTCCGCCGCCGCCGCCGGAGTTGCAGGTACTTCTGTGAATACAAGTACCGCTGTGAATACAGGTACCGCCATGGCTCTTGCTGCGCCGCCGTTGGCTGGGAGCGGCACGCATTCCGGGGAGCTTAACCTGAGGGGAAGAAAGGGCGCCGTCGTGAGCACTAGCTCCGGGGAGCCGCGCGAGGGCATGCATGCTGCCTCCGCATGCAAGTGCTCACCACAGCGCCCCCTCCCCTCTCCCCACAGGTACTGGCTGCGTCCCTTCGGGCATCCCGGAGGCGCCCGAGGGTTCGGGCGTATTTGAACTGCTCGACGGCGCCGCGTGCCATCGTCAGCTGGGCGTGCTGGACTGGGCCCTCAGCCTCGGTTTCGCCCCTGGCCCTCGGCTGCTCCAACGGCTGATCGTCGATCGGTTCGATCGGGAGCCTGGTGAGCCCGATGAGGAGGAGACCCCGCGGCATGCAAGTGCTCACCACGGCGCCCTCTCTTCCCCACAGGTGAGCCCGATGAGGAGGAGACCCCGCTGGTGGCGCTGCGCTGGGCGCATGCGCACGGGTTCCGGCTGCCGGAGGACGCGTGCAAGCTCGCAATCGGCGCCTCGAAGCTGCGCACCCTCCAGGTACGTTGATTGCCACTGATGACCTACCCGTGCATGCAAGTGCTCACCACAGCGCGCCCGACTCCCTCCCGCCTCGATCTACCCGTCGCCCTACCAGGTACGTTGATTGCCACTGATGACCTACCCGTGCATGCAAGTGCTCACCACAGCGCCCTGGGGAGGGCATCCCCTGTTGCATGCAAATGCTCACCACAGCGCGTCCGACTCCGTCGCAGTGGCTTCGGTCCGTCGAGAGCCCATGGGGAGAGCATCCCCTGCTCCACCACCCGTGCGAGTGGCCGCGGCTCAAACGCGAGATTGTCGAGGTGCACAAGTGGGCCGCCCAGCACGGCGCGCCCGCGCATGACGGCCGAAACTTGCGGCGCTACACACAAGGGGCTGGGAGCTACACATATCACGCCGGGGAATTCTCTCACCCGAACCTGGTCGCGGTGAGCTACCTCACGACTTTGGCGGATCACGATTTTGGCGGAGATGGGGAGGAGGAGATGGAGGAGGACGACGAGGAGGACGAGGAGTATCCGTACTACGACGACGACTGAGACGCCTACAGCCGCGTTGCAGCGTCGAGCAGATTGTGCCTGCTTGCGCCGCGTCGGAGTGTGTAGATGTGTCGACCCGGCTCTACGCCCGTATCACGCGGACGCCGTGTCGGCGCAGGGAGGCGGAGCACTCGCGGCCAGACCGACTGGGTGACTGGGGGGGGGGTGGCAAAGTTGGATCTATAGATCGTCTAGTGTGAACGTGAGAACCCGCCAACCCCGTGATGCCGTTTGCCGGACCTGAGAGGCTTGTCACGCTTGCGGACGGGAATGATAAAGGAAATGAATCTGGACCGCGGGTTGCTCATACTACTCGTACATACAACGTCCCCGCGATCACGTGAGCGGTCCCTGCATCGCCGTCCCATCGCTTATCCGATACACGTTGCGATCGACCTCGCTCGCGGCTCATTTCGGAATCGCGTGCCCGTGGCCGTGCGTCACAGGTCCTCTCAGGATACAGGAACCATGATATTTCCGAGTTCTACTTCTAGATTTCCGAGTATACAGTACTGTACTGGAATGACAGCCTCCCTCATGCGTCATGGTACTGTAGGCAAGGGCGACAGGGGTGTCGACGGGGGTGTAATGGCGACGGGGGTGCTCCAGCGACTGTAAGGGCATGCAGATCTAGAACTAGAAGCCAAGATGGTACTGTAGGGGCATCCAGGAGGTGTTGAGGAGGGGCGTGGGCTGTTGAGGTGTGAAATGGATGACATCTGTTACAGCTTTAGGGACCGCTTTGAAGGCATTCTTGGTGTTCGAGATCACTTTCACTTAGTGCAACCGCGACAATTCGCGTTGATGAATGAATCATCAAGCACTTTTCCCCATCAACGCACCGCGAACCTCGTACTGTACCGGTAAAAAGACACCGGGGTCGCCGGGAAAACTCGTGACTGTACAGTTCCGGGTACTGTGTGTCCCAGCTCCCCCCGGTGTCTTTTTACTGAACCGGGTATACCGAAGGCGACGCAACCAAGTTCGGGTGCACTCGTCGTCGTCGCGGTCGGGCTGCGATCACGGCCATCTGGATATCACGTCGCCGTGTCGGGGGCTGGGAGGCCTTTCACGATGAACGGGGCACGCAGATGGCCTTTCACGATTAAATTCAGACGAATCTATCGCTGGTGCGCAGAAGACGAACCGCCCGTGCTTGGAATGGCAGGACTGAAACCGAACCCTTGTGACACCGATCTCTGGCATGCATCTTCACATGTGTTAGTTGCCATCACGGAGCGACAAGAAGAATACGTGCAGATTCCACCTGAGGCTGTGGAGAATTGGGTGGCAATATCGAATGGTGGATTTGTTCGTGCGGGCAGCATGGCTGCCCGCGCAGAACATGCCCGTGTGTCTGCGAAAGGAGACAAAGATGGCTCAACGGCGCTTCATATCACGTGCTTCGATCCGCTTGCCCCAGTCGAGCTGGTGAGACTGCTGGCGTCAACCGTGTATGATGTTGACGCCAGAAAAAATAACCGCGGCAACACGTGTCTACATATGGCATGTTACTCTGGCAATTTGGAAGCTGTGCGGTGCCTCGTCGAAGAACTTGGATGCGGCGTGAATCATCGAGGTGAGCATGGTGACACTCCACTGCACGCAGCTGTCTTCCAGGATCAGGGTCAGCCGTCTTGTTTGAGAGATGTCGAGGTCATCAAGCTTTTGCTCAATGGGGACGCAGACGTCAATGCGCAAGATGAGGAGGGCTGCACGCCTTTGATGGCTGCCATGACGGAGGCTATCAAAGTGTTAGAATTACAGAATCGTGGATGTTCTGCGCACATTGTTGATTTGCTTTTGGCTTCTAAAAGTACAAACCCGAACGTCAAGGATAATCTCGGACGATCGGCTATGCACATCGCTGTAAAAGCGATTACGGATTCTGCACGGGAATGGGTTCCATGGAGAAGGAGTCCGCCGTCCTGCTACGCTGACAGATGGGTTCCCAAGCTGCTGGAACTCGGGGCAGATGCCACGTTACGAGCTAAGGACAATCTTTGTCCATTCTATTCCTTGATTCGATGCAACTCAGTCCAGCTGAAATGCGAAAGCGACAAAACCTTGTCCTACTCGTTGTGGTGTGACATGTGGGAGTGCTTAGATGACAAAGAGTGGGTGCAATCACTCAAACAGGCGTCGCCCTGCATTGAACAGGCAGCGCTCGAGGCAGTGCTCATGCTTTCCGAGCTTGGACAGGCAGAACTCGAGTCCGAGCTGCTGCTGAACGAGAGCGAGTCTCAAGCTGAACGAAGAGTTGACCTGCTTTTGGAAAATCGTGTCACGACCATACAGGGCCGTCGCTTCCTCGAGATACTCTTCGGTGTCCAGAAGAATTATGATGTCATGCGCGCATGTCATGCGCGCTACATCAAGTGGCGTGAGCGCCAGACTGTGCCAGAGCTTTCAAGCGGGAGTTCACATCTAGAAAACAGCGTGGTCTATGACGACAGCGACTACGAGGCGATGCCGCCGCCGGCCATGAAGTCGCCACCGGCCGCAAAGTCGTCGCCGGCTGTGAACTCGCCGCAGGTTGCGCCTGATGCCACGCCCGAGCGAGATGAGACTGAGGTTAAGCCTGAAATTGACGAGATCGACGAGGCGCGACGGCACTACTGCCAGGCGTACGAGGAGCACGACACACCGACACTGGCCGGCACGAGCGGTGCACGCCTGCGCCACAAGCGCAAGTGCCGTGTGCGCATCGACAGCGATGGCATGCAAGATGTGGAGGGAACCGTTTTGGACAGCGATGGCGAGGTGGCTTTCGAGGGCGAAACGTCCCTCGCCGAGCGAAACGCCCGCCTGCAGGCAGGGGCAGTCGATGTTGAGAGTTTTCCCTTCCGCCGCATCCGGAAGGCTACAAACCGACTTGACCCAGGCGTCGACCCAAGCGTGGCCGTGGGCACGCCGAAGAGGATAGGTGCGAAGCGCGCTTTGGAGCCTCGGACGGCGGACGGCAGCCCCGTGCGCAGCTCGGCTCGCCGCGCAGCGGCGCCAACCATCAAGCAAGAAGACTTTCTCAACGGCGACATCAACTGCCCATCGTGCAAATGTGGCATCTACGTGAGCGCAAAAGGGTGCAACACGATCACCTGCCGCAGTTCTGATCATACTGGGAGGTCCTGGTTTCACTTTTGCTATCATTGTCGTAGAGAGTGCCCAGGCGGCCTACCGTGCCCTCAGTGCCCCGGACGGAACGACGAGGAGAGCCGGCTCCTGGCGCGAGAGCTTCTTAACAAGGCCGCTAACGAGGCCGCAGAGCGAAACCCGATCATCATTGACGACGTCGAGGAGGACGAATAGGTTCTAGAACAGTATCCTGACGGTGTATGTTTCTGTGTCGTCTCTGCACAGTCTCGGACTTGATCGCCGGTTCTCCGCGAATCAAGACGAAGACCGAGCTCTATACTTTCGTGCGCGGATCACGACTTTGGCGGTGATGGGGAGGAGGACGAGGAGGAGGACGAGGAGGAGGACGAGGAGGAGGACGAGGAGGAGGACGAGGAGGAGGACGAGGAGTACTACGACGACGACTGAGACGCCTACAGCCGCGTTGCAGCGTCGAGCAGATGGTGCCTGCTTGCGCCGCGTTGGAGTATGTAGATGTGTCGAGACCCGGCTCTACGCCCGTATCATACGGACGCCGTGTCGGCGCAGGGAGGCGGAGCACTCGCGGCCAGACCGACACGCGACAGGTGGGTGACTATGGGGTGGGGGGGACAAAGTTGCATCTAGATCGTCTAGTTTGCTGAACGTGAGAACCGTGAATGCCGTTTCGCGTTTCCGTTTGCCGGATGTGAGACTTGTCACGCTTGCTTGCCGGGACGGGACGAAAAAGGAAATCTAAGGAAATCAATTTCTGGATGGCGCTGCCGCTCATACAATCGCGGCTCCTGCGTTTTACGCCGATACTGTACACGGTGCGACGGCCAATACGGCTTGCTCGGCGGCAAAGAATCGAAATCGCGTGCGTAGCAGTTCTCTCAGGATACAGGAACCATGACAGGAACCTCCGCTATACCGTACAGCCGTAGAAAGGAGTCCATCGACGTCTTGTAGTCGCCTTTTTCGGGAAAAGGCGGTTGCTCGACCTCGCGACGGAGAAGCGTCTCTAACAGGACATTAGCCGCGCCGTGCTCGACTGCCCACACGGTGTCCCACTTGCCACCGCCAGCTAATCTCGAGGTCTCGTCCGAGCCCACGGAGTCCGAGCCAGCTCTGCGCACGTCGGACGCGCACACTTTCTGTTTCATGGCCAATCGTGCTGATTCAAGGACGAGACGATGCATCTCGATGAAGGACACGTCCGTCCACAAGTGCCTCATGGTAAGACGGAAATCGTCGTCGTCGTCTCCATGCTGATACACCAGCACCACGATCTTGCCGTACTTGTCATCTGCGCCCTCGTCGCAGCACACCGAGAGGACCACCTTTGTGTGCCACACATCGACTTTATCGATGCTGTCGTCGTCTTCATCAAAACTGTAGTCTTCCTGGTTGACCTTTTCCCACACGGCGACGTCGAGCATCTTCTCAGGGCGGCATCCCCAGAATGCAATGGCCCACGCGACCGTCTCCGCGCTCAGCCCAAGGGTCGACAAGCTTGGCCGCGACTGATGCCACGGCTCCATGCTGAACTCGAAGCCACAGTACGCATGGAGAGATGCACCATCGCTCGCCTGCTCTCCATAGCCTTCCGGGAGCAGTGCGAAGAAGAGCGCGACGTCCGCAGGCAGGTTGAAAGGGCACGCGGGGGCCTGTGCCTCACCACCGACGCGACAGCCACCGTCGCGGTACAAGTTCATGCTGAGCGTGCCCGTCGGTCTCCCAAGGCAGAACTCACTGTCGGGGTTCCAAGGCATCTCTGCCCCCCAGCTTGCGACAGCTGTCCGGTCCCTCTCCGACAGCTGGGGGCGCCGTCGCGGTATGGTGCCAAGAAGGTCATTGATGGTGAGGGATGGGTCCTCGAGCCCACGCATCCACTGCAGCCGGCGCGCCACACCGGGCCAGCGCGTGACGAGCACGCCTGGCCACTCGCGCTCGAAAGCATCGAGCAAGATGAGCACCTCGGGCGCGCGCTCATAGGCGGGCATCCCTTGAAGCGCCCACAGCCAGCTCGGTGGCGAGGAGGTGTGTGGGGACTTGTACCAGAGCGCTGGGCGCGCAAACGGGCGCCACTCCTCCCAATCGCAGCCAAAGCGCTGGACATCTCGCCAGCGCTCAGGAACCCTCGCCTCAGCACGCGCAGGCCAGGCGCCGCCCTTGAGCGCCCGTCGCCACGTTGGATGCACTGCCGCCGCCCGTGCGGCATCGGTCCACGTGCCGAGGTGGCCGAGCATGAGGCATAGGATGTCGTGCATCGGCGCCATTTCGAAGGGCGGCGGCGCGCGCGCGAGGCTGGCGCTGCGAACCAGCACCTTCTCGCCGTGGCACGCGCCGCCCACGATCCGAATGGAGAGGCGACCCTTGTCAGCGTGCCAGCCGAGGACGCACGCTTCCGACCCGTTGAGGCTTGGTCGGCTCTGCAGGCCATGGATGAGCACTCGTGCATGCACAGGGAAGGGCGGCGGCATAGCTGACGCGACCATCTCTAAGGCAGCGGCGGCGTTGCTCCTTGCCGCCATCGGGTCAGTGCAGGCATCGGCGGCGATGCTCATGGCCGCTATCGTGTTGCTGACCTTCTCCGCAACTGCCCTCCTGTGAGGCTCGTCCGGCAAAGTCCTTCGCCGGAGGAACGCGGCTGCGGAGGAGAGCTTTTCGGACATGCTCATTGGGCGCAGATTTGCGGTCTTGAGCTTGAGGAATGTCGGCTGCTTTGTTGGGTCGTTGAAGTCGACCTCAATGGGCCAGCGGCTGCGCGCTTGCATCTGCGAATCGGTCGGCTGCAGCTCACCGCAAATCCTGCCAAAGCGTCCATTGAGCTCGGGCCTCGATTTGAGACCCACCAGCCTCACACAACCGATGATTTCGTGCTCAAGCAGGAAGAGCAACATGCGACCCTGGTAGCCCTCAAGGTCGCCCACGCTCGCAAATTCTGGCAGGATGTCGGTGTTGAGCTCGTCAATGTGTGCCTGTGTGACTTTTTCGTCGATGTCGCAAGCGGACTGAACCAACGAGTCGAACGCCTCCTTGAACTCTACAATCTCTTCCACCTGAGAGGCAGTCGCATGGCCCAAGGCGTTCGCAAATGTTTCTGCCGAAAACAAGAAGCGCGTCACACAGCGCGTGTGCGTGCGTGCGTCTAAAACATCACACATCGTTCGATTCAGAAACTTCCGGCACCTACTCCGCCCCTGCGCGCGCGCGCTGTTTTCTTACTGTAAATTTGACTCTAGTGAGCCGTGTACTTTTCATAGATTGTCCTATAAACGATTCATAAATTTTTGCATGCATTAACAGAAATCGTTTCGAACTTGCTCGTTTCGTTTTTTCGCAGTGTCCTCTAAATCTGCGCAGCGGTCCACGATGCCGCCAAGAAAGAAGGGCGGGCATGTCACGTCGGCGCGGCAAAAGGCGAGGGTGCTTGAGCTCGCTAGGCACGCGTGCACCATCTACATCTACGCGATCATCCTCCTCGAACCGCCGAAGAAGTACGAGCATCTCAAGGGCATCCAGAGGATCGGCCAGGCCGCCGACCACATGGGTATGGGGCGGGACGCAGTCCTCGCGCGCCGTCTTCGCCAATACGTACAAAATCGTGGCTCGTCCGCGTTTTCCGAGTTGGTGGAAGAGATTGGCTGGGCTTGTTTCAGCGACATGGTTGTCCTCGAGATCATCACGGAGAAAGCAATGTCAGCGCATCAGGCGTTGACAGCGAAGCGCGAAGACTTGCCGCGCGTGGCGTGTCATCGACGCGGTAACGTACGAGAAATAGCGTGGATTGCTCAATAGGGCACGTGGCGTGGCCCCAACGTCGACCACCCCGAGAAGCAGACCCTGAACGAGCAGAAGGGCGGGCAGGGTGATGAATGGGCGCGCATTGAGGCGTCGGTACGGTCTGAGATGGCGCAGGCCAAAGAGGCATGTGCTCATTATGCTCGCCGCCGCGAATGCCCGATCTGTTGCCCCAACCCCAAGAGCTGTGATTTTGAGGGCTGTGGCAGCATCTTCGCCAATTGGAGCACCTTGGAGGCGACATCTGGCGTGACAAGAAGGGTGGCTTGAAGGATGCGTGCATCGCCGACGCACGCGTCGCCGCCCGCGATTTCATCAAGGAAGTCGGGCCAAGCCTCCATGGGCCGGGCTTGCATCGGGGCTCTGCCAACGCACACTCTGCGAGAAGCTGCGCGCAGGAGAGGCCGAGCTGGCCGATGGTGAGCTGGCCGGTCACCCGCTTATGCTGATTGCGTCTCAGATTGATTGCGCAGAGACCCAATTTGGGCCAGAGGCATGCGTGCGTGCCGAGCGCCTCGGGTGCGTTGGCACGCACAAGCTGCCATGCACACGCCCAAGGCCACACGAAAAGACATGGCACATCAACTAACACTGCGTCGCGTGCTGCCTCGCGTGCTGCCACCTTCTCCGCCTCATCCCGCGCCTTCTCTGCCTTCTCCCGCGCCTTCACCTCGCGTGCTGCGTCGCGTTTCGCCTTGCGTGCCGCCGCCTTCTCCACCGTCGCGGAGTCGCCAATCCACAAGGCGCACCGTCGTGGACTCGTGGTGCGTACGGAGAGGCTTCGAGAGGCCAGTCAGGGAGAGACTCACTGCCTCCGCTGCTCGAGGAGCGACGGGAGTCGGTGAGTGGCGCCGATGCGAAGGTGCCGTTGCCGTTGGGGCCACGGTGATCACGTGCGGCAGCCCTGCTTTCTATCCTCACCTATGCGGCAGCCCTGCTTTCTATCCTCACCTATCGACAAATTAGTCCTCCCCCCTTCCCCCCCCTTCCCCCTCTTGCATGCGAAGCCCACACACCCTCGCGTCGCGTCAAGAATCTCTGAATGGATGGATTCCCTTCATTACTAGTACGCTTTGCTGCCGATTCACGCGCTCACGCGGCGGCGTGCTGCTCGGTGTTGGACGTGCCGCTCTCGGGTCTTCGTGCCTCGACGTTTCTCCTCGTCGATGGAATCGGATGTGCATGCCGCAACGAAGGAGAAGCCAGCTTCCCCAGCAGCAGCGCGCTCGCCAACGGGGGCGACTCTAGAGTCCCCCGCGAGCGACTCGTCCCAGCTGCGCATCAGCGTGTGTGAGCACTGGGTCTTCGAGGATAGCCTCAAGAGCGGCACGTTTGCCGCCTTCAAGGTCGTCACCTCGAGTCGCGGGAGCGAGCAGACGCGCAGTTGCTGGGTGCGCTGGTCGGTGCTCAAGAGCCTCGTCGCCACGCTTGCGCACGACCACAAGGACGCGCTCTCCGCTGCTAAGCATGCGGGCACGCTGCCGCTGGACGCGCTGAACGCGTGGCGCCTGGGCTCGGCCGCCAACCTCTTCAACGCCAACGCCTTTGATCAGAAGTGGCTCGACGAGCGCGCGCAGTGCATGGAGGTCCTGCTCCAAGGTCTCGTCGTCGTCCTCCGCCTGTCCGACTGGCAAGAGCATGCGGCCGACACACCGGGCGTCGCGCAGCTGCGCCAGCTGCTGCGCGGCGCGCTGAGCGACACGTCGACGTGGCGGCCGCCGCCAGAGGGCCTCGTGATTGACGAGATTGACGTGAGGCCCTCGGAGGAGACCACCGCGGCGGAGCTCGAAGCGGCGGCGCGCGTTGTGTCGTCGGCTGGCAAGGTGGGCGGTGCGGCCGGTGCGGCCGGTGCGGCCGGTGCGGCGGACCCGGTGCCGCCCTCGCCCACGCCGTCGACGCACGGCGCGGTGGAGGAGGAGGGCTCGATGACCACCGCCATCACCGAGGACCTTCACACCATCGCCGAGGACCTTCACACCATCGCCGAGGAGGTCTTCACACCGGACGAGGTCTTCACAGCGACGGATGCCCACGGGTTCACAGCATCGCCCACCGACTACAAGGCGATCGCCCAGGCGACGGCCAGCCACATTCTCGCCGCCGCGATCGCCCAGGCGACGGCCAGCAATGTTCTTGACGCCGCGATCGCCCAAGCGACGACCAGCAATGTTCTCGACGCCGCACAAGGCCTCAAGCTTGAGGGATCCTCACGTACCAGTACCTCCGCCGAGATCTCCGAGATCTCCGCAACGTCCTCTGCATCGGTAGAGCGCCACGTGGCCGCCGCGGAGCGACACGTGGCACCGGCGACGTTTTACCAGTACGGGCCGGGCACCTTTCTGCGCATCGCCCCCACCAGCGCGGCGCCCACGACGGCGCCCAAGGCGCCCTGGGCGCCGCTGTGGGACTTGGATGTGGCGTGGCGGCGTTCGGCAATGACAGTGATCGGGCTCGTGCTGCTAGTCCTCGGGCTCCTCTGCATTCCCGTCCTGCTCGCCCCTGCACGCCCGCCCACAGGTGCGCCCACGACGGCGACGACGGCGGCGGCGCGCACGGCACGTGACGGCAGCCATTCACACCTGGGCTTGACTGAGCGCCATTCACACCTGGGCTTGACTAAGCGCGCGGGCGGCGGCGACGCGGGCGGGGGCGGCGGCGGCGACGCGGGCGGGGGCGGGGGCGGGGCGCAGGCTCTGCGAGCGGCCGCTCAGAAGCTCAAGGCGCAGCGAGCGGCGCTCAACACGGCGGCCGGTGCCCCTACCGTTACGGCGACGGCGGCGCGCGACGCGGTGCTCAACACGGCGCGCGTCGTATCGAGCGCGAGCGCAGCAGCGGCGCGCGGCACACGCAGCGCCACGAGCGCCTCGAGGGCTGGTGCGATGGCGGCGACGGCGCACGTGCACGCGCGTCTCAAGGGGTGCGCGTCCACCCTCCACCGGGGCGCCGTGTTGAGCGCGTCCACCCTCCACGGGTGCGCCACCCGCGCCGTGTTGAGCGCCATCCGCGCGGCCGATCGCTCAGCGGCGGCCGCGCGCTGGGCCTACACCCTCGCCGGCATCCTACTCTCCAAGTCCATCTATGCCATCAGCTACGCGACGGCAACGATGGGGTCGTCAGCGCGTGCCGCCACCGCCACCGCGTGGTCGCGCGCATCCGCGAGCAAAGCGGCAGCGAGATTGACGAGATTGACGAGATTGACGAGCGACGCTGCAGCGGCGATGTGGGCCTCGGCGCGCAACGCCACGGTCGCATTCGGGCACACGGCGGCGGCGGCAGTCGGCCAAACGATCTGCAAGCCCTTGGTCGCCGCCGACGCAGGGCACGAGCGCCCAGAACGACGCGGGTTCGTTGAGCGCCCAGAACGACGCGGGCTCGTCCTCCTGGCTGACCTCTTCTACGGGCCGTACGCCGAAGCAGAGCCTGCGCCGCACACCGTGTGCACGTCGATCTCGGCGGCGTGGAAGTCGGCGCGCAACTCCTCCGCGGGGGCGGTGACGAGCGGTGCAAGATTGACGAGATTGACGATCCTCGCGGCGGCTCGGGCGACCCGTAAGGCGCCATCTTGGGCGACCGGTCAGGCCATTCGAGTCCTGCACGCGAGCGCCGTCGTGAGCACCAGCGCCGTCGCGAGCGCAGCGGCGGCAGGCAATGCTACCAAAGCCATGGCGGCCGCCGTCGTGCATGCCTTGGCCGAAGGCGGCGCGGCGGCGACCAGCACGGCGCTCCGTGGCTGGCGCTCGATCGCGGCGGCGGCGGCGGCGGCGGCGCTCGGCACGGCGCGCGCCACGGCGGCCGGCTGGGCGGCCGCCCGACACGGCGCCCAGCATGCAGGCTCCTCGTGCGCCAAGCACATCGAGATCGCAACCTCGAGTGCCATGGCGACGTCGGTGCTCGGCACGGCGCTCATGGCGCTCGGCGCGGCGCGCAGGGCGCTCGGCGCGGCGGTGGCCGTCGAGTCGGCGCTCGACAAGGCGCTGCTCGACACGGCGCGTACCCTCACGCCTGGCGTCGTGCTCGGCGCCGTGTTGGGCGGTCGCGCCGTGTCGGCGAGCGGACGTGCCGTTACTGTGGTGACTGGATCCATTGAGAGACGCATTGAGGCGATCGGCGGTGTGCTGGCCGCCGCTGTGAACGTGCTGGCCGCCGCTGTGAACGGGGTGCACAGCATGTGGCGTGACGAATTGTCGGCACGCTGCCCGTGCCTCGGCTGCCCGTGTGCCCAGATCTGATGGCCTTCGGATGAGCAGCGGGTGACCTTCGGGTGGCTTTGGGAATGGCCTCTGATAGCTAATTGACTCTAATGACCTTCGGGTGGCTTTGGGAATGGCCTCTGATAGCCTCTAATTGACTCTAATGACCTTCGGGTGGCTTTGGGAAAGGCCTTGCCAAGGCTCTCGCATGGGCCCGATCGCATGGGCCCGATCGCATGGGCCCGATCGCATGGGCATGGACCGATCGCATGTATTGAAGGGTCGCTACTCGTGGCTTTGCCCTCTCTCGTGAGGCACCGAGGGGACGCCGTCGATGAACACCCATGCCTGAGCGCCGGCGTGGGCACAGGCGCGTTCCCTCCTCATAGCTGCCTGACCGGGCGAACCGGCGAACGCAGCGCGAACCGGCGAACGCGGAGGCTGTGAACGCTGTGAACGCAAGACTGGTGGTAGCATGGAGGATCTCGTATGCACGGATGCACGGATGCATGCAGATCGGATGCATGCAGATCGGATGCATGCAGATCGGATGCATGCAGATCGGATGCATGCAGATCGGTACAAGAAGCATAGCATGGATGAGCTCGGATGAGATCGGATGAGATCGGATGAGATCGGATGAGATTGGATGAGATTGGAGGAGCTCGGATGCCCGGATGGCAGCGTGGTGATTCGAACTGGCCTTACAGTAGCTTTGGGGGCTGGTGGGACATGCGGCGATGCGCTTGCAGATGCGGAGGCTGTGAACGCAAGACTGGAGGCTGTGAACGCACATGCGGCGATGCGCTTGCAGATGCGGAGGGTCGGGCCGTCATGGGCGCCGTCATGGGCGCCGTCATGGGCGCCGTGTATGGACGCGACGCCGCCGCCGGATCGCGAGATCGCGTTGAGATCGCGTGTGGCCACGTGTGCGGAGTGGCGAGATGCCGTGAGTGGCGACTGGACCGCCACCCCACCCACAGTCGACGTATGCCGAGTCCGAGACAGTCACAGTGCCGGGCGGGGCGGCGTTGTGAGCGGTGCGCGCGCGGCTCGTTTGGATACGCGAATACGGTAAACATGATGTTGAGCGCATGCAAACACATGGGTACCTATCTCACAGCCCGCGACCCGCGGCACGGTCGAGTGCCGGCTAAGTTCTCCCAGGGATGCACACACATGTGCCACTCCAGCCTCTGGAACGCCGATTTATCAATCACACACTGCCGCCTCACTCAGTCGGTCTCCCGTAGTTGCACTGGCTCCAGCAAGGCGTAGATGTGCGAGTACAAGGGCTCGCAGCCAAAGAGCTTTCCCGTGCCCATCGTCGCAAGCTTCGATCGGTGCGTGCTGCCCGGCAGGTGGTTAGTGTAAAGGTCCAGCGTTGCAAAGTGCTTATTGCAGCACACGCAGAACGGCTCCGGCTCTGGCACGCCGAACCCCAGCGTTCCACCGAGGCTGGGCAGTGGCATGGCGCTCTTTGTAGGCGACGCAAGCTGCCCCCTTTCGTCCGACGAGGTCGATCGGCTCATTCTCGTCGACGGCACCCGCGGGCGACCCAGTTAGCGAGGAAGTCGTGAAATGTAACGGCCGCGCCTTTTCACGCGAAGACCATCTCCGGCGGTACTGTTGTTTAGTCACGTGTCGCGATCGCGAAACATGACGAAACGGGAATCCGCACCTTTTGGGGCAAGTCCTTGGGTGGGCGCGGGGCACCCTCGAGGGTGTGGCACGAAAGCAGATGGCGGCGAGCAGTCCTGCGAAGTCGAGCAAGTTCCTCGGCCTGTGGACCTATACGCGCATGGAGGACGACGACTATCACCGCGTGCTCGGCGAGCAAGGCCTACCGTGGGCTGTGCGCGCGCTCCTTCAGCAGTTCACGGCGCAACGAGAATTCCTTGAAGATGGTGATGGCTTCCTGTTCCGCTCCAAGATGCTCACTGGCTCGTGGAATGAGCTACGCGTCAACGTGCCAACTACGTTCACGGTGCTTGGATACACGATCGACACCTTGATAACCTGGGAGGACGAGGGCCAGCTTCTCGTGTCGACGATGAAGACGACTTCGGCGGATGGCTACATTATTTCAGGCTCGACAAACACGACGAGGATAACGCACGCGATCGACGCCGGCGAGCTTGTCATTACAACAATCACCCCCGAGGGGCAATACCGAATGTGGATGAGCGCTGAGAAGCGAGCAGCTTGACGAGCGGCCGCTCGATTGTCGGCAGAAGCCGAGACGCTGCAAGCGCGGCACGAACCCGGTGCTGATGGCAGTGAGCATCTCATTTTGAGACTACTGAGGCTACGAAGAGCTGGCTTGCGTGCCGCAGATCCTGCGGCTCCGCGAGCTGGGCGGCAGCGTCTCTGTGAGCGCCGTAGTGAGCGCCATGGGAGCGTTGCCATCACAGAATGCCTTTGAGCTCCTCGCTGAGGACGGCAGGTACTCCTCTCCAAGCTGGAGTGTCAGAGGGCACTGCCATATTAGGCCAGTGCGAGACCAGGCTCGAACGTCAGCGCTCAGGCGACTTGTCGTGACGAAACTCGTGTCGAAGAAGTGCTGCATTTTGACGTAACTCTTTGAAACGTCGAGGGCGCTGGCTACATTTAGACCGGGCGTATCCTAGTTCTAGGTGTTTCTTCGGTGGTTGTTTTCATTCGAGAACGCCGTCGCAAACACCCGACATCCGACTTCTGTAACGATCCCGGCAGGCAGGGCACGAGGGGTCCGACACGATTGTGTGTGGTCAAGCGCGTCACGCCATGGCCAGCAGTGCCCTTCCGTCGCCTCGCACAGCGCTCAGTGCCCCTCCGTCGCCTCGCACGGCGCTCCGCGCCGTACGGCGCTCCGCGGCGGTCCTGATCTCCCGTAACGTCATCCAGGAGCTGAAGTCGATGTCCCGCAACGGAGCTGCGGGTGCCCCCCACGGTGTCAAATGTTGCCTTAGTGCGATGTGCATTGCTCTCGGGGTACGTGTCTCGCTCATCCCGCACACAGTCTGCCGATACGCGCGCACGCAATACTGACGGCCGCATCCGACGTGCGCACGTGTTCGCAGCACTCAGAAAGCGACTGGGACCATGTCCAATCCTTCCTCATGCGCACCTCCGCCGAGGCGATCTTGCGGCAGCTGCGGAGCTTCAAGCCATCTTCCGTGACGCTGGAGGCGACGGTGCGGATGAGGGCGCTCGTGGAGCCGTTCAAGGCGGAGCAGATGCGCAGTATTTCTGCGGCGGCCAGTCTGCTCTTCTATTGGGTGCGTTCCGTGTACGCTCAGGCCCAATACGACATGTCAGCCTGCTCAAACTATGCCATCCTCAGCCCTCGGCTCGCCAACACGCCATATTCAGGGCTGCGACGCTACCAGCCGCCCGCCTTCCCTGTCGTGCCCGTCCATGCCGTCGGCCATCGTGGCCAGGTCTGGTGAGCGCCATGGTGCGCGCCATGGTGCGCGCTCAAGGGCCCTTGCACACAATCGATCCATTCGGCAGAGACTGCTGGGCTACGCGTACCGCCGTCTGCTGAATGCTGCATGCGCCGCGCGCGCCGCCACGCACATCTTGAGTGTGGCTGTGAATGTGCTCGAATGATGAAAACCGTGCGGTGCATCGGTGCATGCGGCGGTGGCGGGAGCGCGCGTGTGTGCACGAGCTCCCAACGGCGACCGAAGACAAGAGCAACACCGCACAGCAAACGCGCGCGACCGGCACAGCACGCGACGGGGTCGTCGTGCACGCAATAACGAAAACCAATGAGAAGACCAATCCGTCAGTATCGACTATATTATAGGCGAGCTATATCCAAATATCGATTAAATCGTGTCGTGTACGCCGGCTCCGCGTACGCCGCGCCACACGTATTCGCGCGGAGGGAACCACCGCATGGAGAAACCGGCCACAGCGCCACACGCACTTTCCGAGTCTCTCACACTCACGTCATACTACGTATACACGAGAAAGCGCGCGAACACGACCGTCGGACAGCGGCGGCCGGCGCTCATCGGAGACACGTGCAGAATCGACGCGAATCGAACATGACGGCATGTCATTGGCAATGTGCAACGTAACTTCGGCTTCGCTGTTGGCGAGTGGATTATGATATGACGCATGCATGGTCCATGGACTTCGGCTTCGGGATGCTGGCAACTGAGCCGCTGGCGAGTCGGCCATCCCCACTGGCGCTGCCCACGACAGCGCTGGGCTCCTTTATCAACGTCGTCGGTACGTTGAGCCTCACAAGTGGTCGGCGCGCCTCAAGGTCGTCCTCTTCCTCCTCGACGACGAGCCACCGCTCGAAGCAAATTGTACGGACCAAGCTCGGTGCCGACAGGCGCTGTGAGAGCTGGGCAAACGTGGGACGTTGCTCGGGAACTATGCGTGTACAATCCCGTGCAATGTCCACAAGCAGCGCAGGCATGTTGTCACCTTCAACGACCATCGAGAGTGGCTTCGCACGACCATCCCGCAGCTGCTGAATCACGTCGTGCACTGAAAGAAGTTTCATGTCCGTGTAGGGCGGTGCGCGCGCTGCGCAATGCGCCAGCAAGCACCCAAAGCTCCACACGTCCGTCGGTTTGCCCACCCGTGGCGCACTGGGTATGTCGATGCTCGCCGCCTCAGGCGACACATACGACGGAGTGCCATGAATGCGCACGCCCCCCGACCTGCCGAAATCCGACCTGAAATGGGTTTCGACGGCGACGCCGCTGGCGGTGCTGACAGCGGCTCGCACGCCGGCGTCGCCCTCTCCTTTGATGAGTTTCACCTCGCCAAAGTCGGCCACCTTGGCCGTCCATCCGTCGGTCATGAGCACGTTGAGCGGCTTGAGGTCGCGGTGGATGACGTTGTGGTAGTGAAGGAAGGTCATGCCGGATGTGACGTCCGTTGCGATCGCGAGCAGCGAGTCTGCCCATGTCACGTGCCTGCGCAGGCCTCTGAAGGCATGCCCATGCATCAGCTCATGCAGTGAGCAGCTCATGAGCTCCATAATCAAGCCGATCTTTGCGGGCGCGTCGAAGGCGATCCCAAGCGTCTTCACAATGTTCGGATGATTCATGTTCTTCATCGAGCCCTCATTCAGCAGCGCGAGTGCCTCTTTTAGCCCATCGCCCGAGTGCACATCGGCGATCTTGACCGCACACTGCATGCCTCCGATCTCGTTCAGCTCGGCGAGCGCGACGGAGCCGAACGCGCCCTTGGCCAAGGTGGTCTGGGTGAACGAGATCGTCTCCCATGGGACAACGACGAGGCCCTCGCGCTGCTGCTTCTGGCGGATCGCCTCTGCTAGTTGCAGCTGAAGGTCAAGCTGCGCCTGAGCGGCTGGCGGCTGCCCGAGAGTTCCCAAAGAGTTCCAGCTCAATGCTCCCTTGCGGGCGGTCCCCTTCTCGGCCTTCTTCGCAGCAGCCGCCGCGGTGTCCTTCTCTACCTTCGACGTCCACAACGAGGCGATGAGTGGCATCGCTGGTGGCGGCGTGGGTGCACTGCTTTCCAAGGGGAATCGCCCGTCCACGGCGTCTCAACGTGAAAGACTTTGTTTCGACCCTAACTTGCCAAAATGGCGAAATGTGTGATGCAAAAAGTCAAGGTAGATCGGACCCTCGGACTTCTGAGGACCCTCGGACGTGCCGTCTCGCGTGGACCCCCGCCACTGCGCTGCGGCGACACCACTTGCGTCGCTCGCCAAATGTCGCCAAATTAAGCGACATCAACGATCGGTGTGACTAATATTAACATTGCGCTGCTTCAAATTTTATGCGAAAACAAACTCCAGTGAAACGTCACGCCTCACATCCCAGCCGCGAGCCCCGCGACCTGAGCTGCGTTCGCCGTGGGCTTGGCTCTCCTCCCGAGATTCGCCCCGAGATTCTCACCGAGATTCGCAGCTCTCCTCCCGACCTGCCGAGCAACGCCTGCCCCAACCCTCTCGAAGCACAAGCACAGCTCGACGTGCGGCGTGTGGGGGAAGAGATCGACCGGGATGGCACGGCTGAGAATAAAGGGCGCCGAGCGCCCACCGCGCCTGCAAAGGATCTTGGTGTTGGCCGCGAGCGAGCCGCCCTTGACCACGTAGTCATGGCGCAGCGTGTGGCCATGCGGGTTGCAGCTCACGAACACGATCCGGTCGATGGCACTCTCTGCCCGGAGCGCCTTGCACACGGACGGGGCGAGGCCCGTGCGCGGCGGGTCGAGCACCACCGTGATGCGTCGCGTCGTGTCGGGCGCCGCCGTGATGGGCAGAGGCTCCTCGTCGATCGCCCGTCGCGTCGTGTCGGGCGCCGCCGTCATGGGCAGAGGCTCCTCGTCGATCGCCGTGGCGTCGCTCACTGAGTTCTTGTGCTCCGAGCGAAAGCAGGCGAGAGCATGCTCAATGCCCTCCTCGGCCTTTGCATGCAACACCGTGTACGCAGGTGCATGCAGGCCGTTGAGCGCCGCGTTGTGGCGAGCGTCGGCTACGGCGGCTGCGCAGCTCTCAATGCCTACTACACGAGTGATCACGCCGTGCGCCGCCGCTGCTCGCGCCACTTCGAGGCCGATCGCCCCGCCGCCACAGCACAGATCCAGCAGCAGATGCGGGTAAGCGGATGGTGGCGGCAAGGGCGGCGAGGGCAGCGGCGGCGAGGGCAGCGAGGGTGGCTTGGCAGGAGGCGGTGGCTCGAGCGAATCCACGATCTGGCGACGATCTGGCGACGATCTGGCGACGAGCTCGAGCGAATCCACGATCTGGCGACGATCTGGCGACGATCTGGCGACGAGCTCGAGCGAATCCACGATCTGGCCACGATCTGGCGACGATCTGGCGACGAGCTCAAGGATCGTGGCGAAGAGCACGTCAGCTGCCGAGGTGCTCGCCTGGAAGAAGGCGAGCGGCGAGATGCGAAGCCGAAGCCCACTCGCAAGCACCTCTGTGATGGTTCCCATCTCTCTGCCTGCTGCTCCGTCGTCCTCTCCGTCATCGGGGCTGGCGCAGTAGAGTGAGCGGATGCCACGACAACTCTCCATGCTGTCGCTGTCGCCACGGAGGCCACCACCTTCTGCGCCGCTGCAATCGCTACGCGCGAGAACACTCACAATAGTGAATCCGTGTGCAGCCGCCGCCTCGACCATTCGTTTCGCCAGGAGGACCTCGGCAGTGCCCTCGATGACGACAGAGGGCGTGAGAGTGAGCATTGCCATGGCTTCGTGTGTGCGCATGCTTCCTCGGAGCTTGAGAGATGTGTATGGCAGGAGGGTGGTGGCGAGGGCTGGTGGTGGCGGCGGCGGCGGTGGTGGTGCTGGTGCTGGTGGTGCTGGTGCTGGCGCTGGTGCTTCTGCTGGTGCTTCTGCTGCTGCTGCTGCTGCTGCTGCTGCTGCTGCGGATTGGGCGGCGCCCGTCGCACGCTCGCATAGCCATGCTGTGAGCTCCGCTGCCACCGCCACCATCCACTCGGGTACAATCGGCACTCCTCCCGGGCTCGCCACCGACCGCCCGTCAACACTGCCCGCGAGCCCCAGTCGGAATCCGCAGCACGGGAGACACTCGCGGTCAAAGCCGACATGCAAGTCGCACACATCCCGGGCTGGCACAAACGTCGACGTCGTTGGGCAGCTGCTGATCCCGGCGCAAGCCGCGGCAGCGTCCTCGCCTGCAGCAAAGCGTAACGGCTCACAGCGAAGGGCTCCACAGCGAAGGGCTTCGGGTGGGCCGGCCGGTGATGCAAGCTGAGTCCGATGGAGACGATCCATCTCGATCGCGAGATCGTCCATCTCGACCGCATCTCGGCGCGAGCTCGGCGCGAGCTGAGTCCGAAGGAGATGATCCATCTCGGCCGCTTTGAAAGCATGCTGCTCGCGTAGCGGCATTTCCCACAGAGGCGTCACAGCATCGCGGGCATCACGGGGGCCGTCAAGGCCCAAGGATGTCAGCCGCGCACTCAGCCAACGTGTGAGGCTCACAGGCACCTCCTCGCCGTTCACAGGCACCTCCTTGCTGTTCACAGCTTCTCGATCGAGCCCACGCGCGTGTGCCGTGGCGGTGGGCAGGGGCCGCTTCGGTCTTGTCGCCCGTCCGGCTGACCCAAAAGGCGGCGATGCTCGTGATGGCGCAGCGTCCCCGAGCGCACGCGAGGACAAGTCAGCTTCGTCAGCTTCGTCAGCTTCGTCAGCTTCGTCAGCTTCGTCAGCATCCCCGAGCGTACGCAAGGGCAAGGGGCGTTCACGCAGCTGAGGGGCCGTGGGCTGCGGCGCAAGGGGCAGCTGGTTGAGTCGCAAGCCCAGCCAGAAGCGCTGCCGATGGACCTGCGAGAGCACCTCAAAGCGGTCAATCAAGGGCAATCAAGGGCAAACCAGGGCAAACCACCAGGGAGATCAATGGAGATCGCACCTGCGAGAGCACTTCAAAGTGGTACGTTCCAGTCGAGCCGAGGCAGCCGGTGGCCTCCGTCAGACCTCGCTTGGCCGCGCGCTTGGCTTCGTCGGAGCTGAAGCTGTGACCCTTACCGCCGCGCTTCCCCACAGCACGGAAGACAAGCGCGCGATCCGGCAGCGTCGCCGCAGCCTCGCGCCGATCAGCCGTACTGCACGTGTCGGCCGCAGTCAGCGCGCGCCACAGGGTGAGTGCGGCGCCGAATCGGGAGCGCGGCACGGCCCGCGCAGCCTCGAGCACCGCCACGAGGCTCGGCACCTCGATGGATGCATGCGTGCCGCCCGGGAGCAACTTCTCGCCGAGATTCTCGCCGAGATCGCAGCTCACGAGCATCACGTGGATGTAATCAAGGGTGCGCAGCCGCAGCAGGCGCGCGGCCAGCGCTGCCGGCGGGACAGCCGCACGCACGGTGAAGAGCACCTGCCCCTGCAGCGACTTGGGCGCCCGCGTGAGCCAACTCGCATCCAGCGTGGCCGCAATGTCTGCCAGCGCGTCATGAGGGCGGGCCGCAGTGCTCGCGAAGAAGATGGTATCGGCGCCAGCACCGGCGTCCCAGTCGAAAGCCGCAGGCACGGCATCTATGGCGTCCATCCCGGTTTCCTCGTCAGCATCGTCGGCCGCACTCTGATCGACGTCGGGCGGCGAGGGCGGGCACGACGACGGCGCTTCCTCTCTCTGAGTGGCCGCCCGCCTCCAAGGCTGCACGCACTCTGGATGGCCGAGCTCTCGAGCAGCGTCAAGCGGAGTGCGGTCGTAGTAGTCGCGCAGGTCGAGGCGAGCACCGCGCTCAATGAGCTTCAGGCCCGCTGTACGCAGGCCGCGGATCGCGCACTGGTGCAGCGGGCTCTGCTGATTCGCCTTCGATATGTAGTTCACGTCTGCGCCTTCTTCAATGAGCCGCAAGGCCTCAGCCTCGTTGGCAGCATAGCATGCCTGGTGAAGCTTGGAGCCGAGTCGCTCCGCCGCGGTCGCACGCGCCGAGATGGCGCGCAAGTCGTAATTGCCGGGCAGCATTGTGGCTCGCATCGCGCGTCGCCAACCATGCGCTCAACACGACGTCTTGTGAAGCAATTCCTCGAACCAACCCTTTATAAACGAGTTCATTGCATTCGCAATCCTCGTCTTTTTGTTCAAGTGTCGAGGCACTTGTGGATTTGAGAGAGGGACAAGACACAAGTGACAAGTAGTCGCAATCACATCAGAAGCGCAGCACGATCTCTACGACGACGTAATCGACGTCGACGAGACGCTTGCTACCGACCGACGACGATCTGACTTTTTTGTCATACATGTACCACCGTACCTCAAATGTGCGCACGCGCGGCAAGAGGAACGCACACAGTTTCTCCTGCTCACATTGCCTGCTCAACGTGAACGTCTTAGTAACATCTTAGTTCCGTATTTCTACCGCGACAATCGACATTGTTCCACGCGATTAATTATGATCTTCCCTTGCCATGCCTCCTCGCAGGACGCAGCGGGCCAGCGCGCACGCTGGCGCGCACGCCGGGCTAGACAAATGTACAAGAACTACTCTGACACGCAAATCTCCACGAGGCCTTGGCTTGGGGTTGGGCGCCACGTGTGCCGTTGCCGCTCCGCGGCGGTTGCTACTGTTACTTACTTACTGGCTTGGGGTTGGGCGCTCACATCACGTCAGCATGAGATTCAGCATTCACGCTTCAGATGTCTTCAGATCACAGATCTGGAAGCCGGAAGCATGGCGATGATGACTGGAGATGATTGGAGATGATGACTGGAGATCGCTCCTCACTGACGGACACCCATGCTCGCACGCTGTGGAGCTCGGCATCGTCCTGAGAGGAGACGGCATGCATGTGCACACCCTGGAGGCACACGAGCGACCTCCGATCAGCGGAGCACCGAGCACGCGATCTCCCGCGACCTCCGATCAGCGGAGCTCGAGGACTGCGGTCATATTCGGCTTGCACTGCGAGTAGTATTGCGAGTCAAAGATGCACGCGAAGCCATCGGGGCAGCACGTGTCGTGCTCGTGCGCCCTGTCCCAAGGCTCGCCGTCGGGGCCGATGCCGCCGCACTGGCCGTAGCGTGCATTCGAGCACACTGGAACTGGCACACAGCCACTGTAGTACTTGGGGTTGACGGGGTCGGGCTGGCACGCGAAACCGGGAATGCAGCAAGTGGGGCCTGACCAGCCCTCGCCCCCACACTGCTTGTAGCCGAGGGAGCAGGTCGTGTTCGCGGGGTCGTATACGCACTGCGAAAAGTACTCGTTCTGGTACTGGCAAAGGAAGCTGTCAGGGCAGCACGTCTGGTGATGGTACGTCGAATTCCACGGGCGCGGCGGCTGGTTGTGGTCGTAGCCACCGCACTGGCCGTACATGGGGTTGAGGCAGAGGTCCTTTGGCTGGCATTGCGAGTAGTAAGGGTTGACGTAGGTGCAGTTGTCATACGAGGGGCAGCACGTCTCACCCGGAAAGCCCTGACCGCCGCACTGGTCATACTCCTTGTTATGGCAATCGCTCTTGACGAGGTTGACGAAGACAAGGAGTGTGGCGGGCACGAAGTGTGTCATGGGGCGGGGGATCACTGTGCGACGCCAAGGAGTACTAGAACCCGGTCAACATATTTTATCAGTCCGCAAACGAAACAGTTATAAATGGGCGCAGTATAACGAAACGAAATTGAATGTCGGCGAAGCCGAGGTGCGCCGACTGGCGCGCGCGCGCGCGCACAGTCTACATGCCGCGTCGATAGCCGTAACGCATTCGGCTCTTCACACTCACGTCATCAGGCGTTCATGCACCGGCACTGTCCCTGGGAGCTGGGACGTCCCCTTAATGATTCCCCGATGAGTCACAGCTCGACGGCCAGGGAGATTAATGATGAGAGCCTTCGTGGACGGGATGAAACCCCATCCATAAATGACTTCGGTTTGGTCGATGTATTGGCGGGGCCCCGAAGTGGGCCCCTTACGGCCTTAGTTCCTTACCGTTTTGCGTTTACGGATTGGCGTGTGGAGGTATATGCGGCGTGCGGGTGGCTTGGTTCAGTTACAAATCTCTCTCCGTAGGACACATGTGCGAACGTTGCAACACAGCCCGCGGCAGACCCCGCGCCGTGGCACTCTGACATGGTCAGCTTGCTGCACCCGCCCGCGCGTCCAGGACTCTCTGGCCGCCATGTGGCATTCATGCCCCACATGTACACGGTGCACCTTGCAGACGGCTCCGGCAGAGTCATCCGCCGTTCACGTGCCCACTGTTCACAGCATGCTCATCTGGGGCGTTCACATTCACATCTGGGGCGCCCTTGGGGCACGCGTGCCCCCCCCGCTCTGCATGGGATGCGGGAGAGGCGCCGTGGTGGGCACTGGCATGGACCCTTCTTCATGGGATGCGCTGTGGGGACTCTAAGCGGCGCCCGCGGTGGGCGCGGCGATCGGCTCGGCGGTGATGTCCTTCTTCTCCTCGACGATGATGTCCTTCACGACCACCTCGGCCGCCGCCGCCACGGCCGCCGCCGCCATGGCAGCCGCCGCCTCGGCCGCCGCCTTATCGGCCGCCGCCTTCTCCGCCGCCGCCGCCACGGCCGCCGCTGCCTTTTCGGCCGCCGCCTTCTCCGCCGCCGCCGCCGCCTCGGCCGCCGCCTTCTCGGCCGCCGCCTTCTCCGCCGCCGCCTTCTCCGCCTCGGCCGCCGCCGCCTTCTCGGCCGCCGCCTTCTCGGCCGCCGCCTTCTCGGCCGCCGCCTTCTCCGCCGCCGCCTCCGCGGCGATGCGCGCAGCCTTCGCCTCGGCCGCCGCCGCGGCCGCCGCCTCGGCTGCGGCAATCTCCTCTGCAGACGGGCCGCGGTTGAAGAGCTGGCTGAAAAAGTTCTTGAGGCCAGAGAGCACCTCCACCACCACCGCCAGCTTCGGCGCCGTCGCGCCGCCTTCCGTGGCCTTCAGCATGCATGCGCAGAATTCGTCAAAGTCGATCTCGCCGGAGCCGTCGGCATCAACCTCCTTGACCATCTCGTCGAGCTCCTCCGCGCTCAGGTACTGGCCGAGCGCACTCATCATCTCGCCCAGCTCGCTCGTGGAGACGGTGCCACTGCCGTCCTTGTCGAAGACGGAGAAGGCCTCCTTGTACGAAGCGAGCACCTCGTCGGAAATCGCGGGCGCGGGTGGCGCTGCCGCGGGCGCGGGCGCGGATGGCGCTGCCGCGGACGCGGGCGCAACCACCTCGGGGGCAACCACCTCAGGTGCAATCACCTCGGGCGCAATCACCTCGGGCGCCACCACCTCGACCGCAAGCGCAACAACCTCCGGCGCCACCGCGGCGGCGGGCGCGGCCGCGGCCGCCACTACCTCGGTCGACGGCTTTGCCACCGGCTTTTCCTCCTCCGTCGCCACGACCTCGGTCGGGGGCGCCACTACGTCGGCGATCGACGGCGCCGCCTCGAGCACTGGGGCCTCCTCAGCGGCAAAGGGCTTGAGCTCCTCCGGCTTCGCTGGGTCTGCGATGACGACGGGGGTAGAAGAGGCGCAGCCCATGGCTGTTTTGGGGTTCGGTGTTCTGCGAGGGAGGGGCCACACGGGGATGCGTCAACGCACTGCGCCGACCGCGTCGCGGTGAACGGCAAAGGCAGCGGGATGAGGCTGGGCGTGCGCACGTCGATCGTGGATGCCCCCCACCGCGCAAGACGATCAGAGTGGATTCCCGGTCTAATTCCAAGTCTAATTCTAGATCCCCTCATCTCGAAACGAAAAGCCGAGCGTCGCAAAGCGCGGCCTCAGTGGCTCAGAGGCGAGGTCGACCTTTCGGCGGTCGCTTGACCATCGCATGCCCATGCGGGCTTCAGACACTACATTGTAATAAAATGGGCGTCGCGTCGGAGAGTAGGTACTCTAGAGTAGGTACCGTCTCGACGTCTCGCGTCCGTCGCCGGATCTGAGTCACTGAGTGACCCCACGCCAAATCGCCAATTTTATGGGGGTCTCGACAAGATCGAAGATGACTGCACACATCGACCACGAAGTCGACACGCCGAAGTACGAATCAGTACGCTTCTTGACACGCCGAAGTAAAATCAGAACCCTGGTCCGCCACCCTCGTCCGCCACCCCGCTCGCCATGCCGCTCATGCGCTCTCTCCGACGACCTTTCCCCCCCTGCTCCGCATGCGCCGTCCCGATGGCCCGATCGCCAATGGGCACCCGCAGCCTTCGCGCGCAGGCCGCAGCGGGCGCGGCCACTGATTCAGGTGCTTGCTCCACCGCTCTCGCGACCGACACGGCGCTGTGGACTCAGCTTCAACGGGCGGCATGCAACCTCACGGCGCCGCGCTCGCTTCGGGCGCCACCGGCGCCACCGGCGGCGCCACCGGCGTCGCGACCGCCGAGGGAGCACTCCATGGAGTCCAGAGGCAGCCACCCGGAAGATTCGGATCCGCGCACTTGAGGAATCCGTAGTCCTCCGACGGGATGTCCCGGCCGCACTGGCACGCGCCGAGACGCGCGCGCACCCGAACCTGGTAGCGCATCTGATCGGACAGGTTCTTCTTGGAGATGATCGACGAGGGCTTGACGCATTTCTTCGGGTTGCGCCACTCGTCGTCCGGTCCGGGCGTCGTCTCGCCGTCGAAGCCACGCCATTGGACGTGGTACACGCCTGCGTCCTGGATACACGAGCGCTTGGGTAGAGTGACACCATTGGACTGCAGGCCGCACTCCTCGCCGTGCATCGTAAAGTGCAGATGGCCGGCCGTCTCCATACGCTTCACGAGCGGCGCCGCGGGCGGCAGCAGGCAGAGCGCCTTGCATTTGATGCAAGTCATGCTGAGGTGACTCCATTGGATATTCGAATGGTCGTGCTGACAGAACTCGCAGATCGCGTGGTCGCGGGGCATCAAGTTCAGGTCCTTAAACAGATCGTTCTCGGCGTCCTCCTGGTCGACCGTGTTCAGCTGCTCCTCCTCTCCCTCGAGCCGCTGAGTACGCAGGGGATCCGAGAGGCGATCCGAGAGGCCATCAGGGAGGCGATCAGAGAGGCGATCAGAGAGGCCATCAGGGAGGCGATCAGAGAGGCGATCAGAGAGGCGATCCGAGAGGCGATCAGAGAGGCCATCAGGGAGGCGATCAGAGAGGCGATCAGAGAGGCGATCCGAGAGGCCATCAGGGAGGCGATCAGAGAGGCGATCAGAGAGGCGATCCGAGAGGCCATCAGAGAGGCGATCCGAGAGGCCATCAGAGAGGCGATCAGAGAGGCGATCAGAGAGGCGATCAGAGAGGCCATCAGGGGCCATCAGAGTGCGCTCAGTGGTCATCAGGGGCCATCGGCGGCCATCAGAGGTCATCAGCGGCACCTTATCGTGATCGTCCACCGCCAGCAGGAAGGTTCCACAGCTCTGTGCCACGTCACTCAGCCATGCCTCGCGCGGTAATTGGCTGATTGCATGCGCGTGCTGCGAAGGCGGCGCGGGCGGTGTGAACGGAATAGGGCGCCAAAGGTCCTTGAGCTCTTCCTTGGTGAAGGTCGAATCGTGTGTCTGTTCATCGAGCACCCGACCCGCGAGCTGCAGCTTGACCACCTGCTGCCGATAGAGGCACTGCTCGAAGCCCTCGGCGATCAACCGGTAGACGAACACGGGCTTCGTCTGGCCGTACCGGTAGGCGCGGAAGACAGCCTGCGTGTCATTCGAAGGGTTCCAAGAGGCATCGAAGACGATCACGCGTGAGGCGGCAGCGAGGTTCAGTCCTTGGCCCCCCGCCCGAGTCGAGATGAGGAAGAGGCGAAGCTTGAGCGCTGGCTGGTTAAAGTGCTGCGAGACGAGGAGCCATCGGGGCTCGTCAGAGGCACTTCGAGGCGCTTAGAGGCACTTAGAGGCGCTTAAAGGCGCACTTAGAGGCACTCATAGGCACTTAGAGGCACTCAGAGGCACTTAGAGGCACTCAGAGGCACTCAGAGGCACTTAGAGGCACTCAGAGGCACTCAGAGGCACTTAGAGGCACTCAGAGGCAATCTCGTCTCTCACCTGGATCATCACATCACGCTCATCGGCATCGCATGTGCCGTCAAAGCGCATGTAGTCGAGCCCGCGCTGCCATCCCGCGTTCGCCCGATCGGCGCCGCCACCGCCCTCAGCAGCCGCAGCCGCGCCGTTGTCAGCCAAGGTGGAGCTGCCGTGTGCCTCCTTGAGAAGGCGCCGTGGAGATGGGGCGAGCTTGAGGACCTCTTCAAGTACCGACAGCACCTCAAGCGACTGCGAGAGAGAGAGAGTGAGAGAGAGTGAGAGAGAGAGTGAGAGTGAGAGAGAGAGTGAGAGAGAGTGAGAGTGAGTGAGAGAGAGAGAGGAAGGAAGAGCACCTTCTCATCAGAGGGCCATCAGAGGGCCATCAGATGGTAATCAGGGGGCAATCTCACCTGCGAGAAGAGGAGCACCTTCTCATCAGCGAGGACCGCCTGCCTCAGGATCTCGAGCGTGATGGCCACCTGGCGGGGGAGATTGCGGGGGAGATCGAGCAAGAAGCACTCAATGGTCATCAGAGTGGCACTTAGAGGGGCCATCGGAGGCACTTTGGAGGGGCAATCAAAGGCAATCAAAGGCACTCAAAGGCACTCACCTTTCCCGAGAGGTCGGGCGCGAAGATGCGTTCGCGTGGCTGACCCGCGGCCGGCCACAACCCCTCCCACCACTGCGAGGGAAGGACAGACGGCCCGTCATCTACCGGTAGCACGTCGAGCTCGGCCGCGTCAATGGCGGCGGCGGCCGCGGCGGCGGCGGCCGCGCGCTTGCCCGCGGGCTTGGAGGCGACGTCACGAGCATGCAGGAGGAGCATGGCGGGGTGCTCGAAGACGCGCTTGAGCGTGTGCTGGAAGGTAAAGATCTTCTTATCGGACTGCTGCTCGAGCGCGTGATTGTACCTGCAATCATCCAAGAGGGCAATCAGTGAGGGCAATCATTTAGGGCGATCAAAGAGTCCATCGTGGGGTACTACTCAGAGGTCCATCCGATCCCAGCGACGCTCATGCTTACAGGCGGCGCTGCGGCTCTGAGAGCTTCACTGTGAGGACGACGTCATATCTCGGGGGCAGTGTGCGGAAGAGGATGTCGACCGACGCGCGCTGCACGAGGCTATCCAACTTCTTCGCCAGTGTGAAGACCCGTCGATTCATCTGGCGCTTCATCATCTTCTGCTGATCGTCCTCGGTGCCTCCTTGTCGGTACTGCCCGTTGGTGATGTGGTCCATGTACAGCTTCTTGAAGGCGCTGATCTCGCCCAGCTTGCCTGCATGCAAAGGCAATCCATCTCACTTAGTAGCCCATGAAGATGCAATTGATGGCACTCGCCGCCCGGGCGCGCCCATCAGCATACCCGGAGAGACGAAATCGACCATGTGGTAGTACTCAACCAGATTGTTCTGGAGCGGCGTGCCCGTGAGGAGCACGCGCTTGCGCGTGGCCACGCGCGCGAGCGCTTTGGATAGCGTCGCGCCGTCGTTCTTGATGCGATGGGCCTCGTCCATGACGAAGAGGTCGGGGCCAGGCGCGAGCAGCAGCCGCTCGAACTCGATGTGAGGGTCGTCGTACCTGCATGCAAAAGGGCCACCAGAGGCCATCCGGGATCATTAGTGGCCACCAGAGGTCATCAGTGGCCATCCCCTGCTCGAGGAATGCATGCAAAAGGGCCATCAGAAGCCACCAGGCGGGGGCCACCAGACGGGCCCTCCGAGGCCCTCAGTCCGATACGGCGCGTGTGCTCGATACGGCGCTCGAGCCTGCATCCAACGTCATCAGGGGCCATCAGGAATCGTGCTCAAGACGGCGCGCGTGATCGATACGGCGCTCGAGCCTGCATCCAACGTCATCAGGGGCCATCAGGACTCGTGCTCAAGACGGCGCTCTCCACTCGACGGTGCGGCGGCGGGGATGTCGTACCCAAGCTCAGCGGCGTACGCGCCCGAGGCGGAGGCGGCCGCCTGCTTCGCCTGCTTCTTCGGATCGACCAGCTTCCAGAAAAAGTCGTGCGTCATGATGAGCGGCCCTCCGTGGGCACGCCACAGGCGTAACGTCTCGAGCTGCGCTGTTGAACTGCGCGCCGAGAGCACGAAGGGAATGGCAGTTCGAGGGCAATAAGAGGGCAATTAGAGGGCAATTAGAGGGCAGTTAGAGGGCAGTTCGAGGGCAGTAAAGGGAAATCACACGCCATCAGGACGGCATGAGACGGAATGGCAAACGCCATTAGTAGGCACTCGCCTGCTCGCCGAGAGCACCCACGCAATCAGAGGCAATCAGAAGAGGCAATCAAGAGGCAATTAACGGCACTCACCTGCTCGCCGAGAGCACGAAGCAGTGGATGGGCTCGTGGCTTTGCACCCATCGCGTCCACTCCGAGCGCCACTGCGTCACCACTGCGCGCGGAACGAGGATCAAAGCCGTAGAAGGGCGCGGCGGGCGCTCATCGCCCCGGTCGCGCGCCTCCTCGCGACCATTCTTGTACCTGAGGAGGGAGGCCATCCGGGGGCCGTCAGAGGGCCATCCGAGGGACATCAGAAGGCCATCAGATGGGCATCAGATGGCATCAGATGGCTTTCAGATGGCTTTCAGAGGGCCATCCGAGGGCCATCCGAGGCCGATCAGCGTACTGCACATAATCGACCCCGCGCTCATTACGCGCGCGTGCGAGGGCCGTGTGCACGAACGCAATCACGGTGAGCGTCTTGCCCAGCCCCATCGAGTGTGCCAACACGGCGCCGTGGTCGTTACGCCGAGGCTGCTGTGCCGTCTCGGGTCGCTTCGCTTGCATCACGGCTTGCCAGAGGAACTTGACGCCGTCCCACTGGTGAGGCTTGAGTTGGCTCGCTATGAAGGGCGCGACGCTCACCTGCGCGCAAGCAGGCGCAAGCAGGCACGCAATCAGGCGCCATCAGGCACGCAATCAGGCACCATCAGGCACGCAATCGGGCGTCATCAGGGACGCAATCGGGCGCCATCAGGCGCGCATCGGGCGCCATCAGGCTGGCTCACCACGGGCAGCTCGCGTCGCGTCGAGCCAACGCGTGCCGTGGCGGAGGACCAGAGCACTAGATCGCTCTGCACGAGTGGCTCCACTGCCCCACTGCGGGCGGGACGGAGTGGTGAGGTCCACACGCCCGCGGGAAGGGGGGGCGTGCGCGGCGCGGCGGCGGCGGCGGCGGCGGCGGCGGCGGCGGCGGTGGCGGCGGTGGCGGCGTCGGCTGCGGTGGCTGCCTGCTTGGCCAGCACGCGCGCCAAAGCGTTCTTCTCCCTCAGCGCCCGAGCCTCGCGTGCCTTGGCACGTGCCGCCTGTTCGGCGCTGCACCGCTCCCGCAGAGTGTGGAGCGGCGCTGGATCGCACTTGAAGCAAAGCCACGGATCCGATGCGCGCACCGCCTCCACCGCCTTCGTGCCCAGGTTGAGACGGACACATCCCTCGCACACTGCCCGCCCGCACTCGGCGCCGTCACACAAGAAGAGCTCGCTCGAGCCGAGAGCATGGCAGTTGCCGTGGCACCAGCAGCAGACCTCCGAGTCCGAGGAGCTCTCCGACGGCGTGCCTCCCTCCGCCACTGGAGCCGCTGTGGGAAATGGAGCCGCTGTGGGAAATGGAGCCGCTGCGGGAAATGGAGCCGCTGTGGGAGCCGCGGATGGCGGCGGCGACGGCAGCGGCGTGCCGTCGGAGGCGAGCTTGCCGCCCGCGTCCTCGTAGCAGTACAGGCACACGGCCACACCGAGCAGCGGGTGTGAACAGACAAGCACGCACTCGTACAGCGGCTGATGGCAGCTAGTACACTCCGGGTGATGCGTGGCGCTCGCGACGGCGCGCGACTGGAGCGCCGCACCGTCGCGTCCCGCGCCCACGACGGCGCTGGAGGCGCGCCGATCGGCACGCCGGTTGAAGATCAAGTGAGAGAGGTCGCTTTCGGCCTCGAAGGCGCGCCGTACTGCGCGCTTCGAGGGGCGCACGCCACCTCCGATCGCCGCATGCATTCCGAGGCCCTCTTCCTCGTCGCTCTCGTCTCCGTCCTCTTGCTCGACGCCGCCCGCGTCGTCGTCGTCGTCGTCGTCGTCGTCGAGGCCGCCCACCTCGTCCACCTCCAGCGCACCCTCCACTGCAAGCTCCACCTGCAACGTCGCCACGTCATCCGGCCGTTTCGCCTTATACATGCGCTTGAGCGCCGCCGCGTCCTGCGTGCGTCGAAGCCCCTCAGTCCAGCCCGTGAAACCGCTCGCGCCTCGCTCGAGCACCTGCCACCCCCAGTCAAATGCGCGAGGGTGCAAAGGGCTCAGACGCCATCGGAAGCCATCAGGCGCCATCAGACGCCATCAGAGGTCATCAGGCGCAATCAGACGCCATCGGAAGCACTCAGACGCAATCCGTCGCAATCCGTCGCAATCCGTCGCAATCCGTCGCAACCCGTCGCAATCAGCAGCACTCACCTTGCCATGCTTCTTAGCCACCGGAGCGCGCGCGTCCAGCTCCGCCTCCGCCGCGCACACGTAGCACAGGCCGCGCTCCGCTTCCACAAGGTCAGTCGCCATCAGGGCGTGCCGTGCGCGGCATTTGCGGCACAGCTCACCCGTCGTTGCCGTCACGTGACCCTGGCCGTCCTCCAGTTCCATGCCCTCGTCCTCGTCGCCCTCCTCGTCGCCCTCCTCGTCGCCCTCCTCGCCGCCTTCCTCGCCGCCCGCGGCGCCGCCCGCGGCGCGTGCCCGGCGGCGGCCGCGTGCTCGGTTCGCCTCGTACCTGTGGGGAAGAGGGGGGCGCCGTGATGAGCACATGCATGCGCCGCGCGTCGTCCCGGACGCGCCCGCGAGCGTACTTCCTCTCGAGCTCGATTACGGAGAAGCCCGCTGCCTCGAGCTCGTCGGCCGCTTCCGCCCACGCACGGATCGCCTCCTCGTGCACCTCGAGCAACGCCTCCTCATAGTCCCGGAGCGCATCCTCCATGAGCGCAGAGAAGTCATCGACGCCAGCGCGCGCCTCGCGAAGCTCATTCAGAAGCTCGCGCTCGGCCGCGAGCCGCTCAGGCAACACCGCCTGGTGAAAATCGCCCAGGCGGCGCCTGTCTGACCCGCGCTCGAGCATGAGCACCGCATCATCGTGCGCCTCCTTCTTGGCAAAGTAATCGTCGATCAGCGCCTGCTGCTCCTCCTCACTCAGCTGGCGCAGCTCCTCCAGGTGTGCTGGGTCGACCTCGCTGTCGTCATCGTTGCCGACCGAGTCGGCGCGGCGCTCCTCGGGCATGGGCGGCGCAGCCGGAGGAGGCGCTGCGCTCGAGGAGGCAACCGACACGGGCTCGATGCGGCGCGGAACCTTGTTTGGAGGCGCCACACTGCCTGCGGCAGATTGGCCCGCATTCTCCGCCTCGGCGGCTGGTCGCTTCATCGTGCTCTCCTTCTTCGTTTCTTCGCCGGTGGGCGTACCGAGCATGCCGGGCATTCCAAGCGAGCCACCCGAGATGCCTCCGAATCCGAGCCACCCTACGTTGGCACCCGAGATCTCAGACATGCGTGACAACCAGGATGCTCGCACTGATATCGGCGGCGCGGAATTCATTCATTCACAACACACCAACACGCACAGACCAAACTCAAACAAGCGTGAAGGTCGAACACCTCGCACACGTCACAGCCGCTTCATTCTCATTCACAACACACAGCACCGGCTGTCGCGTCTGTCGTGTTAACGTTCACACCAACACGCAGAAACCAAACTCAAAAGCGTGAAGGGCAGCACCTCGCATTCACTGCGCCGCGACGAGAAAACGCCTCGTGAATTGAATCGACGGGTCGCCGTGACGAAATTCGCGGTTGGCCCAGGAGGAGCGGAAAGTTCAGTTGCCTCGAGACAGCGCACAATTTGAGTACATGAACAATGTACATGAACCAATTGACATGAACAGAAAGGACGGCGCCGCGAAATACATAGTACCGCAGATAGCCGCAGGCGGTTGACCCGTGGAGTGCGGGTCCTCGAAAATGAATACATGTAACTTTAGCCCAGCACCGCAGCCTAAAACAGACCAGGACGAAGGAGGAACGCGCATTTCCACTTTCCAAACCGAAACCCCACCTCGCTGGGACGCTCACGCTGGGAGACGAAAGAATCACGTCGTCGTCGAGAAGTCCGGGCGTGTTCCGGGCCTTGGTCCTTCTTGGTCCGGGCCAATGGTCCGGGCGAACCCCATGGCCAACGAAGTGAAGAACGGGATGCTCGCTGTGAAATCGCCTGTGAGCTAGTATGGTGGCTCTGACTGAGACCCTGAGTAGACACTAGACAGTAGTGAGTTTGCGCTGCGCGTGCGGGACTCAGACTCTCTTTATTCGCACCGAGTAGAGCGGGAGATCGCACAGAGCAGCGCACACTTAGGCATGCAAGCACATGCAAGAACGTGAGCATGCCCGTGCCCGCGCAGCAACGCGTGCCCGCGCCTCGTACGAGCACTCGACTTATAGGCCCTCCGCGGCGTCGTTCGCGTAAAAGGTCTTGCTGTGGGCCAGATAGGTGTCGACGAGTGGGTACTGCATGGTCCGCACCGCCAGGGCTTCAACCTTAGGAAACTTGTTCGCAATATCGTAGCCGGCATTCTTTAGAGCCTTGCCATACGGAAACCCTGACTTGACGAACACAAGAAGGGCGAGGTCGGCGCCAGTGGGGAAAGCCTTGCCGTTGATGAAGCCGGTCGCTGGCACGTAGCCGTCCTTCTCGAGCACTGCCAGGTACCGATCGTAGAGTGGAGCGACGATCGCCGCGGCCGCCGACTTGTTCGTCGTCTTCGTGGCCGGCTCCACTTGAATGAGGTCCTCCTTAATCTGCGCGATCATGTCGTCAACCGCCCGTTCCTGGAAGCTGAGCGCCGCAAACTTTGGAGACAGGTTTGCGATGTAGCGCTCGACGGCGAGTGACTCCTGCAGGCAACCAAAGGCGAACGTGCAGTTGGGAAACAGACCCGCTTCCGGATGCAAGAGTGCTGGCAAGTAGCCGATCGGAGTCTTTGTCTTGTAGCCATCGGTGTATGTAGAGTCGACGATGTCGACGCCACCGACCGCCGCGTACAGGCGCGCAACCTCGCCACGTCCGGCGATGCCAAAGTACGTCAGTGAAGGCTTCGCGAACGCCAAGGTCTGGAGGGCCGCGATGATGAGGACGCGCAACATTAGTCGTCGGCGAATCCGTCCGCTTCCCCCGGAATTCCTAGAAAGTTAGCCAGGGCGAAATATTCATTTTCAAGCTCACCCTCTTCTGGCGCTTTTCCCCACAGTCTGTGCCCAGCCATCCCGGAGGTTTGTGCCAGATGAACTCTCAATGGTTCCGGGTACGTGCGCACCTCGATCGGCGCCCGTCAAAGCGCGCAACAAACGCCTCAACATGACTGCCCCGAATGCGCTCATCGCGACGACGGTCGGGTACTCGCCCGGTGGCCAGTCAACCATCGGCCAGCCGCGCCAGTACTCTGAATCGCGCATGTTTGGCGCGCCTAAGTTGTTCGCGAGCGCCAACGTCAGCGTGCACCTGCGACGGAAGCGACCGCTAGTGCTCAAGTTGGATGGCGGTCCGCCGGCGCTCCTTGACTTCGACCTCGGCTCCATCAGCGGTCCACCGAGTCTCGGGCCTCCCGCGCGCGCGAGAGAGATGGGCATTTTCAATCCATCGCTTGCGCCGGCGCCGCCAGGCCTCTGCCCACGTTGCGCATACGTCGCCGCTTTGCGTGTGGATCCGCTGCACCAGTGCCATGATGCGAGCCCGTTGCTCAAAATCGACCCGGACATGCCCAAGGTCGCTGCCGCCAATGCATGGTTCAAGGGCACCGCAATTGCCATCCTCGATGAGCGGCTGAACTTGCTGAGGTGGACGTGGCTCCTCAACGCGCCGCAGTTTCAAGTCCACCCACAGCCGTCGCCGAGCCGATGGTTCGTACCCGTGGGCGCCTCGGACCGCTTCCCACCGCCGTGGGCCAAGGCCGTGTACGACGTTCGCGTTATCAGCATGGATGGGCATCTCTTCGTCTCGTACGTGTGCCGTCGATGTGACTTCAGCATCGCGGAGCTCCAGCTGACGGCCAAAGCCACCTCGGACGGCGGGCTCCACGAACTACGTGCGTGGCAGAGTCACCGCTACGGTGCAAGCTTGGCTGACGCGCCGTGGGCGCAAGGGCGCAACCAGGCACTCTTTGTGGGTACGCGGGCCCCAGGTCTACGCGCCGAGCTGCTCGTGCAGCCCTGGCTCAGCAAGATTGCCAGCTTCGGAGCACCAGACTTCGAGCCCATGAAAGTCGTATGCGGCAAGCCCAAGGATCGGCTCCCCGGGCGCCAGGCTGCTGGCTTCAAGGTTTGTGGCGCCACCCCCGCCGGCACGAGTTTGGATCTGCAGCACGTGGCCAACGTCCGCACGGGTGGCGTCAACGCGTTGCAGCAGAACTTTGGCACGCTGGCACTCGTCGGCAACAACTCGCAAGCTGAACTCAGCCGTGCAGCCGTTGGCGGCTTCCGACTGTCGACCACGTCCAATCTGGTGCGTGTCTCTCGCAACGACTGCGAGGTGCACCTGGGCGTCGGCCATGTGCATCGCCGTGAAGGAGAGCTCAATCTGCAAGCCATGCCTCGCGCGCGCCGTCCACGTCGCCGCGCGCGAGGCATGGCTTCCTCACTGCTCAACGGGACGATTTTCGCCTCGCTCATTTCTCCATCTCCGTCACCGACCTTCCCGTTCCAATGGGGGTTTCAGTACACGCACTTCTTCTATGCGCTCGAAGCGCGAGCCCCGTTCCGAGTCGTAGCGACTTCGGGCGAGTTTTGCCTCGAGGCCGCCCAGCAACCAGGTGACTGCGAGAGCATCCAATTCGTCTCCGGCATCTCCTTGGCGCAAGAAGCGCCTGTGGCCGCTGCTGGAGTCGACGGACCGATACGCGCGGATGGCTCTGGGACGTTGCTGCTGTCGTACGGCGTAAACGATTGCGAGGCAAAGGTGGGCCGAATCGTGCTCGCGCGCGTATTGGACATGCTGGAGCCTTTGTCGGACACTGAGAGCTGCCTCACGAGGCCTCGATCATGAGCCGCCCCCGGCCACTGTTCGCTGTGATTCGATTCGCGAAGCTTGCGCAGCTTTCATACATGTATCGCTCCTCCCCTGGAGCCCATGGGTACCGGCTGTAAAATGAACCGAACGAATCTGCTAATTTCGGCGGTACTACACGCTTCGCATATTCGCCTATAGACATACGATACGCACGCGGCGCGAAGAGGCCAAGAGCGGATGTGGGCGGTCTGCCGGTCACCAGTATAATGTATTACCGCATCGTAAACTGTGAAACGACGGACGACACATAAAAAACTACACTCGACTTCGCTGTCCCCCTATGCCACCTTCTCGATGCCACCGTCAACGCCACCCCACTCCGCTCGCATGCCCTTGACCGCCTTGGCAATCACGAGGGGGTTGGCGCCCGGTAGGCTGCGGCGCAGCCAGTAGACCATCTTCTGCGAGTTCGACTGTCGCAGCCGCCACGCCTCCTCGAGGTCATCGTACGAATGGATCGCTTTGCTCTCCAACAGCCTGGCCAGATGCGGCCCAATCCCGTTGATCTGCGTCACGCTGCCACCGGCCACAGAGGACACCGAGGCCTCCGACTCAGATGTCTTCTTGGCGGCGCGAGCACTGGCGCTCGTGCTCGGTTTTGCTCTGGTTCTCGCGCTCGTGCTTGCGGTGCCCGGGGTGCCCATTTCCGTGGTGCCCTGGTTCGGTGTGGTGATGGTGGTGGTGGTGGTGGTGGTGACGCCGTCGCGAGCTCCGGCATCGACACTACCGCGCGGTGCGGCGGTGGAGGCAGTCGCCGCTCGGCGCGGCGGTGGCGGTGGTGAGGCTCGGGGCAGACCATATCCAATCGATTGCAGATGATTCTGGAAGTCGCGCGTCGTCGAGTCGGCGCCAACATCCTCGACCAGCCAACGCCAGACGAGGGCGAGCGCTTGCGCATCCGCCATGGCATCGTGCGCGCCCACGAGAGACGCGCCGCGGCTCGCCGCTCGGTAGAGCGAGCCGAGAGTGTACGAGCCGCTATGGCCGTCGGATGTTCGCCGTGGCATGGACTCGCGAGCGAGCGTGAGCGTGTCGACGAATCGGGCGCGAGGAGGACGGAGCAAGGCGGAGGTGCCCCCGCTCACGTGGTTCACGCAGCGCGTGAGGATGGGGAAGTCGAAGCGCTTCCCATTGTGAGCGGCCCAAACCAGCGGACGCGTCGAGCTCCGTAACGTCTCATCGAGCCAATCTTCGCACTCCTTCCACACTGTCGCAAAGGGTGCCGCGCCGTCCGCAATGAGCGATTCTCGCGTGAATCCATGAACGGCTGAGGCTCCAGGGTCGATCGGGCCCTCCGGCAACACCTTGCGCACGAAACAAGCGCCCCGTTTGGAGTTGGCGATAACAATCGCTATCTGCACCACTTCACTCGTCCGCAAATCAAGGCCCGTGGTTTCCAGATCAAAGGCAAGCGCCGCGCAGTACTCCTGCTGACTGCTACTGGCCGACAGGCGCACATCGCGGCGAATGACATGAGCGTAGCGGGCACGTAGCATTACTGGCCTCATCGTCAGCGTGCGCATAATGAATACTGTGAAGAAAGCGACGAAATTGCGCTCACGAGCGCGCGTGACACGGGCGAAGAATAAAGGCGGGTCCGCTTCACAGCGATAATGTTCACCAACGTTTCGTGCCAGCAATCATGTTCCCGATTCTCGTCGGCACCTTGTCGCTGAGCGCGGCCACGCGCCCGTGCTTGCCGCGCCGCGCCGGCTTGACTGCCCTGTGCGCACCTGCTCCGTACGAGGCGACTGTAGGGCCGCTGCCCGGCAAGCTCCGCAACTCGCTGCCGCTGCTCGTTGGACCCGTTGCGAACGGCTTTGGCCGGGGCTCGCGAAAGCTTGGCATCCCGACGGCCAACTTGCCGTGCTCGCTCTTCCAAGACCAGCTCGCAGAGCTACCTTGCGGCGTGTACGCGGGGTGGGCTGGCGTGCGTGGCGGCGTGCACAAGTGCGTATGCAACGTGGGCTTCTCGCCAACCTTCGCGGGTGCCGAGAACCCTGAGAAGATTGTGGAGGCGCACATCATGGAGAGCTTCGATAGTGACTTTTATGGCGAGCCGATGCGTCTGCTGCTCCTCGGCTTTCTGCGACCCGAGCGCAAATTCAAAGGTCTCGATGAGCTGCTCGCCACCATCCGTGCAGACATTGCAGCAGCGAGCGAGGCCCTCGAGTGCTCGCCGCTGGTGGAGCTGCAGGTGCTCGTGTCCGCCCTGCCTCCGAGCCGCGACAACAAGCCCTCGTTCACGTTGCTTGACCTTCCTGCAGGGCTCACCGATGGGCTCGACGTCGGTGGATATGAGGTTCCAGACGCATTCGGGCCGGCGCCGATTGGCTTTGAGTGGGGCGGCTTGTTTTAGCGGCTGGATCTGTCTCAAGCAGAGCGGTGTGTGCGTGGTGGACGACATCACGCCGCGCTCCGCGCGCCGTACGACGCCCGGGGTCTGAGTTCAACTGACATGAGTTCAACGTAAAACAGCTCGGCCACGCCTCCGTCCATTGCGATAGCGGCCCCCGTGCTTGGGGGTCCGGAGAGCGCGCGCGTTGTGTGTTTCACAGCAGCAGCAGCACGTCGCGAGGTCTCTCGCTGACGTCGGCATCATCGGCCGTCGTACGGCGCGCGGAGCGCTGCGTGACGTCGTCCACCACGCACAGGCATCCGCGTATGATCACCACAACAAGCTCCCCACGTCTGCCTGCAACGTGCGCCGTATGTGCAGCCAGCATCTGTCTGCTGCTGTACCTGCGTTGGCGGTCACATGCAAAACAAGCCATCCAGTACGTGCTGCGTGCCGCAGAGGCGTCTGTGAATTACAACGCTTCGAGCCCCATCTACATGCTGCTGCTCAAAATGAAGACTCACACGAGCGAACACTTGACGGTGCAATACGTGCTGCCTCCGGATTCGCCGCTCGAGAGCCTCTTCTGTCGGATCATCCAAAAGGACGTTGCCAAGGGGTGCATCGATCCGGACCTTCTTGGCACCGATACCTGCCGCGATGCTGCAATCGTGCGCGTCTGCGTGGATGGGAGCTGGCGCGAGATACGCGTGCCGATCTTCATGGCGCACCTTGTCAACCCGCTCGGCCTGTGCGATCCTGAGGCCGACAACCCCGCCGCACCCGTATGGGCCGATGGCTCCTGGACGGGCACACTGCTGTGGGACTCGGCGGCGCACGTGTGCGAGCTGATGCTGGCGCAGCCGTGCTGGCGGGCGCGGCTGCGTGGCGCCTCGTGCCTTGAGCTCGGCTGCGGCCTCGGCCTTCCGGGCATGGTGGCCAGCTTACTCGGTGCTGCACCCGTCCTCCTGACCGACCGACTACAGGTGGCGGAGATGGCTGAGGCGGGCTGTCGCGCGAATAGCCTCAAGGGCGCGCGCGGTGTCGAGTTTGACTGGGACGAGGCGGCGGCGCGCCAGCTCGTCGCCGACCACTTTGGGGGCCGTGCTCCGTCGCTCATCCTTGCATGCGACTGCATCTTCGAGCCGCTCTTCGGCGAGGCCCATCTGCTGCTGCGTATGCTCGTCGTGCTCGCGGATGCTCAGACGACGGTGATCCCCGCGCCTGAGATCGTGATTGCGTCTGATCGCGTCCGACTGCCCGCAGGTGATCCTTGCGCTCGAAGAGCCTTGTTTGCGTCTGATTGCGAGTGATGGTCACCCTCATCGGCACACCGATTGCGCCCCTCGTCAGGTGATCCTCGCGCTCGAAAGGCGCCCCAACGACGGCGTCGAGAGCTTCTTTGCCCTCGCGGAGGCGGCGGGGTTCGAGGTGCACGTCCTGCTACAGGTCAACCGCGTCGTAGTCGTTGAAATGTGGTGGCGCTCGGGAGGGCGCGGTGCGGTCAAGTGAGACCTTGAATTCCTTATCCGGAACGGGCGGCCGAAGTCGAGGCGAGTGAGAGTGAGAGCTCTGCGATGACAGTGAACTCTTTGATTTTAGAGTACCGCAACTCGAGCGTCTCGGGTACAACGAAAGCTAGCCGAGCCGCGTGCTAGAGAGCTAGACTGCTGGACGATATTTCATTGAGTCGACTGTGTGCACTGCGCGTGCGGTGACTCAAGGATCGCACATACACACGGCCGCGCTGCACACGGCCGCGTGCAGACCATCCTGCACCATCCTCGAGCTTTCGCGCCACCACGCGCCGCAGACCTCATTACCAGCTACCGCATGGTGTACCTCAGAAGTCACCCTACACCCACGCACACGCACGTCAGAAAGATAATCATGAACCACCGTTTGGGGCAATCGCCCAGTTCATGGACGGAGGCCCGCGGCATAGAGCCATAGACATGACCTCACGGGCAGGCTCAGCAATCAGCAGCCACCTTTTTCCCACGCGATTGGTCATGCCTTTTAGCCTAAGTATTGTTGTCATGATAGGATCCTTTGAGACTCCAGGTTACGTTGACCCGGGCACTCATGCATAGTGTCATCCACACTGCATTTCCATGTGATTGCATTTCCAGCTGGAAATGGATCGAAATGGAAACGGATCCTATCCTATCTGGAGTCTCATGCAGAGTAGAGGCCGCGACGAGGTGGCCGCCACCCCGGCGGCGGCGTCCAAACTGTGCACTTGAGCTCCGGCATCTCAACCCATTTAGAGCCCGTCCCCACCTTCCATGTTTTAGCGCTCACGTCGGGCGAAGCTGCAGCTGAGTCTCGTAGGTCCAGGAGGCCATCTTTCTGTCCAAGGGCTTCCTCAGGCTGCCCCATCCAGCCATTTCCTACGAACGTAATCCAGAGAGTTGCATCACTCATGTGCTGATACGCGGGCCGGCCATTCACCAGCGTGCCGACGTCGAGACGGTACGTGCCGATGTATTTGGCCGCGTCGCCAGACAGAGAGCCGCCCTCGAGCTTGAGTCCAGGCGGCGGCGGCGACCAAGCGGTGCACTTGAGCTGCGGCGCCTCAACCCAAGCAGAGCCCGTCCCCACCTTCCATGCTTTAGTGCTCACGTCGGGCGAAGCTGCAGCTGAGTCTCGTAGGTCAAGAAGGCCATCTTTCTCACCAAGGACTTCCTCAAACTGGCACATCCAGCCATTTCCTACGAACGCAATCCAGAGAGTTGCATCTCTCGTGTGCTGATACGCGGGCCGGCCGTTCACAAGCTTGCTGCGGTCGAGACGGTAGGTGCCCAGGAAGTCTGCCGCGCCGCTCATTGCTGCGGTCGGCAAGTCGCCCTCGAGCTTGAGTCCAGCCGGCGGCGGCGTCCAAGCGGTGCACTTGAGCTGCGGCGCCTCAACCCAAGGAGCAGAACCGCCCGCGTTCGCTTGCCATGTATTAGCGCTCAAGTCGGGCGAAGCTGCAGCTGAGTCTGTTAGGTTCAGGAAGCCCTTCTTCTCACCAAGGACTTCCTCAGGCTGCCCCATCCAGCCATTTCCTACGAACGCAATCCAGCGAGTTGCATCACTCACGTGCTGATACGCGGGCCAGCCGTTCACAAGCTTGCTGTAGTAGGGACGGTACGTGCCGATGTATTTGGCCGCGTCGCCAGTCAGCGAGCCGCCCTCGAGCTTGAGTCCAGGCGGCGGCGGCGACCAAGCGGTGCACTTGAGCTGCGGCGCCTCAACCCAAGCAGAACCCATACACGCCTTCCATGGTTTTGTGCTCACGTCAGGCGAAGCTGCATCTGAGTCTCGTAGGTCAAGGAGGCCCTTCTTTTCACCAAGGACGTCCTCAGTCTGCCCCATCCAGCGATCTCCAGCGAACACAATCCAGCGAGTTGCATCTCTCGTGTGCTGATACGCGGGACGGCCGTTCACAAGCTTGCTGTGGGCGAGACGGTAGGTGCCTATGTATTTGACCGCTTCGCCAGTCAGCGAGCCGCCCTCGAGCTTGAGTCCTGGTGGCGGCAGATTCCCAGGCGGCGGCGGCTTCGCTCCAGGCGGCGGCGGCGGCGGCTGTGTAGGCGGCGGCGGCGGTCCGCCCCAGCCAAAAATGGCCCTTAGCATGGACCGCGGCTCCTCCGAAAATGTACTTCAAGACTTGGCCTAATTTGGATACGGTACCGGTAAGCGGTTAAGGCCACGCACGTGGAGGCTGATGAGGGGTCACCGACCCTGAGCAGGGTTTGCACCGATTTCCCGCACCTTCTGGCCGTCCGTCCTTAAAATGGATGGGACTGACGCGTCCGGAGATCTCCCTGGACCTCTCTCCCCCCCTGTCCCCCTGCCCGCCGCCGACCTCACAGAGGCTCCGGCTGCTTGATTGATCTTCCACCCCTTCCCGGACGCCGGCCTCACAGGCCCCAACCCGCCCTCGTAAGCATCGGCCACTTCACGCCGGATCAGTCTCATCACACTTGTGACGCGGCAGTCTGATCGTCGGCTCCGCCTGCGAGCCGGCCGCTTAGAACAGGGCATCGACACGCGGGAGCTGGGGCTTGTACGTGTACAGCTGGCCGCCGCGGTCGCCACCCATGGCGCGAATGATGCCGGCGGTCTGCTGGTGAGCCTGCATTCCCATGACGATGGTCTTGTTGTTGATGGGGACCATGCGCTCGGCCATGCGCCTGGTGGCGCCGACGCCGGCGGTGGCGATCCAGTTACCCGAGGCGTCGCGGGCGAGCATGCCCGAAAGGTCGATGAGGCCCGAGAACTCGTGCGCCGCCGAGGCCCAGTAGCCGTCATTGGTGCCGGCCGGCACGCCGACGCCAGCGACCATGCGAGTATTCAATCTGCCGCCCGACTGCGCGATAAAGTAGTACGTGAGCGGCACACCGTCCGTGCGCACGCGCGTGATGAAGGTGCGCTCGCCATAGAAGTTGCCGCCGTCCTCCTGGATGATGATGTAGCCATCGGTGGTGCCTGCCGCCGCGATCCACTCGAGGCCGTCAATGTCCTCAAAGGTTTGGATGCCGCCGCCGACGTTCTTGGCGGCTTCCGTAGCCGAGTCGACCATGTAACGCGCATCGTTGCCGTTGGCCAACTTGCCCTTGCCGCCGAGCTGGATCTGGTTGACGATGTTTTTCTCGCCCTGCAGGTTGATGTACGTGGCCGCGATGCGGGTCGGGAACCAGGTGCCGTCGAGGCGCGCGGCCTCGAGCTTCGCGAAGATCTCGGACGAGAAATCGTAGATGCCAAAGAAGCCGCAGGTGGACCCCTGGAGCACGCGCGCGCCGCCGTACGGGTCGGGCGAGTTGTGCTCGGTCTTGCACGAGGCGACACGGTCGAAGGTCGAGCCGGGCGAGTTGCCGCCGTTGTTCCAGAAGTAGAGGCCGTCGAAGGTCTTGTGCTGGAAAGCCCACGAGCCGTCGTGCAGGAAGGAGGTAACGGTGCCGTTCCAGCGCCAGTCGATCGGGTAGAAGCCACCCGCAACGGTCTGGCCTGGCATCGCCACGTTCTTGGACCAGTCCTCCAGGAAGCGGCCGCCCGTCGTCTGGGCGACGTTGGTCGCAAAGCCGTAGACCTTGCCGTACGCGAGGCCGTTGCGCGAGAGGAAGTCGGTCGCGGCCTGGCCGAGCGCGTTGCGGCCCTTGACGCCGACGTAGATGCGCGCGGGGTGAATATTCTGCGTGAAGACGTAGTCTGTGCCATCGGGGCGCTTGCCCAGCGCGTTCTTGCGCGCGGCCGCAGCGGCTCTATCGACATCGAACTCGCCGTTGTAGCCCGAGACGCCGAAGCACACGTAGGCGGTGTGGCCACAGTTGACCTCGACGATCTTCTCGAAACCGCCCATGGTGAAGACGCCGGTGGCGTACATGTTGAAGTTCGCCAGGTCGATCACGTGCGCCGGGATGCCCACGTAGTCAGCGTTCGTCTGGTACGAGCTCCACTCCTCGTTGGTGATGAAGAGGGTGTCCGCGACGCCGGTCGAGCCCCACTGGAGGCGCTCCTCGAGGTGGGCCGAGCACAGGGACATCATGGTCCAGTCGGCGCGCACGGGCGGCGATGCGAGGTGAATGGTCGACCAGCAGCCGCAGCCGTTGTGGTCGGTGTCCGAGAAGTGCGGCGCGGCCGAGCAGCAGTTCTGGGTCGCGTTCGTGTTGCGTTTGCCGATGAGCTGGCCCTTGAGGTTGTACGCGTTCGCGACCGCCTGGCCGGCGCCCTTGACGAAGGAGACGGCCGCCTCGGGAGCTCCGGGAGACATGAAGTTAGCAAGGCCCTGGCGGTCGTAGTCGACGTACATGACGTGCGAGCCCGTGAAGGACGCGCCGTTGCTGTTGACCATGAACGGCCAGGAGTCGCCGCAGCCGAGGCGCGCCGCCGTAGGCCTCGCGGCCGGGGCATTGGCAGGGCCGCACCACCAGTTCAAGCCACCATATGACTCGGACTGGAAGATGATGCGGACCGTGGTCGCATCGCGCAGGTACGCGCCCATGCCGTCCGGCACGCCGACGAGCATGTAGCCGGTCGCCGGGTCGTACTCGCCGACGGTGGCGATCACCTTGATGGGGCCGAACGGGTAGTCAGTGTCACCCGAGTGGCCGTCCGCAACGACGGCCGTGGTCGAGTAGAGGGCATCGGTCGCCTCGCACATGTGCGCCGTGTGCGTGCCGATCGGCTTGAAATTTGCCAGGATCGACTTTGGGTAGATCGTCGAGCCGAGGGTCGGTGAGTTGAACAGAGTGAAGTTGTTCGACATGTGGAGAAACATGTCGAAGACGGAGGGGCCCTTGGCGATGAGCTCAGCTGTCGGGTCAGACAGAGGCGTCGCGACCTCCATCCCCATGTTGGCCGCGCAGCACCTGCACATGACACACATTCCATGGGGATGAAAACAAGTCGCACAATCGAGGTGCGGGCGGCACTGGGTAAAGCTGGCGCTTACGAGTTCGCCTGGAACGTATCACGCAGAGTCGCGCAAGTCTGCTGGCCAGCCGCGACGGCGGCGAAAGCGAGGGGGAGCGTCTTGACGAGCATGGTCGCCGATGCTGCGATGCTGATGATGGAGCCTTGCACGAGGGTGCCGACTGCGCGAAAAAATAGACATTCGCCGTCGGTGCACAAAATGCCGTCGGCCCTGGACGACTTTGGGTGGGAGGGATAAAAGTGACCCTCCCGGTTACGTCAATTGTGCGATTCGCTCGCATTCGCACGCGCAGATGGAGAGTAAAAGATGAGCTGTTGCAGTAGAGCCGAAAAAAGAGGCCGCGCGGCTTCACAGAGGGCCCATTCTAGATTCTTCAAGGCCGCCATGGGCGAGGGCCGAGGCTGACCCTGAGAGCACGGTGTGCGCACCAAACCTTAACGAGTCGTTTTCTCCAGGGTTTTCTCTCAGATTTCTAGAAAAACGAGCGCATGGCGACCGCACCCACTCGCGCCATGAGGCTCTGCATGAGGCTAGCCCTCTGGATTCTCGCGTGCCCCCATGCTTGCGCCTCGCCATCATCATGGGCGTCGTAATGGGCGTCGACCTCGCGCGCGTGCGCGCACAGCCGACGCTGCTCGTCGTCCAGCTGCGCGCGCACGCCCTCGTCGGTCGAGAGCACGAAGAAGCTCAGCTCGACGTCGCGCCGTGTCGAGCGCTCGCTCAGATTCGACGAGCCGATGAGCGTCGCAATCGGGCGCACGCCTGACGAAATCGCCGGGCGTGGCGCGGCCGTGGGTTGCGTGGATGGCTGGTCTGTCGACTGCGTGGGCCGCGACGCAGTCGACGGCGCGCTGAGCGTCGTTCTGGGCGGTGTGCTGGGCGGCGGTGCGCCGAGCGTCGTCTTGGGCGTCATGGCGGGCGTCGTAATGGGCGTCATGGAGGGCGTCGTAATGGGCGTCGTCATGGGCGTCGGGTTGGGCGTCGGGTTGGGCGTCGGGTTGGGCGTCGTATTGGGCGTCGTGCTGGGCGGTGCACTGGGCGGCGGCCATAGCCAGACGCCTTTGCTGTGGAACGTCCATCCAGCTCGGCTGTAGTGGAGCACGCGCAGGGGCGTCGTGTTGGGCGAGCCGCGGGCGGCGGCGAGGCGACGCAGACGCGACTCGAGGGCCACGTACCTGATGAGGGAGCTCATCAGTGCTCAATGAGGGAGCTCATCGAATGCAATCAGTCGCAATCAGCTAGGCCACGTACACATGGGGGATGAGCCCACGGATGCCACTCGCGCCGTAGAAGGCCGAGGCGGTGGGGGCGGCCGACAAGAGCGTCGTCGCGGGCGGCGCGGAGGGCGGTGCGCCCACGACGGCGCCTTTGTCGAGGGCGACTGTGGTGGCGGTGGCAACGGGGGAGGCGGCGGCGGAGGCGGCGGGGGCGGAGGCGGCGGAGGCGGGGGCGGAGGCGGCGGAGGCGGCGGCGGAGGCGGCGGCGGAGGCGGCGGAGGCGGCGGCGGAGGCGGCGGAGAGATTGGACGAGATAGCGGGTGAGATTGCGAGCAGCGGCTCGTAGTACGCCGCCGGTAGGTTGAGATAGGGCGAGCTCAGAAGTACAGGCAGCGCTGGCTGAGCATTGGACGCCCGACGGAGTAGCCAGCTGACGAGCAGCTCCTCATGCATCACGCCCGCCGCCGCTGCCTGCGGCACAGGCGCGATCCAGCAGCCGCCGCGCGCGACGGCCGCAGCCGAAGGCGGCGGGTGCGATGCATGCGCGCTCCGGAGCAGCTCGCGGATCGTGGTACCGAGCGCCGTACCGGGCGCCGTACCGGGCGCCGTATTGGGCGCCGTATTGGGCGCAGAGCCACCCCGCCCCTCGGACGCGGGGGGGCGCAGCCGCAGCCGCTCGTCGCCTGGCGCCGTGCTGGGCGCCGTGCTGGGCGCCGTGCTGAGCGTTGGGTTCGATGCCGCGATGGGCGCCGTGCTGGGCGCCACCTCGAGGGTGTGGCCATGGGCAGCGAGCTGCTCGAGCAGCTGGGCGAGCCAGTCGGCGAGCGCTGGCACCCCGCGCAGCAGCAGGTACCGATCCTGTCGATTCGTCAGGTACTCGTGCGACAGGTTGGCGCCCGAGATGACCACATCGTCGTCGAAGAGCGCGAGCTTCATATGGTGCACGCCGAGTACCTCGCTCAGCCCGCCAGCGAGCTGCTCGGATGCAAAGAGCGCCGGGCCCGCGCGCGCTGCACCGACGCCCCAGGCTGCGCCCCAGGCCGCGCCCGAGGCCGCGCGTGGCGCGGACGGCGATGCCAGCAGGCATACCCTGCCGCCTGGCGCTCGCGACAACTTGGCGGGAAGGAGCAAAGCACCAGTACGGCGCGCTCGATGGTAGTCGAGCAGGCAGAGCAGCTGACGAGGGGCGGAGCAAGTCGCGGCGGCGGCGGCGGCCTGCCCGCGCACCAACTCGTCCACCAGCGCCGTCTCGAGCGGACCGTCGCCCAGATAGAGAGAGGTGAGAGAGACGCGACGGCGGGCTGTGCGCGCGCCTTGCAGCAGGGCCGTTCTGAAGTCGGTGGGAGAGCAGAGCAGGCGCGCGGCGGATGGCGGCACCGAGAAGCACGGCAGGCCGTGCGCCGCGAGGCCGGCGAGTATGCTGTGCGCCTCGGCCGCGACGGCGGGCTGTACAGGCTGGACAAAGCTCGTGCACAGGCTGCGGCCGCCGCCGCCGCGCCGCCGCCATGCCGCCTCAATCCCAAGAGCGCGCATCGGCGAGGTCGGGCTTGCCAGGATAGCCGCCGGATGAAGCAGCGGAAGGCTTGACTTTGCTCTTCGGGCCTTGCTGCCCTCGGGACTGCTGCTGCTGGGCCCGTGCCTCAGCAGCAGCGGCGGCTCTTGCACGCGCCTCATCGCGCGTGATAGAAACACCGCCCTCGCGCCCGACCACCTGACCTCCAGACATGGGCCTCGGCTCATGTTCTTCCGTGCTGTTGCAGCAACCCATGGGTCACGGCTCCTGCTGGTGGGGAACGCGCGTGTGAGGCTGAGGGGACTTCCTCGATTTCCATGCGCCCGAGGCGGAAAAGAGGCTGTGAACAGCATGAAAACTACCAGGGGGAATTCATTACATGTACCGTTCTGAAAACCTCCATGCTTTCCTTGCGCTTCGTCAAACGTGATTGATGTTGGCAATCAAAGCAAAGGTTCAGACGCTGGGAGAATAAACAGGGCTCAACTGACCCTTTCTCAAACAGGGCTCACGCACGGCGTTTTCTGACGTTTCCGTTATGGTCACCTCGACCCTCGCGACGTTGACTACGCTGATCACCCTGGCCGGCGCCGCACACTTTGGTAGCAGCAGCTCGACCGGTCGCTGCACGACCTCAGGTTGCCCGTGCAAGCAGACTTGGTCATTCGGTTCGCAAACGATAACCGATTACTGCGGCAACCCCGATAACGACCCTGGCGGCCCTTGGTGCACGGTGGTGAGCGAGTCTTGCCAAAACAACAACTGGGGAACCTGTGCGCCCGGGGCATGCGGTGGCTCCGGGCAGTTCTCGCAGTACACGTGCAGCAGCTGCATGGCCGCCAGCTCCTCCAATGCGTGGTGCGCCGCAGGCGCTCTGTGTGCGACTGGTCCGATGAACAACGCCACGCTGCTGCCTGGCGATGCGGCCCTCTGCCCGCACGATGCCTGGGTGAGGAGCAGCGGCTGCGTCACGCAGCCTTTTACCGACCCTTTCTATGAGACCAATGCCTGGGCATTCGATCTGATCAACATTCGGCCCGTGTGGGCGGCGGGCTATACCGGCGCAGGCGTGACGATCAACATCGTCGACGACGGGCCCGATGAGACGCATGCGGACTTCGCGGGCAAGTATGATCCGTTGGCGTCATGCCCGGGCTCCACGGGCAGCAGAGGCGATCACGGGACCACGACGGCCGCGATCGCGCTCGCGGCCAGCAACGGTCAGTGCTCTCGTGGAGTCGCGTACGGCGCAACGCTGTCCAAGTGCCCGCTGAACGCCGACGTCCAATCGCAGCTCATCTTCAGCCTGAGCCGCAACATGGTCTCCTCCAACTCGTGGGGAATCGACCCGTGCCGCGCCCTCGAGAACTCGGGGCGGCGCAAGCTCCGGCAGCGCCGCCTGCAATCGTGCCCCTTCGCAACCACCCCCGCTTCGGCCAACACGGTGAGCCCTTTTCCTAATGACCTCTGATGACCTCTGATGACCTCTAATGACCTCTGATTGTTCCCCTCATCCAGCGAGCCCTTGTTGCGCCCTAATGACCAGCTCCTCATGACCTCTAATGAACGCTAATGACCGCTAATGACCTCTGATTGCTCCCCTCATCAGGCGAGCCCTTGCAGCGTCAGCGTGTGCGCCAGTGCCAGCTGGTCGGCGCCTTCGACCGAATGTGCGAATCAGATTCGGACGTACTGCCAGAATAGCGCCAACTATGATGCCGATCTTGAATGCGCCTCGTGGACGCACCTCTGGGTGACTTGTGCCTTCACCCACCTCCCCTGGCCGAACCTGCGGCTGCTGCAGCGCGGCGTCCTTCAGGGGCGCAGCGGGCGCGGCATCGTGTACGTCTTCTCGTCGGGCAACGAGCACGGCTGGGGCGAGGACGTCAACCAAGAGAACTTTCTGCAGACGCGATACACGATGACCGTCGGAGCGACCGACAAGCTCGGCTTGCACTCGTATTACTCGACGACGGGCTCGTCGCTCTTCATCTCCGCGCCGGGCGGCGACACGAGCGCGCACGCCAACAACTGGCACGTCGCGCGCAACTCGGCAGGAGGCGGCGGCTGCGTTGAGCAGGATCAAGGTACCTCGTACGCGTGCCCCGTCGTCTCCGGCGTCGTGGCGCTCATCCTCGAGGCCAATCCGCTGCTCACCTACCGCGACGTGCAGGGCATCCTCGCGGCGACGACGACAAAGAACAACCCCACCCACCCTCTGTGGACCACGAACGCGGCCGGCTTCATCCACAACATCAAGTACGGCTTCGGCATGGTCAATGCCGGCAATGCCGTCGCCGCCGCGCTGACGTGGACTCTTTTCGGAGCCGAGCGGCGCATCATTGCATCGTCGACGCAGCAGAGCACCGTCCCGCATGATGGCTCAACGCTCACGGCCTTCGTCGATGTCGGCTCACAATCAGTGGCATGGGCGATCGAGTGGGTTGAAATCTACATCGATCTCGACCACTCGTCGCGTGGCGACTTGCAGCTCGAGCTCACCTCGCCCTCGGGCACGAACTCCGTCCTGATCCCCGGCCCGCGGCCCGAGACGTCCAACCCGCCGGTCGAGGGCTGCTCGGCCGCGGCCGACACGTGCGCGACGAGAGACAATGGAGTTTGCAACAACCCTTCAACTTGTGATTGCGACTACAACGATTGCCTGGCGGCGAACTGGGTGGGCACGAACGGGCAGCCCTCGCTCTACCAGCCGCGCTTCAATTGGAAGATGACGAGCGTGCGTACTTGGGGTGAACGCCCGACCGGCAGGTGGACGCTTGCGATCCGTGATCGGCGGGTGCAGATCGGCACCAACCCACCCTCGACGCTCCGCGGCTGGAACCTCTTCATCTACGGCCACCACGGCACCGCCACCCGTTGGGCGAATAGCACGGGACCCAGCACGGGACCAAGCACGGGGCCCATCATCGCCCCCCCCAGCTCGCCGCCATCGCCCTCTCCGCCGCCGCCCTCGCCTTCGCCGCCGCCTCCCTCACCGTCG
>Ga0210241_100158_pt1 | contig 54680 bp, 37 predicted proteins | sample ChrtobMetP5a_8mM_FD_155488 | JGI IMG/M metagenome (GOLD analysis project Ga0210241, IMG submission 155488) | Chrysochromulina tobin associated microbial communities from unialgal haptophyte culture, Seattle, Washington, United States - P5a_8mM | ecosystem: Host-associated > Algae > Haptophytes >...
GGTTGGGAGCAACGCCGTCCTCCGATGCGCCTGGAGCCGGCCGCAGCGGGGCGCGGAGGCGCGCGCATCGCGCGGTGCGCAAAAAAAAGGCAGGACGGAGGACGAATTTAAGGGGGTCCGAGCCAGAACCCTGAAAGGCTGCTGCGCTCGCCTTTTTCAGGGTCCCCAGGATTTTGGGGAACGGAATTACGAATTTGTGAGTCTTCAAGCGTGTGCAAAATGCGAAAGCACGACCATGGGCCCCCGGAACCCAGCACGTCCGACGGCGCTTCTAACCCGACCCCCGGCGCAGGCTGACGCGTGACGGGCTCGCAGCGGGTCCGGGCCACGCAGTTGACAGCCTCCCCATCGCATCATACACGGCACTCTCAGTCACTCTGGAGACGTCTGGAGACACATCTGGAACTGCGGATAAGTACTGGTAACCGAGGACCGAGCTCCGAGGCGTGTGCACATGCGAATGAGAACGCGATCCTTGGGCGTCTCCGTCCAGTCAGCTGCCCTCCTGGAGCTGCATGCGTGCAAGACTGGTCGCATTTACAGTCTTGAACGAGCTCAAACCGACGCGATCGTCTTCGCCGTCCTCCTCACCCTCCTCCTCAACGCCTTTGCCCTTGCCCTTTTCTTCGTCCGAACCATCCATCTCCAGTTGCGAACGCATGCGATCGGCGTGCACCTTAGCGAGCTCGTTCACGCCAAAGTTTGACGTGTCGGCTTCGTGGCGAAGCGTCGGCGTGAATGGCGACGGCCGCTGCCATAGGGGAGGGTCTGCGTCTATGTCTAGTGGTGCAAAAAAAGAATGGGCAAGGACGGCAGCGGAGCCAGTCACCGCCGAAGCCGTTGAGGACGTGACGGGGCTTCCACCTAGGCGCTCATGGGGCTTCAGGACAAGCAGCTTCTGCAGCAGGTCTACCGCCGCTTCGGACGCGTCATCAGGCGGCTCCGGCACGTAATATTCGAGGTGCAGGATGCGACGGTACATTTCCTGCAGGTCATCGCCCGCGTAAAAGGGCGTCTCGCCGACCAAGAACTGGTAGAGCACAACGCCGATCGCCCAAAAGTCCACCTCGTACCCGTAGCCACCACGGGAGAGAAGCTCAGGAGCTAGATAGTCGGGTGTCCCGACCAAGGCTGTGGCAACTATGCCTCGGGCCGCTGCCGCAGCGGCACCCTCGGCGCTCACCTCCTCGTGGGATGCAAGCACCGCAGCGGCACCATCACCTACTGTTCCGTCATTCTCTTCAGCAGCGGAGAGGCCAAAATCGGCAAGCTTGATATGCCCATTGGCAGTGATGAGGAAGTTGGACGGCTTAATGTCTCGATGGATGATCGAATTCTCGTGCAGATACTGTAGGCCGAGCAATGCCTCTGCGCAGAAGAAGCGCGCGAGAGCCTCCTCGAAGAAGCCTAACGACTGAAGCAGCGTGAGGCAATCACCGCCGGGCAGGTACTCCATCACCATGTACATGTGCTTGGCTGTAGCGAAGGAGAATAGCAGCTTGACGACGAGGGGATGATCCGCGGACGCAAGGATCGACTTCTCCAGGCGCACCGCGGCCGACATCTTGCGCGTGCGCATACCTTCCTGGGATAGCACCTTGATGGCGGAAAGGTCGCCGGTGCGCCGTCGTCGCGCGAGCCACACTGTGGCGAAACCACCGAACCCGATGGGCTCGACCAACGTGTACTCCTTGATCGACACGGAGTAGGCCCGCGGTGCTCGCGTAGAGGGTGGCGCGCGCGGATCCTGCAAGGACAGCAGGTCCCAGTACACTTCCATCTTGCTACTCGCCAAGCGAGATGCCTGTCCGGCCAGTTCTATGAGGGCCGGGTCGGTGAGAGCGACAAACTTGGTTTCTGCCATCCTTTGGAGACGCATGAGATGGTACGTCTGCTGGATTGGGTCGAGCTCATTGCCGTCGCCGTCGCCGCTCTCCCCGCCTGGAGTGCATTTGCTGCCCGGGTCGCCGTTGCCAGCGCCTACGGGGGCGGATGACGGCGGCTGCGCGCTCGCTGCCGCAAGCACGGATTTGGTCGCGCCTGTTGCAACGGCTAAGCCGTCCTCTCCGGCACCGTAGTCACTGGATCCAGCAGCCTCGCAGAAGGCCGAGATGCTCTCCAACGGCTGCAGCGAGGCTTCGATGCGGCAAAAGACCGCCCGCATGCGCTCCTGCCGTTTGCGGATGCGAGCTCCGAAGAGGCGCAGGGCGCGGTCGAGCTGCCTCACACGCTCGTGGCACGTATGTGCAGCCGTGCAGTGAACGAGGTGGAAAGCCAAGTCGCTGAGGGGTAGCCTGACCTCGCAAAGGCGGCAAATGGTTGTCGGCTGCAATGCAGGGGGGAGCGCCGCATACGGCCTTGTGCGCACCGGCTTGGCCATTGCTGATGGGCCTGCCGCACCCGCCGGCTCCTGCGAGCTGACCACGGTCTTTTCGGGCAGCGGTTCCGGCAGGGGACGCGGTGGCTGCAGCGGCGGCGCCGGGGCAGACCGCCCGGGCCCATCGGCCAGCACCTCGGCAGCGCCGGAAGCGCCTGCGGCACGTTCGGGCACACCATCATCGTCGTCACTATCGCCCATGAGCGCCATCGCCGCTGCGTACGCCGCCGCACCCGCGGAGGTTGCAAAGGGAGCCGTCTCCGGGTCGGCCACCCCTGGCGTGGATCCGGACGCTAGCCTTTTGGGCTCGACGCAGCTTTCAGAGGACGTAACGGACCCGCCGTCGAGGCGCCCACTGCTGTTCCAGCCGCTGCCCTCCTTGCGGCTCTCTTTAACGGCGGCGAGTGCAGGGCGCCGGTCTGCAGCTTGCGGCGACGAGGGGACCGAGCGAGCTCGCGGAGCCGATGCCCTCCAGCCGCCGCTGCCCAAGCCTCCCAACGTACCCACGCCCGCGCCGGGCGAGCCGATGAGCAGCCGAGCCGGGGAGCGGCCGGGATGAGTGGGCGAGCGCCCCACGAGGAAGCTCCCAGGCGACGAGAGTCCTTCCGGCGTCATCGGATCGCGTTCCGATTTGGGCGTATGCCCCTCGGACTGCGTGCCATCCGAAGCTGCCTCGGCAACCTCATCGAGTGTGCGCAGCGCGGATCCGCTAAGATGGTGCATGCCATCGCGAAGTGCGCCGCCGCAGATGGTGCTGGACGCCGCCGCGCTGCCAGCCGACGAGGCGCTCGGCTGCTGGCGCGAAGCTGCGCCGGCTGTATGAGGCTCCTCGAGCACGAGCGCACGGAGCTCGTCGCGGATCTGCCGCTCTGCCTGCTGCGTCGTCACCGTTTCGAGCTTGTCCAGCTGCCGCGTCGCCTCGGTTAGCTCGGGCACGCGCTCGCGCGTCAGCCGCTGCCGCGCGCCCTTGACCTTGTTCACGGAGCCGAGGTCGGGCGTCTGCTGGCGCGCGCCGTGGCGGTCCGAGGCCATCAGCGCCGAGACCTGATGCTGCAGCTGCAGCTCGTGGCGCCGCCGCCAGACGTACTGCCAAATGTTGGTCAGCTCGTGCACGCGCAAGGGCTTAAGGAGGTAGGCATCGGCGCCCGAGAGGATGCACTGCTGCACGAGGTCGATGGACTCGTACGCGCTCATCATGATCACCGACACGTGGCTGCGGATGGCACGGATGCGGCACAGCAGCTCGTAGCCCGACGTGCCCTCCATCATCACGTCTGAGAGAACGAGGTTGATCTCGGGATGTGCACGCACCATTGCGAGCGCCTCCGCCGCCGACGAGGCACACTCGGCTTGGTAGCCGCACTGCTCGCACAGGACGAGAATAGCGTCCGCCTGGAAGGGGTCGTCCTCGACGAGCAGTAGCCGGATCATGTGCGGCCCAGCCGCCTCGCGCCGATTGAGCACATTCGACGAGGTACCGAGCGGCGACATGCGGCCCGCGGGCATTGACGAGATGTCGGAGCAGCGAGAGCGCCCTGATCCTTGGGAGGCGCGCTCGTCGTAGTCACCCGGGGTGCTGCCGCGCGGATGCCCCACGGGCGCCTCGTTTGACTTTTGTCTGCGCAGCGCCGCCGCTTGCTCGGCGCATTTCGCCTCAGTCGCCGCCAGAGCTCGCTCTGTTTGAATGCAGCGTCGCACCCATGCAGACAGCTCAGCCGGGAGCTGCGGGAACCGAAGCACGAAACTTTCCGGAGCGAGCTGGGTGGCATCGTCGGGGAAGGTATTGGCCCCACTAGCCGGCGGCGCGCCACAGTTGGCTGCGAGGCTGAGCGCGGCCTCAGCAGCCGAGCAGAGGGCAGCGCCGCGGAGGAGTGGCTCGCCGCCGTCTGAGGAGGCTGGCGAAGCCATCAACCGAAGGACAACACGCTCGGAGAGGAGCTGGCGTAACGCTCAGCAATGAGCTGTCTGGGTTTTACGGAATGGGCGCCCAGCAGGCGCGTGCGAGGGACGATGCACAGCGAGAACTAGAGGAGAATTGCTAATTTCCCACGGCGACGTTCATCCAATTTCGCTGTCCTTAAATGCGAGGATGTCTGAGGGAAGGGAAGGACAGAGCTTCCCTGTGACACTTACATGTCGTGGGACACAATTCTGCAGCGACAAGGACCGACTGGTACGGCGTCGCCGTCTTACATCCGATTTGCGTATTTACAAAATATGACGCATATAAATAGAACTGAAGAAAGTAACAGATCATTACTGCCGCAACCGTGGTCTAGTGGCAGAATTCTCGCCCGCCACGCGGGAGACCCGGGTTCGATTCCCGGCGGTTGCATTTATTTTTTTTTAGCGACCGTCAACACAACCAGAGGGCCCAACGAGCCCCCATCGCGTCACGTAGTTCACAGTCTGGTATTCGTTTCAGTAACGTACGGTAGGCGCGTTTTTCCGCAGGCCCTGGACCTCTTCATTCTCTCGCCGTGCGCTCCGACCGCACGCGCAACGACGATACACGCCGCCGAAGTCGAAGCCAAATAGAAGAACTGTCACATTCGATACATTAGTAGGCCCAAAAAAGGGAGTCTCTTCGATGCGACGGCCAAGTCCAAGGCCACCACTCGCGATCCTCGCGGCCCTCTTTGCAGAGGCCAGCGTAACAGACAGGCCGTTCACCTGCGTACAGGCAGACAATTTCCTCAACGCGCAGTACACGGTGCCCGTCGGCGTTGGCACGCCCGAGCAGTACCTCAGCTGCGTCATGGACTCCGGCTCGTTCGAGCTGCTCCTCTCCTCGGCTGAGTGCATCGGATGCGGAAAGCACCGGAAGTTCAACCGCAGCCTGTCTGCCACCTATAGCTCCAAGCAGCCCGACGAGTCGATCACGACCATCTTCGGCCAGGGCAAAGTGGTCAGCCAGCCCATTTACGACCGCGCCCGCGTGGGCAATCTGACTGTCGGCCGGCAGTCCATGCTGCTCATGCAAGAAAACGGGCTACGCGACTTTGGCGACGGCGCTTACGACGGCATCGTCGGCCTCGGCGTCTCGGGCCTCGCGAGAGAAACGGACCCGGACCTTTCGCTGCTCTCCGCGCTCGGCGTCGACTCCTTCTCCATCTGCTTCGGTCAGTACGACAATGAGCCTGGCCGAGTCGAGTTCGGCACGCCCGTCTCCGGTCTGGACGCCGAGTACTCCGAGTTCGCCGTCCTGGGCAATGACCATTGGCACATTGAGCTCAGCGGCGTCGCTGTCGTCGCCAAGGACGGCACCCGTACCGAGATTGGCGGCTGCAGTGCCGAGGAAGGCGGCTGTAGTGCCATCGTCGACTCGGGAACGTCTCTCATCGCGGCGCCGAAGGAGATCCTCAACGCTGCGGGCGGGCTGCTCGATGCGATCGGCGACGTGGATCCCAACTGCAAGGGAATCTCTCAGCTGCCCACGATCGAGCTGACCCTGGGGCGCGGCGAGAGTGCGCGCGTCGTGTCGCTGCCTCCCGAGCTCTACGTGGCGAACATGGAGGTGGAGGACGAGCCCGTGACGACCAAGCTGCTGGCTAGTCATCGGCCAGGGCTGCCGCATCGCGTGGACAGGAACGCGACGCACAGCGTGCGTGCCACGAGCGACCCCTTCAACGACTTCCGGCAGCGGCTGCATGCGGCCACGTGGCATGCGCAGCTCTCGCTCGCCGCCGCTGCCGACCCTTCGACGCAGCGCGCTTCGTCGGCCGGCTCACCGCGCGTCTCGGAAGCGTGTGTGGCACTCTTCATGGACATGGAGCTCCAATCCGACCAGCCGGGCAAGCCGTGGATTCTTGGGCTGCCGCTCATGCGGGCGTACAAGGCGCGCTTCGATCGGAAGGCGCGCACTGTTGGGCTTGCCAAGCTACCCCTCGGCACCAAGTATTGCACCTCGTGCGACCACATGACCATCGAGCCTCCGACCGCCGTGGCAGACTTCTTCCCCGCTGCGAGCTTGACAGCCACCCCACTGCGAGCCAAGCACACCGTGCAGCTCGCGCTCCAGCCGCAGCACCCACAGCCGCCACAGCACCAGCATCGAACGCACGCATCGCTCGCGTCGACGCATCCGCATCTGCGCATGTCGATGCGCAGCTTGCATCTGCCGAGCTGGGCGAGATGAGACCAGAGCTCGTCGCAACGCGGGCTCCGCGAGCTGGCGGGGCGACGACGCGGGATGCACGAAGTACGTTTACCAAGTACGTTTGAAGCGCATGTGCAGCATGAGAGTCATGATGATTGTAGATGAAGATGTAGGGCCCGGGGGGGCCAGGGTGCGCGCAAGGCCCCGCAGGGCAGCACCTCTCAGAGCGTCCGACCCTACAAAAGGTACGCGCGCCTCGCGTCGTTACCCGCGCCGGCGCGCGGCGCCCCGCGGCGCGCGGGCTCGCGCGCCCGCCGGCGGGGTTTTCGACGCGGGGTGGCATGTCCGTTATCGTATCCGGCAGCGCTCATTCTTTAAAAATGCCGTGTTATTCTTTATAAAGATGCTGTGCGCGACTCGTTTCGCCCCCGCGTATGCGTATCTCGCGCCGAGGCCGGACCCCGGACAGGCCCCATCACGCATCAGGCCAGTGGCAGGGTGGCGACCGTGGTCGACCAGGGCGCGCCCCGCGCAGGACGCCGATCCGATCAAATGTCCTCGCCAGGAACGATGCGGATCCCCCCGGGCCCGCCCGCGCGCGCGCACACACACGCGGGACGCGTGGCCGGCCTTGGCCTTGGCCTTGGCCTTGGCCGGCGCCGGGTGCGACGCGGCCGCGCGGGCGACCTGGGATCTCACGTTTGGCACGTTCATCACTTCGCCGCATCGCCACGAATTGCCTTGGTGGCGTACTCGACGAGGTCCGTCTTGATGCCGAAGAAGCGAAGTGCGGATGGGGCGTGCACTGTAATGTACGACATGACGAGGTACTTGAGGGTGCGGCCCGCGAATACGATGCTCAGAATAGCGGGATCAGACAGGCCCGAGAGGATGCCAAACACGATGACAGGATGAAGGATAATGGGCAGGGACGACACCAGGAGCATGCCGCCCACGCCGTATGAGGTCACTGCGCGCACGCATGCAATCGCGCTGGGTCTGAGCTCACCAGCAAGGAGGAGCGCCAAGGAGGAGCGCCAAGGAGCACGCATGGATGGACTGGTATTGCGCGCGGGCGGCTGATGGCTGGCCGGTTCGCAGGCGCGCTTTAGCTGAGGGCGCTCTCTGGAAGGGCGCTCGCGCAAGGATGCGTAGCTTGGGCGGCATACTTAGGCCCGTGGCCTTGGCCCAGGCTGGCGAGGCGAGGACTGCTGGGAACGTCGTGTTCAGGTACTCGACGCCACGCTCGCGCACGAGGAAGAGCAAGATTGCCGTGCCGAGAGTAGCTCCCGCCGCGTTGCAAACTGCAGTGCTCACCCACCGCCGCGGCTGCCCGAGAATCGCCGACAGGAAGATGACGACCGTTGCTCCGGTGAACACGATCGTGAACATGTTAATGGCGGTGCCAGCGCCTGCTACCAACGGAAACCACCAGAACGAAGCGAAGCGGAGGAGGAAACGCACGACACCCTCCGCGACACCGACAGCGCCGCGCCTCGCAGACGAGCCAGTCTCGGGTTTCGCGCGATTGCGCCCCATGAAACTGAAGATGAGCACCGGGACTGCGACCAGCAGAGCTGCAAAGCCGACTGCCTGTGGCTTCGCCCAATCGCGATTGGCACTGCTAATGATGATGGGAAGCGAAGCCGCCTTGCCGCACGGGCCGAAGGTCCCACCGGAAAGACACCTTTTGCAGCTTTTGTTCTCACACAGCTTGCCCTGCTTACTGAGGAACAGCGTGCGCGCACGCTGAGGCGATTCACCATCATCATAGACAGAGATCGGGCTGTTGCGTTCGACGGGAAGCGAGCAGTGCAGCTGCGACTTGCCGTGCGCGACGAAGCACAGCGGTGCGCGTGTGCTCGCGGCAGCCGCGAGGAAAAGTGCGCAAGGCGACATCGAGAGCGACGACGACGTCACAGAAGGTGCTTCACATTTCATTCACAACATTTCACAGCCTGGGACTACGAGAGTAAACATGTGGAAGCAAGAGAGTGCTTGCAGTATATCATCATGCAGATTCAGTTGCAGATGAACCCTTGGCGAGATTCTCGTCTCACGGTAAAGGTTCCGGACCCTCCGGGAAAGCTTCAGTTCCCCACCCTACGATTCGAGGAGCAGACTACGCTCTACGCATGTGGTCAGACGTCACCGCTGAGCACGTGGAAAGCCGTTTCCGCATCGAACGGGTCCACGCACGCAGACACATACTTGTAGTTGAAGTACTCGGCCACCTGGATGTACCAGTTGACCTTGGAGCCCGCCTGACGCGAAGGCACTTGCAGGTCGTTGTTGATGTTTCCCAGACCGGGAATACGTTCGCGGCAGCGGAAGCGACGCAGCACATCCGTGTGCTCAGTTTGGATGTACAGCGTGTCCAGCGTCGCCGTGATGTTCTGCATGGAGTCGGGCAAGTCGCCGACCATCATGTTGCCGAAGGTGTCCCACCAGGTGAGCTTGGGCAGCCCTCCGAAGGCGTCGGGCATGGTACCGCTCAGCGAGTTCTCTTGCAGCTCAAAGCGCGTCAGCATGTACATGTTGCCGATTTCGGGTGGTATGGTGCCTGAAATGCGGTTGTCATTTAGCGCAAAGTGGATCAGCTGGTTGAGTTTGCCGATCTGCGTCGGGATGGTGCCCGAGAACCGGTTGGTGACCGCACGGAGGCCGGCGGTGGTGCCACGGGCAAGAAAGTGTTCCAGCTGAGAGAGCTCGCCAATGGAGGGAGGGATGGTGCCGGAGAAGCCACACCGGTCGAGCTTGAGCACCTTCAGGTTCGTGAGCAGCCCGATCTCGGCAGGGAGCCCAGGGTTCAGATTCAGGTTGGCGAACGTACTCTCGCCCAGGAAGCCGAGGTTCGGGTTGTCCGACACGTCGAACAACTGCAGGTTCTCGAGGTAGCCGATCTGCGAGGGAACGATCCCTGTCAGATTGTTGTTGGAGACGTCAAAGTGTGTAGTCCCGGGCAGACGCCAGTTGGCAATTGCGCTGTAGCTCAGTGCGACGCCGATTTGTGCAATCTCCGTCGGGATCGGGCCCGTCAGCTGGTTGTGGCTCAAACTGATCGCGCGCAGGTTGCGCAACTGTCCCGTTTGGGTGGGGATGCTGCCAGACAGTGCGTTGAAGGAGAGATCGAGCTCCGTGATGTTGATGAGCTCGGCGAAGAAGTTCTCAGGTATGGTGCCCTGCAGGTTGTTGTCTGCCAGGTTGAGGTACGTGATGCGCCCAAACGCGCAATTGTCGCCATCTGTCGGTGCAAAGCAAGGATCCGTGCATCCTACGCCGTACCACTTTGTACGAAAATCGCATGGATCCTTGTAGATGCACGCGGGGCTCCCTGATAGAGGCACCTCAGGCGCGATATAAGGCCACCCTTCACCGATGCTATTGTCCACCTGCCCGCACTGGTTGAGAGCCTCTAGGTCCCAGTTCTCATGGTTGGTCCATTCAGCACCGTTCGTCACATTGTAGAACGCCTTGAGCATCTCCAGCTCCGCGGCGCGAAGGGGCGCATAGGCAGCTCGCGCGTAAAGGAGAAGGAGGGTAAGCAGTTCCTGGTGGCGCCCCATCTTCTTGGGCAACTGTGTGAGCAACTCGCTCGCCTGCGAGCCCTACTAGGTGTCGACACAGATATTCAGCCGCACCTGCGCCCGCAACAAGCAAGCAAGCAAGCAAACAACGGCCCAATGTCTTCTCGATTATAGGTTTGCATGCCGGGTTTGGGGGCCCGCCTCAGAGACCTCGTACCTTTCAAGGGTACCTTCAGCGGGGTCGACAGAAGACAGCTCTGATGATGGAGGTGAGTGGACAAGAAGAAGTAGAACATTGTACAATTGTATTCTGGACATATTACATTGTACGTGCACATTGTAGGCTAAACGAGAATGACAGTGATAAGGGGGTCCAGGGGGTCCTCAAGCTAGTGTTGTTAATGGAAGTTGTATCGTAGACGAGCCGAAGAAGCGCGACGTCACCTTAGACTCTCTGCTGGGAAGCGTTGGATCGGCAAACTCGCAATGGATGTGCGGGCGTGCTCTCCTGATGCCGACGATCTCGAGCCGCTTCCGATGATGGATGACGAGCCCGTTGAGCCATCGCGAGATGAGGCGGCAGAGGAGGCAGCCGAGGAGGAGCCGAAGGTAGCCTCAGAGGCAGCTGCGGTCGTCGCTCCGGAACCCGAGCCACAACGACGCAAGAAACACAGCGCTGGATGCGAGCTGGACAGCATCGAAATCGATTGGTTGCTCATCCGGCACGACGATGACACCGAGGCGGTGGCGCAGGCAACAGCCAATGCTTTCGAGTATCTGCGGCAGATCCGGCGTAGCATCCCCATCCCTGACGTGCGGCCGTATGAGCCCTCGCTGGCCAAGCAGGAGGAGCGCGAGGACGGCGTCGAGGATGAGGGCGAGGCGTATGATGGTCCACCGCTGGGCGGGTGGCCGGACGAGCAGGCGCAGCGCCGGCGGCGCGCCGCGCGCGAGCGCGCCAACCTCGAGCTCGACTCGGCCGACGAGGGTGCTGAAGACGAGCTCCTTCTGATGGAGGACGGTCTCGGCGGCGGCGAAGAGGGTGAGGGTGGCGAGGAGGGCGGCGAGAACGCTGCGGAGTCCAAGCTCGCTCGCAAGCGCACCACCGACAAGGTTGCGCGCGAGCCGCGGCCCTCCGGCGGCGGCGGTGCGCAGCGGCAGCGCAAGCGCCCGATCCATCGGAAATCGGGCGGCGAGAAGACGGAGCGCGAGCCCAAGCCGGGCGGCGACGGGGCGATCGGCGCCTACGGCGGCGGTGGCGGCGGTGGTGGTGGCGGCGGCGGCGGCGGCAGCCACGGGCTAGGCCCGGGCGCCTCGAGCCGACGGATGCACGGGCTGCGCCTCAAGCTCGTCGCTCCGGATGGCGTCGACTGCTCCGCGGCGCTGCGCATGCATGTGCCGTGGGACGCGCCCATGCTCGCGGATGTCAGGGCGGCTGCGGCCTCGCGCCCGCCGCCTGCACGCGGCGATTGGCGACGGCGGGAGGAGGCGATGCTGCAGGAGGCGCTCGAACGCTCGCGGCTCGAGGCCAAGGGTACAGAGGCCAAGGATACAGAGGCCAAGGGGGCTTCTGCACAGGTCCAGGGAGAATATCAGGGGCACGAGCATCAGGGGCCGGCGCGCACGTGGCCGACGCTGCTGGAGCCATCAACTGCACGTCCACCGGCGCCGCCCGAGCCGGTGCCTCCCGAGACGGCGCCGGCAGCACCCGCGGGCGCAGAGGCGTCTGACGAATCCGACGAATCCGACGAGGATCGACCGCTCGTGCCTGCTTCCCGTCGCGTCGGTGGCACGGCGGGTGATCAAATGGCCAGCGCAGGCAGAGGCTCGTGGATGATCGGGCGCGGCGCAGCGTTGGCACGCCGACCGGGGGGAGGCAAGGCGCCGCGGCACGGCCCGCGGACGAGCTCGGATGAGGCACTTTCCACCGCGAGCATGCGCCGGACCTCCCCCCGAGACGACAGAGGCGAAGCTTCCACCTTTTCGACGCCGCGGGACTCCGAGACGCCATCGCCGTTGCCAGGGGCGCCGGCCAAGGGGCAAGGTTGCGGCGGGGGCAGGGGCGGGGCAGGGTCTGACGGCGTACGTGGTCACGTCGAGGGCGGCGGCAAGGTTTCAGTCTCAAGTGCAAGTGCGATGGCCATTGGCGAGAGGGCGCGATCGCCCTCGCCGCCGCCAGACCTGTACGATCATCTGCCCAACGCGGAAGCCTCTCGTCCAGCCACCGCCGCAGACAGGGGTTATGCCCCCAACGCTGCCAGTGGCAGTGGCGCGCCACCAGTGCGTAAAGGCTTTCGCATCCCGAAACGAGTTCAACCTCCTGGGCCCGCCCCCGCCGCTACCACTGCTGCAGCCACCAACGCCGTCGCCCCAACGGCTCCACTCGCGGCCGCCGCCCCCGCGTTTCCGGCCGCGCCCCACCCGCCGCCGTACCCGCCGCCTGCTCAGCCACAGACGAGGCCTCTCGAGATGAGAGAGCAAGCTGCGCCAGTGCACCCGTCGCCAGCACTGGCGGCGTTGAGCACGTCGCGCCCCGCTCCGCAGCCGCCGCACCCGCCGCACCCGCCGCACCCGCCGCACCCGCCGCACCCGCCGCAGCCGCCGCAGCCGCCGCAGCCGCCGCAGCCGCCGCAGCCACCCGCGAGCACCGCGATGGCCAACGGGGCCGTCGCCTCGAACGCCGTCGCGGCGGCTCCGGCGGCACCCCCACCAGGGGCGGCACCCGCGTCAGGGGCGGCACCCGCGTCAGGGGCGGCACCCGCGCGACCGACGCCGGTAGCAACGGCCGGATCGTTGCGGCTGGATTGGAAGACGGCGGTGGTGCGTCCGTCCAAACGGGACCATGAGCGGCGGGATGGCAGCAATGGCTGTGGCACGCACACAGGCACACTGGCGGCATGCTCCGCGTCGGCGTCCTCTACCACGTCCATCGCCACGGCTGCCGCAGCCTCGACGGGGGCGCTTCCGACCGCGAACTCTTCCGTGGCAGCAGCTTCCACCGCTAGTGCCCCGCAGGTCACCGCCACCACTGCCTCGGCCATCTGCGCCTCGTCCGCGGATGCAGGCTCGCCGAACCCCGCTATCAAGGCGGTCTGGGTGACCAAGAGCGCGCGCGACGTCGTCCGGTACCGTGCCGAGGCGGCGGCGAGCAAATTGGGCGGCAGGGGGCGGGACGCCTCGGGGGACACCTCGAGGGACAAAAAGCCTCAGGACACAAGGCTAGCTGGGGGCGACAGGGCGGGTGAGCACCGTGCAGCAAGCGATCGCGGTGGCGCATCCGATCGTAATAAGGGAGTGGAGCGCGGCGGCGAGCGTGGGGTTGGAGAGCGCGGCCGACGCTCTAGCCGCAGCGCCAGTCCCCGACGCAGCCCCAAGCGCCATCGTACCAGGAGCGGCAGTCGCAGCCCTTCACACTCCGGCGGCGGCCATCGGAGCCGCAGCCGCAGCCGCAGCCGCAGCCGTCGGGCGGGCAGCAGCCGAAGTCGCAGCCGGAGCAGCCCTAGACGTTCGCCGCGGCGCCGGCCGCAGCGCGGCCGCAGCCGCAGCCCGCGGCGCCATCACGAACGCTCTCGTAGCCGCTCGCGTTCGGGTGACGATCGTAATAAGGGTGACGATCGTGGTGGCCGACGTGGTGCCCGCGACCGCAGCCCGCTCTCCCCCTCGCAGGGCCGGCGCAAGTCGCCATCACCTCGACGGCACTCGCGTTCTCCATCTCGGCGCTCGCGCTCTTACGATCGGCGACGCCGTGCGCCCCGCTCGCGCAGCTGTGATCGAGGCGGCGGCGGAGGCGGCAGAGACATGGGCAGAGCACGCAGCCGCTCGAGAGAGCGCAGAAGCACAGCCACAGGTCGAAGCCACGAGAGAGATCGCCGAAGGTAGCTCCGTTTCACCCCAGCACTCGGCTGAGCGTTCCCGCAGGCCTCGGCCCTCTTCTGAAGATATCCGCACGGCAGCTCGCCTCTGCGGCCTCTCGTTGGCACGCGCACCGCGCGTTTAATGAATATTGATGATTGTCGCGTTGTCGGCGCGCACCATACTGCGTGGGCACAATGACTAACCATTTATAGTACACTCTAAATGACCGGTTTCTCTCTCATAAAGCTGAGCACGCCCCACCACCATGCGTCAAGCTTTCCACCAAGGCCTGTGCTCGTCGCAGCTCGCGCTGAGCAATGAAGAGCTCATCTTCCATGGGCACGATCGCGGTGTCCACGGAGCAAAAGGTGACCCAGTGCGAGAGAGCGCGTCCCATGGCGGAAACAAACACCGCATCGAGGATCCGCCGGAGCACGCGTTGACGATGCACTGCAGCCATGTCTCGGCAACTCGTCGGCGTCACTTGCCTGGCCTTTGGGACGTCTGGAGTGTCTGCCCCTGGAATTTCTGCCGCGAGCGCGCGCAGCTCCAAAATGGCCTTGCGACAGAGTTCCTCGGCACTTCGTTGCGCCTGCGTTCCATGTTCAAGGAGCAGCGTCGTGTTCATGGCGATCGACCTCATGGCGTACATGTACCGGTAAAATAGTTTGGTGCATCGACAATAAAGCAAGTTAGTTGCAGATTTACATGTAACACGGCGAACGTCTCAAACGAGAGTCACATGACGACTTATGCTGACGTTCAACACAACGCCCGACGAATGCGCCCAAAACCGCCACGATTGCCTCAGTCCGGTCGGACATGGCCGCCGAGCTCGCGAATGCGGTGCTACATGCGCTGAAGCTTGCCCATGATGATGCCGAGCAGCGTGTCGCGCGAGAGCTCGAGAGGGCAAGCGCAAGTCACTCCAACATGCGGAGAGAGATCGATGAAGCACGTGCAAAGATCATTGAGCTCCAAAAGGACCTCGATAAGGCAAGTACGCAAAAGAATTACGTGACAGATGCATTCGAGAGCTCACGAAAGGAGTGCGCTCGGCTACGAGCAGAAAATCAAGCGAATCAGGAGGATATGGCGCGGCTGCGCAAGATGATTGAGGAGTCGCAACAGGAACGCATCGCTGATGGTATATCGCGCCGTGCGGTGCACGCGGATCTAAGCGACCTCGAACACCATAATGACGTCCTCGGCAGAGCACTCGGCTCTGCCACGAAACTGCTTTATAAGCAACAAGCAGCTGCGGCCGAGAGCGCTACAAGCAGCTTGCCCATACCCGTGCCTGCAAAGGTGCGCGGCGGCAGCACTCCAGCCAAAAAGGGGCGACCCGCAGGCAAGGCGCTCAGCAGCAGCACGACACCCGGGGAGACACCTCGGCAAACTGGCGAAAGTGGAAAGAAGGCGACTCATTCCAGCGCAGGTAGCAGAGGACTCCCGTGGTAGATAGTGGCCGCGCTGGCCGCCGCGCAGACCTTTACGGTTATTTAATCTAGCGATCGATCCGTGCTAGATCGATCGCACTCTACTAGCGAATCACCCCCCGGCAGATCACCAGCGAGCAGCGTCTCCACAACGGAGCGCCATTACAAAGTTCGGGTATACATTTGTCGAAAACAGCAAGCACGAACAATCACATGTCCGGGTGTATTACACGGGAGTGGCTAGGAAATGCACCTTGCACTGTGTGTGGAGCGCCCGCGCCCCCCCCCGGGGGCACACTTGGACTTGCAAAGAACACCCCACCGCATTGCGCATAGGCATCGCCTTGGGGACGGGAGAGGGGGGTCGTGGCTGCGAAGTGTGGACGCTCATATGAGCTCGTGCCCCTGCGCTACTGGTACTGCAAGCCCTCAGGCCATATTGGGCGCCCACCGCCGCGATCGAGCCTAACTGTCCATTTCGCATCCATCGGGGCCTGCATCCGAGTGAGCAGCAGCCCTTGTGCGCTCGCACGCACTCGCACATCGTGCTCAACCGTCGCAGACCCAGCCAAAGTATCGAGGACGAGCACAGCAGTCGCGTCCGCTGCCATGGTGCCACGCAGCAAGATGGTTTCGACGTGAACACGCCGCGGGAGTTGGTAGGTGGGTGGGTGCGCGTAGGTGGGTGCGGCTCGCAATGTGCAACTCGTCGAGTTCACTAGAATGGCATCATACTCGGATGGCATCTCGGGCGACGGAGATGGCATCTCGGGTGATGCAGCCGGCAGTGGAAGAGGCAGAGCGCACGAAAAGGTGAGCTCGAATTCCAAGGACGGCCGACCCACTCCTTCCGCGGCGCCGACGCCGTCGTCGAGGAAGATGCGGCCTCGCGCACTACCGGTTGCATCGGGAGCGACATGCAGAGTGAGCGGGTCGTACACGGCAAGCAGTGCAGAGCGGCGTACGCGCTCGCGACGTGGAACGATAGTGCCTCCGAGCTGAAAGCGCGGTGTGGCGTCTAGCGGTGTGGGCACGTGCACGCGCGAGCCTCCACGATATGGGCGCCCCGACGCAGCTGCGCCCATTTCGTACCACAGAACGCCCTCGCCACCACCGGCGGGCAGCTCAACAACGGCGGAGAGGACCGCGGGATGCGCCACCGGCTGCACGAGTAACGCGCCACCCACCATCCACTGCTCCTCGCGCCGCAGCGCGGCTTGGGTGGCACGATCGGCCGCGCCGACGTCGATGGTAGAAGCAGCAGCGGCAGCAGCAGTACTGCTGCTGGTGCCACCTCTCCCAGCGTTGCCAGAGACGTGGTTGAAAGCCTGTTTCGGCTCCCCATCAGCCCCTAGCGGGGGCGAGGATTTTGGCTGGGGCACGCCGAGGCGCAGCCAAGGTGGAGCGACAATCGGAAGCCCAACCTGATCGCCGTTGGCCTCCGACGCCTCCCAGAAGAGTGTGTACCAGTATGGCAGCAGCCGCTGGCGCTCGCGGATGGCGTCAGCCGCAGCGGCTGCGTACGGCGCTGGAAGCAGGAAGGGCTCGCGCCGGGGAGAGTCGAGGTGCGCGTGACCACGAAAGAAGGGCAGGTAGGCCGCCGCTTGGTACCAGCGGCTGAGCAGCTCCGGCTCCGGAGTGCCGAAGAAACCTCCCACATCGGCTCCGGTGAAGGGCATCCCTGAGAGCGAGAGGGAGAGGACCATTGCAAATGATAGCCGCAGGTGCTCCCAGCTGGCACTGTTATCGCCCGTCCACACAGCGCCGTACCGTTGCGAGCCTACGAAAAAGGCGCGCGAAAGCACGAACGGTCGCTCAAACTCACTGCCTGGCCGAACGCGCATGCCTTCAAAGGTGGCGCGTGCTTGCAGAGTGCCGTAAGCATTGTGAACCAGCCGATGCTCTACGTGGGCGTCCTTGCCGCCATCACTGCTGCTGCCCTCCTCGTCGCCACCACCACCGCCTCGCTCAGCGTCACTCCTACCGGCGTCGGCTGGGTCGTCGGTCGCGTCGCCGTCCCAGCCACGAGGGAGCCGATGCAAAGCGTCGCGGGGGAGTGTGAGCTCTGCTTCGTCAAAGACCGATGGCTCGTTCATGTCGTTCCATGCATGCATCCAAAGTGGCCAGCCGAGGCTAGCCTGGCGTCTTCCAACCGAACGCAAGCTGCTTGCTGGCTCCGCCTTTGCCTGAGCACGCTCCGCTGCCGTTGAGCCTTCTCCACTTAGCGCCGGCATGCTGTCCGACGATGCGTTGAGACGTTCCTGCGGCCCATGCACGTACAGCGATGACCAAAGAGCGCGAGCCTTGGGCTGCAGCAGGTCCAGGTATGACGACTTGCCGGGCCAGCATTCTCCCACGAAGGCGCTGCCGTCGTGACGTGTGACGAGCAACCCCGCCGCCGCGGCTATCCGATGGAGTTCGTAGTCGGCATCCGCCTTGAGGTGAGGGTCCGCGATACCGACGAGCCGGCGCCCTTTCGGCGACAGCCGACGCCGAAGAGCCTCTGGTTCCGGGAACACGGCCCCGTCGAAGGTGAAGTATCGCTTGCCGAGCGTGTGTTCGATGTCAATCCACACCGCATCGAGGGGCACCCCGTACCGATCGAAATTGCGATCGAGGCCTTCCACCTGCGCCTGACTCCGAATATTCCAGTGGCTCTGGTGGTAGCCGAGCGCCCACAGCGGCGGGAGCGGCGGAGTGCCCGTGCATGCGACCAACTGCGCGAGCACGTGCCCCGCCGATGGGCCGCCGAAGAGGATGACCTCCATCGCGCCCCCCTCGCTCTGCCAGTAGGAGCCCATGCCGCCTCCGCCGCTCCCGCCGCTTCCTCCGCTGCCTGTGCCGCTGGCTGCGCCGCTGGCTGCGCCACTGCCGCTGCTGCTCCCACTGCCCGCAGCGCTCGCCTGGTGCTCGCGCCACAGGTCGACGTACGTCTCCGCGGCGCTGAGCCATAGAGCGCCCGCCGCGTGCCGCCGCCCATGCGCGAGCAGGAATGGCAAGGAGCCATAGAGCCCGACGGGCGTGCCCGGCCCGTACTTGAAAACGTCCAAATTGAAGAGGCGATGCGGCTCGCGCAGCGGCGTGAAAGAAGGCGTCAGCGGCGCGTCCGTGGCGCCGGTTCCAGACACAGTTGCGAGGGTAAGCGGCTCTAAAGTGATGGGCAAGGCAAGAGGTTCGGCGCGTTCAGGCAGCCCGAATGCTTCGAGGGCGCCCGGGAAGAAGACATCGGCGCCATATGCAGTGCAGCCATGGGGCCGGCTATCGATGAAGCCACCCCACGCGTCTGGCCGATCGCTGCACCCGCCGAATTGCAGGAGGCCACGGCTGTTGAGGACCACGGCAGGAATCTGTTGGTGAATGCGAGCGCTGCCGACGCGGCCGACGAAGAGGCGTAGTGCTAACGGCTCGGAGTGCACTTCGAGCTCACTCCACCAGGCCGTGCTCGCAGCGCGCAGCACCCACACGCCCTGCTCATCCGGGAGAATCTGAGTTATGGCTGGCCGCTCTGTCAACTCGGGTGGTAGCACGAGAGGCGCAATACGAAAGTGATTGCTCGCGCTTTCGATGCGCACGGTCCAGCTGGGGACGGCGCCGGCGACGGCGTGCATTACGAGTGTCGCGGTGCCATTTTTGCCATCGGTGATTTGCGCTGTGGCAACGTTGTCAGATATGTGCGCTGTGCCAGCAATGCGGCAAGCGTCAACTTTGCATGCCGTCGAGGTGACCACACCGTCGATTCTGTATGCCGGCATCGCTCTTCCGCCCACCGGACGTAGACCGGCGCATGAGGGCGATTCGGCGCATGTCGTGCGGAACTTGGAGGCGTCGAATGCCGAGACGAGGACAGCGGCGAAAGCCGACATGACGAAGCCGACAAGAATCTTTGGGCGCGGTGCGTGTACGAAGGGCGAAGATGTCGAGAAAAGAAAGGAACGTCACTAAGAAGGTAAGTGCGGAGAGATGAGATTTCACAGGATTGCAATTGCCCCTCACGAGACACATGGAGCCTCTTCGAGAGCCACTTCATCCCAGCCTGCTTGAGGCGATTCGAGATTCGGGACTGGACTCCGACGAGCTCGCCACAACCCTCAAGCCGTTGCTCCAAAGTATTTCGGTACGCCCAGAGTTCCTTGGACACTCCACAGCTGCTGCCGCTGCTACGCCACGAGAACACCCATCCGGCTTGCCCTATGTTACAAACTACCACCCCTGTGTTACAAATGCCACACCTTCCCGCTTCCTCAGGACACATACTATCGGAACGAAGCCGCCCGACAGTCAGAGCTCGGTGAATCTGCGGATCTGTTCCCGATGTTCAAGGCTGATATGGCGGGAGTGATCATCGACTGGAACACGCAGCTCGCGCGGGTATCAGGCGTCCCCGCAGGCGAGGTCGTGGGTCGACCCCTGATCGAGCTGGTACGGCCAGATGGGCGCGAGGCTGTCGTGCCCTGTCTCGCCAAGGCGTTGCAGGGTCAGATGTCGCGCGATGTGAGCGTCTCGCTCATGCTCGACCGCGGCTGGCAGGTCACGCTCTTGCTAGGCCTCTCGCCGCGCTACGACGGTGGCGGCGAGCGAATCGTGGGCGTTCTTGGACTCGCCCAGGTGCTCACGGCGGTATCGCCAGCGCCGGTGCTGGGTGCCGCCGGCGCCGGCACGAGTGCGCATGCCGGCGTCGCCTCTGATGCCGTGGGCCATCACGGCGTGAGCGACACTCTCGAGGCTCATGAGCTGCGCGAGCTCATCGATGCGGCGGCTGTGCCCTTGATGAGCGTCGACACGCGAGGGCGTGTCGAGGCGTACAACAAGCGGATGGCGACGCTGTCGGGGGCCGCGGCCACCGAAGTGATCGATGCGACTCTCTGGAAAGCCGCGCCCTTTAGTGCGGGCGACACGGCCAGTCTGCTCCGCTCGGCCTTCGAGCGTGCGTTGAGCGGTGAACACGTCATCGGGGTCGACCTCGTCATCCGCACCAGCCGTGGGACCGGTGCTGCCCTGCAGATCAACGCCTCGCCGATTTATTCTAGGCGCGACGACGGCGCTTGCTGTGGCGATGGCAGCAGCAGCGTCGCCGGCAGCGACAGCAGCAGCGGGGGCACGAGATTCACGAAGGTCGTGCGCGGCGTCGTGTTCGTGGGTGTGCTGGACCCGTTGCACCAGCGCTCTATGGAGCAAGTGCAGCTCGCGCGTAGCCTGCTCGTGCAAGGCGAAGGGAGCGAGCGACGAGGACCGCGGGTCGACCTCGCCTCGCTCTCGCATGATTTGCGCACTCCCCTCAATGGCATGCTGGGCTCCCTTGAGCTCGCGCTGCAACAGCCGATGAGTGCCCCGATCCAAGTGCCCTTGCGGCACGCGATGACTTCGGGAAACCACCTGCTCGATCTCGTCAACGACCTGCTCGCCCTCCACGGCACCGTTGAACTCGAGCGGCAGCGTTTCAACCTGCGTGAGCTGCTAGAGGAGCACTCGAAGGCGTGCGCTGTGCAGGCGCGCGAAAAGTCGGTTCGCTTTCAGTGGACAGTGGGAAAGTGCGTGCCCAAGCATGTTTTGGGCGATCGGCGGAGGCTACTCCAGGTGATCAACCACCTGACGGCCAACGCGCTGCGCTCGACAAGCCGTGGAGAGATCTCGATAAGCGCCGAAGTGGTCCACGAGACCCAGGGTGCGATCAAGCTGCAGCTGGTGGTGATCGATACGGGCGTGGGGGTGCAGCAAGAGGTGCTCGACGAGGCGACCGCAGTGCTGCTGCACGAGGACGCCGAGAAGGCCATCGAGCTGAGCTCGTGGCGCAACGCCCGAGCCGTCGGGCGTACCGCCGCCCTGGGCATCGCCATCTGCCATCAGCTACTTTCGTCCATGGGAGGAAGCCTCATGGTCAAATCGACCTACGGTGAGGGATCAAGGGTCGAGGCCATGTGCTTGCTCGAGAAGACCTATTCGAACACTGTCATCGAGCGCCGGAATTCACGTGAATCGGTAGCATCGGAAGTCTCGGAGCAGTCGGAGAAGGATGCAAGGGTGCCCTGCCCATTCGAATTCAAGGCGGGAGGCACGCGCAACGCCGAGCCCGAGGGCAAGGCGGGCGCCGGAGGCACCAGCAGCACCGATGAGGATGTCAGCTCATCGACGCACAGCCAATGCCAGCATCTTGGCAAAGTCAAGGGCGGCGGCATCGACGTCGACACCGACCGCTCCACCCACTCGAATGAGACAGACGAGGTGAGCGTGGGTCGTGGCGCCGTCGACGACGACGGGGAGGCGCAGCGGCGCTTCGAGGTGCTCGTCGTCGAGGACAATGACCTCAACGCGTGGGTGGTTTGCAGCATGTTGCAGGGCCGTGGCCACCTCGTACGCCACGTGCCCGATGGCAGTGCAGCCGTTGAGCTCGTAGGCTACACCCTGCGTCATGCCGACGCGCCCCGGATCGACCTGATCTTAATGGACTGCTCCATGCCGATCGTCGACGGCTACACGGCCACTGCTCTGATCCGCTATCTCGAGGCGGGTGAGCTCGAGGGCGCTGCCGCCGCCGGGGCTGCCGCCACCGGGCTTCGCTCGTGCACAACCTCGGGCATGTCGGTGCCCATCATCGCGCTCACTGCGTTCGCGATGGCAGCGGACCGCGTCAAGTGCCTAGAGGCTGGCATGGACGACTACATGACCAAACCCGTGGGCAAATCTTCGTTGCTCAAGCTAGTCGATCGTTACCGCCGCGCCGGCTTGGGACTGGGCGGCGCCGCCCCGTCGTCGCAGTTGCAGAGCGATGCCAACCAGCTGCTGCCCGCGCGCGGCGGCCTGCGACCACACCTGCCATACGTGCTCAGCTTCCGCGAACGGTTATGCGAGATCGCCTTGAGCATGCGCCGTGCCGCCTCGCAGGGCCTCTTCAAGGCCGTGATCGACGAGGCGGAGCAGCTGAGTCAGCTGTGCGTGCTGCCCGAGCTCGACGAGGTGCGGCAGGCCGCCGACGGCATCGCCAAGCTCACGGTCAGCGCCGGTGGTGGCGAGGGCGAAGTGTGTGGGGCGATCGGGGGGGACGCTGCCACCTCGAATGCGGAGGCAGTTGGCAGGTTGAGTGCGGAGGGTGGTTCGTTGGCGTCGTTGACGCTCCAGGTGGACGCGGCGGTGTCAATGCTCTCCGTGATGCTCGGATCGCTCGGCGTGGAGCGCAGCTCCGTCGGCGTGAACAGCTCCGCAAGCGTGAACAACTCCGCAGGCGTGAACCGCTCCGCAGGCGTGAAGGCGCCACCAGCGAGGCTGGTGAGCACCACAGCGCCGGCTGCTCAGGACGCCAGTGCGAGCGGAGTCGCTGCCAGAGGCGTGGGCGAGACCGCTGCACCGCCGCTGCTGCACCCTCCAGCCGCGAGCGCACCAACTGGCCCCCGCTCATCGCAATCTGCCAAGACCGCCGCCGCCCCGACGATGGAATTGCTTGCCGCCGTCGGCGCAGCGTGTTCCACACCGGAGCCTCAACCCCCACCGCCCGAAGCACCGCCTCCACACGATGCCAAATCCATCCTCGACCCGAAGAAGATGCTCGAAGAAATTGGGGGCGAGCGCACCACGATGCTTCGGCTGCTTGCCAAGTTCGCCGACCATGCGAAGCCGACGATCGACGGTCTGCGACGCGCGGCGGACGCACGTGAATGGAGCACGGTGCGGCGCGAGGCTCACTCGCTCAAAGGGTCGTCGGGCTACGTGGCGAGCGAGAGTCTCCGTTCGGCGGCACTGGCGCTGCAGAAGGCGGCTGAGGAGGCGCTTCAGGGCCCCGAGCATGAGGCGCCTGTTTCGGCGTTCGTTAACCGCGTCGCGTCAGAGATGGAACTTGTCTTGGCGGCCATCCACAACGAGCTGCAAGGCTCCGCACTGAATGCGGCACAGGGAGCGTCGGCGGTGCCCACAGTCAACCCGCGAGCGGGCAATTTCAACGGCGCTCCCGCCGCCGGTAGCGGTGCAGCAGGTGACTCTGGAGCGGCAGCGGTCGTCCCAAGGGCTCCCACGACGCCTATGGCGCCAGCGGCTGTTTCGAGCGTGCCGCCGAGCGTGCCTCCCGCCACGCAAGCAGCCATGTCGGTCGAGCCGGCCGCGTCCATTTCACCAGCCGCATCGGCCGTCCCGGCCGTCCCGACCTTTCGAGCAGCGCCTCTGGCCGCCCCGCTGGTTGCGCCGGTGCCAGCGGACCATAGCAGCGATCCAGAAGCCGTGCTGGACTGGACCAGGGCGCTGGCCAATTTTGGCGGCGACGCGGCCATCTTGCATCGGCTCCTCACCAAATTTGAGGAGCGCGCGAAGCCTTGCATGGACAAGATCCGCCGCGCCGCACAAGGCGGTGACCTAAACACCTTGCAACGCGAGGCGCATTCATTGAAGGGAACAGCCGGCTACATTGGAGCCGGGCACCTACAGCAGGCTGCCGTCGCCTTCGAGCAGCAGGTCGATCAAGCCGTGAATGAGCCGTCGACCGAGCAAAGTTTGATGCGGTCCCCGACGGGCCGATTTGATGCGGCCATCGAGCGCATCGCCGATGAGCAACGACGGGTGCTCGTGGTCATAGCCGCAAGGCTCCGGCCAAGCTGAGTGCTCAAAGGGTGGCAGCAGTGTCATGCGGACCATGCGGGTACACCTACAAGCGAAGTAACGAGAGATAGCGTCGGCAGGGCCATGTGCGCTGGGCAGCTTGACGACCGAACCGACGTCAGACATCCCACGGCGCGGGGTACGTAATGAATGCGGGAGGTCGAGACTTCCGAGACCGAAGCACGTTACCATACAGACCGCACTTGAGAGATGATTAACGCTTGAGTTGAAACGTGTTACCATGTAGAAAAGTACTTATGCTACGCAGACCCAACCTCGAAACCTAAAAACGCGTCTATTCTTTAACGTGCATGCCGGCGAATGCGCGAGCGGCGATAGCGGAGCTTAGACGAGCCTGGGTTCGCCACGTCGACCACGTTGTGCTGTACGGGATCCTCTGCCGCCGCAGCCTGCGTGCGCGTCAGAGGTGGAAGCGGCGTCGCGAATGGCGATCGAGCTCTGCCTGGCGCTTCCACTCGTACTCGCCATGCTGCGTGTCGAATGTACCCATCTGCAGCGACTTGAGACGAAGCGTAAAGCGCGGGCCGAGCTCCTGCAGCCGCGCGGCCACGCGGCGTTTCTTGCCCTCGCCCTTCTCTTCGAAGATATAGCGATGGTGGCGGAAGAAGACAAAGTCGCGCTGGTTGTGCATCGTGATCACCTGCCGGCCGCGGAACTGCGGATCGTGCGGCACGAGGCATGCAAGCAGCCGGCCTACCCGGTGGCCCAGCCGCGTGCCAAAGTTGTTTAGGATGAGCTCCGGCCGATGGTTGCTCGGCGTCCCGTGGCCGGTAATCTCCTTGGGCATGCGCAAGCTGCTCACCTTAAAGCGCGCCGTCGGTCCGCCCGGGCCTCCGCGCGGGTCGAGCTTGATCAGCCACAGCCCAGTTGGCCGCTTGGCGCGCTCGGTGAAGACGAGCAGCATGGTGAAACCGCGCTGGCTGGCTGCCTGCACGACTGCCTTGATGGGGATGGCACCACGCTGCCGGTACTCGGAGTTGGGCAGCAGACCGAGGATCTCGTTGACAAACTCAAGCAGCTGCTTCGATGGGTACTGCCCAGTCGTAATGACTATCCTGGGCGGCTCGGCGCCTGCGAAGTGGCTCGCAAACTCGTCCATCCTGTCCTCGCCAGCGACCTCCTCATCGCCCGGTTGCACCACCGTTGCGTCGTAGTCGCGCGTGTTCTCGAGCGTGCGCTGCGCATGCCGTTCTGGAGCCTCATCACCGAGCGCCTCTGCTTCCTTCTGACGCGTCTTTCGCTCCTTCTTCGCCGTCCTCTCGCCCTCCTTCTTAAGCTTCTGCACGACCGCACGACGTTTGATCTTGTTTTTGATCAAGGGAACCTTCTTGCCACCGATCTTTCCCTTGCCCATCGTTAAACAGGTTGTGCGAGGAGCTAGAACTAGAGCCTCGTCGCACGAGAGTCCGCACGAGTGCCTGTGAAGACGTGTGAACATACTTGAGTGCAGGTGTATTGAGGGAAACTCGGGAGACTCCGAAGACGCTTCGCTCCTCTCCGTATGTATTCCGGTAGGAACCTACGAAACTCAACGACACAAATATGTTGCGAATGCGGTCCCTCGTGACCGCTGCCTCTGCGGCTACCGCTCTGTCCCTCATCACAGCGCGCGCTTCAGAGAACAAAGCTGCGTTGCCCACGCTGCACGAGGCGCTCATCACCTCGCCCACAGGCCGGAGATTTGCAACAGCGTCGCCGCTCAGCGGCACTTCGTGGGCGCTTTCGTTTTCAGCGCAGGATTTGCGCGTGGACGATGCTCCGTCTACGCATTCGCACTTGATAAATATCGACGAGACTGACGGGACGGCGAGCTTGGTTGCGACCTTTGCAGTGGATAGCAGCACTACAACGTCGTCCCCACGCCACGGCCTTGAGTTTCGTCAGGTAGCTGTGGATGGCAGCAAGAAGCTTGCTGTGGAGGTGTGGCTATCCTCGGGCGGGCGCCTGGCACGGCGCGTCGTTGACGGCGTCGGGCCCAAGGTGCTCCCTCCCGGCGTGTTTGGGAAGCCCCAGTTCTCCTCGTCGGGCTCTCGGATCGCCTGGACCGCTGAACGACTGCCTGCCGGTACAGACGCGGTGGGCTACTGGCCCAAGGCTGGCGGCGCGGCTTCGATGTCCTCTGAACCGAGGGTCCTCGATGGCAAATTCGCCCTTTCGGACGCGCGCACCACTGGCGAGGCGTTGCTCGTGCACAGCTCGGTGCTCGTCGTATGGGACTGGCGCACCGATGAGCTCGCCGTCATTACGCCCGAATCTGTTCTGCCTGCAGGCAGTCTGCCAAGAGAGGGCGTTGCCATCGCTGCGCATCCCATTTTTGACGGTTCTGACTCCGGGCTCATCTTTGGCTGCCATCTGCTGCCACCGTGGCGCCCTGGTCTCTCCGCGTGCCTGAACCGCCCAACCAAACTCTTCCACCTGTCTGAGCCACTGCATGCGGCGCGCCTCTCCAAGGCGCCAGCAAACGCGCCCGCCGCCGCGCCCGCCGCCGCCGCCGCCCCCTCCGCCCCACTCGGTGGGCCGGCGCCCACGGCCATTTGCCTCACGCCGTCGCTGTACTTTGCGCACTTTCCACGCTTGAGCCCCGACGGGCGCACTCTCGCCTTCGCCGCTCGCGCCGACCGCTTCGCCGGCCATGCGACGACCGTCGACTTGCGCCTCATGGCATGGCCGCCTGCCTCCCTCGAAACGACCGACGACCAGGCGACCCTCGCGACACTGTCTCCTGACACGAAGGTACTGCTGCACGCGGAGGCCGAGGTCGACGTCGCGGCAGTTGGAGCGGGCGAGGCCTTCGGTGGCTGGAGCGGTTTCCACGACGAGCTTGCCTCGTTGACGTGGCAAAACAGTGGTACAGTGGTATGTAGTGAAGAGACTCGAACGCCCTTTGTGTTTGCGTTTGCCCTGGGCTACGTTGCTAACCTTGGTCCTGTGACTTCGAGTCTCGCCCTTGTTTCAGCTCTTTGCAACGCTCGCTGGCGCGCGGAAGGCCGTGTACGAGTTGCGGGTGGCCCCCAAAGCCCCCAAAGCCCACGAATCAACCTCCACCGGCAACGCCACAGCCAACCTCGAGGCCAATGACGCCGCGCCCATGCCGACCCCCGTGCGTCCCCCCGGCTGGGACGGTGGCTCTGTCGAGTTGCTCGGGGTCAGCGGACAAACCGCTCTCTTCCAGTGCTCGTCGCTGCGCTCGCCACCCTCTGTGTGGGCACGCAGGCAGACTGCGAAAGGGTATGACTGGACGCTCGTCGTCGATACCTTTGCCCAACTGAAGGAGGCTGGGTACTGGCCCGACGTGGCCACTAGCGGTGGCAGCACCGGCGCTGGTAATGAAGGCACTCCCGGCAGTGGTTCGGCACCAGTGCAACCCCGGATGGGCTCGGGCAAGTTGTGGACCCTCGCGGACGAAGCTCTGAGCGAACTGCGGCGGGCTCGCCTTGAACGAGTGCGTTTGTCAGCCGAGGAAGGAGGCGCTGAGGCGCTGGTAATCATCCCCAGCGCCGCTACACGTGCGTCCACCGACGAGGCGACGGGAGGACGCTGTCCATGGGTGCTCCGTCCTCACGGCGGTCCCCATGCGGCGTGCATGGACCTGTTTAACGTGGAGATTTCCCTGTTGCTCGCGAGTGGCGTGGCTGTCATCCTGCCTAACTACCGCGGCTCCCTCGGCTACGGTGCCGCGTTTGCGCAGGCGCTCATCGGGCATGTTGGCGAGATGGATGTCACGGATTGCGCGGCTCTTACACGCGCGGCGCTGCAGCAGTTCTCGGCTGAGCTCGACCCTGACCGCGGGGCGGTTTATGGTGGCTCGCATGGTGGGTTTTTGACTGCATGGCTGCTCGGCTCGGCGGCGCATTCGGAGCTGTACGCATGCGGCGTTCTGTGGAATCCGGTGGTGGACCTGGCGGGGTGCAGCCTCGTCCGCCCCCTCCGCCCCCCGCCATGCCCCCTCCGCCCCCGCCATGCGCACTCTGCCTCTCATGTCTGAGCCCAGGCCCTCTCCTCGTTTGGCAGAATGTATGGCGCCACGGATATTCCGGAGTGGGTGGTGGCGGAGGGGCTGGGGATGACGGAGGACGTACGCTGGCCGCTCGTGCCCGAGCAGGTGGCGGAGCTGCATCGGCGCTCTCCCATCTCGGTCGTGGATCACGTGCACGTTCCTGCACTGATGATCCTCGGCGCCGCGGACCAGCGAGTCCCTCCTTCACAAGGCCGTCAGTGGGTTGCGGCGCTCCAACAGCTTGGCAAGTGCCCAGAGGTCCGAGCAGTCAGCTTCCCTGGTGAGGGCCACGCCATAGCCTCCAGCGGGGCCAATGCGCATGCGCAGCAGACGGCGGTCGCGTGGCTCATCCAGCAGCTGCGACGCCGCCCATCGGCCACGTCCTCGTCCTGAACCGTCGTAGAAATTTGACGATAGTGGACATCAGAGCGCCGCGTCTGCGGTCGGTCTCCCCTGCTCCGGGCGGCGGCCCGCCGCGAGGCTCGTAGCCGCCCCTTTTCGCAGAACTCTGACCTCTGGTGTACACCGAGGGTGGGCCGACTGGGCAGGTGAGGAACAGTGACTGTCGGCGGAAGGGCGCAAGGCTGTATTAGCTTTTTAAGTGTGCGCCCAGTGCGCGCGCGCGTGGCCGCGCTTCGCTCTCGGCTGAACGGCTCGCGGACTCCTCTGACCCGGGAGCGTGAGACCGTGAGCGCCGGCGCTTACCCTTAGCGGGCCCGGGGAGCGGGGTCCGCGCGGGGGGCGGGCGGCCGCCAAGCGCCAAATAAACAATAAAGGCCCTCCATTGGCCCTCTCGATTGGCCCTCCCGCGGCGCGGGACGGCTGTCAGTGCGGCCGCGGCCCGCCTGAGCGCTGAGGAGTGAGGTACGCGCAATGTGAGCCGTGTCGGAATGATGTCGGAACCGACGCGGAGGCAACGATCCAAGCGTTGGGAGGCGCCCGGCGCCCTTACGGCGCCCATAACTGTCATTAATTCATACAGATTCAACCATGACAATTGACATTCATACCTCGACGAGCTTAACCTTAAGACGAGCTATTTATACAATAGGACCCGTATTAAGAGCTATTGAGGTATGTAACTATCGTATAGCGAACAGTTCCTATGATTCATAGTACATATTTTTCCGACTGATTTCCTTCATCAGCGAAATTGCGTGTGGTGTGAACAGGCGACGAGTTGGTGTAAATTCATAATGAACTTGGCGTGGGCGACGTGTGAGATGCGCTCGGCTTGCCTCCTCTTCGCCACGCTACCTTTTCGGCGGCCGCCGTTGGCCATGCAGCGTCGACTCGTGCACCCATGGCTCAGTCTCGAAGCCGTGAACCGCGAGCCGACTGGTCCATCGAGTCTTCAACAACTTCCAGACTTCAAGGGCCCAGCGCGGCTGCTCAAGGAGGCCTACAAAGCGAGTCAGCTAGTCGAGCCCAATCCAAAAATCCAAAACGCTCAGAAGCGCGCAGCGAAGCACGCTACGCAAACGATCGATGCGTACGCCACCGAATTGTCGGTCAACTTGCGCGAGCAACTCAAAACGTTTCGCGAGGTGATGGGCGCGCTGCCACCATTTGAGAGCCAGCTAGCAAGCCTGACGCTGGCGGCCCTGGAGCGCGACGGTGGTCGGTCGCTACGCGATGTCGAGGCTGACTTTGACCTCCTGCGGCGCGCTGTTGTGAGAACCGGCAAGGCCGCGACCGCCGAGGCCTCCAAGGCATCGTCGTTTTTCGAGGCTAAGGAGCTCATGGAGGCAGGCATCAAGTCGGTGGAGGATGTGTTCAACGAGCAGCGAGAGGCGTTGGATGAGCTGATTCAGACGGTGGGCAAGCTACGGCGGCTACCGCGGCCCGTCGCTGGCGAGCCCGTCCTCGTGCTTGTCGGGATGCCCAACGTGGGCAAGTCCTCTCTGGTGACGGCCACCTCGACTGGCACGCCTGAGATCAGCAACTATCCGTTCACCACACGGCAGCTCAAATTGGGACACGTCATCGGGGTGCAGGGACGCTACCAGGTGATGGACACACCTGGATTGCTCGCGCGCACCGAGGACGAGCGCAACCCGATGGAGGGGCTAACCCTCGCTGCTGTCGAGCACCTGCCGTCGGCGGTCGTGTACGTCATGGACCTCTCGGGAACCAGCGGCGCTCAATCGGCACCGCTGCTGCAGCTCAGGGTGCGGGAGCAGGTACGCGAGCGATACCCGGGCCGCCCGTGGCTCGATGTGCGCACGAAAGCCGACTTGCCCCTCGCGGACGAGGTGCTGCCCGAGGCAGTGCCTCATGGGACTCTCGACGTGTCGGTCATTGATGGCACCAACGTGGCGCTGCTCAAAAGACGGATGGCGCAGCTCGTGGGCGACCGGGGCGGAAGCTGATCGAGGTTCCTTACGAAGATCTCATAGAATCCTACCGTGGACTGTGCGGTTGAGACGATGCGGAGGTGATCACTCGGACGCCCGGCCCGGGGTGGCGCGTTTCCGCGACCGCGTCCGGCGTGAAGGCGTGCGCCGCGTACCGCTCCTGCGGCTGCGCCGTTGTTCAACGGGGCGGCGCCCCCGCCCCGCCCCCGTCAGCCGTGTGCGAATGGCGTGTGCACTGCTCTCGCCCGCTGCCGGTGTCGTATATCCTCGGGTTGACGAAGTCAGGGGTCCACTTAAGGGGTCCTCCGCTGAAACTTCGACATTGACGTTCATCGCGCGTCGCGACCCGGCGCGACGGATGCATCGACGTGACACGTGTTACACCGGTCACCGGACACCGCGCGCGCGCGACCGTCGCGGTGACGCGATCGTCGGAATTTGGTCGTCACGCCCACACCGCACGAGCGCCGATCCCCGGCGGCCTGGACGTGGACCATGGGGTCCCACGGCATGCCACCATCACCCGGCCGTCTGGTGAGGCGTGAGAGCTCTCAGCCCCGCGCCGAATCCGCGGCGAAGATGCATCCCCTGACCCGCCACCGGCCCGATCGGGGTCGGGCCACGACGGGGCGTCGCTGTTCGTCGGGTCACCGGGGTCGCATCCCGTTCGCTGTTCCTGTCAGTTCCGCCGCCCCATCCGCGAGCCCGACAGACGTTCCGCCATCCGTCTCCACCGCGCCACAGCAGGCCGAGGCTTGCTCCCCACAGCCCTTAGGTAGGCCCCTCTCCTCGGCCCGGGACCACACAAGTGCAGCAGCTGCCACACCAAAGCCATGCAGGACCGCACGCAGGGCTCGGCTGCACACATTACACGAGTACACAGAGTACTGGCGCCTGTCCCGGCCATCGCCTGAACCTCAGCTGCGATCATTCACCGTCCCGACGTGGCGACGGTGAGTGCACAGCGTCGACGTAGGGCTGTAATGGGCGTCAACGTACGAGTTCAATAGAATGGCGGCGGCGCCGCCAGGCAAGGCCCGAAACATCGGGTGCGGGAGCACGTTCTCCGTCAGGTAGCTGCGAGGGAGCGACGGGTAGCGAACGAGGCGAAGCAGCGCGGCGATGGCCGGGGGCGCTGGGGAGGGCTTCTGCGCCTCTATCCAGCTCGTGACTGCCTCGAAAGCGCTCTGCTCTGCGCGGATGCCGAGCGAGTCGTCGGCGAGGAGCGAGCGCAAAAGTTCCTCGGGGATCAAGCCGAACTCGGGCTGAACCCGAACCGTGTCGAAGTGGCCCCGTACCATCTGCTCTGCGGCGGCGCGCATCGTCGGCACCGAGAGTCGTACCGCGAGCTGCAGTGCGGCAATCGCAGTGCTCGGTGTGAGGCGCGCATTGAACAGGCTGAGTGACCCTTGGAGTGCGCCGTCGGCCTGCAGGTGGTGCGCCAACTCGAGGACAGGCTCAAGCAGGTTCTCGGGGAAGGTGCACTCGCCAAGGTAAAAGTAGTCGAGGAGCGCCTCGAAGGCTGCGGCCTTGCCTGGAAGCTCCACGGGTGGTGGACGGCCGGCTGGGGACCCCGTGCCTGCTGTGGTCACGAGGCGGGCAATGAGGCCGCAACACGGTGCAATCACCTGAGATTGCGTTGCGAACGATCGCTTCTCCACCCGGAAGTTCAGGTCGGCATGCGCGCCCGTGCGCCAGTACCCGATCACGCGCGGAGGCTGAGGGACACCACCGCTCAGGGTACAGCCGCTGCTGCTCGGCTTCTTGCTCGGCGTCTTGTCGTCAGCTACGCTGCATGGCTTCGTGTCATCAGCTTCACTGCTCGATTTCGTGTCACCAGCTTCATTTTTCGGCTTCTCGTCGCCAGCTCCGCTAATCGGCTTCTTGTCGCCGGCTCCTCGAGCACGCTTCGCAGATGCAGCAGTTGGCGGCTGCACGCGCTTGCTGAGCGATTGCAAAATGTCTTTGGGGTTCGCATTTGGGTCCTGTAGACTGCGCAGGACTTCCTCCATTCCCCCCGTTTGAAAGTCTCTTCATAGGCAATCTTGTATTCATAGCCAATGTTTAGAATTCGACACCCAAGACATACGCGACGCATGGCGTCGGTTGAGACATGGACAAAAAGGAACACACTAAACGCGTCAAGAACGTGCGTGCCGCTCTCATCACGCGTCACGGACAGTGTGTCTTATTTCGTGAGGCGTAGGTGCGTTTGAAAGCCTCGCACCGTCGCGAGTCTCGAAGACTCGCGTAAGAGAGAGAACTTTGTAACTTACCAAGCTACCTACACATTGGCAGGACCCCCTGATTTGCGGTGGGGGAATCCTTGAAGGGGAACAGTCGGCGTGGGAGTAAGGCGTAAGACTGGTAGACTCGCGACTCGAGCGCTACGACCGTACGAGAGTGGTGCGTGCGGTTGCTGCGTTTCTGACTCACTCACTGGGCGTGTGACTACCGTACCCGGTACGTTCTTCTGTACTCATGTGTACTGAACTTTGGGTGAAGGTGGCCGCCCCTGCACCTGCAGGCGCTGCAGCACTGGGGCCGAGCGCGAGTGTGCCAAAGGTTGAGCCAAAGGTGGGGGCGAGCTCGAGTGTGCCAAAGCTGGTTTGGCCAAGATCCGCTGGGGTTGAGTCTGAAGCAGAGCCTGGCTGAGCGCTGCGCTTGGATGCCCCCAGCTTGGCGTCAGAGGCCGAGGCGGCGCCGTCAGGCCTGCGGCCGTTGGCAGAGGCGGCGCCTCACGTCCAGGTGGCTGGACGGCAGGCGGGGCTCGATGCGAGGGCGGCGGCGCCCTTCCTGCGCCGCCAGCGTGCACGGCATTCAGCACGGCATGTCCGACCCGTACCCTGCGCGGCCGATCGGGTACCGTGGGCGTGGGCCTATGCGGCTGAGCTCGTGCCAATGTGCCGCCGTGGGCTTGCGCCATGGTGACTTTGCAGTACCGTTTTGCGCGGCACTGGTCGCCAATGGGATGGGTGGCGGAAAGCACGCTGCCATTGCAGACGAGCACTGTGCGCACGCGGCGCAAGCTGCTATCGATCACCCCCACGGACCCTACGCCGTACTCGGCGTGCGCGACCGTTCGCGGCACTGCATCTGGGAAGATGGCAAGTAGGGCCTGCACGGCCGCATCAACTGAGTCCTCATCGAGGATGGCGCCAGCACCCGGATCGAGGGTAGCTGATTCAGGCGGGCCGTCCGCACCACCGCCTGTGTGCTTGCCGGCGAGCTGAAAGCGCGGGCCCGCGGGCGCGAACACGTAGTGGTGGGGGGCGAGTCGCTCGACGGCCAGCAGGTGGAGCCGTGTGCCGTCAGGAATTCCGGCAAGTCCCGCAGCGTCGTGATAGCGCCAAGCCCACGCGGGCAGGTCAGCACGCGGCAGAGCACCCCTTGGCGGTGGCCCGGCGGGGAAAGTAGCAGCAGCGGTAGCAGCGGCAGCAGCGGCAGCAGCAGCAGCAGCGGGGGCAGAAGCAGCGGGGGCAGCAGCAGCAGCGGCAGCAGCAGCAGCAGCAGCAGGGGTAGCAGTGTCGGGGGCGGCAGCGGGAGAGACTGTGGGAGCGCTTGCAACGGCAGCGGCGGGAGCGCCCCAAGCGCTTGCACCAGCATGCAGTCGACCAGCGGCAGATGAGTTGTGCTCCATGCGGCGAGCTGCTGCAGGTGCCAAGACGAAGACTTCGTCACCCGGCTTTGGGAAGGCGACAGAGGCGGGGCGCGCATCGGGTTTGGCGCGGTGAAAGAGACTCAGCTTCCCGCCGCTGCCCATCGAACGCTCGACCCGGGGCGCGACGTAACGATTCCACGGCGGCCGCTGCGGCGCGTGGCGGTGGGCATCAGCCTGCAGCTGCTGATTCCTCAGCTGCGCCTGCAGCGCGCGAAGCTTCTCCATCTGCTCCTTCAGCCTCGCAGCCTCCGCCTCGGCTTTCAACCGCTCTTGCTCCGCGAGCAACCTTTTGCGCTCCGCGATCCTCCGCCTCTCTGCCTCCTTGGCCGCCTCCGCCTCCTCGCGCTCACGTCGCAAGCGCGCCTCCTCCGCGGCGAACGCGGCCGCCTCCCTTTCCCTCTCGAGGCGCGCCGCCTCCTCCGCCGCTAGCCGTGCGCGCTCGCGCTCCATCTGCTCCTTGGCGAGCTGGCGCGCTCTGAACTCTTCGGCGGTCATACTAAGGATTCGCTTTCCCTGCCGTGCGGCCGACACGACAGCCTCCATCTCAGACATCGTGACGGAGCCGTTACCGTCCTTGTCCACTGCGGCAAACAGCCGACGCACTTCTTCATCAGACGCGCCAGCGGCCAATCCGAGGCGGCGAATGACCGTGACGAACTCCCTGATATCGACGGAGCCGTTGCCGTCCTCGTCGAGGGTGTTGAAGATCTCGAGGATGCGTGCATGGTGCTTCTTCATGATTTGGACGAGCTGCATCGGCAAATCACCAATGAAGCGCGCCATGCCGTCTTCTTCATAGCTCGCCGCGCGCATGTCCTCTTCCTCGATAACGAGACCGCCGCGGCCGCTCGCTCTTTGAGTCTGAAAAAGTGATGCAAGCGAGCCGCCCGCCTCAACTTGCGCTTTGATTGCAGCCAGGAGCTCATCATAGCTTATGTCGCCCGTGTTTTCTGGATCGCACTGCTCCCGCAGTGCGTTCAAATCCGCAGGCTGCATCTCGATGCCGAGCCCGGACACTGCAGCTGAGAGGTCATCAGAGGAGATGAAGCCAACGCCGTCAGCATCTAATTTGGAGAAGATTGGCTTAAGCAGCTTGCGCAGCTCGACTTCGACTTCATCCATTGTGGCAGGCAGCAGCGCGAGCACGCGTTATGGCCCTCAGAGCAGTGCGGCCAGCTTGATTTCGGTTTGCCTCGCCTCTGCTCTGATTCTCGAGCCTGTGTTGCTCAGAGACGCACTGGGTGTGCTGGTCCTTGCCATTTTGTGCATTGCGGCGTTTCACGAGGAAGCCGAAACGGAGGACGCGGGAAGAGGCAAGTCAAATCATGTCCTGTCAGATACACAGATCACGCCGACGAACGTCACCAGCAAACCGTAACCAAAGGGGGGGGCTGTCTCCTTGGGACTTTCGAACTTTTTGTCATGCTTGCGACATTGCTGCTCTGCGGAGCGGCCGCACGGTACCCAGAAGCCGGTCGAATGGTACCTTTCGGCATGGCGGCGGCGCGGTCTCCGATCGTGAGGCCGCAGCCGTTTGCTCACGGCGCCATAATATCGCTCGCCATCGACGCTATGACTAGCACCGGAGATGGTGTTGGGCGGGTGGTGCTCCCAGATGACGGCGGCCTATGGGTGGTCATGGTGCCGTTCGTCATGCCTGGCGAGCGCGTTCGGGTCAAGGTAATACAAAACCACAAGCGGCACTCAAGCGCGCGGGTTGTCGAAATCCTTGAGCCGTCGCCAGACCGCCAGCAGCCTGCGTGTTTGCTCTTTGGCCTGTGTGGAGGCTGCACGTATCAGCACGCGCGTTACGCCACCCAGTTATCATGGAAAGCGGCGCAAGTTGCGAACATTCTGGAACGCATCGGGCGTCTCGAGCCTGCCTTCATCGAGACCGTGGTCCAGCCGACAATCGGATCTCCCAAGCAGCTGGCGTACCGCTCGAAGCTCACACCGCACGTGCATGGCGGCGCGATGGGATTCGTGGCGTCGGAAGATCCAGCGATGCTGGTGGACGTGCCACGCTGTGAACTAGCCACGGAGCCCATCAACGATGCGCTCGTGGAAGAACGCGGCCATTACTTATCGTCGGGCAACGTGCCCTCGCTGGCCGACACACTGCTGCTCCGTCACACTGATCGCGATGGCGTGGTGACTGACCCGAGCACGCCAATCACGGAGCAAGTCAACGGCCTGAAGCTCACGTTTTCGGCAGGTGATTTCTTCCAGAATAATCTCTTCCTACTGCCAGCACTGGTGGATTATGTCCTCGAACAGGCGCTCGGTGCAGCGCTCGGCGAATCGGGTGGTACAGATGGCTCGCCCACGCCCTCTCCCATCGAGAACTTGATCGACGCATACTGCGGTTCTGGTCTCTTTGCGCTCTCGGCCGCGGCGTCCCCGCGCCACTCGGTCCGATCGGTCGTTGGCGTGGAGGTGATGGAGAGTGCCGTCGAGGCGGCGCGAAAGAACGCTGAGGCTAACGGGCTGACCAACGTGCGCTTTCTCGCAGCGTCTGCGGAGCGCATCTTCGAAGAGCTTCTTTTCGATGGGAGAGACGCGGCGTTGATCATCGACCCGCCGCGCAAGGGCTGCGGCACCGCCTTCCTCTCGCAGCTCGTCCGTTTTGCGCCTCGCCGACTCGTGTACGTCTCTTGCTCGCCGGACACGATGGCTCGAGACCTCATCGAGCTCCTTGGAGCCGGGTACTCGCTGAGACGATGCCAACCGTTTGACATGTTCCCTCAAACGCGACACATTGAATGTGTTGCGACGCTCGAGTGGCCGGAGTCTGGGTCGCCACCCGAGCGTCCCAGAACCCGTCGTATTGAGTCTTTGAATGTCCCAAATGTCCGATGAAATCGAATAGATGGTACCCGCACGTCGGCGCCGCGCCCGCGGGTGCACCTCGGCGGCGAATGAGCCACTTTATTTCCCTTTCTCTTTCAGTGTGAGCCTGGTTTCTCACCGACAACGCCGTCACTCACACTCACACCTTGTAATCCTCTCTTACAAGAAATGAGCTGACCTTTAATTGTGAATTTGTTATAGTAGGTCCAGGGGTCCCCGAGCTAGAGCTAGTGGTAACCGCACTTGGTGGTCCGAATTTCAACCTTGTCTGGGTGTCGAGTTATAAACATTGGCTGTGAAAAGTCCGTGTCTGTGAGCGCGGCACGCGTTGCATGTCGCGAGCATGAGAATGAAGCGGCTGTGACGTGTGCGAGGTGTTGCCCTTCACGCTTTTGAGATTGGTTTGTGCGTGTTGGTGTGTTGTGAATGAAAAGGCTGTTTCTCAGCTCTCTGCCTGCATGTGTCTCAGTTGAGGCCTGGCCTGTATTGTATTGTTTTGTCTTCACGGCTGTGCTGCTTTCGTGTTGTGTGTATTAACATGAATGAAAAGTCGCGAACATGGCCGAATGCGCAATGTCGCGTCGAGCACAAGATATCGAGGCAGACGATGCACCCGCCCAGCCCATCCAATACGGCGATCTGCGCATGTCGACGGAGCGTGACGGAGGCCAGACGTGCCTCTTTTGGGTGCGCGGCCACCAAGTCTTCACGGGCTGGCTGCCTTTGTACCAGCTACACGCCTCACCACCTTCGCTGTGCTACCCTTGCCCAGGTCGTGCCCGACGTATCTCCGGGCTTCAACGTGCCACAGTTCTACGCCCAGTTTGTGGAGCAGCGCAAGGCTGAGGTCAGCGAACGCGTCGCCCTTGTACAATCGGCTCGTGGCAAGTCACCAAAGACAGCAGTGCCGCGCTAAGAGACGCAGCGTCACAGAAAAGGTATGGTCATCATTTGTTCGAGTTCGCGTTACAACTTATGCATCGCATGGCCAATTTAAAGAAGTGTGCTATGTGCAACTCTTCCACCAGTCTTTCACTTCGCGACGCTCGTCACTAAGGCTCCACACAGGGGTTAACACATAGGCCGATACGATAGGCGGCTCCTCGCTCCAATTCGGCCACGCTAGGGCACACCACTTTCCACCACTTCACACCAGCGACCACGGCTTAGGGCTTACGCGCTTACCACGCGGCACGACTCGCAGAACTCTCTTGAACTTCTCTGTACGCTACCGCGCTCTCTCCGTCGATACCTTGCGTCGATACACGATAGCTCGATACCGCTTTCATGCACACCCTATTTGTTCCTATTTGCCGACTGAGTCGCTTAATACATGTTACGATGTTACGACATGACCACAGCGACTTGAACTTGAACTTGAGCAGCGACCAGGTCGTTGTCGTACGACTGCATCATCTTCATTCTCACATTCTGACGTAGCTCGTAGGGAGGAACCCCCACGTCCTGACCGAACTAAAAAGATCAGGAAAAGGTTGAAAAACATGGATTGCTAATGAAGATTGGACTCGCGGCACCTGCAACTGGTGTGGTCACACAGTTGTTCACACTGACATTCGAGATACATATCACGAGTTCAGAGACGAAACCTAATTCAGGATCCTAATTTGTCAACACGCAATCAACGCGTCTACGGCCTTGAGCGCGGCGGAAGAACAAGATCACCGTCTTGATTATCTGAGTGGTGCCTGGTTCGAGGCCGGCGCTGCTGGCGGACGGGCCGCAGCAGGGGTTGACACTGCTGGAGAGTCTCATGGATCCGCCCGGCGATGGCGCACCCGTACTCACCGGGTTTGCGGGCATGGAGATGATCAACGAAATGTTCCAGCGCCAGGCTCGACGAGTGGAGGCACAGCTGCAGCAGCAGGCCAACGATCGCCGAAGAATCGACGTGTCGAATGCGCAGTTGCTCGTGATGCAGTCGCAGCTGATATGGCACGCAAAGCACTACCAGGACCGCTCGGATCAGGTGGCCCAATCAGCGGAGACCATCGTGCAGATGCACAACTACATAGAGCAGATGGCAGCCGAGCAGGCACGATCGGTCAGCGTGGCGCAGCAGCTGTCGGCCGATGTGGCGTCGATGCGCGAACAGCTCGAACCACATAAGCTCAAGGCCGTCCACCGCGACTTGTCGGAGATCGCAAAAGGCACGACGCACCTGGCCTCTCTGCCCTACGTCGGTGAGCTATTCACGGGCGGGGTCACGGGCGGGGCCTCGTCGTCTTTCGCGCACCTCTCGTCCTTATCTTCGCTGTCGGATGACCACCGGATGCGTGAGCTGATTGAGAGCAAGAAGTCGCGCAAGTCGGCAATCGGCTCGTCTGCCTCGCAGCGCAGCCCCGCCTACACGCACTTGCGCTCGTCCACGGACCACTACAGTCACGACAGCAGCTGCTCCGACTCGGCCGACGCCTCCGCAGCGTCCACTGTCCTTTCCATCGCCAAGCGACACCCGAGCTCCTCTCATGCCGCAGGCGCATCGCACGCCTCCTCGCATGCCTCCTCAGGCACCCGAGGCACGGCAGTGGAGGACTCTCACGAGAACTCTCACGAGCCGCCACCCCTCACGACGGAGCGACTGAGTTGCCTCGATGCTGCAAGAAACACCGCGACACCCATCGCCGAGATCGCGCCGAGCGCTGCTTTCGCCACCACCGCAGCCGCCTCGTCCAGTTTCGTTGCCCTCAGCAGCGCCGTAGGCGGCGGCGGGCCGCCCAGCTTTCTTCACCCACTGCATGGTCTGCTACCGTCACATGGTCACGATCCCGCCTCCCCTGCCTTGCGTGGGGCCGTACCGATGCCTTCCGTGCCGTTGGCCACAGCGCCACTGGCCTCCGGCATGGTCGCGGGCGCCTCTGCGAAGGTCATGCAAGGCGTGCTCCCCTACCCGGGACAGTGCCTTCTTGAATTTCAGCAAGGCGTAGTCACCGACGAAGCCCTTGAGCCCTTCGTGCCGGACTCGCTCGCGTCGTGGAAGCCGCCGCCTCTGCCGCCCCTGCCGTCACAATCGTCGCAGCAGCCCTGGCGACCGGCGCTCGCGGCGTTCGCGCCCGTGCCGCACGCGCTGACGACACTGCCCCCACCGACGGCGGCCCCAATAGCGTCGCCGAGCAGCCAGCCGCCCAGCTACCTCTCGCACCCGACTGGGCTTCACCGCGCTCCGACGCTGAGTGAGCCTCCTGCCAAGCGCTCCGCCACCTCGGTCGAAAGTCTCCCTCCTGGCGCAGTGCTGCCCGGTGAACTGGCGCCAAGCAGCCGCGACCGTTCGCCGCATGCAGGATGGCCCCGCACCGAATACGTCGCTAGCGCCGCCGTCGAGCGCGGCAGCGAAGGCGGCGGGAATGCGGCCGACTATATGCACAGCAAGGGAGCCATCGAGTAAGGTGGAGACGGGATGGTGCGGGCAGCAGCGACATTGACTTATGTCACTGCAAGCGCACCATTGTGCCGCGCCGCGGATACAGAGGCTGCGGTCGTTGGACGTCTGCGGGTAGTTTGCGGTGTGCCGTCGTGCCGATCGATACGGCCGTCGCTCTTGGCTCTTGGCTGTAACTTGGATCTTGGTTTGTGGGTGTAAAGGATGTCAAGTTCAAGTTGAACTTGAACTTGAACTACGAAAGGATGAAGCGCGGTCGACAAGTATATTTACTCCTGTATAGTATTCAAACTTTGTCTTTGCTCAACATATCTTGCTTTCGGGCAGCCTTTCACAGCCAATGTTTATAACTTGACACCCAAAACACCGAACCGGCGTACATACGTGTCTCGTGTGCGGTTCTACAACTGCGAACTCCGGAACTGGCTCGGGGACCCCTGCTTCCCCTGGACCCCTTATCACAGCCATACTCGATCAGCCGCCGGGCCGGGCCGCTTTACGCTTAGCCCCGCCCGGTCGCCTTAAGCGCGTCCTTGATAAGGCGCATCTTCATATCGGTGTCTTTCACACACGCTATTCATAACCGCTTACGGTTGACGCGGCTATGGCAGTCAACAGCCTTGGCGAGCTGCCAGTTCTCTCTCAAATTTCGGCCGCCGCCCCCTATCTGACCGCCGCGCTGCATATTCTGCGCACGCTGGAGCGCGAGATCCGAGCCATTGCCAGCACGCCAGGCTCCAAGGAGGCAATCGCAGCCGAGGCACTCCGCACGCGAAGCACAGAGCTTGCAGCCCAAATTGCTCGCCTCGAAATTGAGGCGCGCACGGCAAGACTCGAACAGCAGCTTGCAGTGCCCGTGCGAACGGTGCAGCGTCAGGGCGGATCCACCGCCACCCAGCCCGATGATGGCAGCGCATCTTCGGTGGGCGCCGTCGTCGCAACGCTCCGTGCCAAGGTCGCGCAGGCGGAGAAGGACGCGAAGGCTTACAAGGCGCGTATTCGGAGTGTCGAGACCCTCGAGCGTTCCAAGGCAGATCTTTCCGACAAGGTGGAGGCTCTCGAGACGCGTCTGCTCGCGAGCGAGGGTGCAGCTGCTGCACACGAAGCCACGCTCGAGGAGATGAGGCGTCGGGCGGTCGTGGCCGAGGCGAAAGCCGAGGCGCTCAAGAAGGAGCTCAAGCGCGACATTCGAGACGTGGCGCAAGAGCGCCACTCGCAGGCTGAGATTCTGCGGCGCGTCTCGGAACTCGAGGGTGAGCTGCAGAGGGCGCTGCTTGGGCGCGCGACCATGGAGAGGCGCGCGGAGGTGTGCGAGGCCGAGCTTGTCGAGTCGCTCGCCAAGCTGTACACGCTCGAGCGAGAGAAGCAGGGTGGCGCGGCGGGCGGCGCGGCTCGGGTCGGCACCTCGGCCGTCCCTCTGACCGAGGAGAATTTACGGCTGGTCGACGCGTGTCTGGAGGAGGCAACCCGCGCAGTGACTGAGAGCGCTGTCGCGCCCTCGAAGCGCGGCGAAGCGCCGTGGCGAGCCAAGGCTTGGCTCGACACGCTCGCACTCGGCGGGCTGATGGCGGACGTGCTTCTGCGCCAGCTTCGCATGCGGCTGGACGCGACGGAGCCACTCGAGCGCGCCTTCCTCGTATCGGTCAAGCAGCGTGGCGGCCGTCGGCTCTTGCGCTCGCTGCTCCTCGAGGCGGACGTGGTCGAGCAGCTGAGCGAACGGTTGTGGATGGCGCTCCAGGCCTTGCCCGATGCAAACGACGGTGGTGGTGGTGGTGTCGCGCCGTTTGCGCCCCAAACCCTCCAGTATCAGGGTTTCGAGCAGCAGCACATGAGGCAGCCCCAGCAGCGTTTCTAAGGCCCACTCGGTGTCGTGCAACCATGGTGGCGACCGGGTTAGCAGCGACGTGGTACTACTCGAGGATCTCTACCGCACCGCACGCACAAGACCGTTGCAAGCCGGTCGACCTTTAAATGTTGTAAAAAGTCTTCACATCTGCAAAGACGACCAAACTTCGCTTTGAGAGGACCACACACGAAAGTATAAGTAAGATTATCCGCGGGAGCTTCCGGAGCTACGACTCGAGCCGTGCGACGACGCACCCGGCCGGCGCGATAATTCACAATATTTACATCCGAGGTCACAGGTCCAGGTCTGGGCTCTGGCGAATCGAACGGCGAGCCGATCCGAGAACCCGGAACGTGACGCGTCGCCATCGCCCTCTCAGACAATGCGCGACGACGGTAGAGCTGAGCTAGGTCCATAGCCGTGGGAGGGAATGAGGCATGCGTGCCGCCTGCGATCCACCACAGCCGAATTGCAACCTCTCAGCAGTCGTTCGTGATCGCATAGCTGTTGGCAGAAACCGGCGTTTGGCTTAATGGCAGGTCTTATGCGCTTGACGTGCGCCCAGGCGTCGATGAGACTCATATCGGTCAGGTGCATCAAAAGACCCAACACCACAGTTGGCGAGCGGGACACTCCTGCTTGACAGTAGACGAGTACAGTCCGTCCTGTTTTGAGGTGTGGAGTAATCCAAGACAGCACGCGAGACAAGTGCCCAGGGAGCAAGTCGGTCTCAGGTGTGTCGCTGACATTGACGTGGAGGTAGCGAAAATGGTCTGGATGAAGACTGGGGTCTTGAGTGCAGTTGATGCAGGCATGCACTCCAATATGTTGAAGAAGCCGCAGGCAGCATGCTGCCTCTCGGTTCCCCAGCCACAAATTTGGGAGGACCTCTGCAATATGGCGCCTCCACATGGCGGAATGAGGCTCGGCAGCGACTGCGACCGAACCGCCACCGACAGCTGATTGCGGCCTTGATGAGTGGACGGCCCCCATTAGAAAGCCAGCCGTCCCTCTGTCAAAAGACCGTTTCAGAACATGAGGCTCGATTGGGTTACCGGTACAATTGTGCAAGCAACTTTTTTTCTCGGCTAGCCAGCTAACCGATCCGTCTCTATTCAACACGTTACCGGTACTAGACGGCCAGCATATCTTCCATATTCGAACAAAGCCGGCGAACCGGGGGGGTGTGCGCGGGTGCGCGGGTGCGCGGGTGCGGGCGTGCGGCTCATTCTGATTCTCTGCGGATACATATTCAACATGGACATGCCGCGGATGGATCAACTTGCGATGATGGTTGATGCGAGTTTCGGCGAGCTGTGCTCCGTTTCAGTGCCCTGGTATGCGTCCTCTGGGCCGCACACCGCGAAATTGATGATTCATCACATCGATCCGAACTCAGATCTGCTTTCCGGAGAAGTCCTCGTGACCTGATTCATCAGAAAGTAGGGCGTCGCCTCAGTACTCGTGGCTGGGGCTTCGCGCGAAGCTCACGGCACGGCGAGCGGATGTGCCCGACTGGAAGAGCTCCTTATCCTTGAGCTTTGAGCGCTTGCCATCGCTCGCTGATGCGCCCGCCGGCCAAGACGGAACGCGGCGGGCGGGACGCCCATGGCCATAAGGCGAGCCCCCCTTGAGTGGCGAGGCTTTGCTCGGGGAGGACGGCGTCGCCTTCGGCCCTCGGCGAGACGGGGAGGGCGCAGCCCGTGGCGACGGCCCCGGGCTTGGCTCATGCAGCCCGTGATGATGGGATCTCGGTGGACGTTTGCTCGCCCGCACTGCCCCTCGCGCCCAGCGGCTTGAAGTGGGGCTAGTTGCGGCAGCAGGGCCCGCGCTGCCGATGGGCGGCGGGGTGGACCATGCTGTAGAGCCCTCGCCCACGACGACGCCCCCGTGGCCATGCCAGCGCGCCGGAGGCGGCGTGGTGAGCTCATGCGAGCGGCCGAGGGATCGGGTCGAGGAGGCAGATGCGCTCGAGGAGGGCGTGGGCGGCGCGCCGGAGGCGATGTTCCGACCGGGCGATGCCAGCAGACCTGAAGCATCTGCCAGGGAACGGCTCGTCGGGCGCCGGTTGCTGCCTGCCGCCTTGCCCGCAGCTTTGCGAGCGCTGGGACGGCGCGGCCGTGCGGACGCGTGGGGGCGGCTCCGACCCCGCCGACCTCGCTCACTCTCGCTACTTCCTTCGCTCAGCTCATCGTCACTGCCTGCGGCTCGGTCGTCGTCATCGGGAAGCTCCAACGGCCGCGGCGGCAACGGCCGCGGCGGCGCAGTCACATTGGCCACATTGGGCACATTGGTCCGCCATCCGGTACGAGCTCTGCCGTGTGCGTGGAGCGAATCGCTCTCGCTGCCGCTGTCGCTCTCTGGCTCGGGCTCCTCCTCCACGTCATCGTCGCTGCTGAACGCAGCGTGCTGGTGCTGATGGTGCTGGTGCTGGTGGTGCTGGTGGTGCTGGTGATGGTGCTGGTGGTGCTGGTTACACTGATGCTCATGGTTTTGGTGGCGATCCTCCTCCTCCCGCGCCGAGCGCCGGTGCCGATGCCGGTGGCTCGAGCCTGCCGCCCCATGCGCCTGTGCCATTCCCTTGTCGAAGAGGTTCTTTTGCACGGGGTGCCTCACGCCGGCGTCGCCGGGGCTAGAGCTAGGGGCCAGGACGGGGAGCGGAGGGAGCGCCGACTTGATGCTGCTGAAGAGCGAGCCGAAGCCCTTTTGTAGGTTGTCGACCGCTCCGCCGACCGCGCGCCCTGCCGCGTCCGCTGCCTTGCCCGCATTCTCTGCGACCGTCTTCGAGGCCTCCGCGGCGGCCTGAGCGGCTGCCTTGCCCGCGTCCTCGACAGCCTCAGCGGTGGCGCTCACCACCTCGGCAGGTGTTTGCGGCGTGCGCCCGCCCGCTCCAAATGAGGCTCGGCGACTGGCGGCGTGAGGGATTCGCCCGGTGGGCGTGCGGTGCGGGTGCGCGGCCGTGGGCGCCGTGGTGGTCGCCGTCGGTGAGGGCGGCAGCGGCGGGCGCGCATCGGCGCGAGCGTTCCCAAAGGAGGCCCGCCGCACCGCCGCACGTCCAAACGAGGCGGGGCGTCGTACTGGCGGCACGCCCTCCTCGTCCTCGTCGACCTCGTCGTCCTCCGAGATTGGCTCCTCATCAGCACGCTCATCAGCACGCGAGGGCGTCGTCTCGGTGCCCCAGTTCGCGCCGCCGCCGAGCTTGAGGCCCTGGAAGAAGGAGGCGAACGACATGGGCTTTGGCGCGGGAGGCTTCTCCCCCACGGCCACGCCGAGCCTCCCGAGCTGCGACTCGAGGTGTCGAATGCGCTCGAGCTGCTTCACCTCCTTCTCTGCCGCGAGCTGTGACTTGAGTCGAAGCTCCACCTCAGTCATCCGAAGCATCTCGCGCAGCATCGCCTCGGGCGTATCCATCTGCTCGCGCTGCTGCTTGAGCTGCTCGGAGAGCGCCCCATTCTCAGACGTGAGCTGCGCCACGTGTACCTCCTTGACCTGCACGCGTCGCTTGAGCAGCTCGATCTCGCGCTCAGCCATCGCAATGTCTGTGCCGCGCTTCTCAGCCAGGTGGCGCGCCCGAGACGCCTCATCCGCACGGCGCTCGGCCAATGCCTGTGCGGCCATGAGCTCGCGTAGCCCCTCCGCTTTCGCCTCGGTCAGCTCCTCCACCGCAGCGGCCCGCGCGCCGAGCTGACTTTGCAGGGCGGCGAGCTCGAGTGATCTGCTCTCGTCGCGCTCGGCGGCGAGCTGCAGCTTGGACTCGAGCGCACGCACGGCAGCGTCCTTTTGAAGCAGCAGCCGCTCAAAGGACGCTGTGCTGGTCTCGAGGAGCGTCGTATGCGCCGCCTTTTCGCGCGAAGCTATCCCGATGAGCTCCGCTGAGGCTCGCAGCTCCCCGCTCGCCGCTCGCAGCTCCCCGCTCGCCTCTGCTCGACGTGCCGTCTGCAGCTCCGCCTCTGTCGAGTGCAGCTGGCGCTCCGCTGCACGTCGCTGCGCCACGGCCTCGGCCGCCTCCTCGCGCGCGTCTGCTGCCTGACGCATCGCCGCCTGCAGCTGCCGACGGCATGCGCCAGATTCCTCTTCGAGGCTCGCGATTCGATGGGCGTCGTCGGCCTGGCGCAGCTGGAGCATCTGGAGCTGCTGGCGCAGCCAGTGCGCCTCAAGCTCGGCCGAGCGGGACGCACCTTGAAGCACGCTCAGCTCGTCCGAGGTGCGCGTCAGCCGCTTCTCGAGCGCCTCGTGGTTCGCACGCGACGCCTCGAGTTCCGCCTCCAACTCCTGCTCGCGCGCCGCGGCCGCGATCGAGGCCGCCGCCGCGAGCCGACCCTCCTCACGCACGCGATCGAGCGCCCCGCGTGCTTCCGCGAGCTGAGCTGCGGCTGTGCGGGCGGCCTCTGCATCGGCAGAGGACTCTCCGGTCGCGGCATCCTCCGACTCGGCGCCGTCCGATTGGCGCAGTGAGGCGATGCCGCCGCCCGCCGCGAGCTGCTCGTGCAGCCTCGCAATCTCCGCGGTGAGCTCGCGAATACGCCGCTTGTCCTCCTTGGCCTCGTTCTTATTCTTCGTGTTCGTGATCTTCTTGGCGCGCTGTGCGTACTTGAGCGTCGCCAAGCTCTCTCGCAAATTACGTGCCTCGGGCGAGACGGTAGCGAGCATCACCGTCACCGTGTTGCCACCGAGTGACTCCTCGAGCAACCGCGTGAGCTTCGAGGAGCGATACGGCACGTGGGTGGCCGCCGCAGCCTCACCCTTCGCCTCCGCCCCGCCACGCGCCGTCCCGCCCTTGGGCGTCCCCTTCCCCGCGGCCGCTGCTCCTTCGGTGAGGGCATTGATCACGTTGCCCAGCGCCGAGAGACTCTTGTTGATGGCGGCCCCCTCCTGGAGCTGAGACGTGGATGCCGTGAGGTCGGCCCGCTCCGAGCCGGCCAGATCGACGAGACTGATCTTGGCGGAGAGCGTGCGCGTCGAGCCGTCTGCTTCTGCGTGCCGCTGCCGAAGCATGATCGTCATAATCGCGTGCGATCGCGACGAACGCTCGTTCATACGGGTCGCCGCCACCTGCCGCGCCCGGTTACCCTCAGCGATGAGGCGTTCGACTTCCTCGTGGTTTGATACCTGCACCTCGGTGAGACCCTCAACGTAGATGCCGGTGCTCACGTGCTGCCTGATCTTGAGCCTCGTGTTCCCTGGCGTGAGCAAGTCGCAAAGCACCTCGTTGTACAGCTCCACATACGTCGCCGTCACCTCGAAGGCGGCGCTCGACGGTGCAGAGTGCACGCGCTCGAAGAGCTCGACTGCGAGGCGGGGCACAATACCCAGCTGTGTCGGGGTGCCCATGATGCTGTGGCTCTTGCCGCTGCCCGTCTGCCCATACGCAAAGATCGTGCCGTTGTAGCCCTCAAATGCGTAGTCGAGGATCTGGCTGCCAAGGTCATCGTACACCTGCTCCTGCGTTGCCTCTGGGCCATAACAGTGGTCGAAGGCAAACTGCGCCGGCTCGCCTTTGACGCCGGCTCCCGTGATGGTCATCTCATTGCCTGTGCAGCTCACCACAGAAGCCTTCGCGTCGAGGCCGCCGCGCACGCGGACAGCGACTTTGATGTTGACGCTTCCGCCTCCATCGGAACCGGCGCTGATCGCACGCCTCTTTGCTGAAGGCTTGCGCGCTGGCGTTGCCGTCACCGCCGGCGTCTCCGCCATCAGCGGAGCTGCGCCGCTGCGGGCAGCCCCGTCCAAAACCGGGGCTTCGGCCGACCGAAGTTGAGCGTTGAGAACCGACCACGAAGTGTTGCCCAGAAAGTACATGTACGCTCTGGCGTTTACGTTGAGTGTGACGACGAGTGGCGTTTATTTTTCTGGGCTCTTTTGTTACATGTAACATTTTCTGGGCTTTCTTGTTAACAGTGAAACAGGACACAGTGAAGACCGGGAACCGAATCTAAGACACGCTCTGGGAAGCGTTAAGCGGGTAAAGGTTAGAGCAACCGGTGATCTGCGAGCCCACCCGCACGAAGTGGTGGGGCACAGGCCGGCGCTCCCCGCGTGTCGAAGACTGGTTACAGATACCCCTCCGTGGCAAGTGACATGTTGACTCAGGCGCAGTGGGCGTGGGAGAGGGGACGCGCGCCTCGCGGCGGGCAGTGTGCCAGGGATAGCGCGACGGCTCCGAGAGAAAAAATAAACTTCATCCTCGCCGTGGCTCGTGCCGGCGAAGGGCAACAAGTCCCTCGTCCCTCGCCGATGGTGCCCAGTTGGCACAAAAAAGAAAAAGAAAGGGCAGGTTCGGAGTTGGGGCGGGGCTTCGAGGTCAAGTCCCCGATCGGCCGCCGATCCTCTGAGGGGATCGGTCGGACCGAGTAAAGCCCCGCTCGCTTATCGTCCTACATCCTCCCGTCCCTCGCAGCAGGGCCGTAGATCCAACTCAGATCGGGTTCCTGCGATGCGGGGCTCCAAAAGAAAAAAAGAAAGGGCAGGTTCGGAGTTGGGGCGGGGCTTCGAGGTCAAGTCCTCGATCGGCCGCTGATCCTCAGGGGATCGGTCGGACCGAGTTAAGCCCTGCTCGCTTATCGTCCTACGTCCTCCCGCCCCTCGCAGCAGGGCCATCGATCCATCTCAGATCGGGTTCCTACGCCGCGAGGGGGTTGAGCGAGTGGGGGTGCCCAGGGATCACATTTTCTGGAAACTTTCATTCACAGGAACTCTGCATTTGTAGTGTCGTCGTATGACTGCCGAGACAGACCTCGCTCTCTGCGCCATCTCGAACTGGTACCCCGCGCTCCACCACGTGTCCATTCGCACAACGCTGCTGCCGCTGGACGACGCCTTTGTGCGCTATCTGCTCGCCGACGGCTGCTTCGTGCCTGCTGATGAGGGCTGCACGGACCGGCCGAGCGGCTCTGACGCGCCAGATGATGGCTGGTCAGACGACGAGCGCTGGTCGGACGACGAAGGCGATAGCAGCGCGCCGGTGCCACGCTTTCCTGAACTCGAGTCGGCGATCGTGGCGGCCATTCGCAAGCACGGCGGAGCCGTCATGCCGAAGCTCAACTGGAGCGCCCCAAAGGATGCAGCGTGGGTCCTCGGCGGCAGTCTCAAGTGCACGAGCCCTCGCGACGTGCTGCTGCTGCTCAAGAGCTCTGACCACATCGCACACGACCTGTGTGATGCGCGCCACGCTGCAGCAGTCCCCACGTCGCTGCCAACGGATGGCGCCGCCACCGCGCCTCCGCCACCGAACGCTATCGAGCCAGCCTCGCTGGCGGCGGTCCCGTCGGCGGCCGAGGCGGTTCACGAGGTGGACTCAATGACGAGCTCCTCTGCAAGCGCCGCCGCTGCGCTCGCATCGCTGGAGCTCCCGGCTACAGCGGCGGCAGAAGCGGTGCCCGCGCCGCTGCCACTGGCGCCGACGACGCCAGGAGTGAGCGCCGACGGGGTAGTGTTGCCAGGCGCGCAGTGGGTGCTTGCTCTGCGACGGTGGTGCAACCTGCGCCCGTCGAGCGAGTTCCGCTGCTACGGGCTCGAGGGAGGGCGGCGACTGCTCGCCGTCTGCCAGCGCGACCGATTCTCACACTACCCTTTCCTGGAGGCAGAGCGCCCGAGGCTGCTATCGCTGCTCGCCGCGTTTGCGGAGCGCCACCTGGGCGAGACCGTCGGCGCGGCGGAGGGACGGCCCGCGCTCGCGTTGCCGCGGCGCCTCGTGTGGGACGCGTACGTCGACCTCGACAGCCGCGTGCACCTCATCGACGTGGCTCCCTTCCACCAGGCGACCGATCCGCTTCTATTCGACTGGGCCGAGCTGGGCACGCTCGCCGAGGTGGCCGAGGATGCCGGTGTGGACGTCGCGCTCGAGCCTGAGCTGCGCCTCGTGCCGCCCGATGGCGGCGGCGTCGCTCCCTCGGCACAGCTGTACTACGGGCTTCCGCACGAGCTGCAGATGGGCAACGGCACCAACGTCGCGGACCTGATCGCCGCGGCGAAGCGTGCCTCGGCCGTCGACTCCTCGGTGAAGTGACGGATCGGGCCTATTCGAGCTGTGCTTCCCAGCACATGATGGCTTCTCTGCACTACTCTGTTTCAGTTTAGTTTTCAGTTGTCGCCCTGTCCTAGATTTTGACGATACCCAAACCTGCACACTGCTGCACCTGCACCGCAGTGGCGCGGCGACGGAGCGTCGGGTGGACGTTCGTTTGGCATGACGATGTCAGTGCTCACAGCCACGCTGTCGCTCGCCCATCTGGGCATGCTGCACCCCGCGGTGTCGGTTGGGCTGCAATGCCCCGCACCATTCTTCCGAGGGCTATCTGCGGTTGCTGCTAGCAGCGTGCTACTTCCGCATACGGCCATGCAGTTGGCCCAGGGACCCTCAGCCTTTGCGGAGCCTCGTGCTCGGCCGGTGCAGATGGGGCTGATCTCCAAGGCCCGAGGTGGAGTCAACCTTGCGGTGTTGGCCTTCTTTGTCGCGCTGCTTGCATCGCGCATTGACCCAGTCGTTCTGGCACTCAACTTGTTGGGTGGTGCCCTCAAGCTTGCGTGGCGGCTCTGTGCTTTCGGGCTGGTGGTGCGCGTGCTGCTCAAGCCCGCGGCGGGCATGCTGTTCCGGATGGGCGTCGGCATCGTCATGGCTGGTGGACCCATACGTGCGCTGCAAAGCTCGTTTTTCGGGACGATGGCTCGGATTTTTGCAGCCCTCGCCTCGTTTTTTTCGACGCGAGGCAGCTCCTTTAGCGGCGCCGCGGACATGTTCGGGCGCCTGGCACAGGGCTGCGACGATCGCCGGCCCGCCGGCGCCGGAATGGGCGGGCTGGGTGGAAATTTGGCCGATTTCTTTGGGGGTGCGGGTGGAGCCAACCCCTATGGTGGTGGAGGCATCGAGAGTCTGTTAGGCCAAGGGTCTGACTTCTTCGGCGGGGCCCCTCGGTCAGCGACCCTGGACGACAACCTGTTTGGTGGCAGCGCTCCCCTTAGCGGCGGCGGCATCCAACCGAAGGCGACCCCTGCTCCTTCAGCTCCCGAAAGCGCGCCGCGGGACGTGACCATCAAAGTCCGTAGGCCCGGCGAGGCCCGGCGAGCTGGCGGCATGCCGACGTCTTCCTCGTATTCGGAGTACCGTCGTGCGGCTCCGTCCCGCACAAGCGACGACATCGGCAGTGCACCGTATCCGCCCTCAACGAGCTCGGGCGATCTCCCATCTTCAGATCGGATCTCAACGAGCTCGGGCTCGGCCGACGCCATCATCGATGTGAAGACCAGCGAGTAGGCTGACGCGCGCTACGAACTCAAACGTATCCACGACGTTCTGCAAGAGGCTCTACTAAAACTGCGTATGCCCCGCCTGCTCCCAGGGATGGCCAACGACCAAGCGCCTCGGCTGAGCGGACAGCTGACGACTGGCTGGTAGCGGCGCAGGTGGAAGAGAACGCGCAGAACGAGCGGCTCGAGGCTGACAAGAAGGCCAAGGACGGGAAGCATAAGGAACGACTGAAGCGCGAGGCGGAGGAGGAGGAGGAGGGGCGGCGGCCCCTCCTCCTCCAGGAGGCCGAAGAGATGAAGGCTGCGCGCAAGAAGAAGGAGTATTTTGTGCGCGTGCTCGCTGAGGACGCCAGGTCCGTGGCGCCAGGCGACGCTTCTCGGGCGAAAGACGTCGCCGACGACGGGCGTTTCGGCCCGCCGCCAGATGGGTTCGTGTGGAGTGTTCTGTTCTGAGCTCCCCGGTTTTGGCCATTCACGCAGTAAATGTAGTTGGCCGGATCACATTACACGCATACGGATCACACGCGCCACGACCTAAGTATAAACGACTCACACTCGACCTCTCCGTTCTCCGAGCCCGGCCCCCGCGGGCCGGGTCCGATCATACACACTCCCACGTCATGCGTCACGATCGGGCGTTCGGGCGTTCGGGCCCCGCGGGCCGCGCGGCCGTCGGGGGTACGGTAAGAAAACGGTAAGGTGCGAGGAACGCTGGGAATACGAACCTCTTATGTCCGACCGGGAGCGCTAGCGAGGGCGGGCGGGGTTAGGGGGGGGTTGTTATCGAGTTTGGGGGGGTTTGTTATCAGGATACGTATCCTGATGTATCGTGAACATGTATCCTGCGTGTATCCTGAAGGATACATGTATCCCTAATGTATCCTGATGTATCTTGAATGTATCTTGAATGCCCTGTTACTTTCCAAGAGAATACATGTATTTTACACGTATCCCAAACGAGTCCAAGATACATTTTGGGATACATATCAGATACATCAGGATATATGTATCTTGCACGTGGGATACATGCGGGATACATGCGGGATACATATGAGATACATGTATCTGCAGAGGTTCGAGGATACATTGAGGATACATGCGGGATACATGAGAGATACATAATGAGATACATGTATCTCAATTGTATCCAGAGAGGTACGTATCTGCAAATGTATCTTGTTGTATCCTGATGTATCTTGATGTATATGAACGGGACACATCAAGATACGTTCACGATACATGCATGATACATGCACGATACATGGGATACGTATCCTGATAACAAGGTTAACAACCCCCCCCAAATTCGATAACAAACCCCCCGTAATTCGATAACAAACCCCCCGTCACCCAGGGCGGGCGCCGTCATGGGCACAGGAGACAGGACCCGGAGACGCGGTCGCAGAGAGGCCAGAGGCGCCAGCCGTCGCCCTCGCCTCGCCGAGGCGGCCTCCGGGGGAATCGACGGCGCTCTTGGCGGAAGATAGTCGCGAGTGACGCTCGGGGTTGCTCTATTGAAGTAATCAAGTACATGTATAGACGTACTTTAGATAGGGGGGTAATCGCCGAGTTGCCCCGCCCCCGGCGCGGAGCCCCGCGCGCATCGAGTACGAACGTGCACGTAGTACGTGTGTACGTCGGACGTAACGTGACTCTGACTGTGGACTTTAGCGCCCGCGGCCGCTGACAGTGGTCTAAGTGGTCGACTGGACGCGCGGTGTAGCGATGGTTCACGTGGTATTCGGTCCACGCGGCACCATTGTCGACACCATTGACCATAAGTCCATAACCGGAACCGAAGAAACACACCGGTGCGCGGTGGGGGGTTACAAGGATCGGATCCGGACGCGGACCCGCACCTCCCAAGAACCCGGCCACACAGACCGCACGCACACCACACCTCGCCTGTCGTACGTACGTAACCGCTCTCCCAGTGCCCGCCCCTTCTAGGCCGCCTAAGGATACTGTGAGGGGTAGCTCACACCCGCACCTGCGACCTGCGACCTGGAGAGTTTCACACCCGAACACCGCGTGTCATCATCAACGGACCCCACTTCTAGCCACAGCTGTCCATACATCACTCCGCACATCACTCGAGACCGTCTAGCCACAACGGTCTGCGCTCACTCCACACCGGTGCTCTCTCAATGGACCACCACAGCCATGCAGCGGCTCATGTTTATCGCTGCGCCAGTACTCTCCAGACCGCCTAGCCACAGCGGTCCGCGCTAAGATCTCGGCGGTGAGGTCGAACGAGCAGACACCCCACACCCACCTCCCTGACTACCTGTATTGTCGGCGGCAGCCTCAGGCGTTGGTCCCAGGTCGGGAACGTGGCCTCCCGGGTTCATACCCGTGCTGGACATGCCAGTGCGCGCCACTTGATTGTGCGTGGCACTGACGGTGGAAGGGTTGGCCTCTGCTCGGCCACGCGCGACGGCGGCGACTGCCTCTGGCGGCTGCCCTTGGCGGTGGGTTCTCCTAAATCGCAGCTTAGAGCTCTTCGTCGTTCTCTGGTGCTTGCTTATCGGCTGGGGGGAGGCCGAGGCTGCGGTTGGGGGGAGGCTCCAGATAGCGGCTGGTCAGATCCACTCGGGCGGAGCAGGCTGGGCAGGTCGACCAGCATGTCTGGCAGGTCCACCAGCATGTCCAGCAGCCGCAGCCTCGGCGATGACAACTGGAATGGTCGCCTGCTTCGAAGGGCTCCCAGCGGACCACGGACCAGAAGCATGTTCAAGCTTAAAGTGCTCCACCTCAGTTGCGACCGCGAGGTTAGGCTCAGGGGTCGCCATTTCATCCCATTCAGCTGTTACTGTCGAAGCTGCGGCCCCCTTCTCATCAGGCTCAAATTGAGCCTGGCTGCCCTTCGGTACTTGCGGGGTTACGTTCTTGTGACGCTTATCGTTGGGATGGCAACGACGGCGCACGAAGACCAGGGCGAGTGCAAGACCGATGATCACGCCGGCGATGGCGCCGATGATGATGCCCATCGAGCCGCTCGTCTCGGCTGTCAATGCACTGGTCAACTGACCGGTCGGCATGAGCGACATTGATTGAGGTGGCGAAGGTGAAGGCGCTGGGGGCGGAGGTATGCTCGCGATGGTGGGCGGTGTCACGACCGCGAGCACGAGGATCGAGACGCCGGTGACGCTCGCGAGCATAGCTGTCGCGCTGCTTGGGCTGCTCGTCGCGCTGGCCATCGCCGACTGCACCGAGGACGCCATCGCTGGGGTCGTCTGGATGCTCACGCCGACGACGACGCTAGCCGACAAGACGGCCATCTCGACGGCCGCTGGGTCCACGCTCGCCCGGGTCGCGATCGCGTTCTTCATCTCGGTCCGCACGTTCGGGGTGAACGAGGAGATGTCGCCGTCGAGCAAAAGGGAAAACGCGACGACGCTCATCGCCGGCGGCGAGGGCGGTGAGGGTGAGGG
>Ga0210241_100173_pt1 | contig 53551 bp, 43 predicted proteins | sample ChrtobMetP5a_8mM_FD_155488 | JGI IMG/M metagenome (GOLD analysis project Ga0210241, IMG submission 155488) | Chrysochromulina tobin associated microbial communities from unialgal haptophyte culture, Seattle, Washington, United States - P5a_8mM | ecosystem: Host-associated > Algae > Haptophytes >...
ACACCGGTGAGGGCATGGACGAGATGGAGTTCACCGAGGCTGAGTCCAACATGAACGACCTCGTCTCCGAGTACCAGCAGTACCAGGACGCGTCCGCCGAGGAGGAGGGCGAGTTCGAGGAGGAGGGCGGCGAGGAGTACTAAGCGTGCTCCCGGTCCGTCTCCGAAGGGGCGCCGGCCGCTCGCCGCACTTTCCAAGCAGCGGCGCAGCCTGCGGCAACCTCGTGCTATCTGAGAGGAAGCGTGATTCGATTCCGTGGCAGGGGGTGGGGGTCATCGTGAGTTGGGAATAAAGGGGTTTATGGGGAGAAAAATCGGGAGAATAACCTTTTGCGGAGGCACAGCCACGGGCACGGGTATCCGGAAGAGATGAAGTTACCCATGAGAGAGTTGCTCGTTGCCGCCGCCCTGCTGGGCGCGTGCGCCGAGAGCGCAAACTCACTCGACCAGCACGCCGCCCCGACGCATGCACGCCGACTGCTGTTCGCCGGTCTGCACTCGGGCATGCCGTCGTCGCCGCCTCGAGAGCATCTTGCACCTCCGCAGCAACCGCCGGCGTCGCCGCCTTCGTCGCCGCCGTCGCCCTCGCCGTTCTCGCCGCCCTTGCCGCCAGCTCAGCCGCCAAGACCAGCGCAGCCTGGCTGGCACGTCGAGCACCAGGGCCGCAGACGTTACCCTCCCCCACGGGACTATGCACAGGATCTTGAGCCGGACGGCCAGCCAACGGCGTTCGCACCCCCCAACTGCTTGGCACCAGGGCGGGTGGGCTGCCTTGCGATGCCGAAGCCGGCCCGTGCCAAGCCTGCAGCAGGCATTCGAGCTGCGCTCTTGCCACCTACTTGCTCCTTGTCCTCCGAGCCGGGGTGCCTGCGCCTCCCCAAGCCTTTGGCGAGGACGGGGAACGAGCCGCTCGATAGTGGCGGACTTGTACTAAGTTTCAGGGATAACGGCGCAGCGATGCTGACCGGCGACAGCGCGTCCACGAGCTCGATCGCAGCGGCGGACGTGGACGGCGACGGCGATCTCGACGTGCTGCTCGGCAACAATGGCGGTCCGAGCCGAGTGCTGCTCAACGCGGGCGACGGCACCTTCCCGATGAGCATCGAGCTGCCCGGCGGCAGCGCGTACACGAGCTCGATCGCGGCGGCGGACGTGGACGGCGACGGCGACCTCGACGTGCTGCTAGGCAACAATGGTAGTCCGAGCCGTGTGTTGCTCAACGCGGGCGACGGCACCTTCCCGACGAGCATCGAGCTGCCCGTCGGCAGCGCGAACACGCGCTCGATCGCGGCGGCGGACGTGGACGGCGACGGCGACCTCGACGTGCTGCTTGGCAACTATGGCGGTCCGAGCCGTGGCAACAATGGCGGTCCGAGCCTTGTGTTGCTCAACGCGGGCGACGGCACCTTCCCGACGAGCATCGAGCTGCCCGGCGGCAGCGCGTACACGACCTCGATCGCGGCGGCGGACGTGGACGGCGACGGCGATCTCGATGTGCTGCTTGGCAACAATGGCGGTCCGAGCCGTGTGTTGCTCAACGCGGGCGACGGCACCTTCCCGACGAGCATCGAGCTGCCCGGCGGCAGCGCGTACACGACCTCGATCGCGGCGGCGGACGTGGACGGCGACGGCGACCTCGACGTGCTGCTTGGCAACTATGGTAGTCTGAGCCTTGTGTTGCTCAACGCAGGCGACGGCACCTTCCCGAAGAGCATCGAGCTGCCCGGCGGCAGCAGCGCGTCCACGAGCTCGATCGCAGCGGCGGGCACGCAATCGATCGCGGCGGCGGACGTGGACGGCGACGGCGACCTCGACGTGCTGCTTGGCAACAATGGTAGTCCGAGCCGTGTGTTGCTCAACGCGGGCGACGGCACCTTCCCGACGAGCATCGAGCTGCCCGGCGGCAGCGAGCACACGGTTTCTGTCGCAGCGGCGGACGTGGACGGCGACGGCGACCTCGACGTGCTGCTTGGCGACAGTGGCAGTCCGAGCCGAGTGCTCCTCAACGTGGCCAACACGGGCGACGGCACCTTCCCGACGAGCATGGAGCTGCCCGGCGGCAGCGTGAGAACGTACTCGATCGCGGCGGCGGACGTGGACGGCGACGGCGACCTCGACGTGCTGCTTGGCAACTATTATGGCACACCAAGCCGTGCGTTGCTCAACGCGGGCGACGGCACCTTCCCGATGAGCATCGAGCTGCCCGGCGGCAGCTCGGACACGACCTCGATCGCGGCGGCGGACTTGGACGGCGACGGCGACCTCGACGTCCTGCTTAGCAACTTTGGCGGTCCGAGCCGAGTGCTGCTCAACGCGGGCGACGGCACCTTCCCGACGATCATCGAGCTGCCCGGCGGCAGCGCGGGCACGAGCTCGATCGCGGCGGCGGACGTGGACGGCGACGGCGACCTCGACGTGCTGCTTGGCAACTATAACAGTCCCAGCCGAGTGCTGCTCAACGCGGGCGACGGCACCTTCCCGACGAGCATCGGGCTACCCGGCGGCAGCGCGCACACGGATTCTGTCGCAGCGGCGGACGTGGACGGCGACGGCGACCTCGACGTCCTGCTTGGGATCTTTCTTTTCAGTCCCAGCCGAGTGCTGCTCAACGCGGGCGACGGCACCTTCCCGACGAGCATCGAGCTGCCCGGCGGCAGCGCGTCCACAAGCTCGATCGCGGCGGCGGACGTGGACGGCGACGGTGATCTCGACGTGCTGCTTGGCAACTATGGCGGTCCGAGCCGTGTGTTGCTCAACGCGGGCGACGGCACCTTCCCGACGAGCATCGAGCTGCCCGGCGGCAGCGCGTACACGAGCTCGATCGCGGCGGCGGACGTGGACGGCGACGGCGACCTCGACGTGCTGCTTAGCAACCATCTTAGTCCGAGCCGTGTGTTGCTCAACGCGGGCGACGGCACCTTCCCGACGAGCATCGAGCTGCCCGGCGGCAGCGCGGACACGCACTCGATCGCGGCGGCGGACGTGGACGGCGACGGCGATCTCGACGTGCTGCTCGGAAACGAAGACACTCCCAGCCGCCTGCTGCCCTTTATCAGATGCTCTCAGCCTGGCACTGCACGCAGCCGCTTCGGCAACGGATGTGTCCGCTGCCCCGCTCCCTCCTCACGCCGCGACGACAGTTTTGATATCTGCTACGAGTGCGAAGAGCACACGGAGCTCGACTACCGCGGCGAATGCTCCTCCTGCAAGCCGGGCAACGAGCGCTCTGTGGGAGCCGCCGAGTGCACTGCCTGCCCGCGCGGCAAGCGCCAAGGTAAGGCTGGCACACTCTGTGTCGACTGCTCCCCGGGCTCGTACGCTCCGTACGGCGGCCTCTTTGGCCCCAGTTGCTTGCCTTGCGAGCGGGGCAGCTTCTGCCCGCCAGGCGCCACGGTACAGCTGCCGTGCCGCGAGGGCAACTACTCAAGCGCGACCAACCTCGCGCGCGATGAGCAGTGCTCACACGCTGCGCTGCACCTACCCGCGCCGCCGGCACCACCTGCTGCTCCGATGGCAGGTGCGCTTGGCATGATGGTGCAACAGTATGAGGTGCAATGGTATGGGGTGGCAGCCCTCATCACGCTTCTTGTGGCGCTTGTGGCGATTGCTTGCTGTCTGTGGCGGTGGTGGCACACACGGATATTCACCCAGATACTCAAGGGCGATGCCGGTTCCGTGTCCATGCACATGGTGCCTCTCGGGGCGCCTAAGCAGCAAGAGACTCTCTTGGGTTCCGGCGGAAGCCCCGTCACGGTGCGCTCCGACGAGCCGACGCAGCTCGAGGTGGTTGACTTCTCGACGCTCACGATTGGCAGGCCGATCGGCGAAGGCGGCTACGCGACCGTCTGGAGTGCGCGGTGGCAGGGCAACGACCTCGCTGTCAAGGTGCTCAAAATGAAGCTCGAGAACATGTCATCTGCGCAAGAGGAAGAAAAGTTGGTCATGCTCCAGGAGGTGGCCATCCTGCGTCGCCTGCGCCACCCGTGCATCTGCGCCCTCTTCGGCCACTTGCTGGTTGACCGGCGGCCCGCGCTCGTCCTCGAGTACATGGCTGGCGGCTCTCTCGCCGCACACCTCTTCAATCCAAGGCCAGCGAGCTGCAACGTGCCCCCCCCGGCACCGGTCGCGCCGCAAGGGTTGGCCGGCTGCCAGCTGATGGAGCCGCCGCCACCCCCACACCTGGCTGGCATGCTTTCGGACGACAAGAAGATTTGCTTCGCGGTGCAGCTGGCGAGCGGGCTGTGCTTCCTCCACTCGCACGGCATCCTGCACCACGATATCAAGACGGATAATGCACTGCTCGACGCGAACCACTCGGTGTGCAAACTCGCCGACTTTGGTTTGGCGAGCCTCAGCCTGAACTACGCGCAGGATCGAAACAAGCGCATAGGGGGGGGTACATTGCGTTATCTGGCGCCCGAGAGGTTGGCGCAGGGGTTGCACGAGAGCCGCGATCACGACGAAAGCCGTGGCAGCAGCAGCCTCAGCCTCAGCCTTGGCCGCACGCTCGTCAGCTTTGAGGACCGCGCGGATGTCTATGCGTTTGCATTCTTGCTCTGGGAGCTCACGCATGAGCGCCGCGCCTTTAAGGAGTTGACGGGCGCAGCTGCTGCCTCGAGCGCCTTGAAGGGGCTTCGGCCACAGCTCTCGAACCCTTCACATTCACAGAGCGATGGGATCCCAGCGGTCACGTGCGAGTGTTGGGCGCAGCTTCCAGAGGACCGCCCGAGCATGAGCACGGTGCTCGAGAGGCTTGAAACGTGCTTGCAGGCCCTCTCAAGACCAAATTCAACATCGACGCAGATGTGGCAGCAGTGCTCAGACCCATCATCCTCATCCGCTCTCAGCTGCAGCAACGAGTCCAGACGAGCTGAATTGCTTGCGGCTGGGTTTTTTTCGGCCAAGCTAGGTGGGAGCTGCACAGCTTTCGAGTGAGCCCCGACGAGGCATCGCCGATGGACTTCCTGATGTGGGAGGAGCCCGGCTCCGCCAGCCTCAGATCCGCCAGCCCCAGCTCAATCACTCGGAGCACACGTCCTCTCAACTGGTGGGTTCTAGCGCGATAGCGCTAGATTGGTTGTCTTCCGGGTCGAACCAAGGGCGGCAGGCGCAACGGCTCAGATGCGCCGGCGGGCGGGGGAAAGCACACGGCATCTTGACGGATAGCGATTTACGGTGACATTTCACTTATGTTATTCGTGAGAAATTAACAGCCTAAAACCCCGTGAGAAATTAACAACTTCCGCTTAGCCTTAGTGCTCTCGGAGATCTTGTTGAGTTCGTAGTACAGTACCGGTATGAACGGCTCCCCCCGGTGTCTTTTTACCGGCGTGAACGACATTCCGTGTGCGCGCTTTCGTGAGCTCATCAACTGAGATCGGTCATGATGGGCGTCGCCAACGGCGCCGTCGTCGGCCCAGGTCTGAAATCTCCTTGATGATGATGCTACCTATGGCCGTCACTGCTCTAAAAGCACCGCAGCACTTCCGGACGGTGGACAACTTTTACGCCGCGGCGAGCGACCTCCGCCAAACCTTTGATGCTCATTTTTCTGAGCCGCGGCAAGCACATCCCATGCGGTTTGTTTGGGACTACTGGCACGTACCAGACCAATACACGCTGCATCGCACACAAGCGGCCGACTACTTTGACCCGGACGAATTCAAGGCGCTCACTGATGCGCTCACAGCTTACGGTCAGAGGGAGCTCGGCTGCCGCGCCATCAGCCCGCCCTGGCTCTCCTTTTACACCTCGGGCTGCGAGCAGGCATTGCACGCTGACGTGCCGCAAGGGCCGCTGGCATACGTGTTGAGTCTCACCAAGTGGGACGAGCGGCAGTTCAGCGGGGGCGAGACGGCCATCCTGCAGCCGCAAGTGCTCGACTATTGGCGCGGCTTCAACTCCGGAGAAGGTCTCGAGTACGCCGACCTCATCAGCCTGGTACCCCCGCTCTTCAACCGTCTGACCATCTTCGACGCGCGGGTGCCTCACGGCGTGCGCCGCGTCGAGGGCGAGCAGGACCCGCGCGGCGCCCGCCTCGTGCTGCACGGCTGGTTCACGGAGCCGGAACCTTTCTTCGACGGCGCGCTAGACGAGGCGCAGGTTGAGCAGGGTTTAGGCCCGTCGCTGACGCGATGCATCGAGGCCATCTCGCCGCCGTGCGTCACCGGCCTGCTCTCGATACGCCTTGACATTGCACCCGAGGGCACCGTGTCCAAGGTTGACACGCTCGTCGATCTGCTGGTCGTCGACCCGTCACAGCTGCAGAGCGCCACCGCCGCCGACGCACCCGACGCGAGGGACCGCGTCGTGCGGACGATCCAAGCGGAGCTGCGCAAGGCCACCTTCGAGCCATGCGACGAGCCATCGCAGATCACCATACCCTTCTCGTTTGACTGAGGGTGTAGAAGGGAAGCGCGAGGCATACTCGCCCCGACGAGCACTCACTGAGCGGGGTTGTCACTGCCGGCGCCGCGGCGTTCATCGGGGCTCAGCACGAAATGATCTTTGTCAGTTGCTTCTTTGCGGTACCGGCAAAAAGACACCGGGGGGAGCCGGGACACACATGGCACAGAAACTTGAATTCAGCAGTTTTGAGCGGAATTGACTTGCCTTGACTTGACTTGAGCGGAAAGCGAGCGCACTTGGAAGTCGCGCTCGCATCTCATTGGGCAAATCAAGCTCGGCTGACATGGCGACGTGCCGGACTGCGTTCCTGGCCATTTTGGTCCTGGGCACGGTTGAGGCGGGCTGGGTCGCGGGCGGGCTTCCGGTGGCGACTAAGCCGCCCATCCAGCTCATGGAAAACTCCCTCGCGCAGGCAACAAGGTACCTGGATGAGGAGGACCGTGTGATATGCTTCCAGGCGCTCAAGCTTGCGATGCAGGTGCACTCAGGGCAGATGCGGCGCGATGGCACGCCCTTCGTGACGCACCCTGTCGCCGTCGCCGAGCTGGTTGCGAGCTGGGGGATGGACGCTTCGTGTGTGGTGGCCGCGCTTCTGCATGATGCTGTCGAGGATACGCCGCTCACCTTTGGCGAGGTGGAGTCCGAATTCGGCGAGGAGGTCCGCACGCTCGTGCAGGGCGTCACGCGCGTCTCCAAGCTGCCCGAAGAGAAGATCTCCGAACTCGAGCTCATGGACAAGGGCGTACTATGCCTGGAGAGCGGCGACCTGCTGCAACTCCTCGATGCTTGCGCGGTTGACTGGCGCGTAGCGGTGCTCAAGGTGGCAGACCGGCTTCACAACATGCGCACGCTCTCAGCGATGAAGCCGCAGAAACGTGCGCGCAAGGCGCAGGAGACGGCGCGTGTCTTCGTGCCGCTCGCGCACTACTTGGGTGCGCACGAGGTGGGCTCGGAGCTCGCGGAGCTCGCGCAGCGCCACTGCTCGGACGACCAGCCGCGGCACCGAAAGTGGGCGGCGCGCCTCTCGTCGGTCGTGCTGACCGGCCGACTGCAGAGTGCAACCTCCTATTTATGGCACAACGACCGTGCGCTCGCCGCTGTGCGGCCGCGCCGGCCGAGTGCACCGCTGCGCCTGCGCACGAGCGCCGCAGGGGGCATGATGAGCGCCGAAAACGATGATATGTCGAGCTACGTGAGCGGCTCGCACTTGATACGGCTCATCCTGGGCCTCAACGAGCCCACGATTGACGCCGATCGCGCGCGCGACCTCGTCCTGCGCCTCCGTCCGCTACGGAACCGGCTGGCGCCATACCAGATGAGGCATGAGCTGCATGCATCATGGATCATGGATCCTCACGCGACTCACGCGACGTAAACTCGATGAACTCGATCGAACTCTATGAAGGCGAATGAGATCTCACGTGAAGATTGGATGCTGCGAAGGATCTCAACCCGTGAGGTCTTGAGATGAAGAGTGAAGGCGCTGACCGTTGCGATTAAACTCTCCGCCGGGCTCGTAAATACTTAATTCACGGTTTCATCCCACCGCCTCTCTCTCTTCTCACAAGTAACTACGCGCTCACAACGGCGCCTCGCTCAACCGCCTCTCGCGCGAGCGACGCTGCTTGGCCTTGGCCTTCAAGCGGTACAGCGTGCGCCCTCGCGTACGCACCATCCAGCCCAGCCCCAACGCCGCGGCGGTGGCCATCGCCGATAGCACCATCGGGCAGACGCACACGAACAGGGCAATCAATTGATCGACCGACGTCCAGTCCATGGAGGTGAAGTCACCTTTAAAGAGGTCGGAGAGGAGATGGCACGCCGCTGGCGGGTCGCCGTCGTAGGTAAACCAGCCGAGGGCCTCGTAGCCGCCGTTGGGATTGACGAGCACGTCGCAGCGCACAGCGTCTGCCACCGCCTCGCTTTCCAGTCGAGCCGGTGTCAGAGCGAGCACGTGGGCATTCTCGTTGTTGGCCAAGCGGCCACTCACATTCGTGCCGTTGCTCTCGTCGCGGAAGCCGTTGATCACCCGCACGTCAATCGCCACACGCCCACAAATGCGCACCGTTGGTGCTTCGGTGCTATTGCCGACGAGATGACGCCCTCGGATGGCCAGGAGCGTGCCGCCGGCTGACGGCCCGTGCGACGGTTGGATGGCATGAATCTCAGGCCAATTGAGATCGGAGGCCCCCCGGCATAGCTCCGCCGCATCAGGGCAGCGCAACAGACCAGTCCAGCCTGACACAGCAATCGATTGATTGAAGGCGTTGCAATCGTACCAGCTGCCGCCGACTTTGACCTGGAGCCTAGTAGGGCTGGCACACCGATGCGGGAAGCAGCCACGGCGTTCCCCGGTCACGTAGCCGGATTGATTGTAGAGTGAACTTGTGAAGCAGCGACAACTCGTGCAGCGCGCCTCGCCCCGACGTAGCGCCGCCTCATGTACGCTCTCCGCCTGCGGGCTGCTCGGATGCGGCGGCACCTGGCAATCCCAGCCGCCCGACGGTGCAACCACTGGACAATAATCCTCCATCGCTCGACCGCCCAGCGACGGTAGCGCGGCAAAGTAACGAAAGCCCTGCGGAAGCGCTTCGTCAAACTCGCGTAATGTACAACGGCCAACGGCTCGGCGGCCCACAGTGCAAGACTCGGCGCCGACATGTAGGCGCTGCTCGTCTAGGCTGGCGTTTGGGTGGGCGGCGCACCAATACCCAGGCCCCTGTGCGCGCCACGACGGCCCACTGCACGCGCCCTCTACGAATTCGCATCCTGCGCGGGCGCCCCAAAGCAGGGACTCACGAGGTGGCACGGTGCCATTGCCCGAGGTCCCAATGGAGCCCACGACGCCGCCCCGACCGTCGCCACCCGCGCCGCCGCCGACGGCCTCGGCTGGGCTGCACCCAGGGAGCAGCGGACGATAGAAGCACCGTGGTTCGCCTACGGCGTAATGCGGAGCGTAGAAGCCAAAGTCGTCGAAGACAGCCAGAGAGAGGTTCGAGACTACGCGCTGCTCGTGCGGCGACGCCGCGCCCACCATCACCTCGCCCAAGAGCACGCGCTTCTCCCAATGTGACGCCGCGGTGCCTGTGCCGCTGAGGCAGTTGGCGCTGCCCAGGCACGCCTCGAGGGGCACGCCAAAGAGAGTGGCGCATCCAAAATGGCGCCTCGCCGTGTCGACCACTCGTGGTGAGATCAGCAGCGGCGTCGTGAGACCGTCCGCCGTCGGCTGCTGCACGACGGGTTCTATGCTCCCGCCGGCAGCACACGGGCGCAGCTCGTACGTGTTGGCCTGGTGCCGATTGAAGTTGAGCGCGCCTGGGCAGGGCAGCTCGAGCAGCTTGGTCCGCGAGAAGCCCAGCATGTGGAATGTCTCATGCAGCACCAGGCCAAGGAGATCGTCGATCACAGCAGCGTTTGCCGCGGCCGCAGCTGGCCCCTGCTCGTCGAATGAGCTATTGGCAGCAGGCAGCATGATGCTGGAGAGTGAGGCAGGATCAATGTTGATGTGCCCCACTGACGGCCGACGCGGCACGTAGCTCGTGCCGCCCTGGTCCTCTTGACAGTGGCCCGCGTACGCCAGCACCGCTCCTAAGATGGGCCGGCCGGTCACGAAAGCGAGCACGTCCGTCTCCGGGGCGCCTGATGTCACGAAATGAGCCGGGATGGTGACGCCACCACCGAAGCCGCACGGCGTGTTTGCAACAGATAGAGGACCAGATAAAGGCTCGACAACGCCGAAGGCTGCGCTTAGCCATGCCGAGGCCGCATCAAGTAGCTGGGTCAGCACCACTCGCTTTTCTGGTGTCAGTTGGCTCGCCGCCGTGCAATTAAAGGGCTGCGATTCATCACCTACCACAATTTGTGCACCCACGGCATAGCACGTGCGCACGTCTGCCTCAAACAGTGGATGAAATCTTACTCGCAGTGGTGCCGCAGGGCCGGACTGGAGACGGCGACGGCGTGGGTGACGACGCTGGTGTACGACGACAGGCGCACGGCGCGTGATTGTATCATGCTGGCAGTCGTGATGCAAAGTCATTTGCTGCACGTGACTGCCCAAATTCCGGCCGCCATTCCATTGGCTTTCCTGATTAAGGACACGAGGCCCGTCCTCATCGATCACCATGAAAGGAAATTTTGGATATCTTTTGGGGCTACAATTGAGAGCGCGCCCCGGCGTGACCGCTGATACGTCTCCACTCTCTTCCACCACCACGCACGAGAGTCTACAAGAGCTCCAAGCTGGATGACCGGCGAAATACGTCGGTCCCACTCGAGAAACCCCCCTCCCGCTCGGAAACTACCCAAGCGACACATACATCCCGGATCACGTACAATTGTATGATTCGTCGCGTCGGGCAGTCCCTGACAGTCTCAGTCAACCAGTCCAGTAATCCAGTCCCAGTTATGCTCAACAAGGGATGCTCAATCAACCAATTGCAATCAACCTTTTACATGTACATGTACAGTCCAAGCTCATCAACCGCTGTCAACGCGCGCATGTTTTTCGCGCGCACGAAGCAAACGCAGCAAACGCAGCAAAGATAACGGTTTGACGCCCGGATTCCCGAGACACTTCGCGGAAAGCGCAGATGCAGGATCGGCAATGTTGCTTCTTGCGCGACGAAACACATGGAAACACAATTGACGCAACGAGATTTTGCTCGTGACGAAAAAGTGATAACCTTCGGCGAACTCCGTCGGTCCGTGTCACAACGACTGGCCTGGCCCGTCCCAATGGACGAGGCCGCCGGGTTTGCGGAGTCCATGCGGGCACGCGCGGGGCTCAAGCGGAGGCAGCGAGCGACCGACTCTGAGGGCGAGAGCTGCAGCATGAAGCGCATCGCTCGATGTCATGACTTGTTGGACATATCACGAATCCCAGCGATTCCGCTCATGCGCTCTGGATTGAGCGGCTGTCTCGACGACCTCGATTTTGGTTTTTGCGAGGTGAGCGTGCCAAACGCGCCAGTGCCGATCTGCTTAGCGAGCCCCGTGCACTTTCCAGAGAAAGTGCTCACAGGCTCCAACTCCTCAACTTCGCTGGCAAGCACCTGCTGCACAGCAGATGCCGAGGCGGCTGGTGACGGCGAGCTGGACGGCAGTTTGAAGTCGACGGGCAGCGGCCGGCAGAGTCCAGGCCCATATCCTCTCTGTATTCTCGACAGTCCCACTGCTGTCTGAGCGTTTGTTTGAACAGTAAACGGTTGCATGGTTGCATGTGTCGACAAGATCCATCGAGGTTCAAGGTTGCGCATAGCCGAGATGCGCCCGCATCGCATAATCTCAGGGCCGTCGCGTGGCCGTTCAGTATAGCATTGGTCTCGGTTGCAGTATAATACGATACAGGCACGAATTATGCGAATTTTCAGAGTCCCTCAAGATTCCAAGTCCAATGTGTCGCAGGGTCTGTTGTAACGCTTCCCGAAGTCGTCCCGCGATCGCCCCGGACTGGCGCCCTCTCAATGTCCCGTGGTCTCCATCCACGCTCGACTCATACTGAGCGGGCTCCGTCGTCATCTTCCCAGGGCGAGGCACGCTCCCACTGCCCCACGCATCGGCACGGCAAGAACGGCGAGCTGCCTCTAGGCTTCAGCCCGCCCGCCAAGAACGGCATGGCAGCTCGCCGCGAAGCCTTATCCACTGCACTCAGGGGTCTGGCCGCGGTAGCGGTTCGTCACCTGAGTGCCCCGCCCTGGCAGCGTTCCACTGCGCAATTCTGGCACGGCGCTCCTCACTGCCATCCCGGCCGCCGCCGCCGCCGCCGCCGCCGCTGCCGCCACCAGCGGCGCTGCTGCCGCCAGCGGCGCTGCTGTTGCCGCCCTCCCCGGCACCACCATCGCGCTTAGAATTCCATGCGGCGATCTTTGCGCGCCGCTCCGCGGACGCCTCACGCCCGCCGCCGCGGTCGCCGCCGCGGTCGCCGCCGCGGTCGTACTCACGCTCGCGCTCGCGCCCTCGATCGTCGTCACGGCGGCGGTCGTCGTAACGGCGGTCGTCGTAACGGCGGTCGTCGCCGCGCCGATCGTCATAGCGGCCACCACCACCGCGCCGGTCATCTCCGCCGCGCCGGTCATCTCCGCCGCGCCGGTCGTCGCCTCCACGGCGGTCGTCACCGCGGCGGCGGTCGTCGTTCGAGTCCGCGTACTTGCCTACGAGACGGCGCTGCAGCCGCGAAGAGACCTTCTTGAGGTGCATGAAGTTGCAGTAGCCGCCGCGCCCACACACGGCCTCCTCGTACTGGCGGCAGCGCGCGTCCTTGAAGTCGGTCACCGGGCAGAACTGGGCCATAATCGGACGGCCAGCGTAAAAGCGTCCCTGAAGGAGGCAAGGCACACGCGCGGGAGACGAACGGGGGCGGCACAGCTGCACCTGTCATTTGCGTCGCGGCCAGCGCCTGCACCTGCGCGGCGCAGCAGCGGCAGCGGGCTAGCGGACTGTCGCGCGCCTCACTGTCCCTGACCCTGTGCGTGTGCGTGTGTGTGCTGCGCGCGGCGCCGCGCGCGCATCCTGTGTCGGCCATTGCTGACCTACAACTTCTGCGCAGAAGCGGCGAGAGGAGCGCGCGCGAGGCTCAGCAGCCTCGGGTGGCGCTGTGTGTGTGTGCGTGTGTGCGTGTGTGCGTGGGTCTGCGCAAGGCGTGTGTCTGTGTCGTCACCGCTCGCTCAACAACCGGCCAGCATCGTACTGCGGCGGCGGCGGCTGGCTCGCGCCGCCGTCGTCGGCGAGCGCACCGTGAGTGCCTTGAGTGCGCGCTCGGCGTCCTCCTCCTCGCAGAACTTGGCGTACACGTTGCCCGTCAGGTGGTCGGACAGGTTCTCGCACACGCGCAGCTGCTCGAGCTCGCCGCCGATGTTGGTGAGCTCCTCGAAGATGTCCTCGTAGAACTCTTCAAAGTGCACCTGCAGTACCTCCTCGTCCTGTGGCACTGGCTGGCCCGTCTGCGGGTCGTATATCTGGGGTGGCGCCACGTACATATTCTGCAGCAGAATGGTCTGACTCAGGATGGGCCGGTTGTGGAGGCGAGAGCAGCGGTCACCATGACGGCAGGCGCCCATCTTCAGGTAGAAGGGGCAGTTGACCTTGTCCTCCTCAGTGCCAAAGATCTTGGCCAGATGCTGCGCCATCGTAGCTCTGCGTGCGCGCTTCAGGCGGCGACAGCGTCGACACGTAAAAGTGCGGAATTACGATTAGGTTGGAGAGTCTGGGTGGATGAAAAAGTTTCCAGGGGACTATTCATAGGATACTTCAGTCGATGACCCCCCCCAGTGCATGAACAAGCAAGCAAGCACGCAGAATATTAGCTTGCTTACATGAACAGACCACACCTGTCTCGTTCGCTCGATTCATCCCGAGCCGCGCGACTTGGCTTTTCGCAGCTTCTCACGCGGCGTCTGCGGCGGCGGCGCGACCCCCGCCACCTCGGCGCCTACGAGCTCGCCGTCGATACCGCCTTGCAGGATCTTCATCTGCGACTCGAAGTGGAAGGTGAGGTCGCGCAGCTGCTCCTCCATGTCCTTGGTCTTGGCGAGCAGCTCGGCCTCGCGCCGCTCCGAGTCGGCAAGCCGCTTGCGGAGCGCCTCCTGGTTGCGCATCAGCTGCTCGTTGAGAGACTTGTTGAAATCGCGCTCCTTGATAGCCGTTTCCGCCGACTGGACGCGCTTGGCGCTCGCACGCGACTCGCGCTTGACGAGCTCAAGCTCGCGGCCGAGCACCTCCTCACGCTGGCCAATATCTTCCTCGAGCTCGAAGAGATGGCGCTTGTGTATCCGCTCGAGCTCGACGAGCCTTTCATCGTAGTGGCGGCGCTGCACCTGATGAGGGAGGCACTCAGCGGCGCATGAGAGACATGATGAGGGAGGCACTCAGCGGCGCTTGAGAGACATCTTATCGTAGTGGCGGCGCTGCACCTCGAGCTGGCCCGTGAGAAGGAGCGAGTACTCGTGCACGACGGCCTCGTACTGCTCCTCCTGCCCGCGCCGCTTGAGCTCGCGCGCCGCGTCCGAGGCCGTCGACGCCCCGTCCATTGCCGACGAGCCGCCGCCGTGCGGGTCAGGGAGCTCGACGAGCTTGCCGTCCACCTTATTTTGGATCAGCCGGTGCACGTAATTGTCTCCTGCGCATTAGCGTGCATCCCACGCAATCAGACGCAATCAGACGCAATCAGACGCAATCAGACGCAATCAGACGCAATCAGACGCAATCACTCACCGGAGTAGTCCCACACCCGCTGGGTCGAGAGCTCGAGCGCGAAGTTGTGCCCGGTCGCCTCGTTGTGGTGCAGGCCCGAGCCGCAGCCCGTGTACCGCCCGCAGCCTACGTGGCCGCATACGAGGCAGATCCACAAGGCCTCCAGGGTGCCGCACACCTCGCAGCTAGTGCGCCCGTGGGTGTCATCGGACACGTGGCGGCACACCGGGCACGACGAGTCGGCCCAGCGACGCAGGCACTCGCAGTGGAAGCTATGATCGCACACGATCGTCACGATACCGGTCACGGATGGATCGAGACGTTCGAGGCACACGGGGCACGAGGGCAGCTCTACTGGATGACTCAGCAGAGCGCCAAGCGGCAGTGGCGGCAGCGTGGCGCGCCGGCCGCGCTGCGCTCGCTCGACGGCGGCGCGCGCCTCGCTCGAGGGCGGCGGCAGCGGCGGCCTCGGGTAGCGTGCCGCCGCATCCACCGCTCGCATCGGGTCAACCGCACTGCTCGTCCACAACTGTAGCCGTACCCTCGGGCGCTGTTGTGGGCGCTGAGAGTCCGAGGCTGAGGGCGCTGTTGTGGGCGCGATGGTGCTCCTCGGTGCACCAGCCGCCGGGTCGCTCGCCTCCCCGCCCGCTACGACGCCCGCTGGGTCACGTGGCTCTTGGCCGGCCTCCGGGTCGCACCCTTCACACTTGAGGCGCGCTGCATTCACGTGCAGGCGTACTCGGACCTCCGGCGCGCGCGAGCCAGCTGATGCCGGTACAGTCTGAAGAGGCGGCGCGAAGACTGCCGCGGCGACGTGCACCACGAGCGCGACCTCCGGCTCGAGCGAGTTGAAGCGCTTCGCGTGGTAATCGGCGCGGAAGCGCTCGGCGATCGAGGGTGATCCGAACTGCAGCAGCACCATGTGCCGGTGCGGCATCGACGCGTCGCGCAGCACTCGCATGTGGCGCACCATGCGGGCGTAACCGCCGAAGAAGTGGATCAGGTCGGCGCTGGAGAGCCACGACGGCACGGCAGGGATGCACACCACGTTAGAGCGCAGCGGCGGCGGCCGCAGCCCGACGACGCCCGCCGGCTCCTCATAACGATAGAAGCCGATCGAGCCCACTTTCAACTCCCCGTTCGGGTGGCCGGCGACGAAGCCCACCTGCGTGAGCTCGAGCTTGGCCACGCCCGTATCTGAGCTCGAGGCCCCGCTAGCTATTGCCGCGGAGCTATCGCCCTCGCCGTCGTGCGCTTCGCCGTCCTCTTCGTTCTCATCCTCGTCGTCGTCGTCGTCGTCGTCGCCCTCATCATCCAGCATCGTCGCATCATCGCCGACCAGCCAGGGCGAGGCGCCGCCGCTCCACCGCGGGTGAGGCGATGGCCGCGTGAGTTGCGCACCAGTTGCTGTCGACGAACTGCCATGCACGCCTGCCAGTTCCGCGTCGTCGTCGGCTGTGGATGAGGCGCCCGGCAGTATCGTTGGCGTCGGCGAATTGCGCAAGTCGAGTTGGGACTCCTCGACTTGCACGCCAACATCGACGTGCAGAATCGGCTCGAATGTGGGTTCGGGCAGTGTTCGCAGGTACGCCTCGTTACTTGGGAGCACGGCGCGGATGGCGTACATCGCTCTTCTCCTACAGGCCGTGCGAAGACGGAGTGCAAGTTTAGTCAAGTGACAAGTCAAGTCAAGTCAAGTCAACTCCGCCCGTTCCCTGCATCTTGCAACAATTGTCTTGCAAGTTTACAAGAGGTCTCGCGGGGTCCCCCGCTCCCGTCACGTCCCTCTCAAGTGACAAGTCGCGGGTGACGCGGGATAAAAAGTTTTATTTGAAAGCACGCGGCACTGGTATTCTAAAGCACACATGACCTGAGGAGAGCCAAAGGAGGGACGTCGCCCTCCAATGTGAACGTAGGTGGCCCTCGACCCGCCATGCTCGACACGTGTTCCATCAAATTTGCATGCGCTGCGTGTGTGTGGCCCCTCCACGGCGCACTCGATAGGCACAGTTTGCTGGGTGGGCCGCTCTAATCCTCGGCGCGGCTGCTGCGCTGCGACTTGCGCTGCGACAGCTTCTCGGCGCGCTTCTCGCGCTGCTCCTTCTGGCGGCGAGCCACAAGGCGCTGGTAGTCGGCCGCCTCTGTCTTCGCCTTGACCTGGCGAGCCTTCTTCAGGGACATGCGGTGGCGCTTGCGCTGCAGCGAAATGGGGGTGACGAGGCGCTGAATCTTGGGCGCCTTGGACGTCGGCTTCTTGTCCTCCTTTTTGTTGGGCACCTCGCGGCGGATGACGTACTTGCGCACGTCGTCCTCCTTGTCGAGGTGGAAGAGCTTCCGGATCTTCGAGGCACGCTTCGGGCCGAGGCGGCGCGGCACGAGCTTGTCGGTGAGTCCCTCGATCTCACCGGGGCCCTTTTTGACAACCACCATGTGCAGCACAGACGTCGCTTGCGAGACGATGCAGCCACGCACGGCCTTGCGGTACCGCTCGCCCTTGCGCATGCCAAAGCCACGGCAGCCCTGATCGCCCTTAGCCATCATCAGCCGCACGCGGTCCTTGGTGAGGACACCCTGGTGCATCGAGAAACCCTGCTTGTCCTGACCACCCGCAATCTTGAAGATGTAGCCCTTGAACTCGTCAGAAATAATCTCGCCCTCCACCTCAGCCGAGAGGCGCAGGTCGTACAGCGAACGCAGCTTCTTGTCATCATCGACTTCCATCATCTTCTGACCGCCCGTGGACGGCATCGCAATGTTAAGCTGTGGACACAGAGCAGGACGGGCGCATCAGAGGCATGCGTCGAGTTCACTGGCGCAGGGATCAGCCGGCAGCGCGCTGACAACGCAGACGGCCAGTTCTTGGCCTGGCGCAGAAACGTCCACGTCCACCAAGGCCGCCTTCGAGCTGATCGCTCTCAACGAGGTGCTGCGAATGCCGGCAGCCGGTGCGAGGTCGACTGCGCAAGCCGGGCACGGCTCGGGCGAGTTGCGCACCTTCATCGCGGCCGAGGATGGTGTGAGGAGCAAAGCAGGCACGAGGCGGTGTTCCGCACTGTGGGGAAATCGCTTCCTTACAAAGCACGTCGCATGCTCGTCCCCGCAGCGAGCCGTCGCCTGCTCGCGGTGCCTGCGGCACGCCCATCGCTGCGTTCTGTGCGCTCACGCGCGCCTGCTCGTACCCTGCTGCTGCAGGTAGACTCTGCTGCGATGGTCAAGTTCTCACGCGAGCCGGAAAATTCGGCCAAGTCGTGCAAGGCGTCGGGCTCTGATCTGCGTGTTCACTTCAAGAACACCTGCGTCACGGCCGATGCTATCCGGCACATGAGCCTGAAGAAGGCCAAGTCGTACCTTGAGGCTGTCCTCAAGAAGAAGCAGGCTGTGCCGTTCTTCTACTTCAATGGCTGCGTCGGCCGCCACGCTCAGGCCAAGTGCGCCCCGCATTCAGGCAAGAGCCACTCTGGCGCGGTGCAGTGCCGCTGGCCGACGAAGTCGGCCAACATCCTGCTTCACCTGCTCAAGAATGCTGAGAGCAACGCTGAGGTGAAGGGCCTCGACACCGAGACGCTCGTGATCTCGCACATCCAGGTCAACCGCGCGCAGCAGCAGCGCCGCCGCACGTATCGCGCCCACGGCCGCACTAACCCGTACATGTCGTCGCCGTCGCACATCGAGATGATTCTGTCGGAGAAGGTGGCGCCCGTTCCCAAGGGCGAGGTGGAGGGCGAGAAGAAGTCCAAGAAGCTCTCGGCCAAGCGGCTCGCGCAGCAGAGGTCGACCGCCATTGCCGCTGCGGATTAGAGCGTCGGCCGCCAATCGTTTGTGGAGCGCGTCCCCTCCCATCTCCTTACCTGGAGCCTGCGCAATGGTCAGTCTTTCCGCGTGCAACGGGACTGCACCCCGATATGCTGGGCGCGCCTAGCTGCGGGCACGTGCTTGACAGAGGAGTTGTACACACTCACATTGATGTGGGGTGCGCTCTAACTGCGAGAGGTGAGCAGGTGACGTCTGAGTTTGTTGCGCATGTTCATCGGGGTAAGAAAATACAGAAAGTCATGCTACTAATGACCGGACGTGAACGTCACACGCACCGCCGCGGTCCCCCCTGCGCAGTGATTCCCGGCGACGACCGGCGAACGCGAAGGGCGATTATGAGATACCGCCGCCGGCCCCGCCGCGGCCGGCGCCCGCCCGGGCCGGGCACACGCAGCCGGAGCCGCGGCGCCGCGCCCCGCCTTGACGCCCGCCGCCGGCCGAGCGGGCCCGAGGAAACAGGGTCTGCCGGAGAGATTGGTATCTGAGACTCGACGTGTTGCATGCCAGGGTGAAACCAAGCGCGTCGCTTTCCGACAAATGATTGAATGCGGGTCGTTAGTAAAGCCTACACATGTTACTGATGCGTGTACCTCCGGCCCAAGCATGTACGAGGCCGGTACAATACTCGTTTGACCGGTCCCAAACGCCCACGGCGGACCCTCACGGCTGGCGCGCGGCCTTCTCTCAAGGGCCGGCTAGCGAGCGTCGCCGTCCGCACGCCGCCAGCGCTCGCGCACGCGTCGCCGTGGCCGCGCTTGCTGCTGGGCTCCTCCTTGTCCACCACGATGATGCCTACCAATGCGTCAGAACCTGTCCAGGAGCACGGGGATGGGGTGAGGCGTGGGCGGCGGGTGCGGTGCCATCTTCGTGCGCAGAAATGGCACCGCAAGTGGTGGTGGTGTGCAGCACGTGCCAGCCACGGCCCGCGGCCGGCGACGGCTGGACTATGTCAATCATGGTGGACAAGGAGCTGCCGCACCTTATCCAGCCGGTGGCGCAAGCTTTGTCCGCCGATAGGAGCCTCGTTTCGAAGCTCACGCGACAGCGTGTGTGCCATGAGGGGTTTTAAGTCGCGATGGTACCTGCACAGTTCGGGTGAGCACACGGTTGCACATGGGCGATGAGTAGTGTACATGAGGGGTGCTTACAGGGCAAGAGTGTGAGAGATCGAGAAGGCAGCAAGCACTCCACTGCGGCCACTCTGGAAAGAGTTTACAGCGAGGCCGCCGTGTTGCCACAGGACTTCGAGGATACGGTGCATGCGAGGCAGCTGAAGGCGTTGTGCAGAAGTGAGAAGAGTGGGGCGAAGGATGAGTCGTCAAGGTCCGGGACGCTCACCTTCAATGGGACTCACGCGCATCTGAACGCGGCGCGGCCGCGAGAAAAAGTCGAGTGGGGTCCCGCATTGCGGGAGTTCGAAAATTTTGTCGGATCTCGTTTCACACCGGCGTGCAACACGTCTACAGACTTGCGTATATTACGTCTATTACCAGCTGTTTATTACTTGTACCAACGGATCATCAAAACTAGAGGTCCGCGACATGCACAGCACCGCGCCCTCCACGTTGTGTCTCCCACGGTGGTTGTCACGGTGGTTGTGGTTGTGCATCCGTGCCGAGATGGGACGTCATGGCAATTAATCGTCGTGAACGTGATCGCGACATGCACAAGGTCCGGATTACGATTTGCCATTACGCTCTGCTGAGAGCTGTGGACTCGTGCCAAGGACGTGGGTCGTGGCGTGATTTGGATCCTCGAAGCCGTCAAATACGCTCGAGAACGGCCCGAAGCCGGTCACGCTGTTGAACGAACACTCGATCACTTCGACGTTCTCCATGACGCGCGGTGCGCCAAGGCACCGTTTGAAGTATTGACCGTGACCCACGAGTGCGATCACAGTTTCCTCTCGACTGGCGATCCATTCGTGAAGCTGCTCAATGCGCTGATCCAACAGCGATGGTGCAAAATACTCGCTCACCGTCCGTTCATACATCTCCTGCCGCTCCACCAATGGTGGGCCGCGACCTTGGAAGATGGCGTTCGCAGTTGCGACTGCACGTTGCAGCGGCGAATGAGCGACCAGTGCGATGCCCTTATCTCTGACCAAAGAGGCAAGGCGCTCCCGCGCAGCACCCAGCTGCTCCTGGCCTTCTTTGGACACAGGAGCATCGTAGCCCAGGCTCATGAGTGACCCGACCGCAAGGATGTCGCCACGTTGCAGCCGATGCGTGGTCACATTTTGCTCGCTCTGCGCATGGCGCACCAGGTAGATTGTCTTGCTGCTACTGCTCGTTGTCGTCGTGGCTGGCTTCATGGTGCCCTGGGTAGGTGGTGGCTGGCACGCCTTTGTGATCTCGGCGAACGTCAGCGTCCGCGAAGTGGAGCCCCCTGTGAACAGTCTGTGAACTTCAGTCCTGTGAACGTTAACACGACAGACGCGACAACCGGTGCTACGGCACTGTTACTGCCCGCTCAGAATACATACACCCGTGTGTCCTCTTGTGTCTTTTACCCGGTACCAGTCTCTGCTGACAACAGTAACAAGTTGACAAGTTGACTCCGACGCCGCGCACGCGTGATGAAAGCGCAAGGATGCCCGCAGTGGCCTTCGAAGTCGATAACAAGGATGCGATCACTGGTGCTCGGGTTATCTCCGGTTATCTCCGAGTTTGTTCTCCGATACACTGTACCGGTGCACAAATGTCGGGCGCCTCGCATACGTGGGAAGAGATGTGGGCTTGCGGGCTTGCGAAGGGTCAAGCGTTTGACGTGGGCATGCCCTCGCAAACGCTGATGGGCGCGCTCAAGCGGATGCCGAAACCTGCCGAGAGCACGCGTGCGTTGGTGCCTGGATGCGGCCGAGCGTACGACGCGCTCGCCTTGGCTCGCCATGGCTTCACTAGCGTCCATGCGATCGACCTCTCCAAGACCGCGTGCGAAGCCGCCAGGGCCTTCCTTGACGAGACGGGCGACCCGTTGGCAACCAACGTGGAACTAATATGTGCGGACTTCTTCGAGCACGACTGCAGCGAGGGCTATGACCTCATCTGGGACTGCACGTTCCTCTGCGCGCTCGATCCGTCCGTGCGCGAGCGATGGGCTGCGAAGCAGGCCACCCTGCTCAAGCCCGACGGCAAGCTGCTCACGTGCATCTTCCCAATCGGCACAAAGTCGGGCGGCCCACCTTACGCCCTCAGCGTCGAGCTCCTGAAGTCTCTCCTCCTCCCCGTCGGCCTCGCACCCGTCGAGATTCGCGAAGACTTGCCCGATGACGAGCAGCATCGGCCAGGAGGAGCGTTGGCCACCAGTTCGCCGTTTAGAACCGCTGTCGGCACTTGGATGCCCACATCTGGACGATGATTTGCCTGTGTGTTTGCGTTGCACCGTGCACGTGATGAGCCTGAGTCTCCTGTCAGGCCATATTACCAAATTAAGGTCGTGTCAGAAGTGCCATCCACAGGTCAGGGGATCACCACACCACACAGAGCACAGACGTCAGACAAACTGTTCGACACGGGCCTGCTCAACAGTGTAGAGTGTTGATGTGTAAAACCGTATACCGTAGAACGCGTAAAAGGTAATAAACTAGAAATTGTCCACACAGACCACCTCAAATGCATTGCGGTCTTGGTTATTTTCCCCAAGATAGCATGGGGGCCTTGCTGTGGGCGGCCCCAGGTTTGGATCGCGCCGTTTCGGTGGATTTCCCGGAGGGGGATTTTGTTCGCCCTCTCGATGGCTGCGTTGGCCCTGCCGCTGCCACCAGCGTTTGTGGCGCTCAACAGCTCAGCAGGCGTGGAGATGCTCGACGCCGTCACGACCATGAAGGTTTCCTACGACCAGGCCGCAATCCACATGGTTTCGCAGATTGACCAGCATAGCTGCGGCAGGGCGAGCGCGACTATTGTGCTCAACGCGCTCGCACCGCAATCGGCCCCGGTGGCGCCCGCTTACGCGCCATACGCTTACTGGACCCAGGACAATTACATCGGCGACGCTGGCCAACGCACTCCGGTGCAGCAGTGCGTCGCCAGCAACTGCACCGCACCGTGCAGTCTCGACCAAGAGGTAGGAGCGCTTAACTGCGTGCAAGGGCTGATCGCGGTAGCGCATCACGCGGAAACGATCGGCAGCGCCGCCACCCTCGAGGCGTTGATCCGTGGCGTCGTCGGCAAAAGAGAGATCATGATCGTGGCCAACTTTGCCGGCGGCGAGGCGATGCACAACCTGAATCACAGCGGCCACTTCTCTCCTATCGTCGCGATCACGGCCGACACGCCTGCCATGGTGCTCGTCCTCGACGTCTCGCGCTACAAGTACCCGCCGTGGTGGGTGCCCATCGACGTGATGTGGTCAGGCATCAACACTGCCAGCTCTGACAAGACCAGCCGTGGCATCTACTTGGCATACAAGCACACAACTCCACCGCCGCCTGGCGTTTCTCTTGCACCGTCTGAGTCACCAGGTCCAGGTCCAGGTCCAGCCGATACTCCACCGCCGGGACCAAATCCGGCTGATAGTGTGTCACAGCACGTTGAACCATGAAGGAGCGTGTTGTGGGGCGCCGAGGCGGGCGGGGCGCGCGCTTTTGCCTTTGGGGCTTACCGGCGATAGAGTTTCCCGGTAACACCGTAAGCATTCCGATCAACTTTTGGCGCGGCCGCTGCGAATGGAAGCCACGAGACGTCTCGAGAGCGGAAGACAGGCGCGGGGTCCAAGTCCGCCACATGAAACGTTACTGTATATTGAGAGGATGTTGTTATTGATCGAATCGACGCGCGGCGGGTCGGACTGCTCTGGCCTCCTGCCGCGCCGGTCCCGTGACCCGACCCGCGGAACGCCGAAAGCGAGAAACTTTACGACCGTACGCACACAAGTCCACAAGTCTCAAGTGTGACACGCGACGAAAACCCAAGCGAAGACGAGCCGGCGACACACCGGGCATCACAAATCCGGGAGCGGGACCGACGCGACGTCACCGCGCGGAGCGAGTACCGCGGAGTTACCGCAACAAAAAGACCGTGGACACTCGTTGAACCGTCGTTGAGTCTGGAAATATGGGGGAACGCCACGACAGCCATCATCTCACCTGCGGCTGCGCGGCAACGCGTTTCACATCCTGCGCCACCCTCTCGTGGTGCGGGCGCGCTCAGAAACCAACATGAGCTGGGCTACGGTGACCTTTGGTGAGTGAGAGCGTCGTAGAGAGCGCTGGATAGAGCGCCGTAGAGAGCGCGGTTAAGAGCGCCGTAGAGAGCGCTGTTCAGAGCGCCGTAGAGAGCGCCCTTGGGAAGACTCGGCCACGTAGCCGGGCGACGCCCTTATCAGGGTGACTCGGCCACGTAGCCGGGCGACGCCCGGGGCGGCGAGCTGAAGCCCCCATTCGGGTGAAGCCCGTCCCCTCCAAACGAGGGATTCCAATCTTCACCACGCCACGAGGTTGTCGATTGACGAAGCAGCTGAGGCGACTTGAGGCTCTCCTGATAGAGCAGCTGGCGCCCGCGCGCCTGATGAGGGAGCCCATTAGCATGCACACACAGGGATGCGCTCAGGGATGCAATCTGGGATGCAGTCAGAGATGCAAGCAGAAGCTCTCGTGATTGCGATCATGATTGCGAGCAGCGGACGCGCGCGCACCGAGCCCGCAGCGATCGCTGCCGTGTGCAGCGAGCGCAGCCGCTCGATCTTCGCATGCAAATGGTTCGCGTCGGCCTCTCGATCTGCCTTGACTGCGCGCAGCTGCTCACTGAATTGGCTCGCCTGCTGCCGCTTCGCACGCGCCAGCGCCTCGAGACGATCGCGACTCTCTTTCGCTTCTTCCTCGCGCAGCTTCTGCAGCACGTCCATCTGCATGCGTTGCTCCACGGTGGTAGCCTCATGATGCCTTCGCAGCACCTGATGAAGCAGGTCATCAGAGGCCATCAGAGTGGTCATCAAAGGGGGCGTCGCCTCATGGTGCCTTCGCAGCAGCACCTCGAGCTGCCCCTTAAGTTGCTCGATTTGGGACTGCGCCTTGGCGGCGTCGTCGCCCATCGCTGTGCGCAGCTCCGAGAGGGTCTGCCGCAGCTCGGCCACCTGATGAGGGAGATCATCAGAGGCAACCAGAGAGGTCATCAGAAAGGTCATCAGAGAGGCCATTTGAGAGGTCATCAGAGGGGCATTCGGCTCACCATCGCCTCGAAAACAGTCTTTTGATCAGAGGTCTCGTCCCTCGATTGACGAAGCTCAGCCTCGACTTTTGTTAGCTTGGAGCGCATGGCACTCGCCTCAGCCACGTACGCCTTCTCCTTCTGGTACCACTGCGCGGCGTCCTCGTCGGACCGCTGACGCGCCTCAGCCAGCTCCTTAGTCAGTTGCAGTACCTCCGCGTCCAACCGACGCACCTGTGGGGACGGAGGAGGGCGAGGCGCCGTGGTGAGCGCATGCATGCACGCAGTACCTCCGCGGCCAACCGACGCGCCTATGGTCGAGCGCAAGTAGGGCCATCTGAGGCGCCGTGGTGAGCGCATGCATGCGCCTGTGGTCGAGCGCGAGTAGGGCCATCTGGGGCGATCCTATGCAATCTGGGGCGATCTGGGGCGATCTGGAGCGCGAGTAGGGACATCTGGGGCGATCCTATGCAATCTGGGGCGATCTGGGGCGATCTGGAGCGCGAGTAGGGCCATCTGGGGCGATCCTATGCAATCAGTACTACGACGGCGTTCAGGCGGCGACGTCAAGGCGGCGGAAGTAGAGGCGACTCACCGCCGTGAGCCGTTGCCGTTGCAGCTCCTTGGACTCAGCATGCACTCAGCATGCAATCAGCATGCAATCAGCATGCACTCAGCAAGCACTCAGCAAGCACTCAGCATGCACTCAGCACGCAATCAGCATGCAATCAGCACGCACTCAGCATGCACTCAGCATGCACTCAGCATGCACTCAGAGACGCACCGCCGTGAGCCGTTGCAGCTCCTTGGACTCGAGCGCCTCTTGCAGCGTGCGTGCGTGACGAGTGTGCTCCATCTCGGCGTGATCGAGATCGATGAGGAGCGCCGTCGCGAGCGCCTCCTGCTGTGCTGCCATCTTGGATCCGAGTACGCGCAGCCGTGTGACCCAGCCGGCCACGTCCGCCTCGTGCGCCTCCCTCGCCGCACTCGCTTCGACCTCAAGCTGCTGGGCTGATGCCATCAGCTTACCGGTCACCTTGGCAATCTGGCTGCAGATCGTGCGTGCCCGCAGCCTCGCCTCGCGCTCCTGCGAGGGATGCATTCGAGCAGAATTCGTCAGAGTTCGTCAGAATTCGTCAGAATTCGTCAGAATTAGTCAGAATTCGTCAGAGTTCGTCGGGCGCCATCGGTCGTCATGCATGCAAAACGGCTGCCACCCATCGCAATCAGTGGCAGTCACGCACCGCAGGATTGAAGCCCTTGTCGAGCTGTATGATCGACTCCGCCTGTGCGCGACGCATGTCGGCGCGCGCGCGCACGCAGTTGTTGGCGGCGAGATCGAGGAACTGCCAGAGCGAGCCCATGGTCGCCTCGCCGCGCTTCGCAAGGCTCTCGGGCTCCGTGGCAGCGAGGATCGCCTCGACAGCCTCGTGAGCCGACTCGCCGCGTCGCAGGTATGTCGCCACCTGCTCCGACGGGTGGAGCGAGCGCGAAGCCGACTTGACTCGCCAAAGCTCCTCCTCCTGCTTGATGGTGCGCTCGAGCAGAGCGTGGTTGCGCGCGCGCAGCTCCTCGTTCGCAACCTGCATCGCAGCGAGCTTGTCGGCGGAGACTGGAAGGCCAGGCCCGACGAGGAGCGAGGCCGGTTGTGAACTGGACCGCGTGAGGCGGCCGCTCGCAAGCGCTGATGCTGGCCGCTCCGGGGTGGAGAACCGCGTGAGGCGGCTGCTCGTCAGCGCTGATGCTGGCCGCGCCGTGAGAGATGCTCCGGAGCGGCCAGGGGTCCACTCGCCGGGAACCGCGGAGGTGCTTGGCGAGGGCCGTACCTCCTCGCCGAGCATCTCGCTCGCCACCTTGTACGCCGCCGGCGTGGAGATCGCCATGAGGTGCGACGGTGCGTAGGGTGAGCCTGGCCGCACAAGCGTCGGCTCAGTCGACGCGGCATGCTCAGGACGTCGGCAAGGAGATAAACGCATTGAGAGAGGGAAAAACGTTTCAGAGACGGCCTTTTCCAATCACCTAAAAATGGCGCTTCCCACTTTGCAAACATGGCCTGTGTCTTCTCACCTCAACCCTTGTAGGCAGTAAGTCCGCTCGCTGATTACGCCCCGATTAACGAACAGGGGGGAACACGTTAATTACTTGTCGGTGATGACGTCTCTACCGATGGCGACTCCTTCCTCGATCTTCATGGAATCGGCCGACCTTCTTTACTATATGGTCGGTCACCTCGACTTCACGTCGTGCCTCGCCGCGGCCAGCGCGTGCAAAACACTTCGGCGCGCCATCACCGACATCACGGACGTCGACGTGGAGAAGCTCATCGAGACCGGCCGTCCATGGGAAGTCGCCGTAGCGGGGCGAATGCTGCCCCGACTGGCACGCCTCCATGGGTACGGCTTCGTGGTGGACGTGACCGAGGTCCGGGTCGCGATCACTGCTAAGGCTGCTCTCAAAGTGGTAGACGTGATCGCCATCACTGCCAAGGCTGCTCTCAACAGCTGCATCCCAGGCGTGACTGCTTCCCCGCCTTTGAAGCTGATGGTCGCAGCCGTTGCCTGTGCGGGCTCGGGCTCAGGAGTTGTTCGGGACATTCCGCTGCAGCAAATGCGGGAGAGCAGCGTCACGGAGCTCGACTTGTCCTACAAGCAGCTCGAGGGTCCGGCGGTCATACTCGTCGCCTTCCTCATCCCAGCGATGACAGTGCTGACCTCGCTCAACCTGAGCTCCAACAACATCGGCCCCGAGGGCGCCAAAGCACTCGCGCCGGCCATCGCTGCTAGCCCAGTGCTAGCCGAGTGCAACGTGCTCCACAACAACCTCGACATCGAGTCAGCCAAGATGCTCGCCAAGATCGGCACCGAGAAGGGCATCATGCTGTCCGGCATCAAACGCGGCCAGAAGGAGGCGGACTTTTACAAGCGGCGCCTCGGCCCAGCGGACGCCATCCTCATTGCGTCGGACATCCGTGCTATGCCGCTCCTGGCATCTCTAAATCTCTCCCAGAACCAGCTCTGCGGCATGGACTGGCACTACGGTTCTGCGGGCACGTACGTCGCCGAGGGTATCAATGCAATCGCTGCGGCCATTTGTGCTATGCCGGGACTCACCGACTGCGACCTCAGGTATACCGACATGGGTGAGGCATCAAAGACCTTGATTCGTGACGCAGTGAAAGGAAAGGCTGGGTTCAAGCTGGAACTGTGTAGATCCTACAGATGAGAATGACTCTGGGGCCGTGAACGCCGGGAAACATCTCAGCGGATCGTGGGTGAGCACATTCATCAGCTCGATGTCTAGCGAACAGCGAGTGCTCAATGCGTGCGTTCGTGGTCCGTGTTGACAGCGGAAAGTTATAACGTAATAGTTACGTAAAAGGTAAAAAATTCACATAAATCACTGTCCTTTCCGCCCGCCGGCTCACCTGACACCTCACTCACTCACTCACAATAGAATGGTAAAGAAGCTAAGCCCAAGGCACATCCGCCTCTTCCATACAAATACTTGTAGGCGCTTCCAATTGCCACGCACAATGTGACCCGCGATCCTGCCCAACACGACGCTTTCGAAAAGAACTTGAAATTCTCCACCACCGCTGACGCCGAGAGGTTTGGCATCCAGCATGGCGGCCGGCGCGGGCGACCACTTGATGCTCTCGCGGCTTGGCCTCGGCGAGGACAATGCAGAAAAGGCCGGCTCCTCCACCTTGCTGCTGCATGAGAACGTGGTAAGCTTTCTACACCTCCGTAGCCCGCCGATATTGGCACCTGGCGTTCGCGCCTGCCTGCGGGCCACTGGCGGCTATTGAGCAGCCATCTCGCTCGGGACACCTCGGCCGCGCGATGGGCCGTTGCCTTGACTCACCGGCCACCCGTGTGCTCCGCTCGCAGGTGAACGCAATCACCTTCTTGAGTAATGGGCTGCTTGCGACCGCCGCCGGCAAGCAAGTCGCCTTGTGGGACGTCAACGCTTGCACGATTAAGCAGCAGTTGAATCACGAGGGGGCGGTGCGTGTGCTGCACGCGCCGGCGCGCTGCTCCACGGCCCCGCGCAGCGTCCCACCTGATCGCTGTCGCCGCTCACCCTGAAGTCCTCGCCCTGTGCCGCGCAGGTCAACGCGCTGCAGCTCAACCATGATGGTTCTTTACTGGCCACGTGCGGCAACGACAAAAAGGTGACGACGTGGTCGATGCCCGATGGGCACAAGGCCAAGGAGCTGCCGCTCGACGGTTGGATCAAGGCCGTCGCCTTTTCGCGCGGCGGCGAGATGCTTGCCGCGGGCGGCGCGACCTCGGCGGTGCATGTGTGGGATGTGCCCTCGTACGCGCATCGGCACGCGCTGCCGCATGAGGGGACGGTGAACGCAGTGGCGTTCTCTTCGGACGGGTCCAAGCTGGCGAGCGGCGGAATGGACAAGTGCGTGCGCGTATGGGACACGGCCACAGGCGCGGCCCTCCACGAGCTCTCGCACGACGAGTACGTGCTTTCCACGAATGTTCCCTGGCGCCTGATGGTCTCCTGATGACGCCTGATGACGCCTGATGACGCCTGATGATGCCTGATGATGCCTGATGACGCCTGATGGTCTCCTTCATCAGGTACGTGCTGTCGCTCGCTTTCGCGCCGGCGATGCATCAGGGCACGGGGCTGCCGATGATCTATCCTCCGATCCTAGCGTCAGGCGGCGGCGACCGGAGAGTCTCGATTTGGAACGTGCAGACTGGGGAGCTTAAGTCCTCTCTGCAGGTGATTGCACTTGATTGCACTTGATTGCACTTGATTGCACAGGTCTCGATTTGGAACGTGCAGACTCGGGAGCTTAAGTCCTATCTGCAGGTGGCGGCCTCGCATCTCCTCAAAGTGCCTCCCTATTTGCCCCGCCTTGAGTGCCTCTCTCTGATGACTTCTCTGATGACCTCTTTGATGATCTCTTTCTGAGTGCACTTGAGCTCGAGTGCACCCTACAGCGCGACTCGACCGTCTACGCGCTGCGCTTCTCGCCGGCCGGAGACCTTCTCGCCTCGGGCGGCGGCGACAAGCAGGTGTCGCTCTGGTCTCGCCACGGCCGGCTGCTCTCTGAGTCACCGGCGCTCGACGGCGCGATCAAGGCGCTCGGCTTCTCGGCATCGGGCACCGACGTGGCATGCGCCTCGGGGAAGGAGGTGCGATCTCAAGGACTGAGGATTGCCTCTTGATGACCTCTTGATGACCTCTTGATGACCTCTGATGACCTCTGATGGCCACCTTTATCAGGTGCGGCTGTACACTATCTCGGTCGACACGGGCACCGGCGAGGCACGTCTCAAGCCGCACATGAATGAGGAGATGAGCCGCATCGTCAACCTTCCCTTGCTGCGCGCGACCAAAGAAGGCGACCTTGAGACAGTAGATCATCTTCTCGAGGTGGGCATGGTCGACATCAACTTTCCAAACCAACACGGCGACACGCCCCTTATCCTCGCGTGCTGGTACGGGCACAAGTACATCACCGCGCGACTGCTTGACAATGGCGCGCTACTCAACCTCACCAACTGCGACGGCAACTGCGCCCTCAACGTGGCCGCGTACCGAGGCAACGCGGAGGCGGTCGAGATGCTGCTGCGTCACAAAGCCACTGTTGACGTGCCCGATAACATGACTGGCAAGACCGCGCTCGTCAAGGCGGCGTACGTGGGGCACACGCCGACCGCGATCAACCTGCTCGACGCCAAGGCGAATGTGAACCATGCGGACACGCAGGGGTACACCGCACTCGCGTTCGCCACGTCCTTCAACCACGAGTACATGCTGCAGGTGCGCCCATGCAAACTGATGCCTGCTGATGACGGCTGATGACGGCTGATGACGGCTGATGACGGCTGATGACGGCTGCAGGTGCTCCTACACCCACTGATGGCCGCTGATGGCCGCTGATGACTGCTGATGACCGCTGGTGACTGCGGCAGGTGCTCCTACACTCGGGAGCGGACCCGAATCTGCAGGACGTCTTCGGTATCACGCCGCTCATCCACGCCGCCGCGCGGGGCCGTCTTGAGACAGTACAACTGCTGCTGCAGCATGGCGCGCGACCGCTGCTGGTCGACTCGGAGGGGAAGACGGCGCTCGACTATGCCGAGAGCGCCAACTTCCAGGAGATTGCGAGCGAGCTGCGCGATGCTGCCAGGCTCTCGGACTCGATGCCGCCCTCGCCCTCTGTGAGCATGGGAGCCGCCATGGGCGGCATGGGCTTCAGCGCCGATGGGTCGCCGACGACGCCGCGCATGACGCCACGCGCGCCCATGGCCCACGACATCCGCAACGGCATCCTGACGCCGCGCGTGCCAAAATCGGGGGGGGGCGACATGACCGCCCGTCGGCTCTCTTCGGAGAGTCCCCTCGGCTCCCTCGGCTCCCAACCTCGCTCGCCCTCCATTATGAAGGAGCAGCTCTCTCCGTTGCCCCGCGACACGCTCACCTCGCTCTCGAAGAAGCTCGTGCATCTGTCCATCATGCTCGAGCAAGACACGGTGCTCTCAGACACCTCATACCCCTCCTTCCAGCTCGACAGCGGACGGAAGAGCTACCGCCGACGCTGAGGGGCCGACGCTCAACCGCTCGCCCTCGCTCGCATCGTGCGCAATCTCCACAGGGGACGAGATGGCGATCTCCCCACAGGGGACGAGATGGCGATCTCCATAGGGGACGAGATGGCGATCTCCCCAGGGAGCGGGTTCGGCGACGGTCGTGACGACGGTCGCGGCGGCGGTTGCGACGGTCGCGGCGGCGGTTGCGACGACGATTGCGGCGGCGGTTGCGGCGGAGGCGACGGTCGCGGCGGCGGCGACGGCGGTTGTCTGACAGAGAGGTCCTGATGAGACTGGACGAGACTTGACGAGACTGGACGAGACTTGACGAGACTCCGGAGCCGCCGGCGCACCAGGCACCGGCAGCGGTCTTGCAAACGCAAGGCAGGGGAGTGCCTAGAACGCAGACAATCCGAGGCATGATGTTGTGAAGAGTGTGGAGGGGACACGCGGCTCGCGAAGACGAAGGCGCTCACACAGGGGCATTCCCCAGTGCGTGCGTAGAGCGACCAGGGCCACTGTATGCGCGTTTCTTTGGTGACGCGTGTACTCAGCGGTCTGACGGCGTGTGCGCGCGCGCAGTCGGTGACGGTGTGTCGGCCGCTGTCGGCCAGCGCCGCGCAGCGCCAGCGGCCGCGCCCGGGCGTACGAACATATCAAAAACAAAAATTATATATAGCGCTGAGAGATAGTTGAAAAACGCACGTACTTCTTCAAGTTTCCCGTCACTCGCCGCTAGGACTCATGAGAGCACGCACGCCTTCGACTTAGGGTTCTCTTCCTGACGCTCCGTGGGCGGCGCGCCGGAGCTTTGCGCGCCACTCAGCTGGTTGCGCAGCCCCTTGATCCGGAGCTTGGCGATCTCGTCCTTGAGCTTGGCGATCTCGTCTGAGCTCGCGGCCGATGCGCCTGCTTGTACCCGGAGCTTGTCCTTGAGCTTGGCGATCTCGTCCTTGAGCTTGGCGATCTCGGCTGAAGCATCCCGAGCCGCGCCGTTGGCAATGCGCCATTCGAGCTCAAGATGCTCGACCTGCCTCTTCGAGGCCGCTAGCTCCGACATTAGCTGCAATTCGTCCGACATTAGCTCCGACATTAGCGGCATTAGCTGCAATTCGTTCGAAATTGCCTGCTCCAACGCGGGCATTGCCTGCTCCAACGGCAAGAGGGCGACGAGAGATGCCTCATCTCCTGCCTTGCTCGCTGTCCCTGGAACAAAACTGCTCTGCATCACAAGATCAAGAAGGTCTTGCTTCTCGACTGCACCTTCACAGGCCACCTTTCGCTCGCGCAGGATGGCCTTGAGCTCCGAGACCTTGAGCCTCGATGGGTCCATTGATGGGTCGATGGCACCCAAGGCGCCAGGATGAACGGCGGCGCCCATCTGTAAATGTGAATGTGTCGCCTCCTTCACCTCCGCCACCTGAGTCACGGCCGCGCGCAGCTGCTCATTCGACTTGGTCAACGAGCCACGCAGCTGCTCGTTCTGGCGCTTCTCATCTTCAAGCTTCCGCTGCAGCTCGGCGATCACGTCGGGCGGCGGTGCCGTTGGCGGCGGCGGCGGGGCAGCGGCGGCGACGGCTAGCAGGTGGTCCGCACTCGAAGCAGCTCTGCGCTCGCCCTGCGCAGCGATCGTCTTGGCTTGCTTGAGCTCGAGCGCAAGGTCGTCGACCTTCGCACGCAGCTCCCGGTTCGTCAATCGGAGAGCCTCGAGCTGCGGGTCGATCTCGCCAGCGAGCTCCGCGCGTGCGAAGCTCGCGATCGAGTCGCGCTGCTCCTGAAGCTCTTCGATGACTGCATGCAGCACGGTCGGGTCTTGTTGCACGTCCGCCTTCTTGTCCGCAGCGCTCACCTGCCGCTTGCAATCGTCCGGTATGCCCGCGTGCCCATAGACGATGGGCTCGGCCGTCGCGCGGCTGACGAACCCGTCGAGCGCCGTCTTGGGCATTGCATGCAGCGACGAGCCCTGCACCGGGCTTGCATGCATCGGCTTCTCCGAGTAGAGCAGCAGCCTGACCGCCGTGTCGCGCACGGGCTCCTGCCGCTGGTTGATGCATCGGGTCGTCATCGTGTACGTCGTGCCCGCTGTGAAGAGCACGGGGAGCACCGCCTGCTGCTGTGAATACTTTTGGAGCATCTTGTGCGGGACGCGATCGAGCTCGGTGGCAATCGAGCAGAACGCGTCGGGCGCGTCGGACTCCATCACGAGCGCCGCCTGCACCGCCTCCACGCCGCCGCCACGAAAAAACGACCGTGCGCTCGGCCCCTCGGCGCCCATGCTCGGAGATTGGATCTCGATCGGAGATTCGATCTCGAGCTGGGTGAGGCCGTGCTCGTCTGTCCGGCCTTCGAGGGCGATCAGGTGCCATTCGTTGGCCATCCCGAGCGGGGTGCAGCTCACGTTCGCCGCGGCATCCGGAGGCGTATAGAATGCGAGGCGTAGCGGCACCTGAGAAGGGAGGCACTCACTTAGTGGTCAATCAGTGGTCAATCAGTGGTCCCTCAGTGGTCACTCAGTGGTCACTCAGCGGCCAATGAGTGGTCCATGAGTTGTCACCAGAGGCGTCGTAGCGGGCGGTGCACCTCGTGGTTGGTGCCTTCGGCCATGACTGCGAGGATCGAGTACACGCCGCCGGGAGCGAGGGTCCACCGAGCCGAGACGCACCATGCATTTGTCACGACCGAGTGCGCGACATACTCCTCCACATAGGGGGAGAGCACGCCCACGTACCTGTGGGGAAGTGGATGGGGGCGTCGTAACGAGCACTTGCATGCACGAGGGGGAGAGCACCGCCCACGTACCGACGGTCAGGCACAGTCGACTTCATGACGTACAGCGAGAGGAGCGGATACTCGTCGGCGCCGAGCCCATTGGGCGCGTCGGTGGTCGTCGTGTGACGCTGATTGCGAAGCTTGTCGCGCTCGCCATACGAGAGGAACACGTTCATCGGCACCGGCTGCTCGCCCACGTTGACCATCTGGAACTGCGGGCAGTTGCGCCAGTGCGCGTCGGCGATGCCACGTGGCGCCGAGCAGAGTTTCGTCCAACTGTGGAAACAGGAGGGGCGTGGGAAGGCGATCCAGTGCGATCGAGTGCAATCAAGTGCGATCAAGTGCACTCGAGAGCAATCAAGTGCAATCAATTGGAATCAAGTGTATTGTAGAGCAATCCATAGCAATCGAGAGTAATCAAGTGTAATCAGGAGCCATCCAGTGTAATCCAGTGTAATCAAGTGTAATCCAGCAGTCATCGCCCACCTCGAGGTGAGCATGCGCTTGTCCCATGGCAGGAGAGTAATCAAGTGTAATCAAGTGTAATCAAGTGTAATCAAGTGTAATCACCTCGAGGTGAGCATGCGCTTGTCCCATGGCAGGAGAGTAATCAAGTGTAATCAAGTGTAATCAAGTGTAATCACCTCGAGGTGAGCATGCGCTTGTCCCATGGCAGGAGCATCTGCTCGAGGGACACGGGCTGGTCGGCGAAGGCGCTGAGCACAAAGCGAGCATGCTGATGCGAGCAGCCGACGTGCGGCACGACGATCCACGCGTCCTCGAGTGTACTCTGTCGCACATGGCAGCGCAGCACCACCTCCCGGGTCTTGGACACATCGAGCGCGGCCTGCACGTCCGGTTCGAGCATGAGCACGCCGCTCTCGTCCTTGAGTGAGGCAGGCCGCGCGCCGCTCGCGTTGATGTCGAGCTGCGTCAAGCGCGTCGCGAGCGTCTCTGCGGACGCGGCCACGACACACAGCCGAAGAAAGATGGGACGTTGCTTCACGCGCGCTTGCTCTCGCGCCGCCTCGTCGACGTCCTGAAGGACCAGGCACACGTTCGCACCCTTGGGCGCGCGCAGCAAGAACTGCGGGTTGTCGACGAAGCTCGCATGCTTGCGGTCGCCGCCCGCGTTGCCATCGGTCCACTCAGCGGCGATCGCCGAGCCCCAAAAGCGAAAGTCCGCAGAGCCGGCGAGGCTTGAGGACGTCTGCTGATTGCGCTGCATCGACGAGGAGAGAGCCCGCGCCATCGAGGCGAGCAGTTCGAATCGGATCAACTCGTACCGTGCATTCTGCTCGAGCGTGCTCAGTAGCGACGGCACCTGCAAGCAAGAGGCCAGATGGCCATCAGAGGGCAATCAGAGGGCCATCAGAGGCCCATCCGAGGGCCATCAGATGGCAATCAGATGGCAATCAGAGGGCCATCAGATGTCCAGTCGAGGGCCATCCGAGGGCCATCCGAGGGCCATCCGAGGGCAAGCCGAGTGCCAACCGCAATCAGCGAGCGGCACCTCGGAGATGAGATTCGCAATCAGCGAGCGGCACCTCGGAGATGAGATTGACGAGCGCGAGTGCCGCGAGCTCGGCGATCTGACCGTCGTGCATCTGCGCGAAGAGAAGCCCCGAATAGGCGCTGATCGCCTCGTACCTCTGCAGCTCCTGCTGGATGCCCGTGTTGCTCTGCGTCATGCGCCCTAGCAGCTGCAGCGTCTCCTTGATCAGGTACTCGTCGTGCTTGGGCGAGAGGAACGAGAGGAGCAGCGGCACACCCTGCTGCGCTCGCAACAGATCCTTAAATGGATCGAAGTCGTGCGCGAGCTCGGCCATGGCCGCCACTACGACGCGCTGCAGCCGCTGACGTGGCATCGCGTGCTGGCTGGTCTCGTGGAGCACTTGGTACACGAGGGCCGAGATGCCCTGCTCGAGGCCATCAGAGGGCATTACAGGGGATTGGAGGCCATCAGCTCGAGGCCATCAGAGGGCATTAGAGGTCATCACAGGGGATTCGAGTCCATCAGTCGCAATCAAGTGCTGCCTCACCTGCTCAAGTAATCAAGAGCAATCAAGCGCAATCAAGCGCAATCCAGAGCAATCCAGAGCAATCAAGGGCAATCAAGTGCTGCCTCACCTGCTCGAAGCATGCCTGGCGGGTCGTTGGGGAGTCTTGGGCGGCCGCGGCGATGGCGACGCACGCATTCTCCTTGTCGTCTGGGTCGGCACTTTGGAGCAGCGCTGAGAGATATTGCAGCCTCACCTGCGAGAGATATTAGCACTTAGAGACATTAGCACTTAGAGATATGAGCTCTTAGAGATATGAGCTCTTAGAGATATGAGCTCTTAGGAGCAGTGCAGAGAGAGATCGCAGCCTCACCTCTCCCTCCGCGTTCGTCCCCATCGAGTACTCGATGAAGAGCGATCGCCCACGCGCATCAAGCACGCAGGGCAGCGTGCGCGCCACAATGGTCGCATAGGGCGCATTCTGGCCGCGCGGCCGAAGATAGTCGACCATCCGCTGTACCCCCTGCAGTCGCAGGCACCCGGGGGTAGGGGGTGAGTGTGCAATCAAGTGCAATCGAGTGCAATTGAGTGCAATCAAGGCAGATCGCACCTGCATCTCTTGGAAGAGAGTGCGGTTCGCTCCCTCGAGGTCGGTTAAGGCTCGCAGGTCGTTGCATGCAGAGAGGGCCGGTAAAGTCTCGAGGATCCGGCTGACGGCCGCCATGTCTCCGCGCCGCCCGCGCTTGGCGTGCCGTGCGAGCCGTGCCTCCGCCATCGAGATCATCACCTGATGCGGAGGGGGGGGATGCGGAGGAGGGGGTGGAGGCAATCCGCGGCGATCCGCGGCGATCAGAGGTCCTCGGAGATGCGCACCTCCGCGGTCTCATAGGGCAATCAAGCGCAATCCAGTGCAATCAAGTAGTCCTCGCCCACCTCCGCGGTCTCATAGGGCATCCCGCCGCCTGCCTCGCCCTTGAGCCGCTCTCGCAACCTCACGGTAGGCGCCTCCGCAGCGGCGCGAGCGTCCGACTCCACCGCCATTGTCGCCAGCTGCGCTCGCATCTTCTCGAGCTCGGCCTCGAGATTTGATCTCGTCACCTCGAGCTCGGCCTCCTGCCGCTGCTGCAGCTCGATGGCCGCGCGCGCCTCCTGCTGCAGACTCTCGAGGGCCCCCTTTGAACTTCCCGCCTCCGCCTCTCGGCGCCGTCGCTCCTCCTCGCGCTCGTCGTTCGCACGCTGCGCCGCCAGCAGCTGTGCCTCGAGCTGTGCCTCGAGGGCAGCTGCTCGGTCCTCAAGTTCACGCCGCTTGCGTGCCTCTTCCTCCTCCACCTCGGCCCGGATGCGATCCGCCTCGGCAGCGGCAGCGCCGTCGGCGCCCTTCAGACGCTCCTGCAGCCTGCGCTCAATCTCCGCCTGCATCTCGATCTCGGTCTCGATGGCCCGAATGTCCTGCTCGGCAGATGACGAAGATCATCAGTGGCCATCAAGGGCCATCAAGGGCCATAAGGGACAATCAGGGGCAATCAAGGGCGCGCACCTGCTCGTTCTCGGCCACGGCCTTGATGCGCTCGAGCGCGCGCGCACGCCTCTGAGCCTCGATGGCCTCGGCGCGATCCTGCACGGAGAGCCCGGCGAGGGCAGACGACGAAGCTCATCAGCGGCGGTCATCAAGAGCAATCAAGGGCAATCAAGGGCAATCCAGATCAATGAAGGGCAATCAAGGGCAATCAAGATCAATTAAGGGCACGCACCTGCCCGGAGAGCCCAGTCATCAAGAGCAATCAAGGGCAATCAAGATCAATGAAGGGCACGCACCTGCCCGGAGAGGTCATCAAGAGCAATCAAGGGCAATCAAGGGCCATCCAGATCAATTAAGGGCACGCACCTGCCCGGAGAGGTCATCAAGAGCAATCAAGGGCAATCAAGATCAATGAAGGGCACGCACCTGCCCGGAGAGGTCATCAAGGGCAATCAAGGGCAATCCAGATCAATGAAGGGCACGCACCTGCCCGGAGAGCCCAGCGAGGGCTGCCTCGTCGAGCGCGCCACCGTCGCCCTTGCCGTCACGAGCCTCGGCTTCCAGAGTCAGTCGCTCCGCGCGCTTCGCCGTCAGCTGTGCTTGGAGTGCCTCGATCTCGCCTGCCGCCTCCTTGAGATCGTCCGAGAGAGCTTCCTTGTTCACCTCGATGTACTTGGCGATCAGGAACGTTGGTACCTCCGTCGGCGCCGCGCCCTTATCCTGCCATCAGAGGCGAGAAGAGGCATTCAGTGGCACACGGTGGCACACGGTGGCACTCAGTGGCACTCAGCGGCACTTAGAGCTCAATCGCGCAGAGGCGCTCACCTTGGCGCGCTCAAGCTCGAGCTTCAGATTCTCGTTCTCGCCCTGCAGATCGGCAATCTCCTGGAGCTGCTCGGCGATCACCGCGCGCATCTCCGCCTGCTCCTTCTCGAGCTTGTTGGTGGACGGGTTGACGGACATGGAGAGGCAGCTCTGGCCGAAGCGCAAGCACGCCGTGCCCTCGGCCACCTGCTCGCGAGAGTTCGAGAGTGCAATCAGAGGCAATCAGAGGCAATCAGAGGCAATCAGAGGCAATCAGAGGCCATCAGAGGCAATCAGAGGATGCACCTGCTCGCGAGAGTTCGAGAGCGCGAGGATGATGTGAAGCATGTTGCTCCCACCCAGACCCTTTGCGAGCATCATCGTGAGTTTCGACTCCCTATACGGAATATGCGTCGCGCCTTCGGCGAGGCACTTGACGGTGAGCGCGAGCTTGCATAGCGACAGGTTGATCTTGATACCCTCCTTGGCGTTCTGCCCCTCGGCGCCGCTCTTCTTGAGACCTTCGGAGCCGGCAAGGTCGACTAGGTTGACAACCCCGAACGACTTGCCTTTCTGCTCGGTCCAGTTGACGCTGATCTGGAGCAGCGCGTGCGAGCGGGAGGAGGCCTCGTTCATCTTGGTCGCCGCCGTTGCGCGCATCGCGCACCCCTGCTCGTACACGCGCTGCGCCTCGAGCGCATCCTTGCACACGTGGCGCACAGCGTCCTTGCACTGGTAGCCCCCACTCGGGTCCATCGAGACGTCGACGACCTTACGCTTGCCGAGCAGGTCCTGAAGCTGCTCATTGTAGAGCTCGATGAACTGGAGGCTCATCTCGAAGCTCTTGATCGTCTCGTCGCTCCTGAACTTGATGAAGATCTGCTCGAAGAGCCGCGGGATGAGCCCCGGCTGCGTGTACCGGCCAGTGTCCTTGTCCTTGGCGCCCTCCATGGAAAAGGTCTTCCCGCTGCCGGTCTGCCCGTACGCGAGGATGGTCGAATTGAAGCCCTGACGAAGCGAGCTCAGCGCCACCTCGCCGATCGTCGTGAAGACCTCCTCCTGCTTCGAGTCCATGCCGAAGACCTTGTCGAACGTGAAGCGCGAGATGTCGGACGTCTCCTCCTTGCGGTAGTCGAGCGATGTGCCGTCGACGACCGTGAAGAGCTCCGGCTGGCCCGCGTCGCGCCCGAACATTGGGCGGAGCCGCGCGTACACGCGCGGCCGGGTGGCCTTGCCCTTGGTGGAGGCGGCCATCGCACCTTGCCACTTAGAGGAGGCGGCCATCACACCAACGCCGAATGCCCGATGATAGAGGGTTACAAATGTAACAACAAACGTGTATCGAGACGCACAAGTGTGAACCTACCGAACCCAAGCAAATTTCTCAACGACGAGACACGACGAAATCGCCGACGGCAGCGGCGGCGGCGAGATGGCGGCCGACTCCTCCAACGCGAAGCACATAAACCTGATCCTGCTAACCGTCTTCCTGGATATGGTGGGCGTCGCGCTCGTCGTGCCGTCGCTCATCTTTAGATGGAAGGACGTAGGCATCTCAACCGAGCGCCTCGGTGCCGTGCAGTCCATCTACTCAGTCGCACAGCTCGTCGGCGGCATGGCGATCGGCTACCTCGGCGACCGTGTGCTCGGCCGCAAGGATGTGCTGCTCCTCTCCTTCGGCGGATCGGCCGTGTCGTACTGGCTCGTGGGCACCGCCGACAGCGTCGAGCTGCTCGTCCTCTCCCGCGTCATCGTCGGCCTCGTCAAGCAGACGATGACGTGCGCGAGCGCACTGCTCACGCGGCTCTCGAGCGACGCGACGCGCGCGCAGATCTTCGGCCGGCTCTCGTCGGCCTCCACAGCGGCCTTCCTCGCGGGACAGTCTGTCGGCGGCGTGCTCTCCTCGCGCTTCGGCCGCCGTGTGCCGTGCTATGTCGCCTCCGCGCTCTTCCTGGTGAACGTTGTGCTGATCGCCTGCTTTCTGCCGAACGATCGCCCATCGCGCAAGCCGCCGGCTGATAATGGGGCAGGCCCAGACGCAAGCGCACCTGCAGCTGACAGCAACAGCTGCGGCGGCGGCAGCGGCAGCAGCAGCGGCAGCGCTGAATCGAGCGCGGCCTTGGCGATGAAGTTTGCACCCACGCCACGACCGCCCCCGGCAACGCCGGCAGCGCCCGTGCCGTCCACATGGCACTCCCGGCTCGTGTCGAACCTCGGTGGGTTTGCAAGCGCGTTCCGCGGTGTCGGAGGGCGTGTGCTCACGCTTCGACTGCTCTACGCCTTTCTGATGCGCTCGACCTATGCACTCCACTCAGTCTATGAGACGCAGCGGTGGGATCTCACGCCCGCAGACACGGGCTTTCTCTCGTCGTACAAGCAGGTGAACGCCATGCTACCGAGTGCCACCGAGTGCCACCGAGTGCCCCGTTTGCCACCGAGTGCCCCTGATAAGCTCCCAATTGCCCCCGAGGTGTGAACGTTAACAGCTCCCGATTGCCCCCGAGGGTTTCGTGATAGCTCACATTTGCACCGGATGGCGCGGGTTGTGGCAGGCGCTCGGCCTCGCAGTCGATGCCCTCCTCGTCGGGCTTCTCTCGCGTCGAATGGGCGAGGTCGCCGTGATCTCACTCGCGCTTGTCGCCTCCGCGGGCAACGCCGCCTTCGAGTCTGCGCATACGCGCTTCTTCTTGTACGCGGGGCTCAACCTGCCTCTGTCGGCCATCGCAGGCAACCTCAATCGCACCGCGCTCTCGGCGCTCTTCTCCAAAGTCGTCCCGAAGGAAGATATGGGGGCCGCTCTCTCAGTGCTCGATGTGCTCAACTCGGCGGTGGGCATCATCTCGCCCCTCTACGGTGGGCTGCTCCTCGGCCGGCTCGGGGTCGAGTACCAGCCGCTCATCTCGTGCATACATTATCTTCTCCTCCTCGTGGCCGTCACAGCGCTCGTTGGGCGGCACGTGCCCGGCGAGCTCGAGGGAAAGTCCAAGAGCGAATGAACGTGGCGAGGCGTGTATTTCCTTTGGCCGCTAAGTGATTCCAGACTTAAGTACGCTTCACGCAGAAAGATGAAAGAGGCGGGCCGAGAAATACACGATTTTCTTCCCAAAATCCCGCAAATTCCAACGACGAGTTTGCGGCTTTAACGAAACTTGTCGTGGGCCGGTTTTCTTATGTCGATCGCTAAGAAGCTGGTTGTGCCCCACTCCCTTTCATGCTGCTCAAAGCTATCCAGCAGCAGAAACTGGCCGCGCTCTCTTCCAACTTTGTTGCCGGAGCTCTCCTGTCGGCGGCCCTGCTTGCAGGACCACAGTTGACGATTGCAGCAACTACACCACTATCGGCCCTGGATGGTGCCATAGTAGAGGTGAGCGAGGCCTCTTACCCGATCATCAAGGCGCTCAACGCCAAGACTTTCGAGCCATTCTCCGAGAAGGTGGCCAACTTAATTTTGGACATCAATCCCGACGAGCTTGGCAACGCGATCAGCCTCGGCATTGACGTCTTAAACTCCGTGCCAGCTGAGAAGCTGACTGCCTTCGACAAGGAGTTGACCGATGCGTTTGCCGATCTCAAGGTGGATTCCTGCACGCTGGTGCCACTGCCACCCGCTGCCTTAGCCACAAGATTTCAGTCCATCGCAATCCTAAATGTGGACAAGTTCAAGCTGCTTTCTGTTGACACGAAGTGGGGCACCGAGCTGAATAAGCTCGCAAAGACAGAGTCGGCAATCTGCCTGCCGTCGGTTGACGCGCTGGGTAAGCTGGCGCTCGCGCAGGCGGAGGTTGGTCGCGCCTTTGGGGCCGAGGAGAGCGCGAGGTTCGTTGCGTATGCGACCCCGCTGCTTAAGTCGACGATCAGCATCGGCAAGGTCTTGCCTCTGGTCAACGACGCCAAGGACCTGGCGCTCACCAACGCGACGCCGAAGGAGAGGGCGGCCTTTGAGGCGGCCGGCAAGAAATTTGAGATCTTGTCCAGGCAAGAGGCCGCGAGGCAGCGGGCATTGAAGAACGGCACGACGCCACCCATGATCATGGAGGAGATCATGGCGGCACTACAGAAGGCGGCCTCAGACAAGAGGGCAGCGAAAAAGGAAGAGTTCAAGACTGCTGAAGTGGCCAGGATCGCCGAGCTGAAGGTCAAGAGCGCTTCACTCATGGCTGCAAAGGAGGTGCACGAAATACGAAGTCAGTGATAAAGGACCGAAACTGATGACGTTGGCATGCGGAAAAGCGAAAACGACGCGACGTGCCGGGCGCACCGGGCGGTTTCGCGTCCCCGACGCGGCGGCGTGTGAGCGGGCAGCGGCACGATCCGATCGTGGTGTAATCGTGGCAATCGTGGTGTCTGGCATGCGGAGCAGCCGGGTCCGGATCATGCTTGACATGGTCCGGATCCGAGATACGATGTGTGAAAGTGGCGTAAATTTATCGCCTAGCATGAACAGTCGTCATCTTTATACATGTCATAATATGTGACCGGATCCCGTCGTGTGACTGTGTCTGGACGTGCGCTGTGGACCAAGTGGAGGTCAGACCCACGTGACAGAGGTGCTGTGATCTGCGGAATACAAGTCAACGCTCTCCGGATCGGCCTCTCCACCGCCCCCTTGCTATTTGATCGAAGCATGGAAAATGCCAGAAGGTGCTCTGCATGCGTGTGGGATCCTCGTCTCTAGATTCAAACGGCTGCGCGTCCCGCGTCGTCACCGTGCTCAGCCTGGGCGAGGCAGAGCCTCTCAAAGCGCTCTTGGGCCTCTTTGGCGCCGTCGCCGCCGGGGCGATAATGGATCATGGTGTACAACTCACGCAGGGCTGCCGCCAGCAGAGCGAGTGCAGGCACGAGCCGACGTAGCCGCCCGAAGCGCCGCATGGCGCGCGCACGCTTGAGCAATGCAAGGATAGCGGGGCGGCCGCGCTGAGTGGCGATGTCGAAGACGTCGCAGCCTCGGTACGAACCTGCGGTGCCCTTGGGCGTCAAATCCGCACGATATTCGAGCAGCCTCTCCACGATTGCACGCTGGTCCCACACGACAGCGATCATCAGCGGAGTGGCGTCGTTAGCGCAAATGGGCGTGTTTGGGCTCGCTCCACGTTCAAGTAGCAGATCGACAACGTTCAGGTGGCCGCGGTTGCAAGCAAGCCCGAGTGCAGAGTAGCCGCTCGATTGGCCAGAATCTGGGCTCGCGCCCTCGTCCAGCAGCCGCACGCACTCTGCCATGTCTCCTTCACGGCACGCCGCGCACAGTTTGCGTCCGAGGTACGAATCCTCAGGCAGCCGGTTACGAGTCGAGTCGGCGGCATTCTTGCTCGTGTGCCACATGGACAGAGTTAGAGTCGGAGTCGGAGCGGTGAGCTGGAAGGCTTCCACGAGTTTGTTGAGCGCGCGAAGCGCGTCGATACTCTGGCTATACGACCCGAGCATGGGCAAGGGCCAGCAATGGGCCAGCCCCTTCTTGGCGTGTCCATGTGAGGGAGTGTGCGGTGTTGGGGAAGAGAGGAAAAAGGGAACTCAATTAACGAATCTAACGACTCAAGCTCTCAAGGTCATCAAGAAACTTTTCCTTTGAGTGCTTCTTGTGCCGTGAGCCGGGTAACTACCCCCGAGTGATACAACTTCTCGCGACGATCCCGCTTTCTCCTTTCAAAAAGGACGCCAGTCCCCCAAATATATTGCAAATACTTCCTAACTTGTGAATCTCGTTTCTCGTAACATTGAGGTGGCAGCGGCACCGCCACCCGCTGCCACCGTTGGGGGATGCTCTGCTCGTCATTTGCGAGGCAGGTGATCTGGGTCCACATGCAGCATCTCCTCAGCCTTGGCGAGGTAAACCTTAGCCTGCGCCAGATTGTTCTGGATCAAAAAGGTTTGGCCCATCTGACGCGCGTGGGCCGAGGCCTGCAGCCGACCCGCTTCCGTATCGAGGTAACCGTAGCCACCAAAGCTGCCGCCTCCCCCACCGCCGCGCGCTTGCGCTTCGCTCGCACCGATCGGAGGGACTGCCGCGACGGCGCGTGGGGAATGCAATCTCGCTCTTGGTGACTGCAATCTCGCTCTCTCCAATCTTGCTTGCACTCCCTCATCCAGCAGCTGGGGAGCTATCAGTCCCCCGTCCAGTGGAAGGTACTTGTAGCCGCTTTCGAGACCGGCAGCAGGCCTCTCGGCAGTGATTGTGTTGAGGTGCGCTCGCGCTTCCCGGCGACTCGCAGCCAGACTACCACCCGTTGGTTTCGGCGGCGCCTTGAACTGAAACCGCTGCCCGACCTGGATGTGCGCTGGTACGATGATGGTCATGTTCAAATCTGTATCCGGGTCAGTGACCTGCATCGGCTGGCCGCCCGGCACTGTGGCGATCGTGGAGAGCTCCGTTTTGATGAGGGACCTCGGCGAGGGCTGCGGCACAGCGTCTCGCCATGTCGCTTGGATCCTCTCGTCGCCCGTGAAAATGTAGGCACCGGAGGGGAGCCGGAACGTCGGCTTATGATTGTCCCGATATAATCCTCCGGATGGCATAGTCATCCGAGGGCTTATCGCTGCATTCCTATCGATGCGCACGTCCAGCGGAGTTTCAGCTCTTTTGTGTGCGAAATGGACCGGGAACTTCCTTTGGTAGTTGAGCACCTCTTCAAACGTGTTGCGCGGAGAATAGACTCCCAAAGCGGCGACGCGTGGCCGACCATCATGGAGCGACACCATTTCAGCGCCCGGGAGCCGAAAGCGATGGGGCTCTACCCCCCTCTCCCTGTGGGTGTGCTGTGCGCTCTGGAACGGAAAAGCCCCGCCGTCGAGTTTGCTCAACCTTCGGGACACGTGGCGAGGTGGACGAGACGGTGCGCAAAGCGCGTGTACGTGCATGCCTCTCGGACGACGATTTTTAGCGCTTCTGAACATCATCAGGTCTGATACTATAGGAAGGACTATCAGACAGGACTTGACAAAACGAGAGCGCTTCGGGGTTTTCGCGGCGTCCGTGAACTCGTCCGTGCGCCGCGAGACGCGGACGCACGCACAGGCTCTGCGCCGCGAGCGGTGCGTGCGTGGTGGTATAAGTCACGCTGAGCTCTCCCGGCGCCAGAACCACGCTGAACGCGGTCGCCATGCTGCTCCTCTCGGTCCTATGTATCGCTGCCATCATGACCGGCACCGGCACGCCTGGTGCTGTCGAGCCTCCGGCTGAGTGGCTGGCGGAGATCGCGCGTTCCAACTACCTATACTCGCCGAATGACGCGCTCATCAAGGACAATCTCAAGGCTACGATTGGCAACGGCCAGCTCGCGACGCAGATCGACGCCAACGCTCTCTACATTGCCGGCGTCTTCAACGGCCCCGCCGCCAAGCCCTTTTCCGACCGTGCCTCTGCCGCCGCTGATGACGACGTGTCGCACCGCGCGACGGTCACGTCGCCTCTCAACGTACAATGCGCCGAGTCGATGACAGCCCGTTTCAAGCCAGCGGGCGCGGCGCTCGACCTGCGTGGGGCTCGCTACCTGCGCCGGAGCACAGCAGCGGACGGTAGCGGTGGCATAATCGAGCAACGCTTCTTCGCACACCGCACGGAGCGCGGCCTTCTTGTGCTCGAGCTCGCAAACGTGGGCTCCGCGCCGATCACCTGCACACTCGTCGGCGGCCTCGCGGCCGGCGTCAAGAGCCGCATCGACACGAAAGACATTGCCTTTGGCTTACGCAGCGCGAATGTGAAGCTGCCAGGGGGGTCAGGCACTGCGAATGTGACAGTGATGAGCGGTCGAACGCGCGTGTCGGAGACGGCGCAGACGCCCACCGTGCTCGTGGCGCTCGCCGTGACGGCTATGGACGAGATCAGCCCCATCGTACTGCCCCCAGGCGCCACGCGCACGCTCTTGGCGAGCGTCGCCACGTCCATCGACACTGCAGATCCGGAGGCGGCGGCGCTCGCCGCGTATGGCGCGGCTGCGGCGCTGCCAACGGGCGCGCTCGCAACGTCTTCCGCGAAGGCATGGGCACAGCTGTGGGAATCGGGCGTGGCATTCGAGGGGCGCCCCGATGTGGCCGTCGCCGTCAACGCGTCTCTCTATTACCTTCTCTCATCGGTGTGCAGTGTGAAGAGGATGCTCGATTCTGAGTGCCACTGCCACTGAGTAGCCACTGTGTCAGTACCACTGAGTGCCACTGAGTGCCACTGAGTGCCACTGAGTGCCACTGAGTGCCACTGAGTGCCACTGAGTGCCACTGTGTCAGTGCCACTGAGTGTTGCTGGGTGCGACGAGATCGCCCCGCATGGCAGGTGCGGGAGGAGGTTCGCTTTTCGCTCTCGCCGGGCGGGCTGGCCTCCAACGGGTACTATGGGCGCCTCTGAGTGCATCTGAGTGCATCTGATTGTCTGATGACCGCTGATGGCCTTCTCAGGTATAATGGGCACTCGTTCTGGGACTGTGAGACTTGGATGTTCCCTACGCTGCTCGCGTGGCATCCGAGCATCGCCCAGTCGCTGCTTGAGTACCGCGTCGAACGACTGCCTCTCGCGCGCGCCAAGGCGAAGTCGTACAAGCCGCCGTATGCGGGCGCAATGTTCCCATGGGAGAGCGCCGTATCGGGCGCGGAGACGTGCCCGTCGTGGGCGGACACGGGGCAGCTCGAGCAGCACATCACCGGCGACGTCGCCTTCGCCGCCCGCCAGTTCTTTGCAATGACGCGCAACGCGACCTGGGCCAATAGCAGCGGCTTCGACCTTGCTAGTGGCGCTGCGGACTTTTGGGTCTCGCGCGTCGAGTTGAACGCCACCGACGGCCTCGCACACATCAAGCACGTCATCCCGCCCGACGAGTATGCCACCGGTGATGACTCCGTCTACACGAATTGTGTTGCGGCAGAGAGCCTTCGCCTAGCGGCCGCATGGGCGGCGCGTTTCGGCAGGATGGCCGACCCTCGGTGGGCCGCGATCGCTGACAAGATTCCAATCTTGTGGGACGCGGCGCGCGGGTACCACCCGGAGTACGCAGGGTACACAATCGGCACCCAGATCAAGCAGGCGGACGTCGTGTTGCTCGCCTACCCTCTGATGCTCAACATGAGTGATGCGGTACGGCAAGCCGACTTGGCGGCTTATGAGTCAGCGACCGACCCCAACGGCCCCGCGATGACGTGGGCGATGCATGCGATTGGGCATCTCGACAACGGCCGGCCGGACCTCGCCGCGAGCCTGTTCAACCGCTCGTTTGCCAACGTGCAGATGCCCTTCGCCGTATGGACGGAAACGCCTCAGGGAGGCACGACCAACTTCTTGACAGGTGCGGGCGGCTTTCTGCAGGGCGTCCTCATGGGCTATGCCGGGCTCCGGATTCATGACGAGTACCTCACCCTCCGACCGGCTCTCATCGAAGGGACCCAATCCGTGGCTGTGCGTGGGCTGCGCTACCGCGGTGCGACGATACACGCCCAGTACGACGCTGCGACCCTCACACTCACCCTTGCGGCCGTCGCCTCCGATGGCGATCATCTCTCCGTCCTCGATGAGCTCACCGGTAGCTCCATGGCGCTCTTCTGCTGTGACTCAGTGGCACTCCCACTGGCGGGGGGCGTGCATGTCTTTGAGCTGCGCATCTCTCCTTCGGCTCTTCCAGTGCATAGGCTCGGGCCGTGGCTATCCTAGATGGCTTGTTGGCAGCTGCTCGGGTTCGTGCCCAGCGTGAGCATGCACCTGAGCAAGGATGCACGCACTTGTACATGTACACAGAAAATCCACCCCCGGGGCGGAGAGATGAGGTTTGACTGTTATTTAGATTGGTTTTACACAAGACAAGCGGGCCCGGACACAGTCACGCCGCCAGTGGTGAAAAGGATCTCGGAGAGCTCCGGAATGTCTCCACGAGTCCGGAAGACGTGCCGACTGGGCTTTGGATCGAGGACGTGAAAGTTAACGGAGTTGATTCATTCACTCCTTCCCACCTACACTTAAAGAGCGGGCAGTAACAGTGCCGTAGCAGCGGTTGTCGCGTCTGTCATGTTAACGTTCACACTTAAAAAGTGCGTGACGTGTCAGTAAAGTTTTTAACGAAGCCTTCAATGTCCGCCCCTCCTCAAGTTGAAGTTCCGTCCGCCGACGCCGCCCCGGGCGAGCCCCCTCTTCAGACGCCGGGTGGCACGCCGATGACTCCGGGCGGCACCCGCCTCGAAGACGAGATCGCAAAGATGCAGGCCAGCATGGACATGGCGCTCAACGTCACCCAGTCTGCGGCAAGGCAGGGGTTGGAGATGGACGAGAGGGTGTCGCGGGCGCGCAAGAAGTCGCGTGAGCTCGAGATGGAGGTATTCGGTATGGGGATGGAGGACGTCGAAAGGCTACGCAAGATCTTCAGCGGCATCGACAAGGACGGCAGCGGAGCCCTCGACCCCGACGAGCTGAAGGTCGCGCTGATCCGTGCGGGCAAGGACGCGTCGGAAGAGGTCGTGCTGAAAATCTTTGAAAAGTACGACTATGACAAGAGCGGCACGCTCGAGTTTAGCGAGTATCAGTCCATGATCGCCGACTGGGACAATGTGGTCAAAACCATCGACGAGGAGACGGCGCGGATTGAGAGGGCGAAGGCGGCGGCGGCGCCCCAGGCGTTCCCCGCGAGCTGGGACGCGGCGGCCCCAAGCGGGCCGACCGAGAGCGCGCCGGCGCCGGCATGACGCACCTGCTGATGCTGCTGTGTTTGGGCAAGCGAGCATGTCGAATCCGCGCACAGGGGCGCGTCTCAGGAATGCGTGCTTCCCTACGCACCCGGGCACGCCATGCACAGGAAACACGATGCGGCGCGTGGTACGCCTAGTACTGTACACTGGGCGTCAGCTGCGTGTGGCCAGTCAGTCAGCGGCGCTTGGTACGCCTAGTACTGTACACTGGGCGTCAGCTGCACGTGGGTTGTGGCCAGCCAGTCACAGTCATTAAGTCGCCGGGCGTATAGTGAATTCGTAGGTCGCGGTGACGGTAGGAACGGGAGCTCCGCGGACGGAGCGGACGGTGTCCTCTCCGGCGACGCACCGGAGAGTGTGCTCACAGTGCCCGCGCTCACCAGTGCCCCGGTGCTTACTTACTGTGCTTTCTGCTTACACGTTACAGCGTCGAGCGTGCCCGCGCTCACCAGCTGCAGCTCCACATAGAGCACTACCAGCACCGCACTAGTCTTCATACTTCATACTTCAAACAGGGAAATGGCGCTCCATATCACATCTTACGACGGCACGCCTTTCGATCCGGGGATTCAGGTGTGAAATACACCAATAACGTCAATAACCGCGGACTTCGCCGGACCTTCCAGGTCTGAAAAGGCGGAAAAGCGGGTCCTGGCAAAATGGGCTCCCTCCCTGACAGCCTGGACCTGGGCGCGGCGGCGCTCCCTCGAGCGGCGGCGCTCCCTCGAGCTAGGCCACCCACGGGCACCTCGCTCTTGCGGCGGCCGAGCGCCGACGCCTTCCATCGGCCCGTGCAGTCTACCATGAAGCGACGAGGCTTGGCTGGAGACGAAGAGGAGGTCTTCCTGATGGACATCGATGAGCCTGAGCGGGCGGCGTCCGCCTTGCCCACCTCGGCACCGAGCACCGAGCGACCGCTCAAGCTTTCGCACACCGCGTCGCCGCGCTTGAAGGGCTTTGCACCTGCAATCCCCAGCCGAGCGGCCAGCGCCAGCAGTTGGAGCTCAGCTCGGGCCACACACATACCAGAGCTGCCTGCGCGTGCGAGTGCGCGCCAGCGGTCGAATCGAACGCTGGCCCTCCTGTGGCCGTGGCGCACACGACGCAGGATCCTGCAAAGGAGGGCTCTGCGCCGCCCGCGTGCCAGCCTGCGCTGCGGCCTCAGCCGCCCTGCGATGCCCTGCCATGGAAGGCCGCCTAGTGTGTGGGGCCGCCCACCCCCAGCGCGCGCCCGCGCGCCCGCCCCCTCCTTCCCTGCTTGATCGTTCGCGCTCGCCTACGCGTGCCCTCCTTCCCTCCCGAGCAGAGACCCACGACGGGCGGAGCATTTCGTCGACGTCCTCGGCGACGAGCGCAGGCATCGTCAAGAAGCCTCACCGCATGGCGAGCGCGAGTGGACTGATGGAGCGCGGCACGAAGAGCATGCCCTCGTCGCCACGCCTCGGCCCCCTTATCGGTCCTCTCGCGCCGCCCGCCTCGCCGATGCTCGCTGGACTCACCCCGATGTGCTCACCCATGATGAGAGGTCTCGCGATGGGGTGCAGCCTCGTGAGTAGCGCCGCTTCGTCCATGGGATGCGCGGCGGGCAGCATGCTGGTGCCTCTCGAGGCGGACCTGCAGCCGCAGGCCATGCAGCGTGCTCACGAGTTCCGCGAGGGCCGGCGCGTCTTCCATGTACACTTTGGGCACGGGTTCGTCAAATCGCTCGAGGCGGAGCCGGCCGCCGCTGCGGCGGACGGCAGCGGCAGCGCTCCGCAGCCTGAGCGCATCGTCACGTACGACTCACAGCGGACGCACAACATCAACCTGGTCTTCGACGCGCCGAAGTATAAGGACCGGCCACAGCGGCTTCGCGCCTATTACGCCGTGCCCAAAATGGTCGTCATTCCTTCAACCGCGGCGCTGCGCAGGCAGAAGCTGCTCTCGTTAATGGATCTGACGCCGCCGAGCGAGCCGCAGCGCGTGGGGCTCGTGCGCTCGCTGCTCGCCTCCAACCAGCTGCGCGCTGCGTGCGTGCTCGTCTCACGCTGGAAGCTGCACGCCCACTTCGAGCCGTCGCAGCTGCTCGAGCACCTCGTGAACGCCAAGATGTTCTCGGCCGCGATGCGCTTCGCGCGCGAGTTCGGGCTGAGCGCGACGGAGCCGTACACGGAGGCGAGCCTGTACCGCAAAATGCTCCACGAGCGCCAGTTCGAGGGGCCACTCAAGCACGCGGGCGCCAAGCGCGCCAGCATCGACGGAGTGCATACCCCCGACGATGTGCTCCGGCTGCTCGTTGGTGCGGGCCATCACGCCATCGCGCTCAAGTACGTGCATAAATTTGGTGCGAGCGAGCGCTTTCCGCCGCAGCAGCTCGTGTCGAGCTGCTTGGAGGCCGAAGGCAAGTGGACGGTGCAGACGTGCGGCTTGCTGCTCAAGTACGTCAAGGTCTTCGGCCTCGAGACTCTCTATCCCATCAAGGAGCTTCTGGATCGTGTGGAACGTTGCGGCGTCACCGTGCACGACGTCGATGGCAAGTACGTGCTCAAAGGAAGGCGCAGGGCGGCCGCGACAGTCCCGGGCACGCCGCAGGCGATCGGCGGCGCGCCGCCGTTTACGAGCGCTGACTGGGGCAGCAGTAGCCTGGGCACCTCGCCGCCGCTGCCCTCCGTCATCCTGGGCTCGTCGGCGCCGTCGTGAGCCAATCTCATTTTACATACTTAGCATGCAGGCTTGCGCCACGAGAAGCCTTTGACGTCTGAGTGTGCCAGCGCCTGGTGCCGTTTAGTAGCTGCTTTAGCATGCCGGTGTGCGCATGTGCCGATTAGTTGACGCTCGGACGCAGTCGCCGCCGAGAACAGCGCGCACATTCCGTCTACATTATACATAGGCCCATAGTGAACTTCGTGTTGAGTTTTTAGCATGGTTTTTAGTGTTTGACCTGAATTCGTGTCCTGAAAGGATGTGCTTCCCGGTGGGCCGGTGTGCGGTCGCGCGCGTCGCCGGGGTGTCCCCTGGGCCGGCAGCTCCGTACTGCGATCTGCGTAGCTACTCTCCGACTCCGTACGGTGCGTACTCCACGACGCGCGCTGCTCCCCGTAATGGCGTAAATGGAAAATGCTCTAATAAGGCGTCAAAGTCGGTGTGCGGGATAAAACCGACTCGAACACGACCGATAACAAAACGTATTGTCGTATTCCCACGTATGAATTCATAATTCATATCGCGAGTCGAAGCACGAAGTCAAAAGACTAAACCCCGTCGCGGTCGATGGTCCGCACGTTCTGATCTTCTGAAGATGACCGTCTGAGGTCCCGTTTGATTTGAGGTAACACGAGAGCGCAGGAATGGCCAGCACCGGCCCCAGCGCCCAGGCCCGCCGGCCGCCGAGTCCGCGCAGAGAAACCCCATACCCGCGCCGCCGGCCCGCCGCATGCGTCGAGGTCGTGTTGAAATCGCGCCGCACGACGGCACATGGTCCATTGTTGCGTAGAATCAGGCGCGGGAATCAGGCATGGCTTCGCTGCCATCGTGCTCCTCGCCGCTCGCAAGCTCGTCCTCGGAGAGCTGGGGCGACGAGCGCCATGATGAGCGCGCGAGCGGGCTGCCTCGGCGAGAGAGTGCACGCGAACGGCCCGTGCCGCTCTCCGGCGAGCGTTGGAAGAGTTCGTGTGGTTGCGGCTGACGGACCGCGTCGCTCTTGCGCACGTCGAGCACGCAGTCGCCGATGCGGGAGCGCTGTTCGATCAGCTCGACGGCGCTCGCGTGGTCGCGAACGGGAATGCCATCGACGGCAAGTATCACGTCGCCCGCCCGCACACCTGATTGGTGAGCGCCGTTCCCGCGCACGACTTGGAGGACGAGCACGCCGTCGCCCAGGTACGTGTTCTTGAGGACAAGGCCCGCGGGCCACTCGATCCTGACGGGGACTCTCAGGCCCAAAGGCATCGCCGCCGTTGAGTGGACCTCGTCCATCACAGTCATCGCCTTCTGTGTGATCTCCGCGCCGCACAGAGACGCATACTCGAGATCTACCGTGATGGCCCAGACTGGTGAACGGCAAGTCGGACACGAGGACCGGCGACGTGCCCATTCCTCGTAGCACGACAGGCAGAAGTGATGGTAGCTACCAAACGAGAGGGACGGGCACAAGGCGCGCGCTCGTGGGTTGGGGAAGTGCGCCATGCACATGGCGTCGGGGAGCGTGCTGCGCGTACCATGCGCCGCCAATGGATGGGTCGCGCATTGGAGCCGCGCAGATTGCGCAATCGATGACCTCTGCGCGCGTCGATCGGGCACGTTGCGGCGAAGCAGGCGCAACATCCATTGTTCGCGAAGGCGGGGTCAGCACGTCAAAGTGCTCGGCTATAAGTGCGGGAGCGCACGCTCTCGCCCCCTTTCCCCACAGGTTTGGGGAGCCCGTGCCAAGCCTGGTCCTCCGTCGCACCTCCAAGCGTGCGAGTGGGGGAAAACCTTCGCAGTGCGCGTCGTTGTTGTGCATGTACATAGTCATGACAACCAGGTCCCCCTCTCCCCGCCCCTTGCCGATAGCAGGCTGAGTCGGCCACACCTCCGTCCATTGCGAAAGAGGCCCTCGTTCTTGGGGTTCCGGAGAGTGGGTGCGTTTTCGTGTTCACAGAAGCGACAAACTCGTCGCAGATGCCGCCGCCGCCGCCGTCACCGCCGCCGTCACCGCCACCGCCGTCAC
>Ga0210241_100178_pt1 | contig 52799 bp, 38 predicted proteins | sample ChrtobMetP5a_8mM_FD_155488 | JGI IMG/M metagenome (GOLD analysis project Ga0210241, IMG submission 155488) | Chrysochromulina tobin associated microbial communities from unialgal haptophyte culture, Seattle, Washington, United States - P5a_8mM | ecosystem: Host-associated > Algae > Haptophytes >...
AGGCGGGGGTGAAGGTGGCGGGGGCGAAGGTGGTGGCGAAGGAGGAGGAGGCGATGGCGGTGGACTGGGCGGTGGTGGAGAAGGTGGTGGGCTTGGAGGAGGTGGCGAGGGCGGCGGCGATGGCGGTGGAGGCGATGGCGGAGGGGACGGAGGAGGCGGCGAGGGTGGCGGGGATGGTGGTGGCGGAGACGGTGGTGGTGAAGGGGGTGGCGGTGAAGGCGGAGGACTTGGTGGGGGAGGAGACGGTGGCGGCGAGGGTGGCGGCGGTGACGGCGGAGGTGAGGGAGGTGGTGGCGACGGTGGCGGACTCGGAGGAGGCGGCGATGGTGGTGGGCTCGGCGGGGGTGGCGATGGTGGTGGGGACGGAGGCGGCGGTGATGGCGGAGGTGAGGGTGGTGGTGGCGACGGTGGTGGCGATGGCGGAGGCGGCGAGGACGGGGGCGGCGGCGAGGGCGACGGTGGCGGCAGCGATGGCGGGGGTGACGGCCAGCCGCCGAAGAGGCACGTGCGCCAAACTGTGTTAGTGTCGAGACTAACCAAGCCAGATACTGCATAGCAGGCGCCGTTGCCCCCATGGCTGGCGGCGCCGTTGGCGAGAGGGTACCTGGTGCGGACTGCTACGGCGCAGTCGAGCCCAGAGTCAAAGGGGGCCCCGAGGTACTCAAGCCCCGAAAAGACGGCGACCCAGCCCATGACGTAGTTGCACACGAGCGGGGGCGGTGGTGCTGACGGCGAGGGCGGCGGCGGCGAAGGCGAAGGCGGCGGTGGCGAAGGTGGGGGTGACGGCCAGCCGCCGAAGAGGCACGTGCTCCAATTAATCCAGGCAGGGTTGCTGCTATGCATGCCAAACTCGGCCCAGCACACGCCCCCGGGGCCGTAGGTGACGCCGTTGGCGAGAGGGTACCTGGTGCGGACCGCTTCGGCGCATTCGAGCCCAGAGCCATAAGAAGACCCGGTGTTCAACTCCGATGCGGCACCGCCGCCGAAGCCATCGCCCGCGACGAAGTTGCACACGAGCGGGGGCGGTGGTGCTGACGGCGAGGGCGGCGGCGGCGAGGGCGAAGGCGGCGGCGGCGAGGGCGGAAGCGACGCCGCGCAAGCAGAGACCGTGGTGATTGGACCGATAAGAACTTGGGACATGGAGGTCCCATCAGGTGCTGAATAGTTGAGCCCTACAATCGGCCGTTGGTTACTGGGAAACTGAACTGCTTGCGCAGGACAGCCGTTCGCAGGACCCCATGACCCGCTGATGCCGGCACTGCGTCCGTAGGAAGTAATGAAGGTCACCGCACAGCCAGGAAGACAATATGCTCCACCTTGGAATCGAGTCCAGGACACAGAATCGAGATGTTCACCCGCCAGCAAATTGAATGTGGTCGTTGGATTTCCTTGGGACCCGTAAGCAGTGAATGAACCATCGTCGAAGTCCAGTCTGAGGTAGTCCACACAACCACCAGAACGAGCGGATATTTGCGTAACGCGCGCGCAGGGCGGCGGCGGCGAGGGCGATGGAGGCGGTAAGGAGGGTGGGGAGGGCGGTGGCGGTGGAGGCGGTGTTGCGGTCTGCAGCTCACGGTGATGGCTGGGAACAAGCTGCAAGGAGTACAGCCCGGCTACAGGATGGTCGCTCGTTGTGGCGCCGGCCAAGTCCATTAGGCCCGAGGGGCCAGGCGGGGGAAGCGTACACGTGCCACACGCGACCGGGCAAGTGATCCGCACGATGGAATAGGAAGCGCACGCGGAAGGCTGTGCTGAAAAGTAGGAGCACGGCAAGGGTGCGCCGCTTAAGTCAAATGCGAAGCTGTTCACTTCATCGGCGCAGACTCGAGTGAGCGGAAGCGTCCGCAATGGCTGCGCCTGCGCCGACTCTGCCCCAGGCGCACCAGCCCCCTCGCTATCGGGTGGTGTCGTCGTCGCCATGGCACTCACCTGCGGGGCACAGAGGACTAGCAAGGCCAATGCGAAGCACCTGCTTCGGTAGGATCGATTGTTCGTCGACCTAATCGCGAAGCCAACCGACATCTTGAGGCCCTTTGGGGGGTCCTTGCGGACGACGTCGTGGGCCATCACGATGTCTCGCGGTGGGGCCCCGCCACGCGCTTCGTCAACGGCTGACGACAGCTCGATTTCGTCGTGGGCCATCACGATGTCTCGCGTGAGCGAGTCGCACTTTGCGTGCGGCTTCCAGCGCTTGGCCAGGTTGACCTTGTACGACCACAGGGCCACCTGAACGTCGGGGTCGTCATGGATCGCCGCCTTGATGGACGCAACGCCGTCGCGCTTCGCGCTCGGCAGCAGCGACTTGCGGAGCAGCGCCTCGAGGCAGCCGGGGAAGGGATTGGCGACCGACGCCGCGTCGGTGTAGCCCACCTCGCCAAAGCGAGGGTTGGCTCGCTGGAAGGCGAGCATCACGACCACCGTTAGGAGCTGGAAGGCGAGCATCACGACGACCGTTAGGAACTCGTGCAGCTCCAGATTGCCATCGACATTGCTCCATCTCCATCTCCAGATTGCCATCTGCAGCTCCAGATTGCCATCTGTAGCCTTTTTTGCGCGCTTATCACCTTTGGCCGGCTTGGGCATCGACATATCCAGGGCGTCCTCCTGGTCGGCATGCTCGAATATCCTGAGAACGCGCGCCATCAGGAAAGCCTCGGAAGCGATGCCGCAATCGAGCGCGAGGTTGATGAGCTCCGATTGCTGCATGCAATCGAGCGCGAGGTTGATGAGCTCCGATTGCTGCATCGTCTCGGCGGCGTGGGCCGAGCTCGAGCAGGCCGTGCCCACCTTGAAGTACTGGGTGAAGATCAAGCGCAGCTCCTTGATGGAGCCCTCGAGCAGCTCGTACACTTCCTTCTCCCACACCGGGAAGCCGAAGACGTGCGACAGATCCATCTTCTGCCAAGTTGCCAGCCACCTGCTGTCGAGCCCGCTCGAGAGCGCGGGCGGCGTGAAGCGCTCCATGGGAGGCGCGGTGATCACCGCGTGCTCTTCCTTCTCGCCCAGGTAGTTGGCGATGATGCCGTCCACGCGCTGCGGCAGGTTCATCTTCGTAATCTCCTCGTACTTGATGTGGCCGCACAGCCCGAGGCACACGACGAACTCGACGAATGTCACCATCTGGGCGTCATCGCCAGCATCGTCGGCGCTCTGGCACGTCACGAACACGCCCTTGGAATCGAGCCACGACAGGTTCGAGTGGCGCCGCGGCAGAGGCACGCCCTTTACGATTGGCGTCGGGTCCACCATAATGCCATCGGTCACCTTGCGCTCGACCAGGTCGTAGCGGAACTTCTCCATCGACATCAGCAGCGTCGAGCCCGCCGTCATCGTCGAGTCCGACTTGGCCAACTTCTTGAAGCACACCTTGAGCTGCGCCTTGCGCGGACGCAGCACCAGCTGCACCTCCGGGTCCTTCTCGATCATCTTCTTCTCTTTGGCGAGCGTGCCCGTCTTCGCCTTCGCGAGCAGGTGCTTCTTGAGCAGCGTCTCGAGGCAGCCGGGCAGCGGGATCTCGGCCGACGCATTGTTCCCGACCGTGCCAAACTTCGGGTTCGCCTTGGCGAACGCGAGCATCACGATCGCCTCCAGGAACTTGTGCAGCTCGAGCGCATTGTCGCCGCCCTTGGCCTTCTCGCCAAGCACCACGCGCTTATCGTGGGCAGACACCTTGAACGTGTCGTCCACCTGGTCGGAGGGCGGCGGGGGCGCTGGCGGCGGCGGCGATGGTGATGGAGGTGGCGGCGAAGGCGGCGGGGACGGGGGCGGCGGCGAGGGCGACGGTGGCGGTGGCGAGGGTGAGATGGGTGGCGGCCGCGAGGGTGAAGGTGGCGGAGGCGATGGCTGGGGTGACGGCCAGCCGCCGAAGAGGCACGTGCGCCAATTGATCATATTGTTAGTGTCGGTTCTATCCAAACCACAATGGTGGGCGGGGGGTTGGTAGCTGGCGCCGTTGGCGAGAGGGTACCTGGTGCGAACCGCTACGGCGCAGTCGAGCCCAGAGCCAAAGGAGTTCCCGAGGTACTCAAAAGATGCGCTTTCGCTCCAGCCCACGAAGTAGTTGCACACGAGCGGGGGCGGTGGCGAGGGTGAGATAGGTGGCGGCCGCGACAGGGTGAAGGTGGCGGGCGATGGCTGGGATGACGGCCAGCCGCCGAAAAGGCACGCGCTCCAATTTATCCAGGCAGGGTTGCTGCTATGCATGCCAAACTCGGCCCAGCACACGCCCCCGGGGCCGTTGGTGGCGCCGAGAGGGTACCTGTTGCGAACCGCTACGGCGCAGTCTAGTCCAGAGCCATAGGAAGACCCGGTGTTCGTCTCCGATGCGGCGGCGGCGCCGAAGCCATCGCCCACGACGAAGTTGCACACGAGCGGGGGCGGTGGTGCTGACGGTGAGGGCGGGCCCCATTCAATACGCACTTTCAGAAACGCCATTGATGGATTCCTAAATGACGTGTTGATGGTCTTACTCTCGACGAACATTTTCAATGAGGGGTTTTCATCAAGTTTTCATCAGTGGGACGGCCACGAATGAAAAATGCATGCACGGCCACGAGCGCGCGCGCGAACCGATCGTCGTGGTCGTTTTCTCACCTACCCCCCCGCGTACCCCCCGCGTGTGGGTCTTGTGTGACACGCTGAGGGTTGTCGGAGGCCGCTTTCCGAAAAACGTGGAACCGTTTGATAACCTCATCGCATCATGCATGCGATGCACGTGAACGGAAGTGCGACCGTCCCGGGTCGCCAACGCGCAACGGAGGGGTTTTCTTTTTATAACTTGCGCGAACGAGACGACGAGCGGGGCAACGGGGCACCAAGCATTCCTGTTTCCTCCACCGCTGGTTAAACATACTTAGGTACTTAAAGGTACTTAGGCCGGGGCGGTACATACGACACCTGCGCGCACGTACAGTCGCGACACCAATTATAGTGCGACGGCCCCGACCCATACCGGCCGTGCCCCGCACACGCGCACACAGCTTTACAGGTGACACAGCTCACACTGACAGCATCGACCACTCCATGCTCCACACAATGGCATGCGCATCGCACGGATCGACTCGACGGAACGACGCTCTAAAATGTGTGTGCTACGCTGCTGTAACGCTGCTGCTGCTGCCGTTACCTCCCCGCCTTGATCGGCGTGGCTTTGATCGGAGGCTTGCTGCTGCCTCGTGGCGAGTCCGAGCGTTTGGCTCCGCCGCCCGCGGCTGCCGCCGCCTTGGCGTCGCCTTTGGGGGGCGCCATCGGGGGGGCCAACGGCTGCGGAGTCGCTGCCGCCGCCTTGGCGTTCGGCTTCGCTCCCTTGGGCGCACCGTCCCCCTTGCCGGCGTTGCCCTTAGCCTGCGGAGCCGGGGTCGCTTTCACGTCCGCCGCTGGCGGCGCTCCCTTGGGCGGTGTCTTGTTGTCCCCCTTTGCCTGTTTGGCTCCTTCTGGCGAGGCGCTCGGCGAGCTGCCCTTGATGGCGCCCTTGGGCGGACTTTGAGGCGCGGCGGCCGCGGAGCTGTTTGCAGCCCCGGTGGCGATGTCCTTCCTGTCCTTGGCCACCTGCACACGCGTCATCTTGCCACGCATCGCCGCTTGCATCTTCGTGGCGGCGAGCTCCTGCTCCGCCTGCGCGGCCGCAACCCTCTGCGCGGTCTCGGCCTTGAGCTGCTCGGCCTTGAGCTGCTCCTTGGCCGCGGCCTCCTTGGCCGCCTCGGCCTCCTTGGTGGCGCCCTTCTTGGCGGCCGCCCCGCCCTTGCCGCCTTTGGCCTCCTTTGCGTCCTTGGCCTCCTTGGCGCCCGTCTTAGCGCCTGGCGTCCCCTTGGCACCCGCACCCCCTTTCGCGTCGCCCCCCTTGGCTCCGCCCTTGGCCGGCGTCTCGTCAGCCGACGGCCTGAGCTTGGCCACCTTCTCGGCTTTGGGTGTCTTTGGCGGCGGCTCGAGTGCGACAGCCGAGGCGATGGTCTCGTGCAGCAACTCAGCACGGTCCTCGAGCGCCTGACGCTCGACGCCGCCCTCGCCAGAGAGTTTCGAGAGCTCAAAGAGCTGCTCGAGCGCACCCATCTCCGCCTTCGCCGTCTGCTGCTCGAGAGAACGCTTCTCGTACAGAGCGGCCACGGTGCTCATTCGCTTGACGATCGCGTCGTGTCCGAGCACGGCGCTCGCCTTCACCTCAGCGCTCGCCAGCAGCGACTTGATCAAGTTCAGCGCCACGCGTGTGCCCAGGTTGGTGTCGAGCGTCGTGCCGAGCACCCCCTTGTCCGACGCACTCTTGCCGGCGCCCAGCTTCGCCGGAGAGGGTGGCGGCAGCGGTCGAGATGTGTTCGGCGCGAGGACCGGCGGCGGCGGGAGCGATGGCGCGTTCGCGGGCGGGGCCGGCGCGTTTGCCGGCGGGGCCGGCGGGGCCGGCGGGGCCCCTTTGCCCTTGGGCGCGGCCTTGCCTCCACCTTTGGCGCCTTTAGCAGGCTCGGCTGCCGGGGCCTCGGTGGAGGAATGCTCTACGGCCGTCGTCTCCGCTGAGCCCTTGCCCCCCTTTTTGTCGGCCCCGGGCTTGTCGTCTGCGGAGAATACGTCGACGAACTCCTGCTTCATGTTGATCAGCGGCTTGCACCACGCGTTGATCGAGTCTTGCTGCTGCTGCAGCTGCCCCGACAGCCGCGCAAAGAGCTTGGGCATCTCGACCGCCTTCATCGCACGCTCTCGCAGGGCGCTGGACGCGCGCTCGTACGTTTCACACAGAGTCTTGAGCGCCGCCAGATTCCCCGCGTGGCGCAGTGGCTTGGCATTCGCGTCGACGAGCAGCTGGAATCGCGCCATCACCCCCTCGGCATGCTCTGAAACTTCGAGTAAGAGCTGCTGCATGTCGAGCGAGTGCTGCTCCATGTCCTCGGCCGCCGCGACGAGCTTCTGCTGCTCGGCCTGCATCGCGACCACGACGGTGCTCCATCGCTCGGCGAGGCCGGGCAGGTTGGGATGCACCTCGGCGGGGTGCACCACCAACACCTCCGACGCGCCAGCTGCGCCGGCAACAAACTCCGAGGAGATCGCCGAGGAGATCGCTGGTAGGGCCCCGCCACCCTTCGTCGGCGCCGGTGGTTCACAGCGCAAGATGCGGACGACGGCACTTGCGGCGCGCGCGATGGCCTTCCCCGCGTCCAGCATCGCCTGCGCACGTGGCAAGTTGCGCCCCTCGAAGCCTTGCATGTGCTGCGAGGTCGAGTGCACCGCCTCCCGAACCGCTGCTTCCACAGCGTTCGCCTGCCGCTCGAGCTCGAGAACAAGCTTCCACAGCGTACCCAGCTGCTCCGGGGGCGGTCTCGCAGCTTCCCCCCCCGCGTGCATGCTCGTTGCGAGCGAGACGACGGCCTGGCGTGTGTCGCGCGTCGCGCTGTGCAGCGCATCGAGCCGCTGCTCAAGGCCGAGCTGCGTGTGCAGCATCGTCGCAAAGGTGGAGGCCTCTACCAACTCGGCCGCCGAGACGCGCGTCGTGCCGAGCGCGGAGTCCTCGACAGGCGTGGGCCCTCCGAGTACATCTACGAAGACGCGCACCATCTGGGGCACCGCGGCGTGCTCAGCCGCATGCAGCGTCGCCAAGCTCTGCCGCTGCTTGAAGTAGAGCTCGGAGCAGAGGAGATGGCAGTGCTCATCAGTCGGGATAGCGTCAAGGAGGCCGAGCCCAACGGCAAGCTCGTCGAGCTTCGTCTGCAGCTCCGCATGCTCCGTCTCATGCGTCGTGTCGAGCGCGCGCGACAGCTGCGCCGACAGCTCCGCGCTCAGCGACGCCTGGTGCTTGGTCGTGCCGCCCACCTGTGCATTGTGCCCCGCGCTCGCGAGCGCCAACGCGCGCTCGGCGAGCTTGTCGAAGCGCTGCTTGAGGCCATCGATCCTCGCCTTGCCGTAGGTCTCGAGCCAGTCACTCATCGCATCGAGTGCGCCCTTGACCTTTTTCGTCTCCGCGTCAACCAGCTGCTTCGCCTCTTGCTTCTTCCCCCCCTCTACTGTCTTCTTCACCCGTCCGCGCAGCCATTCGGCCGTCTGAGCCGCCGACCGGTTGTGCAGCCGTCGATGCATCGCCTCCGCACGGCCTGCATACGCGGCGAGCGCGGCGGCGCCGGCCTCGCGAGCCTCACGCTCGGCGTGAGCGGACGCATCGACCTCTTTCATGAGCTGGAGCGCCCTCGCCTTATGGTGGACCAGCTGCGTGAACTGCGCGCCGCGCGCGCGTGCCATCAGTGGCGACGCGCTCTCGAGCTGCTCGTACAGCCGCTGCAAGAAGGGTGGCTCGACGTCAGCAAGCTCCTCGACTGCCACGAGGGCTTCGCGAAGGGCGACCGCGTGCGCGTCCTGCACGGCCGCCTCCGCCTTGCGCAGCCTCACGAGGACCGCCTGAACGCGCTTCGGCTGCGAGGCGAGTCGCTGCTGCTTGGCCGCCGCCGCCTGCGCCGCCGCCGCCTGCGCTGCCGCCGCCGCCTGCTCCTGCTCCACCTGACGCTGGATCACCTCGGACATGAGCTGAGTGCGCATCGCCTCGAGGTTGAGCTCCCTCATCCAGGCGTTCTCGTACTGCGCGGTGGCGAACTTGGAGCTGGGCCACCAATCGACGAAGGCGCCAACCTCAATGTGGCCGCGGAGGCTCGGATCGAGAGCCTTCTTGGTCGCATTCACAGCAGCGGTGATGTACTCCTCTTTGACGAGGGACCCGAGGATCTGGGGCAGCTTATTCGCCTTGAATGCTGGCGCGCCGCCCGCCACCTTGTCTACTACGAATGCAAGCAGCTGCCGCTCGCCGAGCGCACGTCCGTCCTCTGAACGGTCCATCTCGGCCGCGCTGACCGCGTTCAGGGCCGCAAGCGCCCTCTCGTACGCGAGTGCCTCGGCGCTGTCTCCGAGCTCGGAGGCGGTCGGCTCAGTCTGCATCGGCACCGCCTCGTTCTCAAGCTGCTGCGGCGTCGGCTGGCGGAAGGTAGTACGTGATGACTTGGCACGCGCCGACTTTGCACGTAACGTCTTCTGCTGCTCAGGGTAGCCGCCGCCAGGAAGTTCCGCGCTCGTTGCACCGGACTCCTCCTCCGCGTCGCCGCTCTCAGCAGGGTAAACGTACTGCACAGCCTCCAGGTATAGGTGCGCATTTGACAGGTGGTTCCCGGTCGACGCGAGCACACCGTCCGACTCGGCCACAAGGAGTGGAAGCGACTGCGCGATGAAGTCCGCGAGCATGGCGCGAGTCGCGCTGTTCTGAATCGTATCGGGGTTCACGCGCGCGAGCAGCTCTGCCTGTGCTTGCAGCAGGCTCGCCAGGCACCTGGTCGAAATGTCGCTCGCATTCTTCACGAGGTCGGGCAACTCGTCGGCTTTGAGCTGTGCAACTCCACGGTCGGCGAGACTCGGCCCGCCGAAGCCGAACATGGTGGAGTGGCGCTGCCTAGACAGCCAGCGCCTCGCGTTGGACGGAGTGCCTCGACAATGGCTCCGCGACTTTGGGTCCCGGCGGTCGTGCGTTTTATTTGCTGACCGGTAAAGTGTCAGAACGGCGCTCTTTTTTCCGACACGAAAGCACTGTCAGGGTGTTCCAGCACGTGTGGAGCTTACAAGCATGCACAAGGGAAACCTCAGTTTCAACACACCGCCTGCTCTAGACTGTCATCCAGTCGCGCCGGGAACATCCTCGTCAAAGTAGCTTTCTTCCTCGACCAGCCGCGCTGCATGCCCGCCGTTTTGCGTTGCAGCAGCGTCACCGTCAGCCATAGGCTCCGCCCGATGCAGGCTCAGTCGCCAACGGCCGCCGCTGCTCGTGTCCTTTTCCCAAATGTTCGTCGTCAGGAGCGTGCCTTCGAAGGCACTTGTGTGCCTCCGCTCAACGCATGTGACGCACGCGGAGATGCCGCCACGGAGCAGCACACAGCGCACCGATGCGAGCTCCAACCCCCGATCCGATACTACCTCGCGCCAGGTGCCCAGGATCGCCTCGCGGCCGCGCCTCAGCGAGAACCCAGGGTAGCTCCTCGTCGAGCACGCCGCCAAAGGGCTGTCTGGCCAATAGTCATGAAGTACGTCAGCATCGTGCGAGCGCAGCGCCGCATAGAAGGCAGCATTGGCACTTAGGACTTGGCCCTCGGCCTCGCTCTCCAGCGCACTGAGCTCGTCCCGGAAGCGCGCCGCTGCTGTAAATCTCTCATCTCGAATGGCCTCTGCGAGCTCCGCTTTGAGCGTTTCCAGACGATAGTGAGTCGCAGTGGCATCATCGCCCAACAGCATGCACGGCTGCCACTTTGAGGCTGCGAGAGCGCAAAGAGCGACGCCAGTCAAGCGGGAGAGCAGCATGCGAGGTCCCGAAGGCGGAACGAAACAATGAAATGTTCTTCGCGGTGTGAATGGTTCATCCAAGAGCTCCCAACTTCGGAACTTCATCAAAAGTCACGGACTTATTCGCGCTGCACACCAGCTACTTTTGCGCGCGCCGTATACAATGCCTGAGAGAGACAGTGTGAGGCTAGATACTCCAGAGCTTACCGCAGTGCGTGGGCATGAAATGGAGACTCGCGAGCGCCTCGCGCCGAAGAGAGCGCGCGACCGCACGGCCCCAACCACCAGGCAGACTTACACGCAAATGCGGCGCGACTTCGGCTGCCATGCGCGGCACAAAGGCTGATCGTACTTCTTCATGCCCGAAACCAGCCTATGGGCGGCAATACACACGTCATACGCACGTCGTCAGAAATGGATTCAGGAGAGCATGGCCGGGCGCACCGCGGGCGGATGGGTGAGTGCGTGCGCACGCTCGCGGCATCCATGGGGTGCAGCTCTCACCGTTTGTCGGGTTGTAATAAATTTTGCCGCCGAGGGCCGGAAGGGCCACTCCGGCGAGGGACGTCGGCGCAGCGGCAGCGGCACGTGGCGGCGGAGGAGCCGCAGCAGCGACGGTGGGTGCCGGGGTGGGCGCCGCCGCCGGCGCCGCCTTCGCGGGCGAGGGAGCCGCCGCCTTCGCGGGCGCTGCTGCCGCACCATCCGCCTTGAAGTTGGCAAAGGCCGGCACATCGGCGGCACTCGTGCAAAGGACGAGCATAGGCGTGCCGACGGGAACATCGGACGTGCCCGCCGGAATCAGAATCTGCGCCAGAAAGCCGTCGTCGGTCGCCTCAAAGTCAACCGTCGCCTTGTCGGTCTCGATCTCCGCAAGGCGGTCACCAGTGGTGAGCTGATCACCGATCTTGGCGACGTACGAAGCAATGTTGCCCTGGGTCATCGTGGGTGACAGCGCCGGCAGGCCCACAACGGTGTGCGGCGGCAGCGCGAGGCCGCGGGTGGCCACGCGCAGCACCTGGCGCGAGACAAGCCTCGTCGTGCGCATCGGAACTTCGCAAGTGGATCTCGAAAGAATACGAAAGAACATATGTGAACATCTAACATGTGAAAGTGTGGACCGTGGGTTTCAGGTATGTTCGCATGGCATTGCGATTTGGAAGGTGACGTGTCGCGATGGAGGATGTCGACGTCGCGGTGATCGGCGCCGGCGCAAGCGGCCTATCGGCCGCGCGCGCGTTGCACGAGCGCGGTCTGCGCGTGGTCGTGTTGGAGGCGTCTGACAAAGTTGGCGGACGCGTGCTGCACGATGCCACTCTCGCAGAGTGGCCCCTCGAGCTCGGCCCCGAGTTCATCCATGGCGAGAAGAATAACAGACTGCTCGATCTGGTGCGGGATGGGCTCGTCGGCCGTGCGAACGTCAGCCTTGTTGAGCTTGAGTGGCCCAACTACTATTTCTTTGGAAAGGAGGCCACGCTGCTGCCGGCTGAGACGGCAGACAACCTGGACGATGTTGCATTGATGCACGAGAGCTTCGAGAAGCTCGAGGCGCTCGACGCTGCCGCGGTGCCCGAGCAGTCGCTCCTGCAGTATTTTGCGGGCTGTGGCCTGAGCTCTCGCGTGCTTGACCTCGCCGATGCTATCTTTGGCAACGATTACGGCGCAGACATGAGTGATGTGGGCTTGCATGAGGTCATGCACGAGCAGCGGAGCTGGAGCTACGGCGAGAAGTACATCGTGATGCGCGGAGCCTGCCTGCAGGACGCCATGGAGACGCTCGCACGCGGCTTGCCTCTCCGGACCAATTGGCCCGTCGAGCGCGTCTGCGTGGATGCCGGGAGGGGAACAGCCGCAGACGACGCGTGCAGCGTGGAGCTCGTTGACAGCAGCGGACGGACTGTACGGGCCCGCGCGGTGATCGTCACCGTTCCGTTGGCCGCCTTGCAGCGTGGGGAGGTGCACTTTGAGCCGCCGCTGCCGGTAGTGCACTCGACCGCCATCAGCAAGCTTCGGATGGGCTCGGCGCTCAAGGTGATCGTGCGGCTGACGCGCCGCTTCTGGCCGCTCGACTTTTACGACGCCGTGTGCGCCGACGCCTTCTTGCCTGAGGTGTGGCTCTCGCCCGCCGCCGAGCTGATGCGCGAGGACGCGCCGCCGCCGTACACGATGGTCGGCTTCGTCGCGGGCGCGCGCGCTGAGCGCGTGGCCAAGCTCCCACACGCTGAGATCGCTCGCCTCATGTTGACGCAGGTGATTGCCACTGATTGCTTGCCACTGAGTGCCACTGAGTGCCACTGAGTGCCACATGCTGAGATCGCTCGCCTCATGTTGACGCAGCTCGACGCCATGTTTGGCACGGCCGCGGAGCCGAGGCCAGCGAGCAGCGCGTGCGACGGCTTCCTCGTCAAAGATTGGAATGCTCACCCACGCACATACGGCGCCTACAGCCATCCGACACTCGGCGCCGCCGGCCAGCGGTCCGCCCTCGGCCTCGCCGCGCACGCGCCTTGGCCCTGCATGCAAGTGCTCACTACGGCGCCTTGGTCTCCCCACAGGTCCGCCCTCGGCCTCGCCGCACACGGCGCCATCTTCTTTGCAGGGGAGGCGTGCCACGAGGGCATCAACCCTTGCGTGCATGGGGCGATGGAGACTGGCGAACGCGCCGCACAGCGCGCACTGGAAGCGCTCGGCGAGCGCTCGGCGTTCATCGGTGCGGAAGGGCGCACCAGTCGGCTTTGAGGCGTGAGAGCTCTCACATGATTGAGGGGCGCGCGGCGAGACAGACGAGAGAGTGAAGGCATAATCTGGCATACGAGTCGATCACAGTTTTGACACGCTCGTTAATCCTTCATGACGCGCGCGTGCTGCACTGGACCCCGGCGGCTCGGCGCGGCGGGGTGTCGCGCGGCGCGAATATATTTACGGCTTTTCGACGCGGATAGTCGTCCGTCTCACGCACGCCCCGCGTTACGCGCGGGTCGGCCGGGATTCTTGATCTTGTAAAATTATCGTATCCACGAGTTTACCCGAGTATCAGCGATAACGTAACGGAAGGCTGTCACCCGCTCGAGTATCGGCCTTCAACCGAATAACTCGCAACCCGCAACGTCTGCAACGTCGCGGCGTCGCGCGTGGCCGCGTGGGCCCCGCCGGGGATCGTCTCGCTCGTGCTCGTCCCTCTGCTCCGCTCTGACAGTGACACGCTCGCTCTCTCTAGGAGTACTCTAGCATTGTCATCGCCTCATTACGTTATCTATAGACTTTCGCTACGCCGCTACGCGGCCCGCTACCTGCCATGTTTTGCATGCAGCGCGTCTCGGCCAACCTATCGGCCGCCTCTCGAAGGCGCTTGATGAAGGGAGCGGAATCACCGTACTTGGGCGCACAGAGCGCAGCCGCCTCGCGATAGGCCGAGCTGGCTTGAGCCCAATTGCCCGCGGCTTCCTGCGTCTCGCCCTGAGACGCACGGAAGTGTCCCAGGCTGACCATCGTGCGCAGCGTGTGCGGATGTGTCTCTCCAAGCGTCTGTTGCCTGATGGTGAGGATTTTGCGGTAAAGGAGCTCGGCTTCTTCCTTTCGATCCATCCGCGCAAGGAGCGCTGAGAGGCAGTTCATGCCCAGCAGGGTCGCCTCGTGCTGCTCACCCAGCGCACGCCTTCGCGCAACGACTACCTCGGAGAAGAGTGCCTCGGCTTCGTCAAAGTGGCTCTTGTCTTCGAGCAGCTTGCCAAGGTGGATGGCGGAGAGCAGCGTCTGCTCGTGCTCGTGGCCGAGAGTGCGCCGACGCGCATCGAGCACTCGCCTACAGAGCCGTTCGGACTCGGCGGAGCGGCTCGTCTGGCTCAGCAGGAAGGCAAGATCATGCATCGAGGTGAGCGTGTCCGGGTGCTCGGATCCCAACCCCCGCCGGCGCATGCGGATCAGCGCGCGAAGGAGCTCCTCGGCCTCCTGATGGCGCCCTAGGGCCTGCTTCAGGATCGCGAGATTCGCCATGGTTACCAGCGTCGCCTCATCCTCTTCGCCACCAGCTCGTCGCTGCCCCTCGAGCACCTCCTCGAGCAGTTGCGCCGCGCCCTCCGGCCGCCCAGTCAGCTGCAGCAACACGGCCAGGTTGCTCTTCGAGACGAGCGTGTGCTCGTGATCCTCACCCAACTTACGCCGCCGAATGTCGAGCGCCTGCCGATGTAGCGGCGCCGCGTCGTCGTACTGGCCCGTTTGCGTCAGCAAGGAGGCCAGATTGGACATCGACTGCAGCGTCAGCTCGTGCTCGTCACCCAGTGTGCGCCGCCGCCTCAAGTACGTCTCCTGGAACAGAGCCCCAGCCTCGCCGTACTCACCCGACCGCTCGAGGAGACCGCCGAGCAAATTGGCCGTGACGAGTGTCTCCTCATGCTCAGCGCCCAGCGATCGACGTTGCACCTCGAGCGCCTCGGCGTAGAGCCTGCTGGCCTCGTGGCCCTCGCCTGATGAGGGAGGCAATCAGAGAGGTCATCAGAGGCCATCAAGGGCAATCAGAGCGCCTCGGCGAAGAGCCTGCGGGCCTCGTGGCCCTCGCCTGATGAGGGAGGCAATCAGAGAGGTCATCAGAGGCCATCAAGGGCAATCAGAGCGCCTCGGCGAAGAGCCTGCTGGCCTCGTGGCCCTCGCCTGATGAGGGAGGCAATCAGAGAGGTCATCAGAGGCCATCAAGGGCAATCAGAGCGCCTCGGCGAAGAGCCTGCGGGCCTCGTGGCCCTCGCCTGATGAGGGAGGCAATCAGAGAGGTCATCAGAGGCCATCAAGGGCAATCAGAGCGCCTCGGCGAAGAGCCTGCTGGCCTCGTGGCCCTCGCCTGATGAGGGAGGCAATCAGAGAGGTCATCAGAGCCCATCAAGGGCAATCAGAGCGCCTTGGCATCGAGAGCCTGCGGATCTCGTCAGGCTCACCGATCTGCTCGAGCTTCTGTGCCATCCAGCATGCGCGCTGGCTACTCGTCCGCTCCAAGGCGGCTAACCTGGTGCGCAGCGCTCTATTATCGGCCTCGAGACGAGCCAACGCGTCGTGATGAGCACTGGCAGGCACGGCCTCGAGAGGAGCCAACGCGTCGCAGTCTTCCTTGGAAGCCGTTGGGCGCACCGCGGCCCTCTCCGCTTCCATACGGCCATGCCGTGCCTGCAAGTGCTCATCACGGCGCGCTTCCAAACGGCTATGCTGTGCGTCGAGCTCACTCACGGGCGGCAGCGTGGCTTCCATCGCCCCAGCTTCAAGCGCAGCCTTGGCCGCCGCTTGCGCTCCAGCCTTGGCCGCCGCCTCGGCTTTCGTCGCCTCGAGAGCCGCGGCAGCCTCGGCCGCCGCCTTCGCTTTCGCCGCCTCGAGCTCGTCCGCTGCAGCGGCGGCCAATGCTGCAGCCTTCTCCTTCTTGGCTACCGCCTCCTTCTTGGCTACTGCCTCCAGATCGGCGGCCGCCCTCGCACGCGCCATCGTGAGCGCATCGTCTTTGGCGGCCACCACTTCCCCTTTTGGAAGCGCGCCGTGGTGAGCACTTGCAGGCCTGGCGGCCACCACTTCCCCGTTGGCGGACACGGAGGCCTCGAGTGTCGCCAGCGTATCCGTTGCTGGAGTTGGACTTGTGAAGCTCCCTAGCTCCTGTGGAAGGTCAGTGGAAGAAGCTGAAGGAAGACGTTCGGCCCCTCCCTTCTCTGCGGCCTCGGCTTTCGTCATGAAGGCCAAGAAAGCGAGGTCGCCCCTCGCGGCTGCCTCCCTCGCGGCCGCCTCCCTCGCTGCCACCTCCCTCGCGGCCACCTCCCTCGCGGTCGCCTCCCTTGCGGCCGCCTCCCTCGCGGCCTCCTCCCTTGCGGCCGCCTCCACTTTCTCGAGTGCAGCCAGATTCTCCGGCAGAAGCATAGTCGAGTTGGCCTCGAGCGCCGTCACGAGCCAAAGTGGTCTTGGGAGAGAGCCGATGTGATGGGCTAGCTCGCGCTTGCTCGCTCGGCGTGCGTCGATGCCAGCAAGCTCGAGGACGAGGCAGCCGACGCGCATGCCTTGGCGCTCGGCGGCGCTGCCGGCATGCACCTCCGAGATGAGTACGCCTCCACCGAGCGCGTCGCTCAACCCGAGCCCCAGAGGGCCGGGCCCAAACACAAACCGAGTGGGCGGCACACTCGGACGGGCCACCGCCGCTTCCACCGTCGCTTCCGCCGCCTCTCCCGCCGCCTCCGCTCGGGATGTCCGAACTGATGGCTGGATTGGCACGGCTGCAGCTGCGTTCTCGAGAGCTCTTTGGCTCGCTTGGGCAAGAGAGATGCGCTCACCACGTAGTCTCAAGCCGAGCCGTGCGGTGAGGCCTGATGGAGATGGTCGTGGAGATTCGGTGAGGCCAGCTGGGGATTGGCGTGCAGGAGAAGGAGACGGGCGCGCCTCGGCCATGGCCGTCTCCGCCCGCTTGCGTGCGGCATCCCACGCCGCCTTGGCCTCACGCGCTCGCTCGGCGTCAGCGTGACTGCGCGCCAACTCGGCAACGTGCGCCAACTTCGCAGGCCCGCTCGCCTTCTGAGCCGCCTGGAGCGCGTCGCGCAGCCTGGGCGCTCCGGTGTGGACACGGACAACTGTGGCGCGTGGAAGTGGCGATGTGGATGACCCTTGAGACGACGGTGAGGGCGGCGTGATCGCTTGAGCTGCGGATGAGGAGAGCGATGCTCGAGGCCTGAGAGGCGTTGAGGGGTTCGTCGGTGGCGGCGGGATGCCGTTCACTGTGCCCGGACCAAAGACGGGCACAAGTGGAACTCCATGGAGTGGAAGACCAGCACTGCAGCTTGGCTGCTCGACCTGCATTCGACTCGTGGCCCCTTCGAAGCCGGGGCTGACGGTCAGGGCACCCAGGGCGAACCGCCAGCCTTTGTGTGAACACATGTGTGAATAGTAAGAATTGGCTAGGGGGGAATACCTCTTCGTCATCAACTAGCTAGGGGGAGTAACTGGGGTAGCCATGGTTGTTCACGACTCCTTGGCCGTATGGCGGGGAGAAGGGACCCCAAAACGGCTTCCGCACGGTGCATTGAGGTTTGTGCTCCTGCATCGTCTGTGCAACGTCCGCCGCTACTGCCGCGTCATTCTGCGGGCTGGTTGAGCACTTCGACCATGGACCGACCGTCTGGTTGAAGCCGAAGAGACTACTTGCAGGATCCTGCGCACAACGACTGTGTACGCACGGAGGCCTCCCGTTCATGACAGCTGCTCCGTAGCCAACGAGGTAGAAAGTACGGCTTGGACTGGATGCCCACATGTGCTGGAGAAGCGCGCAGTAGACCATGGACATGGCGCCTGGGGGGTCTCTGCACGCTTTCGTAGTATCGAAGAGATGGTCATCACTGAAGCCAAACTTCCGCACGTCGGGTGGCTTTGGGACGCCGGTCGGCTGCGGGTCGCACTCACACTTGTTCCTCAGCGCGGCAACTTTCCCGTCCTTCAACAACCAACCCATGGCCTTCGGCGTGCCCCACCAACTGCATGCGTGATCCCGGAGAGGAAAGCAGACAAGCATGTGAACGTCCTCGCCGATTTCAACCTGGTCAAATGGCACTGTCAAGCGAACAAGCGCGTCGGGGCGCATCCATAAGGCGTACTTGTATCGGTACGTTTCCATGTGCGGCTCCATCAGGTGCCAGACATCTTGCATACGCCACCGCATGATTCGCTCTCGAGCAGACGGATTAGTGGCCAACATGCCTTTCGAGGTTTCCAAGGGACCAGCGGCCAGTCTGGCATCCTTGAGGTACGAGCCGTAGATTTGTTCGATCATGATCGACGTTGGCGCGCGACTCTTTTCCGGGTAAAATATGCTGACATTCGTGCTTGCTTGCATGCCATTGCTGGCAGTGTCATTGCTGATGAACCTCCTTGCGTGTTTGATATCTTCAGAGCCGAATGTAGATATGGAAGAGGTCGACACGAACACATGAAATGTGCAGTGCGGATTCAGCTCTTGCAGGTGGGGCAGGTTCTCCTGGAATGTTTCATTTGCGTAGCGCAGCAGTCCGCTAATGAGGATTGCAACGTAGCAATCTGGCTGGTTTCGATGCGATCGGGGATGGAGCATGGATAAATGAATCCATTTCGCAGCCGCTCAGACACACACACATCGCGAAGTTGTGATACTCGATCAAACTACTGAACCACACCCTCCATTCATCTCAAGGTCGCGAGGCGCTGTCGAGGTGGTCAAGTATTTGTTGAAACGGTTTACGGTCTCTGGTTTCGTCGAAACATTCGAGCGCCGTCGGACTTTCGAATTAGGCATTTCTGGTGAGACTTTTGAGTGTGCGACGAGCCGCAGCTTTCAGCCGCCTTTTGCGGATCTACAGTATCCCTTTGCGGTACAATATTGGGGCGACGTTCTCGTCGCGATGAAGTTTGGCAAAGAGGTACACGCGCAGCATGCCCTCATGCCCCATCCCACTCCATGGGTTGCTGAAAGCGCGAACCCCGTACATATTCGCAGCTCGTGGCGTATGCCTCCACCAACTCCGAGTGGACGAGCTTCTATGTCGACTACAAGGCATTGAAGCAGATCCTGCGTCAACTGTCGCCGACCGACGTCGAGAATCAGACAGAGGGCAATGCCCAGGTGCGTGGTGCCCGTGCACGGCGGGCCGGGGCTTAAGGGATGCACTGACCACGGCTCCATGCTTCTCTTTCGCCCGCAGCTCGAGGGCCTCTTCCTGTCGTCGCTGTTGCTGCAGCTGCTGAAGGTGAACCGCTTTTTCATCGAGAAGTCCAAAGAACTCAGCAGTCATCTAAATAGGTGCGAGCAGCCCTAGGTAGGGGGGTCAACCCCCCAACCCTAAAAGCACCCCTGACCTGCCCCCTTGGAAAGGCGGGCGAAGCGCGAAGCGGCAGGTGGCGAGCTTTCACAGCGCGCTTCCAACGCGCGCGTGCATGCGGCATGTTAGCAATGCTTCATGCGCTGCAGCCAGGTGCTGCTGCCATGCGGCAAGCAGGCGGCGCGTGCCAGGCGTTCGCTCATGTTGGTGATGTGCTGCGCGACCCCTCTCAGGGTGATCCCTTTGCTTGGCAGCCCTTCCAAAGTGAAGGGCGTGTTTGACTTTGACGGCACGCTGCCCACGCCGGCCGCGACGCTTGGCAAGCTCATCAAGTCGCCCCTGGTGCCACAAGACATGCGACAGGCGATTGCGATCTTCTGCCAGGTGAGCGCGGACTTGGACGAGCTGCGCCGATTTGCCCTCTTCAATTTCTTAGCCTTAATGAAAGTCCTCAAGAAACACGATAAGCTTTCGCTGGTGCCGATCAAGACCTGCCTCATCGCCTTCATCGCGACTCGTGCGTATCGCGCCGCACCCGACGCCCTTGACGCCGCCCTCAACGCCGCCCTCGACGCCGCCCGTCACCTGCCCGCCCGACTCTTCACTCTCTCGCGACGAGCCCCGCACTCACACGCCTCGTACGTGTCCTGTCGCCCCTCGTGCACGCAGAACCCTTTTTCTGTGGTCACCGGCTACAGGGCGCGTTCAGCTCTGTGAGAGCGATCGCGTCATCCTTCACGCTCGCTGCGCACGGCCGTTCCACTGCGTGCCGCACGGAGACATGCAGCGGCTGTTCGCACAATCTCGCCATGGGGTTCGTTTATGGCGGCACCAGGTTCCTCTGCCCCAACTGCTTCGCCTCTGTGGTCGCGACCACTGCAGAGGGGCAGAAGCCGCTCGGCGGCACCATCGCCGGCGCGTACGGCATTCGAGGGCTCCTCGACTCCCCCGTGATCGAGGAGGCACCTCAGCCAACGGGGCCGACGGATGCTGCCGCTCCTACTCTTGCCAGAAGCACCTCAGGCACCAGCGGCAACGGCTCCTTCTGCGGCGGCGCCAACGGCCGCAGAGCCGATGGGGCATCAGACGTTTCGGACGTCCATCCTTTATTCTCATCTATTGAAGGAACGAACATGACGAGCAGCGGCACCGCCGTGCTGCGAGGCATCGGTAGCCTCTCGGCCCTCGCGACGGAGAGCGAGGACTTACCGGTAGGGCCATCCACCACAGCGTCGCGATCCGCGGGTCCTTCGCTGCCTCGGTCGGAGCAGAAGCAGCCACTGCTCGATGGGAGCGAGTCGGGCGAGACGGCTCATCTCGGCGGGGAGATGGGGGACGATCCCAGCGCGCATTCAACGGGCGACTCGTCCTTTGAGGCCGCGGGCAGCTGCAATAGCTACTATGGCGGACTGGCAGAGGGGATGGGCCCCAACTCGCCGTTCTGGCAGAGGGCACCCGGAGGGGACGCCGTTACACGTGGGGCGGGGGGGGTATCTCATGACCTCCCTCCCCGAGATCTCCCCCCCCTCATGAGCCAAGGCCGAGCCGATTTCGATCTCGACCACCTGATGTTCAGCTCAGATATGGAGCTCGACGAGGCCGACGCTCCCTTCGACGCGACCGGTGCTCCGTTCGCGAAGCTGCAGCGCTTGCTCGGACCGCACGCACTTCACTCGGAGCTCGAGGCCGCGGCTGCCAACCCCTCTGAAGCCCTGCCACAAGCCCCCGATGCGATGGCAGCAGCGCTGCAAGAGGAGCGCCCGGCACAGCGCCCTCGCCACGGCAAGTCTGCGGCCGCCGTCTTCGGCCCGACGGTCTATGGCGGCCGCGGCGTGTACGCGATACTCCAGCAGCAGGGCCACCAGCTGGCGGCGGAGAGTACGCACGCTTCCTCCTTGAACGAGGGCGAGGCTGCTTCCAATGAGGCTCGCAGCAGCGCCATGCCAGCGGTGGCGCCAGCGATTCGGATGGTCGCCACTCGCGTTGCATCGGCGGCGGCGCCGGCGCCGGCGCCGGTGCAATCGCACGACGGAGACGGGACAACATTGCCCGATGGGAGTCAGAAGAAGTGGGCATGCTACGAGTGTCACAAGGCGAAGACGGCGTGCGAGGGCAATCCGTGCCACCGCTGCCAGCGGCTCGGCAAGACCTGCATCGAGCTGGTACGCGCGGGCAAGCGGCAGCGGAGCTCGCGAAAGAACACAACGGCGGTGAATGCCCCGCATGCTATGATGGCTAATGTGTTGTCCGCGCAAGCTGGAATGACCGCTCAAGCTGCGATGATCCCGCAAGGTTACAACACCGCCGCCGCCACCGCCGCCGCCACCGCCGCCACCGCCGCCGCCGCCGCCGCTGCCGCCGCCGCTGCCAGCGCCGCCGCCTCACTCGGCATCATGCCCTCAGATGCCCTCGGGCAAACGCATTCGGGCGTGCCGCCACCGGGAGTGGCTCTGGGAATGATGCCCATGTACACGCCGCCACAGATGGCGACTGCGAGAGTACCGCAGAGCTTGCTGCCCATGGCCAGCAAGCCGATGCTTGCGCAGCCGCATGGAGCCCCGGGCTCCAACGGATCTGGGGCCTACCCGCCGCCCTCGGCCGAACCGCCGTCCCTCATGGGACGCGCGCGCGTGTCAGTAGCCGCCACAGCCATCAGTGGCACCCAAGTGTCGCAGCGCGTGCCTGCTACCAGTGCCTGGGTCACAGAGCCTGCAGGAACACAGAAGGCGCCCGTTACGGCACCTTTGGTGCTTTCGGTCTAGACTCGATCGGACATCATGTCGCCGCCAAAGGTAGTGGCAGTCGCCGCGTTGAGGACGCTTCCACAAAGCGACCCAGCTCTCGATGCGATTAGCGTTCCTTAAACCGCGTGACCTCGCGCCACGGTCGCGTTGCGCTTGCGTTGCCAGGTCGGGAAGAGTACATTAGAAGCCGAGCGTGTCGTGCGCGAACAAACGAAGGTGAGGCGATCGGATACGTCGTACTCGGGACCGTGTGCCGACAACCGCCCGAGGCCGGGTGGCCTGCGATCGCATGGGAGGAACGCATGCTTGGTATCAGGTATGGGCTTTCCCCCGCTGTGTCCAAGTGTCATTGCTCATGCCCTCATCGTTCCCGACGTTCGTCCAATATTAATATTCGATTCCTTACGAGATACGACTGGGCGTACACATCTATTACTATATACCTCCGCTCGTTGAGCCGCGCGGGCGAGCGTTGACTGATGACTTTTTCATCAGCACCTACACTCGACTGCTGAACACCGTAAACCGCTCTGTAAAAACTGAATTCCTGGGTATCCCCCTCGCCACGTGTGCGTTGCCTGTTGGCGTGTGTTACTTACTAGTTACTTACTTACTTATTGATCTAAACAAATCGATCCGATGCGACGGCAGTCGCTTCTTGGCACGCCGCGGACGCGCGCCTATAACCAAATCCCGACGAAAGAACGCGGCGTGCCGAACGTCAAGACGTCGAACCGTGACGGACGCGTGACATTTTTACCGATGCGATGGACGGGCGGTCAATTGCGGGCGGTCCTCGCCGCCAAACCTCCGCAGCGAATTTTCCGCGCCCGCGTGGAGCCAAATTTCCCACAATGGATGTTTCGCTGGACCCGCGGGGGTCCGGGGGGTACCCCCGCTCAAACCGGATTGCGGACGATATCACATGTCGATTAACACACTTAGTCCGCGCTTGTAGACCGAGTCGGTCGGATTGACTTCCTGACTCGTGACTGCGTCCCCGTCAGTGTTATCTGTTGATATCAGTGTTATATTTAGTGTTATATCGTCACACGTCCGAGCCACTTTTCTGATTATTTCAGTTTTTTGATCTAACATCTATGAATTCATGCGAATTCAAGTCACAAGTGGCACAAGTGTCAAGTGTCAATTGACAAGTGTCCCAGCTCGCTGCTCGCACGTGGCTCCGTTCTGCATACAAGCGTTACCCACCGAAGAGTGCCTCGGCCCTCGCGGCCCTCGAGGCTCGACGCGTTCGAGAAGCGCGCGGCGTGTGCCGTCCGGTCCCCGCGAGCCCGCGTCCCGGGGATCCGATAAATATTCTGAACTCACACATCCCACACAGCCACACTTCTAAAGAACGACTGAACAACCGTAGAGCCTTGCCGTTGAGCCCGCAGAGATGCGCGATGTGCCGCCTAGCTTGCGCACAAGTCCCTATATGGTGGCTGCGACGAAACCGGCACGCACCACGCAGCGGCACGTACACGCGACTTCATGCTGCCCCCTTGCCATGGCATTCATGTGCATGTGGTTCTAGAGGCCACAGCGTGCCGTCCTGGCGCACGCACAGATGACAGGGCACCCAAACCGACCAGGCCGAGATTACACGGCCGAGATTACAGCCGAGATTGATTACAGGGCGCCCAAGCCGACCAGCCGAGCACCCTCTGCGCCAAGCCGACCGGCTCCGTTGAGGGGCGGCTCCGTTGAGAGCATATGCACCGTCTCAGAGTAGCCGCCGCTCTCGATGGTGACAAATTCGATCAAACGCGGCGCCTCGGGGCTGTGGAAGGCCATCGTCGAGTGACGGTCGATGAGCTCGCGCTCAGAGATGGGTCGAATTTGAGGCTCGATCAGCAGCGTGCGCAGGGTAAGGCAGCATGCCTCGTGTGCCACCAGCACCACTGGCTGCACCGCGGCCTCAATTTCGAGCGCCACCGGCTCGAGCCGTGCAACGAGACTTGCGACCGACTCGCCAAACTGACCCTCGAAGGTGCCGGCGCCATCGCCCGACACGGCGCGAGCGGCGGGCGACTCGGCGGCGTGCAGCAGTGGCGTCATCGAGCCGCGCTTGGCCGCTGGCGCACATTTGGCCGCCACAACGAGCGCCTCTGCCGCCTGGACAGCCCGTGGCGCCGCGGAGGTGAGAATGAGGAGCTCGCTTGCGCGGGGGTAGATGCGTGCCCATTGAGCCAGCCCGGCCTCAATGTTGGTCTCGGCATGGGCGGTGTTCTCCTCATCGACGACAATCATGAAGATTGGCCTCGCAATTCCGTGGATGGCAAGCAGGTAGGGCAGCACCGTCTTGGCCATTCGCCCATAGATGTTGCAAGCATGCACCTTCGCACGCAGATCGAACATCTTGATGTATGGCCCCTCGACCTCTCGCACTGTCTGGTACTGCTTCTCGTAATGTGAGATGCGCTCCTGCAAGTCCGCAAGCGCCTCGTTCTCGCCCAGACCCTTGAAATCCTCGGAGTGACGAACCTTCCACGTGCACATGCTCGAGATGACATCGGGGTCTGTCACGACGCTCTCGATGAACACGATGCCGGCCGAGGTGGTCCCTTTGGCATTGAGGGCTTGCACCTTCTCGCTCAGCTTGGCGCGGCGGGCGATCGTGACGTTACTCGCGTCGAAGATGGCAACCTGACCGTCTTCGGCCTCGATCCACTTGAGAAGGTCGTCGAAGGCCTGCAGCGAGAGCTGCTCGCGGGTCATCGACGCGTACGCCTTCGTCCCATCGAAGAAGGAGGCGGACGTTTGCGGAAGGCGCTCGCCGGACTGATTGCCAGACTCATTCCACACTTCGCGGCGCCGGTCACCCACCTTGAAGTGACGTGTGCGGTAGCCGCGCCAGCCCAAGAACCTGCCGAGCTTGTAGCCGAGCATGGACTTGCCGCGCGCTGGCAGGCCGACGAGCACGAGGATCAGCCGGCCCGCGTCGGGCGTCAGGCGAAGACGAGCGTCCGTGGCGGTCTCGACGACGCGTTCGGTCATCTCGTTGATACTTTCCTCGCGCTTCATCACCGGGACCTGGTTGGTCACGCTGTCCCTGTTGCGACGGTCGGTGCCCGAAGACCTTGCGAGGCCGCCGTGGACCGAGCCATCGTGAAACAATTGGCTCATCGACGTCTCACTCTTCGAGGACCCGGAGCCGTCAGCCCTGACACGCGCCGAGATGGCAAGGCCATCCAGCCACTCGGGCGAGGCGAATGGAAGCTCCTGTTTCACGCGCGATTGTTCTGCGGGCGTTAGATGGGGCAGATGGGTCTGCAAGGTCTTCAGTGCGGCGATGACTTGTTCTTCACGCTGTGCATTGCCGTCTGCACTCTCCTGCCCAAGTGCCTCCTGCAGCACCCACTTTGGCTCGGTCTTCGGCGACGCATCTCGTCCGATGCTCATGGCCTTAAACAAACTCTGTGGCAGTTCGGAGAGGAACTTGACCAGCGGGGGCTGGGACGAGGCATCACGCTTTGCTTCGGTAGACCTGTCAGACATCGCGATCGAGTGGCGAAAGTGTCTCAGCGCGGAGAAATGTCGCGAGACGCAGTCGCGTGAACACCTTTGCCTTCGATTTTGACGAGTTTCACGAAACTACATAAGGTTATATAATTTTGTTTTTGTGGTTGAACTGAAAACATCAAATTCGTGACATGCTACAACGCGGTTTACGAGTATAAGATCCAAGGAGCGGGCCGGCACAGGCACACCCGAGCGCGCTTTTTGTGCGGAGCACGCGCGCGTCGTCCGCCGACCGCCAGCGGCCGTGTAAGAGCTCACCTGAACAGTCACGCATGAAATCACGCGCCACGCGGACAACCCTCTCCTGTCTTCGGAGCACGCAGCGGTCGACGTGGCGGACTCTATGGCGCATGGGCCATGGTAGGCCCATGGGTCCGGCAACAGCGCTCACAACAGCGCCACTTTTCGCTCCCCGGGGTCGGAGGTGACACTACAGACTTTTGGGATCGACGCCCAGACGCGTCCCCACCAGTCGGCGGCCGTACGCTTCGTACAAGCTCAGAGTCATCGCAGCAAGTGGCGCGAGGAACACGACGCGCGGAACTACGCCCTTCATGAGCGTGGCTGCGCCCTCCTCCCTGATGATACTGTTGAAGGTGCCGACGATTCCGCCTGAGCCGCCGCCAGTCATCAGGCGCGTCTTGACGACGTCGACGGGCGTCATGATCACTGCGGCGAGCATGCCGCTCACTGCCCCCAGTGCGAGGTTCTGCTCTGTGGTAGGTTTCTCACCGGTCATCTTCGTGAAGAGCTGTTTCTCCTGCGCAAAGAACATGAAGGAGAGCGCGTTCCACGGCACATCGCGCAAGATCGTCGCGGTGTAGCCTTTGTATAACCCCATGGGGCCCCACTCGGCCAGAATTGTTCGGAGGCCCACGAGGGCGTTCGGGTAAATGTCAGCCTGGACGCGCTGCTTGAGCACCTCCTGCGGCACTCGAACGACCGATGCGGCGAGCGCGCCACACATTGCTGAGAGCAGCTCCTGACCGGCTCCCGGCAATCCCATGAGCGCGAACTTGGACTTGGTGAACTCATAGGCGGCAAACTGCAGCGCGCCCGCTGGAAAGGCCAGGATACACTGAGGTCCGATGCCCTTGACAAAGGTCTGCGGCGTGAAGACCATTGTCACGCCTTTAGCCTGCAGCCTGGTACGAGCCACATCAATTGGGTGAAGAAACGTCTGCGCCGTGCCGCGTGCGCCAGCACCTGCTAGCATGCGCTCGTGACTGCCAACGCGAGTCGGCAGTCCATCCGTGTCACCGCAAAGGCAGGTTCGTGAAGAGGAGCGCGCGGCGCAAGCAAGGACGAGCACTTACAACAGCATTTGGTTCTGCCACGTCTTCTTGGTTTCCGCGGCCGCGGCCAAGGTACGCGTGGCGACGAGGACGAGGGAAGCGAGAAAGACGATGATGACTCGCATTGTGAAAAGAACCTGAATTTGACGAGGTTTGTGAAATGAAGTTGCAATCACCACCGTGGAGGCATGGAATTTTGCGGGGCTACGGGTCACTTGCGCATGCAATTTTGCTCCTCGAATGGAAGTCAAAAGGTGGAAGGAGCGTTTTTCTGGGGAAGCGTGTTGATGGACTCCAACGACGAGGTCGCCCCAGAGTGGGAGCCGACGCCAACGTGGAATCAGAGGCCGCTCGAACTGTCGCAGGCTCGTCTAGGGAGCCTGCTTTCATCACAATGCACCCTCCCTCCGATAGAGGACGTGCTCCGCTGGATTGATCGTGGCCACGAACATTCTGAACATGTTCTGCCGGATCAAGTAGCTGGCAGGCAAGAAGTACATGTAGAGGGCAGGGCGCGCAGGAAACAATCCCAGAGAACCTCGGCATCGCTTCCGAATATACGTCCAGCTCCTGGTTTAGCTTTCGCCGTCATGACAAGCGGCTCGAAGCTTGACTCGAAGCTGTCGAGCACAAAGCTGCGACAAGCGGGCCTCAGCGTGCAATGGCGCACAAAACAGAAGAAAGGCCAGCGAGAGGCCCAAGACAGCATGGTCGCTCTCGCGCGTGCGCACGCAATCCGTGCGCAGGTGCACCAGCATCTGCTAGTCGGGAGAGTTCCGACTCCGCAGTGGGGTGCCCGACGCGAGCTGCCGATTGTCCCGCTGCTGCAGCTGAATGTCATCAGGCATGAAGAGGTGCTTCCCTCGTACGGTTGGCAGCCGCCAGGTGCGGCAGCCCGCCTCGGCGACGCATACGTCTACCACGAGCCGGGTGGACGAGTGCGCAACAATCTTGAGACACTCAAGCAGTGGCGACTCGAGGCCTCCACGCACCTCCGCAGCCCGCGCAGGCGTCCGTGACGCCATTTGGCTCTGCTTAGGTGTAGAGTTTTTTCGTTCGAGAGCGGCGAGCCGAGGTGGACGGGAGGTGCCAGCCGTGCCGACGCCCAGCTGCCGACGCCGTGATCTCCGATCGCCCGTGCGTGCGGGCGCCCTGTCGGCACGTCAGCCCTCGTAGCTGCTTTTCAACCCGGTATGCGGTAAGAAGCTTAGGAGGACTTTAATTTGACGTTGTGAGCGGCGTCCGCTCCGTTTGCACGTCTATCCACTCGTTGGGCCCTGCTCCGACCGAGGCGCTCAAAGCGATGCCTCCTTCCGACCCCTTTCCTCCCCCCCACGACTCCACCTTCGTGGCCTCCTCCTCTCTCAAGGAGATCCACGCATACACCGCCATCGCACTCGTCGCAAGAGCGATGCCCACCCACGAGATCGGGTCGTTCACGTGGTCCTGCATGGCCGCAGCGAGGATGAGCACCACTTTGAGGCTCATGCTCCCGATCGTGGAGGTGAGCGCGCTTGTGAGCATCAAGTAATAGTACACCGACAGGTTGAAGCAGAAGGCCATCATCGAGCCGCCAAGGATGATGCCCAGCCCGACGAGGGTCGCATTCGTACCGGCGAGGTATGGGGCGTTGACGGGCGCATTGGCGAGGTAGGCGAGGCTCAGTGCGCGCTCGGACGAACAGAGCCCTGCTCCATTAAGATGCGAGAGTCGACAGACTGGTCAGTGAGCGGGAGCGGCTCAGGGCGAGGCCAATTGGTTTGCACAGAGTCAGAGGCGTCATGCTGGGCGTCACGGCTGGGCGGTGCGCAGCTGCCCACAATAGACGAGCATGAAGCAGAGGCTCAGTGACGTGTCGTAGAAAAGTAAAAGGGTCGGCGAGAGGCTCGGCCGTTTCGGCGTGCCTTGCATGTAGATCATGCCGACGACCGGCTTGAGCGACGAGGCGAGCATCGCGACAAGCACGGCGAGCACGCCGAGCGCCGAGTTGCCGTCAGACGCCGAGTGCGACAGCTTGAAGAACGGCGCCAGCACGCATCCCACGCAGATGACCAGCACCGTGACAACCATCGCCAGCGAGAACCGCTTTCGTGCGAGCAGCGCCTCAAAGACCATCGTCGGCAGTGGACTGCTCGCCTTGATCACCTGGTTGATGAAGAGCGAGACAAGAGTGAGGCTAAGATTATTCAAGCCGACGTTGAGAGCAGTGCAGATCGCAATGACCATGAGTCCGTCGCCGTATTCACGCAGCTGAGCAAAACTCGGCCCTCCACAGGATGGCGGTGCGACGGTGTAGAGCAGAATGCACGCCGCCATGCTCGAAAAGAGCATGTGAAACATGCTGTAGAAGACGGGGAATGCAAAGCCGGGGAACTGGCCCGCCTTGAGCGCCCATGGGTTGAATTCGTTGAGGGCGATGTAGAAGACAGAGAAGCATAGAAATGCAACCGCCTGCTTCTGCCACCGCGACATCATGGAGGTCGCCATCATGGACTGCATCGGAGCGACGCCATATTGAGAAGAGTCGCCTCCGTCGCTCTCAGCTCCGTCGCGCATCGGCTCTAATGTCGGCTCGGCGTCTCTTCGCGTCTTGAAATAACATGATTTTCCACAGAAGGAATTCTACGTAACATGTCCAAATATGGTTCGAGTTTGAGGACTCTTTTGAATATGAGAGAACTTGAGGCCAATGTGACGCATGTGATATGTTCCGCGCCACCCAACCCCCAGAACATGGAGCCCCCAAAGCCCCGCCATCCCCCCCGCAGTCGGCGAGGGCGGCGAGGGGCGAAGGCGTTACGTTGTCAGGTAGTCTCGTTTCAGTACACACGCACGCGTTCTCTCGTCAGCAGAGCACGGAGGAGCGCTTCGTGCCCGTCGAAGAAGTGTTGCAAGGTAGCCGCCGTGGGCGACTGCATGAACGCTTTCTTCACCTCTTTGACGGAAGCATTGTGGGCTCGAATGCGCTGGCCTTTGGCCGTGATCATCGACGCGCTCAGGCACATGCTGCGCTGGGCGGAGGGCACTGGGGCCGAAAGCCCAAGGAAGGCTGCCAGCTCCTTCTGGAGCGCGAGGGCTTGCGCCTCGGTGCGAGGCAACGACCGCATGCGAACGAAGAGGAATTGACGGCCCTCGTATCCGAGGTGCAGCCAGCCGAGCAAGTGCAGCGCATACAGCCCACCGTACATGTAAAAGTGCTGCTTTGAGCGCGGGCGGTCGTCAAGGCAAGCGCGGTAGCGGGCAAGTTCGCTCGGCGGCAGGTTCAAGAGAAGCATCGGGTCGTCCGCGAGCGAGTCGTTGCACGCTTGCACCGCCGCGAGTGCACGGGCCATGCGCTGCTCCACTCGACGCCCTTCTTGGCCGATGGTGGCCAGGAAAGCCCACAGCGAAAAGGCGAGGTCGATGGGGTCACGCAGGCCGACGATGAGCTTGAGCTCGTGGCGGCCCGCAGGCGTGGTGAGCGAGGCCAGGGCTCGAGCGTGCCGCGGAGGCGTCTGGAAGAGGCCTGGGTTGCCTTCGAGCGAGGCGAGTCGCGTGGCGTTGACATTGGCAGCGGCAAGCGCCTCCAGCGACGGGAACGCCGTAAGAGTGAAGGCGCGTGCATGGTAAGCACTGTAGTTGGCGCGGCGCAGCGCCTTGGGCACGTAGGGCGCTTCCGCACACGTACGTGAGGCGCAGCGGTAGGATGCAATGTCGCACGGCGCCTCCACGTTGTTGACCCACCCAGGATGCAAGGTGCAAGGCGTGCACTCGCTCATGCAAGCTGGTGGCATAGGCGAAACATACGGCACACGGTGACTGCTGGCGCCCTGACCTCCACATGGCGAGTCCTGCAGACAAATGTCCTCGACTGCACGGTGCGCGGCGAACTTGCGCGGCCCGCTATCGTCGGCGTGACTGCGCGACAGGTTGCGCCGCCGCCGCACGCACGAGCCGCCATCAAGCGCCCACTCACTCAAAGGAACGCGAGGCCCTCCATACCGTGCCCATGTCACCTGTGGCCGGCGACCCCAGTAGCGCCAGAACGAGCTCTCCTTTTGTGGCCGCAGGCAACCCGGCTGCGTCACGTCAGCAGCCAGCGCCGGGAGCAGGAAACGTTTGGTGCCGCAGCGTCCATCCGCCCAGCCGGAGGCATCTGCACTGCCGCAAATGTGTTGCGGATGGAAGCTCAAATGGAGACAGTCCCAAAGGAAGGTTGAGCCCGACTTGGCCGGCCCGGCGACGAAAACGGTCGGCATTACGCGATCGAGGCCGTCCACATACGGAGATTTCACCATTTAGCCCGCTGCCGACGCGCCGGCCAATCCCGCCGCCCGCGGTGCGGTGCGCTGCCTGGATTCCTGTGCGCTGCCCAGGCGCGAGACGTCGGCAATGTGGACGTGCAAGCGTCGTGAATTTCCGGTGCTTATGTCTTCTCACGTGGAGTCACACTACCTTAAGAAAAACATCACAATGAAGAAAGCGGTTCACGCCGGCCGCGTTCACGGCGCGAAGATGCTGGCGATCCTTTCGACGATCACAGTCGTGACCGCCCTGCTGACGGGCTCACCGGTCGGCCGCCGTCCGGATCCCCGCGCGGGCAGGGTCTCAATGGCGAAGCGGCCGATGGTGCCCATCAAGCTTCCAGGCATGGAGATGACCCAGTGGATTGATGTCTACAACCGCCTCTACCGCGAGCGCATCATGTTCTTGCAGGACCCCATTAGCGACGACATCGCGAACAAGATGGTCGCCGTTCTGCTGTATCTCGAGAGCGAGGACGCCAACTCTCCCGTCGCCATGTACTGCAACTGTGGTGGCGGCCTCGCCAAGTCGGGCCTGGCGCTGTATGACACCATGCGCATCATGCCATATGACATCCAGACGGTCAACATTGGCATGTGTGCGCAGATTTCGGCGTTCATCGTTGCCGGCGGCACGCCGGGCAAGCGCTACGCGCTGCCGAACGCACGCTTTGTCCTGCAAGAGCCGTACCTTTACCCGCAATATGATCGAGAGGGCAACCCGCGGACGCGCATCATGCAGGCGACGGAGATGAAGCTCGAGGTAGAGGAGGTGCTGCGCGACCGGAAGCGCATGATCGACGGCTTCTCGACCTTCACAAAACGTCCAGTAGATGTGTTGAAGAAGGACTTTGAGCGTAACTTCTACCTCGACGCGCTCGAGGCGAAGCAGTACGGGTTGATCGACCAGATTCTTGCGCCAAAGCGGCCCGACAAGCAGTCCAGCGCTGACGCCAAGATGGGCAATTTCGGCGGCGATGGGCAACGTTATGGCGATAGGTCATTCGCCCCAGAGGCCTCGCCGCCGCAGACCCCTGGCGGTCTGGGAGCCATGCCGGCATGAACTGGACCCTCGCCGTCCCGGTGCCGGACCCTCGCACACACGTAGGTCGTAGAGCTACTCCCGCCACGAGGCACGAGCCCTCGGGCGACGGGGGGCTCGCAGAGCGCTGGTGCGGGGACGGCTGCGCGATGGGTGTATTGCTTTTCATATTACATATACGTTATTTGAGATTGGCCGGCCGATTTCGGCATGGGCGAAACGACACAGAGAGGTGAGCATCATCTACCGTACACAGCCTGAGTGTACCGTCCTGGCAGGATCATCCTCGAGCACGGAGCGATCTCTTGACGGCGTAATTTGTGTAAACGGTCTCGCAGCGCGCATGATCCGGAGGGCACTGCGCCGCGCGGGGAGGGGGGAGGAAGGGCGTGGGGTGCTCAGGGGCTTGCGGTGCCGTCGGCGGTGGCCCCCTCGCCCTCTATGAGAGGGATGTTGCCACGGCGCGAGGACAGACCCTTGGCGCTCACCATGGCGCTCTCTTTGGGCGATTGCACGCGCTGCAGGTAGTGGGGTAGGCGCGTGATGTGTTGGGCTCGCAGGTAGTCCTTGTACGTGCGAGAGGCGTAGAGCTTCGGGATTTGCTCCGCGAGATCGTCGAGATCGGCTCCGTCGGTGGAAGCGCCATGGTGAGCGCCTCCCGCGCTGACGCTGCCAGACGACGCGCCGGTGCCGATGCTCGAGGGGCCCCCAGAGGAGCCCCCGTTGGGGCCGCTGCTGCTCTTGCTAGACGTGCCCGCCCCCCCCAATGAACTGGCGCCGTGCCCGCCACGGCCGGCGTCGAAAGCGCGCGACTCCCACTGGTCCTTCGGCAAATACCACACACCATAGGACGTGCGTCTGTTGAGCGCCGCCGCCGCCTGCGCGCGCCTCGGGTCGATGGGTTGCACGGGTGGCTGCACAATACGCGCCTTGTGCAGTGCGTTCGAGCTGCCGCTCAGCGCCTGGCCGGCAGCCCGCCGGCCGGGGCGGGTAGAGGCCATCTCATGCTCTTCGAGCAGGTCGGCGGGCACGTTCGTCGCGATCTTTACGGGGGCGGCATGGCGCCAGATGATAACGGGCGAGGGGCTCTCGGGGCGCTCCTCCCCCGCCTCGTGATCTCCACCGAGTGCCTGCACGCGCGCCACCTCAGCGTCCTCTGCTGACTCAGCGGCGGCGGCTGCGGGGGCGCCGCTCGCCTTGACTGATGGCATCGGATCGCTTGGGATCACGTCGGGCTCCATAAGGCCGGTGCTGTCAACGCCGTAGCTGCCGCGGATGCCGACCCAGCCCGGGCCAACCCCGTCGAAGATGGTGCCCGACGGGTCGCTCCTCGCGACCTCCTGCAAAAAGGATCGGTACTGTGCCTCCAGATCGTGTGTGGAGGCCAGCGCCTTCTCGAGGTGGCCGATGCGCTTCATCGGTCCCTCGGTCCAGCCTGACGGTTTGACCGAGTAGCTCAGGGCCGCCTCGCTCAGGAAGCGCCATTTGACGCCCTGCAGCTTGGGGTTGAGCTGCGCGCTTTGCGCGAGCACCACCATGGCGTAACAACGTCGAAACTACTCTTCACGCCTTCCAACCACGTTCACAGTTCACAAAAACACAAACGCGCCAGCAGAGGAGCGTGACCTTGGACGAATCTGCCGATGGAGCAAGAAAGTCCTTTCTAGGTCAAGGTGAAATATCCCGTTCCGTGCACCTAAGTTTAACAACATCGTCTCAAGTCACTAGTGCCTTCTTAAACCACCCTTCAGTGACGAGAGTGCTCGTGGTAGGGAGCGGAGGGAGCGGGCACTCCTGCCCGCTGTCGCCGTCGTCGTGACCTGTGTCAAGCAGTCGTGTTCCCTGCTCCTTACGGTGCACGCGCTCTCAGGAGTTCTCGGAGAGAACTGTGTGACTCAGACCGCTGCCTATTCTTCGTCGTCGTCAATGATAACGACCTCGACTCCAGCTGATGCAATCCTTCCGCGGCCCGCTGGCATGCCACCTGCTGCGTCTCGGCCTGTCTGCTTCATCGGCTGCTCCACCTCAAAGTCACTGCCATCGCTCTCCGGCAGCACCCGCTTGCGCGACTGTGGCGGCACGTCACTCGCCGCAGCTGCCTTGCGCTTGCCGCCTCCCTTGTTGGCCTTTGCAGCCTTCGCCATTGGAAGTAGGGTGGACGGCAGCGAGCAGGCGAGAGCGTGCAGACCAGCCGAGTGCGCAGTGGCGCCTGGGTCGCCCAGAACGGCGCTCGCGAGTGATGGTCGCGTGAACAGGTACGTGAGGATCGAGTAAGCCGTGAACGCAAAGTGCACGCGGATCGCATCGGCAAGCACAAGACGCAACACGAGGTGCTCCAACGCCTCGCGGCTGAGCTTTGCGTCGGCGTGCCTCAGCCGCGAGGCGAGCTTTTCCACGAGCTTCAGAGCGGTAAGCTTGGCGGGCGCTGCGCCGCCGTCGGTCACGCCCTCGGCGGCGGCGGCATCATTGAGCTCGGCGAGGCAGCGTAGCGCGTCGATCGCAAGCGGACTCACGTCCATCTCCTCCAGGGTGCTCCGATGCGCGATCGATGCCGAGGGTGCCGCTGCCTCGGCGCTCGCCGCGGCACACACATCACAGCACTGGCCCAGGCTCACGGCTCCCACCCGAGCCGGCAGCGACTGTCCAAAGAGCGAGGCGAGGCACTCGCGGCGGCAGCAGTGCCTCATCTCGCAGAAGCGACCAGATCCAACGAGGGCTCGCCATGCGGCCGCGCGATCGGACGTATCGCACGCCAAGGAGGCCAGCCGATAGAAATCGCTCGGCGACCACCAGGCGATCGCCTCGGCTGGCTTGCCATCACGCCCAGCGCGGCCACTCTCCTGGTAGTAAGCTTCGAGAGATTTGGACATGCTGTGGTGGAACACGAAGCGGACATCCGGCTTGTCAATGCCCATGCCGAACGCGATCGTTGCCACCACGATCTGCATCCGCCCGCTTTGCCACGCCGCTTGCATGCTCTGGCGTGACAGTGCGTCTACGCCAGCGTGGTACGGCGCGCAGCGCACGCCGCGCCGCTGCAGACCGTCTGCCACCTTCTCCGCATCCGCGCGCGAAAGAGTGTACACAATGCCCGCCTGCGACGGGAAGTCGCGCAGCGCGAGGGCAGCCATCTCGTCTAGGAGCGCCGCCTCGTCCAGCTTCTTGCGCACGCTGTACTTGATGTTCGGTCGGTCAAAGTGCCCACGAAAGCGCGCACTCAAATGGTCCATCTGGAGGGATCGCTCGACGTCGGCACGAACGCTCTCAGACGCAGTCGCTGTGAGGGCGAGAATGGGCACCTCGGGGAAGGTCGTCCTCAGCGTGCCGAGCGAGAGGTAGTCCGGACGGAAGTCGTGGCCCTGCGCACACGCGCAATGTGCCTCGTCGATGGCAAAGCGCAGCAGCATCTTGCCGTGGTATGCCTTTTGAAGCTTGCTCACGAGCATCTTCGACTTGGCGATGCGCTCGGGCGTCACGTAGAGGAATCGTAAGCCCGAGGTGGCCGGGTCCTCGATCTGGTGATGTACTTCCGTCGATTGGGTGCGGTCGGTGAGGTCAGCCGCAAGCAAGGCGCACCGCACGCCGCGTTGGCTCAAGCTCGCCACCTGGTCCACCATCAGGCTCACCAGCGGGCTCACAACAACTGTCAGACCGCTCGGAGAAAGCAAGCCCGGGAGTTGGAAGAGCAGCTGCATGGGCGAGAATCGTTGCAGCTCGCCTATCAGAACGCGAGCGGTGTGAGGCAGCCGAAGGCTGAGAGCATGAGTTTGAGTCGCGCTCTTTACCGACTTGCCCGAACCGGTTGGCAAGATCGCAAATGTGTCTCGTCGGGAGAGTGTTGCGTTGATCACTTCGCGTTGCAATGGACGGAAGGAGTCGTGGCCGAATCGCGATTTGAGCAAGTCGGCCACAGTCGCATCCCACTCAAAGGTGCCCGTCCAGTCCACTAGAACATGGTGCGCCTCGGCCGCGTCCTTGGCCGCCTGCTTCGCAGAGCTCCTCAGTTCTTGAAGCTGGCTACAGATTTCCGCCTCTTCATCTCGCAGGTCGCGCTGCCGAGCACGATTGAGTGCGAGGCTGCGCTCGAGCGCGGCGATCGACGGGTCCACATCGGAGGGCTCCATGGACGGGCGCGATGTTTCCGCCCTGTGTGGCGAAGCGTCCGCGCGCGGCGCCGCGCGGCTCTTGTGAACGCGCTTGCGCCCGAAAAGGCGCGCGTGCGCCGCGCCAGCGGCCCCTCGACAAATATGTAAAAAATTTGGGGTGCTTACACGAAAGCCCATACATGTTCCGAGACTTATTATGCGTTGCATGCAAAGAAACCGTCGTTTATCTCTCTCTGAACTGTTTCGAACATCGTGCGAATCGCACGCGCCAACCGTGTGCACGAACGTCACGATGCGCGAACCGACGGCATTTTGCTTGAAAAACAGTCGGGTGGCACTCATGAACACACGTTTCCCTCAGATGCCCTGGCCGGAGGCAATTCCGAAGCACATCCACATGACGCTCCCAGACACTGCGTGTGATAAGTGGCCGACGAACAAGTATTGTGAGTTCACCGGCAACGACCCCGCACGCTTCCTACAGCGCACGTGGATCGCAAGCGGCCTCAACCCAGGGTTTTCGCTCAAGGTTCACAACGATTCGGAGTGTGACAGCTTCTTGCGTGATTTCTCCAGGTCGAATAGCCTATGGCACGATGCTCACAAGCTCTGGACCAGCATTCCGTACGGCGTCATCAAGAGCGACTTCTGGCGGACTGCCTTCATCCTGGCTCACGGGGGCGTATACTCTGACGCCGATGTAGAGCCAGTGGCGAGCTTGCGATCATTCGTTCGGCCAGACGATATCTTTGTCACCTCTGGCAGCCTCTACCACGCGCAGACCAACTTTCACTTCATGGTCGCAAGCCCAGGTGAGCCTGCTCTGGCAAAGGCTCTCTCTGCCTTGATGCAGACCATACGCAGTACCAGATACTCATATTGGACTTGGTCGGGCTGCAAACCATTATTCAATGGACTGGTGAGCGTTCGCAACGACAGTGCGGCGAATCCGAGTTTCCTCGGCGAAGGGTTTCGCACATCGCGGGGTTTCTATCGCATACTTCTCGAGCGCAAGGTGGCGGGTTGGAGTGGCATACGCAAGGCAACATGCGAGCAGGTGAGGTTGAACGAGCCAAACAGGCCCAAGCTGGCACACGATCGCCTGTTGCTGCTCAACAAATACGTCGCTATTCCAGGCGCCATAGTTGCGAACGCTTCGAGAGCTTCACATTGGGGTTCGTCTCTCGACCTGTGGGGCGCGCAAGATCAGCGGCTCCACCTTCACAACGCGAGTTCGGATAGGTATTTACTGCACCCCACATCGTCTGCAGGTTGATTGCATTTCAATGGTTGCGCTTTGGGCTGGGGTGAGATTCGCAGCGTTTCGTTATATAATTTCGGTTTTCGCGCCCCCCCGCAGCCCGAACTCGATACGATAGCTGTTTGGTACGACCGGACTATGAGACCGCGAGCGTCATGAGAGATCGTTCCAACCGTCCATCGCATCGCGGGAGGGCGAATACCGAATTACCTATTACGTTTACGGGATCCTCGGATAAGAGCGAAAAGTCGAGTGAAAACGGAAAACACGAGTCTCGGCGCGGGATAATAAGCCCGAGTGCCGAGATCACCACATCGCCGTAAAGCTCCCGCGCCTAGCTTGGCCGTCTCTCATCTGAGTCCCCGCTGGGAGGCGATCCGCTCCTTGGCTCTGAGGCGCCGCGGGGCGGCCAAGCCCCCCAGGGAGGGTGCCAGGGGGCGCGACAAGGGTCGTGATGACCGCGAGCTTGGCGCGTTCGAGGTCCAACTTGGCCTTGGCAACCTCCTGCGTCACCTCATAATTGGTCCTGGCCAACTCGTAGACCGCGTGCGCCACCACCTGGTGCGCGGGGCTAGTTACCGGTATGGACGTGATGTCGAAGAGCACGCCGCACGAGTTGTCGTCGCCGACTGGCAGCTCCGCACGGTAAGGCGGGGCCGCGTGTGATGCCAGCGGCTGACGAGCTTGGCTGGCGTCCTGTCCGCTCGAGCCGAAGGAATGCGCCATATTGGGCGTCATGGAAGCCGCCTCCTCTCGAAATAGGTTGGACTCAGCACGACGCGAGAGCGTACCCAGTCCATCGAAGGATCTTTGGGGCGGCGGCTCTGACTGCAGGTCGTCCGAGAGCATTTGATAACCTCTCGAGCCCCGAGCACCAAAGATCCTAGAGGCCTCCTCCTCACGGATGCGCACAGGTCCACGCGCGGGCGGTACCACTCCTTTGGAGGCAGACCGAGACGGCAGCGCCGACGACTGCTGAACTCGATACTTCTTCTGCCCGGGCTTCCTGCCCTTGGCCTCCTCTGCCGCGAACATGTCGCCCAAAGCCCACCAGCCAATTGCGCCGAGAAGTAGCGCGAGCAAGAGAGCCGTTAACGCAGCCGCCAGCGGCAAGTTCTCCTCGCCCACGAGTTGCGCCAGCCGGCCCTCGCCCCCGAGCATCGCGTCCGCGGCGCTGATAAGCACCGACGTGGCGGCAACGAGGGCGGCTGGTGGCGCTGGGGGTATTGGGGGTGCTGGAGGCGCTGGGGGTGGGGGTGCAGGGGGTGCTGGGGGGGCTGGAGGTTGAGGGGGGGCTGGAGGTGCTGAGGGTGCACTATGCCGCCAGCTGCGCGCCGTGTCCACGGCGCTAACGAGCAGTGATGCAACGGCAGCGAGTGCTGTCGGCGGTGCTGGCGGTGCTGGCGGTGCTGGCGGTGCCGGCGGTGCCGGCGGTGCTGGTGGTGCTGGGGATGGGGGTGATGGGGGTGCAGGGGGTGCAGGGGGTGCAGGGGGTGCAGAGGGTGTACCATGCAGCCAGTTCCGTACGGCCTCGCCGCGGCTACCCGCCCATGCCTGAAGCCCATCAACCCCTGTACCCCCTGAACCCACACCCCCAGCCCATGCCTGAAGCCTATCTGTACGGCCGTCCACCCAGGTGCGCGCCGTGTCGGTACGGTTGGCCACCCACATGCGCGCCGTGTCGGTACGGTTGGCAACCCTTTTGCGCGCCGTGTCGGTACGACCGTCCACCCACGTGCGCGCCGTGTCGGTGCGGTTGGCCACCCACGTACGCGCCGTGTCGGTACGGTCGTCCAGCCGCTCAAGCACGCTTGCCGCCCAGTCAAGCCAGCCCTGCATCCACGCAGCGGGGGCAGCGAGTGTGCTCTGCGACCATGCCAGCGCGCTCTGCAACAAAGGCACCGCGTCCACGGCGCTAACGAGCAGCGATGCGGCGGCAGCGAAGGCTGTCGGCGGTGCCGGCGGTGTCGGCGGTGCTGGCGGTGGTGGGGATGCAGGGGGTGGGGGCGATGGGGGTGCAGGGGGTGCAGGGGGTACAGGGGGTGCAGGGGGTGCAGAGGGTGTACCATGCAGCCAGCCGCGCACGGCCTCGCCCAGCCAGGTACGCGCCGTATCGGGCATCTCGTCCAACTCGCCCCACACGCCCGACGCGATGGCGAGCAGCCCGGGGGGACGCGGCGGATGCGGCGGCGGCGGCGACGGCGAGGGTGGCGGCGGCGGCGGCGACGAAGGCGGTGGCAGCGAAGGCGAGGGCGGGGGTGAGGGCAGAGGCGGAGGAGGCGGCAAGGGCGGCGAGGGCGGCGGTGCTAGCGGTGGTGGTGGCGGCGGGGACGACGGCGGAGGCGGGAACGAAGGCGGCGACGAAGGCGGCGGCGCGGGAGCGGGCGATGATGGTGATGGAGGCGGAGGTGAACTAGGTGGCGGGGGCGCTGGCAGCGGCGACGGCGGTGGCGACCAGGGCAACGGAGACGGCGATCGTGGCAGCGGCGGCGGCGGCGACGGCGTCGGCGAGGGTGGCGGCGGCGGCGGCGGCGGCGGCATTGGTGGTGGCGGCGGCGGCGGCGGCGGAGAGCATGGTGGTGGCGGTGGCAGCGGCGGCGGCGGGGGCGCCTGTGGCGGAATCGGTGGCGCAGACGGCGGTGCGTGGTGATGGAATTTGACAGCGATGCCGAATCCGCTGAGGATTGACCATCCAACACCCAACGCGACAAGGAACCAGCATGCTCGTGAGAGAACAATGCCAACCATGGCTGATGGCCCGCCACCCGGTCGCAACTGTATGGCGGGAACCTGCGACGGCGATCGTCTGGCACCCAACTTTGCATCCGTCGTAGCAGGCTCAGACGATGGAGTCTGTCCATCGCCAGCAGGAGCGCCGACGGGCTCATCCCACGGTCGGGTATTGTCAAGTGGGTCCGGTGGCTCGCCATTGTCGTTTGAGACTGGTGCGTAGTCGCCACTAGCCTTTGGCTTGCTTGGTGGCGAACCAATTCTGCGAGTGAGGCTGCTCATGGCATTACGTGATGACGGAAACCAACCGACACTCTTGCCTTTAGTGCTCGGTGGTGGAAGCGCAGCGGAGCGATGCGCGCCGCGGGCATCGGCGAGCATCACGGCACGACCAGACCGCGCTTGAACGTCCGGCCAGGCGTCTGCGATCGTGTGCGCGGACTGTGCTGCTCGCAGCACACTACATAGCACACGCCAAAAAAACATGTTTGAGAAGTTTCGTTACATGTACACCTCGTGAGCGGGGAGCATCACACCACTGGCCAGGAAACTAGCCCCGTGTTCTTTATCGTCATCAAAGTTCTAGGAGATGTTTAACATGAACTTTTTCGTTCTGACGAAGCAGGGCCGCCAGCGCGGGCCCGCCCGCGAGGCGGTTCACATCGGCGATACGGTGCCGCGGCGCATGGCAGAGGCGGATGAGGTGCTTCGCACGGTTACATCGGCAGTGGCCAAAGTCGACATCCAGTCGTTGCAGAGTGCGCTCGTGTGGCTCGTGCAGCAGCACGAAGTCAATAAGAATAATCTGGCAGTGGCAGCCGAGGAGCGCGCGGCGCTGCGCATCCGCGTCGAGAAGCTCGAACGAGCGGCCCAGGATGCGGCCACCAAACAGGCGGAAGCCCTGAATTCTCTCGGAGCGCGGCTCGACAGTGCGCAGACTCAGCTCGACACGGTGACCGCAAGCGCCGACGAGCTGTCACAATTGGTCGAGCAGGGCCGTGTCATCGACCAGCAGCTACTGGATGGCGTGGAGGCGCTCGAGGAAAAAGCAGGGCAGACGGCGACGCAGCTCGCGGAGGCGCGCGCCGAGTGCGAGCAGCTGCGAGCTGCGGATGCCGCCGCCGCCGCCGCGCTCGCCGCGGCGTCCGAGGAGGCGCGTGCGGGCACAGCGGCGGTGCGTACGGCAGTGGAGGGTTTGCGGGAGCGACTGCCAGAGCTCGAGACCCTCGTCCAGACGACGGCGCAGAAGCTCGACGCGACTGCAAACGCCCTCGACGTGCGGTTCATCGAGGCGGAACAAGCGGCGGACGCAAAGCTCCATGCGGAGCTCTCCAAGCTCCTTAGCAGGCTCACTGCGGCGGAGGAGCAGATGGGCAAGACGCAGCCATCCGCGGAGGGCAAGACGCAGCTGGCGGAGGAGCGGCGCGCGCCGCGCGCGCCGGCCGCAGAGGTGTTCGCGGTGGCGCCCAGCCAGAGCGTCGCTGCGGCCATCGAGGAAGGAGACAAGCACAGCAGCTTCTCCGGGCGCCTCACACATGTCGAGTGGCTGCTCGACGCGCTGCAGACGGACCTCGAGGGCGTCCACTCCCAGGTCGGCAAGCACCGGGCCGAGATTGCGAGCACGTCCGATAGCGTGGGCGAGCTGAAGGCTGTGCTCAACCGCCTCGCCGTCCAGGGCGACGTCGGCGGCGGAGCCAAGCCAACGGCCGCCGCCGCGCCGCCACCCTCGTCCGCGCCGGCGCCCGTGGCGGCGCCCGCGGCCAATTCCCTGTTGCCAAGGGCCTTGGAGATGAGCGTCTCATCGTCCAGCGGCGGTGGAGGCGTCTGCAAAGGCGGCGGTGGCGGCGGCGGTGGCGGCGGCGGGCGGCTGGACGACTCCACGCTCGCGGAGGTGCTCGGCCAACTGAACGGCCAACTGAACGGCCAACTGGACGAGCTGCGTCGGCGGCTCTCGCTGTGCGAGGCAGCGCTCTCGATAGGGGCGGAGGATCGCGGCGAAGCAGCCGACGGTAGTGGAAGCCTTGCGCCGGCAGTGATGGAGGCCATCGGCGTGCAGCTCGGCCCCATCGTGCGCGCCCTCAAGCAGAAGGCCGACGCCGGCGAGGTGAAGCGAGTGGAGGCGCTCGTGCTGGCAGCCCTGGGCGATGACGGCGGCGGCCTCAAGCGCAGTGGCAGCATCGGCAGCGGCCTCGGTGGTGGCAGTGGCGGCGGCGGCGGCATGGGGATGGTCAATGCACTCTCGCAGCTTGCGGCTCAGGACGCGCGCTTGAGTGCGATGGAGGCGTCCGTAGGCGATGTCGAGGCGCTCGCGGAGCGGGTGAATGCCAAGCTGCAGGCGTCCGAACGCCACAATGCCGCGACCATGCGCCAGCAGCGCGCCTCGCAGCAGCGGCTGCAAGCCCTCGTCGAAGGAGGGGGCCTCGCCGCGGCCGCTGCGCAGGCTGCGCGGCGCGCCGTCGCGGCGCCTCTTGAGCTGCTCGCGCTCGCCACATGCCGTCTCGCCGAGGGGGGGCGATGGGGCGTGCGCGCCAACCCCAACCAGCCCGACGAGCTCTATGCCGAGTCGCCCGCGTACATTGCGGCGGCCGAGGCGTTCGAGCCGCACCTAGGGGAAGCGACAGAAGCTTCAGGACCCGCCCTCGCGCACGTGGCTGAGCTACTCACGCGGCACGAGATCCAATGCAAGGCGGACCTAAGCGCCCTCGGCCGCCTCGGCGCGCTGGTCCACAGCGCACCGAACGCCGCCGCTGCCGCCGCCGCCTCGCCGTCGGAGCCGGCACTCGAGGTCGGCATGTCAGCGCCCGCGGGTATGGCAGGCTACCATCCACCCACCTCGGGCGGCAACCTTGCGGGCTGGCGGCGGCCGCCACGTGGCAAGCCAGACGTGCGAGGCAACCTGGGGTTCGTCATCCCGTCAGTGCCGCCAGTGCCCGGTGCTCGAACGCTCGCCCGGCCGGCCTCCGCCGGCACGCTGTCGACAGCCGCGCGCCCCGGCGGCGGAGCGAGCGGCACTGCTTCGGGCGCACTCACCGGCGCTGCGGCCGAGTCGCTCGAGGCACGCCTGACGATGGTGGAGCGCTCAATGTCGCCCGGCTCGGCGCTCGAGCTACGACTTGCTGCGATGGAGCGAATGAACCGAACCAATGCCAAGACGCGCCAGATGGAGACGTGGGGCAAGCTGTGGGCCGCCATCAACCGGCTCGCGGTCCGGATCAATATGGTCGAGCAGCACGCGATCTCGTCAGGCACGAGATCGGCCGCGGCACAGCGCCTCTCCGATGTCCTCGGAACCGACGGCGGCGTCATGAGTGGAGGAGCGCCGCCGCCGCCGCCGTCGCAGGGCCGCGAAGACGGCGTCCGCAGCGCGCACGCCGCAGCCTTCGAAGCGGCAGCCTTTTCGGTTCCGGCGCGGCTGCTGAGCGACGGGGGTCTGCCGATGCCTGGGGAGGATCTCGCGCCGATGATGCGCCAGTCGCCCGAGGGCTTGTGGCCGGGGCACACATCGCCCCGATCGCAGCGGTACGCACCCTGTGGAAGCGTGAATGCGACCGAAGCGCTGCTCGCAGCCATCCCCGGTCTGCTCGACGACGGCACCAGCATGAGTAGCTCCCCCAAGCCAGGCTCGCTCCTCCCCTCGCGTGCGTCCTCGATGCAGCCGTCGCGTTCGTCCACCTCTCGCCCCGCCTCGGCGTGCGTGCGCGATGGCAAGATGCGCCCTCCCTCGGCAACTTCGACGGGCGGTGCTCAGGGCGGCGTGGCCGAGTCGCGACCCTCATCTGCCATCCGCCGCACCACGGCCACGGCGCCGTCGATCACGCCCCTTGACGGCGGCGGCGGGCCCATCGGCGCGAACGCCGACTTCCACCTGGGCCCTGTGGCGCCATGGCCCGGGCATTAAGGAGCAGGTGCGGCGTGAGGTGCGCCGGCTTCGTTCCGCCGGCCCTGCGTGTCCGATGGCGCGCGTGCTGGAGAGTCACTGCCCAGACTCATACATGTACCGATGTACCGCATTCAGTCTCAGAGCTCTGCTGGGATATATGACGCGAAAAGCATGTTTGATGTCGTACTGATTTAACGCATCGGATAACGTTTGTGCCTACGATGAAACCTTCGAGTCCGCGGTCCCTCCCCGCCGGACTCGCCCCGCCCCGCCGCGCCGGGACACTCGACCTTCTAGTATAACACGGACCACACTCACGCACGGCCACGCGGCTACCACGCAGCACCGGCCACCGGCGCCGGATGAGCGCCGGATGCGTCTCGCCTGACGCCTCTGAGCTCTGACGCGTTACTGACGCTCTGCGCTTGAGGTCATACGCTTGAGGCCGCGACCCAATGGAGACACCGCGCGTTGAAGATGGTACACGAACTTTGGTAGCGTTTGTAGCGTCTGCGTAGCGTCTGCGCTCTTATACGCTCCGGGCTCCTCATGCGGTTCACGGAGGAGCGTACTGACTACGAGCGATATGGAAATTCAAGGGCAGCTGCTTCCATGCTTCCAATTCCATGTTCTCCGAGAAGTGGACCTTTGGAAACATGGTGATGGGGTCGTGGATGGGGGGTGCCTGCATGTGCAGTGTGATGACGCTCCTACAAGATGTCGTCGAACTAGAAGTGGCCGAGATCGCGCTGTGTCGAGCGCTGTGGTGTTCAGGTTCCGGCTGCAGGGGCATCGCCGGCGCTGGGGCCTCATCGAGATTCGTCACCTCAGAGGTTCGCGGCGTAATTCGCGGCGATGTCAGCGGATCGAGGCGCCGTGGAGGATCGAGGCGCCATGGAGGATCGAATCGCCGTGGAGGTCGAATGGGTGGGGGCTTCAGTACTCCACCCGTTCCAACGATGCTGCGCGCGACTTTGGCTGCGTGGATGCTGCGTGCTACATCGATACGATGCTCCTTCGAATGCTCCTTGTTACTTTGGCGAAGATACGCCTGCGCTGATCCCTCGTGCTTCTGCTGTGAGCCTGCAAGCGTCGAGCTCCCTGATCGAGATGGTACTTGTGGTACATGTAGTGGACGTGCCTGGACAGCATCGCAGAGACGGGCCTTGAATTGCTCGACGCTTATTGTGGGCGGCGATGGGTTCACACGAAGTAGAGCTGCGTTGACCCCCAGAGTGTCCAGGGTGATTGAGTCCATGGTGGCACCTCCAGATGTTGTTCCATATCGCTGGGGCGCCATGCTGAAGAGCTGCGGCTGAGGTGGCCCCTTGTTCCCTAGCAACCTCCCCCTCCATTCAACGACCTCTGGAGTAGGTACTTGCAGAGACCGACTGTTTTGCGGGATACCCGTGTCCATGCTGCGATTGTTGCAACCGCTGTAACGGCTGCTCTCTTTGTGACGCTGGCTGAGATCACAGAGCTGCCCTCATCATCCGGAGGGGCATAGAAAGAAGATGTGCCACCTGGAGGTGGAGCTGGACCATGAGCTGTAGCAGCACCTGCGAGCTGTGCTTTTGGCAACTCAATCTCAAAGCCAATGTCCTGAAGATATCGTTGAATACTCGAAGGGGTGCTCGGCAACTCTCGCACGGCAAGTTCCATCGCTCGCCCCTGCACCGGGGTAAGCAGCGGGGCCTCCATTGCTTCTCGTGTAACACGTAGACAAGGGCCCTTGACGTAGAGACCGAGAAGATACTGAAAGGAAAAGTTTGTTGTTTTAGGAGTAACGGTTGCATGCATCTCGACCCGACGCCCCCGTTTGGCCACTGCCGGAGGGTGCTTTGCTGTGCGTGGTTGCGGGCGAGCTTCAGCTTAGTCGTGGTAGACGTTACGTCGTTCGAAGTACGTTGAAGTTGCGGAACGTCTATTATCCTGCGACTTAGGGATGCCAGCAGCATCGGCTCCGTCCTCACAGCCGCCGAAGCCCCTCTCGGCGGGCGCGCGAGATTTGCTCGAGGACCTCAAGGAGGATGCCGAGCGTATCGTCGAGCTCATGATCAGCTGGGACGAGGATAACTCTGGCACTGCTGACAAGCGCGAGTTCCAGCTTGCACTGCCGGTGCTAGACCTGTTTGTCAGCAGCGTGGAGGCGGACGAGGTCTTTGAACATCTGGCAAAGGCTGCCAAAGGCGACGCGAACTCGCGCAAAGCCACCGCCTACGACGAAATCGAGCACTGGGCGCTCTTCCGTACACTGCTTGTGGCGGCCGACCCGGAGGCAGACGTGGAGGCGGCCGAGGCCGCAGCACGAGCGGCTGCAGCCTTGCGCGCAACCAAGCATGACGTGGGCGAGTCGAACTTTTGGTCGCGCGACGTGGACGGCCGTGCCAAGAACCGGCACGAGCTGCGGAAGCGCCGTGGCGCGCTCAGGCCGCGCGATCGCATTGCCAATGTCGGCTGGTCCGAGACTCTCGGCGTGCACCATGAGCAAGAGGAGGAGGTGGCGGGGCCACGGCTTCTGCAGACCGTGGCGCTCGACAGCACGGCGTCCGTGCAGGAGCAGCTGCGTGAGGCGCTCCGAGTCAACCTTACGCGCGTGACCGACCTCTTTGTCGCGTGGGACGACAATGGCGACGGGCGCGTGTCGCGGCGCGAGTTTTGCCGCGGCGTCCGCCTCTTCGGCCTCAGCGCGCCGATGGAGGAGATCCAGCAGCTGTACGACAGCTTCGACCCCAACGGGGACGGATCGATCGAGTTCGGAGAGCTGAATGCACTGCTGCGCCAGACAAAGGCGCCCGAGCCCGAGAAGCTCAAGATGCCTTCGCTCCTCTCGACGAGCACTTGGGGCAAGGCGGCGGCGCAGGTAGGCCTCGCCAGGGACATGCTGAGTGCATGCTGATTGCATGCGGATTGCCTCACTCATCACAAGGCGGCGGCGCAGGTAGACCTCACCAAGGGACATGCTGAGTGCATGCTGAGTGCATGCGGATTGCCTCACTCATCACGACGGCCCTTCCGTGCAGGTGGCTCTCGCCAAGGGAATGCGCGGCGCACCCGCGGGCCATGAGCGGCTGAAAGCCGCGCTCGCGCAGCACGCGCCGAGCGTCATCCAGCTCTTCAAGCACGCCGACCTGAACGGCGACGGGCGCATCAACCGAAGCGAGTTTGTCGAGATGGTGCTCACCTATGCCCCTCTGCACGAGCACCCGCCAGAGGAGGGCATCCTCCCGTTTAGCGCCGAGGACGCCGAGGCGCTCTTTGCGCTGCTCGACCGCGACAGAGGCGGCACGATCGACTACCGTGAGCTCGAGCGTGAGCTCAAGCGCGATCTGCGCGGCGAGCTCGAGGACGCGAAACTACGCGAGCGCGCTTCGTCGCTGCTCCGGCGCACCGACGTGGTGGTGGTGCTCGGCGCGGCGACGAAGACGAAGCAGGCGCTCTGCCGCAAGCTCGCGTACGTCTTCGACGGCGTGTGGGTGAGCAAGGCGAGCCTCGTCGAGCGCGAGCTGCATGCATACGGCTCGAAGCTCGCACCCGAGATCCGCCGGCGCACGAGCGCCGAGCCGCCCAAGCCGCTGTCGACGAGCTTCTACCGGCAGATGCTGCACGCGGCGGTGCACGGGCGGCGCGACCACGGCGCTCTCCCGGCGCTGCACGGCCCTTTTTTCCTCTTCGACCTGCCGCGCACGCCGTCCGAGCTCGCGGCCATCGAGCTCGCCTTTGGCGCCGCGCCGTTGACGATCGACTTCGTCCAAGCTGACTTTGACGAGCTGGCCGAGGAGGCGTCGGCCAAGGCGGGCATTCCACCGAGCCCGCCAAGTCCCGGAGTGCCGCCCGAGGACTCGGCGGACTCGTCGCGCGCGGCACTCCGGAGCGCGGTGAGCGCGCGCGTCGAGCAAGACCCTCTGCACGGCGACCTTCTCGTGCTCGACTCTGAGCTCGAGGTGCGCCGTCTCGCCGAGCTCGTCGTTCGTCACCTGTCGGTGAGCCACACGCGTCGCCTGTTGGCGCAGCGCGAGAAGGAGAAGGTCGAGCGCGAGGCGCATGAGGCGATGATGAGGCGGCAGCGCGAGTACCTCGAGGCGGCGGCCACGTACATGCGCGCCAGCCTGGACTTGACACGCAAGCGTTCGCGCGAGCTGCACGCGCAGCGCGCCATGACGGCGCGTGACGAGCTCTTGCCAGGCTCGGGCCGCTGCGAGTATGCTCGCTACGTGTACCAGCACCGCGCATGGAAGCAGGGGAGTACGCCGTGGAAGGACGCCGAGGGCACCAACCCTCTCAGCGCCGGCTCGTTCTACGGCGCCCATGACGGCACCACGCGCAGCGGCGCCTCATCAGCGCGCGCACTGCTCGCCACGGCGCCTACCGGCACTGGGCTCGCTACCCTCATCAGTCCACCGGATCCTGCGTTCCGGCCGCGCACCGACCTTCAAATGTCGCCGCGCAACTGGCGCGCGGAGCCGGCGCCCTTGGGGTTGCCGTCGCTCGTGCAGCGCGTCGCCAAGGCTCGCATGTACGAGAAGAGGTTGATGCCGCCCTCCTTCGACGAGCAAGCGCTCGGAATGGCGCCGCCTCCCTCGGCTGCCGCCTCCCTCGTGCATAGCCTCTCCTCTACAATCAAGAGCTCGCGTCAACCCAAGCCTCCTCCCCAGATGGTGGCACCTCGCGCACCGCCGCGGCCAGTGCGCCTGGGCAGCCTGCGGACGACCGCGTCGCGCGCGAAGCGCTCCCTCGAGCCGCTCGTCGCTGCCGCAGCAGACGCGCCCCTCGAGCCCGTGGAACCCGTGGACGCCGCTGACTTTGATACGGGCGGACGGCACAGCGCACAGAAGCCGCCCACAGTGTATACCACCGATCCGGAGATGGAACTGGTCCCGATCCCTCGGCCAAAGCCGGCGCCCGCTACGGCGCCCGCTACGGTGCCCGCTACGGCGTTCGCGCCCGCTCCCGCGCCCGCGCCCGCTCCGGCGCCCGCGCCCGCTCCGGCGCCCGCTCCGGCGTCCGTTCTTGCTCCGGCGTCCGTTCCGGCGCCGACGCCATTGCCAGCAGCACCGTTGGCAGCAGCACCGGCGGCGCAGGTGGCCGCGCAGGTGGCGGCGCAAGTGGCGGCGGCGCAGGTGGCGGCAGCAGCGCCTGCTGCCGCACCCGCGCCGTCTGCCGCGGTAGCAGCAGCACCGGCGGCGCAGTTAGCCGCGCAGGTGGCGGCGCAAGTGGCGGCGGCGCAGGTGGCGGCAGCAGCGCCGGGGGCAGCAGCAACGGCTCCTGCGCCCGAGCCCCTGACTGGTACCGCTGAGAGGCCCAAGACCCCTGCACAGGCCGCGGTCGAGGGCGCGATTGCTGCGAGCATCCTCGCCGTCACCAGCGATGCGCTGCCGGCGCCGCCGCTGCGGCCCAAGACCCCTGCACAGGCCGCGGTCGAGGGCGCGATTGCTGCGAGCATCCTCGCCGTCACCAGCGATGCGCTGCCGGCGCCGCCGCCACCGGAGGTGTCGGCCGCTTCCCTACTTCAACTTGCGGAGGAGGTGCCAGTTCCGGCCCAAGACCCGGCCCCAGCAGAGAGGCCCAAGACCCCAGCAGAAGCGGTGATCGAGGGCGCGATTGCTGCGAGTGTGTTGGCCGTCACCAGCGAGTAGCGCGGCAACCGGCCAAGAACCGCGACTCGATGCGCGAACTGTTTGTGGTCACGGCGCGCGTTCGAAAGGATTCCTGCCACCATGCGCCTCGTCGCGTAGAACGCGACGAGGCGCAAGGTTTGAAACCAATGGTTTGAAAGAGCTGCCCGCCTCGCGACGCTCTCACGCTGCCGGTGTCGCCTGGTCGTTTAATTAATGTTTCTACTTGCTACCGCGGTCGCGTCACGCGTGTGGTCACCAACACCCGATACTCATCGGACATCGCAAACGCCCATCATGATGCGCATGCGATGCCGATGATGCCCATCACGCGATCGGCCGGGCCCCATCTCAACGGCGGATCAACGATCGGATCGGATCATGCGTACCCGCGGATGGATCGGGGGGGGCGCATCCCCGATCCGATCCGGTGCCCATGGTGGCCATGATGGTGGCGTGGGACTCGTGGATCTCGAGTATATATACCGGACAAGCAACCTATCGTTATAGTCTTGCTTGCTTTCTTACCGGACTACAAGTCCTGGCTTTAGCGGCGCTTCCGCTTGGAGCTTGCTGCTCCCCGAGCTGCTGCCGCAGGGGCACCACCTCCTGCTCCTGCTGCTGCTCTGGAGCCCACCGCTGCCGTAGGAGCCGCCATCCAAGCCCAGCGGTCGCCGCCCCCGTCTGTGGCACTGTCCTCGATGAGCCAGGTGGCGCACTCGCTGCGGTCGACCCTGATGGCCGGGGCGCCACGCACAGCCACGAGCACGCTCGCGTCATACTCGCCCGCATCCTCGGCCACGACCCCCTCAACGACCGCGCCGTATTGAGCGCCACTCCCCAAGCCAGCGCTGCCCGCTGGCACGATGGAGAGGGACTCGCCTTTGCGCAGGGGCGTGTGCGTGCCCACCGGCTGCAGGCCGAGCGCGGCGAGCGCGCGCAGGCGGGCCTCTGTCGCGTCACGCTGCCCAAGTCGGAGCGCGCGAATCGTCGTGCCGAGCAGCTCGAGCTCCTCGGCCTTGTCCGCTCGTAGGCGGGCCACCATCGCGTCCAGCCGTTGGGTGAGCTTCGAGAGCCAATCGGACGACTGGCCGAGCGAGACGGCGGCGGCGGCGGCGGCCTTCCGTGCATCGGATAGGCTCGCCTCCGCCTGCGTGCGCGCGCGCGCCGCCGCTTCGCGATCCATCGCCGCGTGCGCACTCGTCTGCTGGAGCGCCACCAGCAGCGCCTCCATCTCCCGGCGCATGGTGCCGCCGTCTCCCTCGGCATCGGGGAGGAGCTGCTGCGCACGCTCGAGCAGCGCGGCAGGGAGGCCTTCGCGCGCCGCCGCGTCGAGGGCGTGCGAAGAGCCCACCGCGCCGAGCACGAGGGAGTAGAGAGGTTCCCCGGCTGGCGAGAGCGCCATCGCCCCCACTGCAATGCGTGCGTCGGCCAGCCCGAGGCGCTTGAGCGCGTCCGAGTGCGTGCTTGCGAGCACGAGCGCGCCCGCGTCGAGGAGCGCCTCAATCACCGCCCGAGCGATCGCCGCGCCCTGCAGCGGGTCGGTTGCCGCGCCCGGCTCGTCGAGAACGACGAGGGTATGGCGTTGCGAGCGCGCGTCTTCCTCGACCGCCGCGAGCGCCGCCTTGCACGTGCGGATGTGCGCGGTGAAGGAGGAGGCGTCGCGCTCGACGGACTGCGAGTCGTCGAGGTCGGTCACGATCGTCGAGAAAAAGTCGCACCGCGGCGGCATCCCCTCAGACGACCTCGGGGCGCACGGCAACGGCACCCCGAGCCGGCAGAGCACGGCACAGAGCGCCACCGTCTTGAGGACCACCGACTTACCGCCCCCGTTGGGTCCAGTGAGCAGCAGCGCCTGCGGCAGCACAGACGTCGAGCTGCTCGCCCCCGCTGGGCCGCCCTCGGTGTCGAACGTGACCGCACGCGTCCTCTTCGAGCCCGCCTGCAGCGCGACCGAGTTGCCTACGACCTTGAACTTTGCCGCGCCGCTGGCAAAGCGGAGTGCCAGCAACGGATGGCGTGCCTCTGGCAGCTGCACCACGCCCTCCTCTCCCACCATCGGCACCACTCCATCCCACTGGCGCCCGAGCACGGCTCGCGCCACAGCACCGTCGAGGCTCGCGGCCGCGTTCACCGACTCGAGAAGCCCGCCGAGCTCGCGCCGGAGGAGCAAGCTGACCCCGAGCAACAAGCGCGCCTCCGTGGCCGCGAGCGAGGCCGCCGCCGCCCGTGCCGTCGACGAGAGCCCCACGAGTTGGTGTGGCTCGACGAAGACGGTCGAGCCCCGACGAGAGCGGGCGACTTCGATCCCGAGGCTCCTCATAGATGAGGGCGGTACCGGTACCACCCAACGGCCGTCGCGCTGCTGCACCTGGGCGTCCGGCTCGGACAGCTGCTGCTTGAACGAGCCATCCGCCATCAGCTGCTGCATCTGCTGCGTGACGGCCTTCTCGGCCACGCTCACGGCAGCGCGCCGGCTGCGAAGGATCGGGAAGGCGTCCGACGAGAGGCCCAGACCGCCGGGCATCTCCACAAAGGGCCGTGGCGTGCCGCCGAGCTTGGTTGCCAGACGCTCGGGGGGGGCGGCCGCGGCCGCTAGCGCCGCCAGCCCTGGGCAGCGCACGCGTGCCAACTCGCCCTCCGACCATTTCGCGAGCAAGTTGAGCGCCTCAACTGCATAGGACACCTCGGCCAGCGTGCGAATATCGAGAGATTGCGCATCGCGCAGCGCGATGAGTGCAGGCTCAAGGTCCAGGCAGTGACAAAGCGGAGGGAGCTCGTCAGGTTGCAATGCCATGGCTTCTGCCACGAGTGCATACTGCTGGGTCGCAGCCACCGCCGACGGTGCCAAGCTAGCGGAGCGAAGTGCATGCGCACCAGGCACCGTGCGTGCGTTGCGGACGAGAGCATCAATGACCGCGGTTGGCTCCAGGGCACTGTGTCCCACGTCTCGTATTCTGAGCATCGATCCCACATCTTGTATTCCGGTCACGAGCACCAGGAGGATGACTCGACGGCTCTTGCGTCTCCTCATTTGCAAGGAAATTTGCGAAATCCGCGCACGCAATCCGGAGATTTCGGCCGCCGAGATTTTCGCGATTAGAGGTTTTATCTTTTCGTGGCGTCGCGTTTCCTCATTGAGCCCGGGCGCGCCGACGCGACAGTGCTGGTGATTTGGCGCGCTGATTTTGCCTAGCTTCAAGACCTACGCCCGGCACGTGCACTACGTGATT
>Ga0210241_100193_pt1 | contig 51251 bp, 30 predicted proteins | sample ChrtobMetP5a_8mM_FD_155488 | JGI IMG/M metagenome (GOLD analysis project Ga0210241, IMG submission 155488) | Chrysochromulina tobin associated microbial communities from unialgal haptophyte culture, Seattle, Washington, United States - P5a_8mM | ecosystem: Host-associated > Algae > Haptophytes >...
CGAGTTTGAAGCCACGCCGTTGCCGTGTGCTCGCGCACGCTCGCCGACTCGGTCGACAGAGAGTGTGCGGAGCCGCGTTTGGCAGAACGAGAGACCAAGTTTGGCAGGAACCCGCTACAACGCGCCGAAAAGACCGAAAACTTGGCCCAACGCCCATCGGGGGACCCCCTCGGGTGGTTGGGATGCGCTGGAACCAGCCCTGGAATTTTTCTAGATTACTCAAACACCTGACCGAGCATCGAATGACACTCAATTCACAACTGTCTCTTTTTGCCATTTTCAAAAGACCCTTCATCTCTCTTTTGCTTGAGCCATGGCGCTGGAGGTGCCACGAGCACCCGAAGCGCCCCTTATGACCGCGATCGTCGACCCTGACCTCACCGCCTACCTCGGCGAGCGCGTATTTACCAATCGCCGATGGACTATCGGCGGAGTCGTCAGCCTCGCTCCGGCGCCACCACCACGCAGGCAGAGCATGAGTGTGTGCAGTGCGCCGTGCCCGATCAACGAGGCGCCTTCGTCGCGCTGGCGTTGCCGTCGGTACTCATTCGGCGGTTCTCAAACAGTCTGCGCCACAAATTCGAGCCACGGCGATCGCGTGCCTATGGATCTCGAGAATGCAAACCCACAGCACCGCTTCGTCACCATGCGCGGCAAGCGGGAAACCTCGCCGAAGCCTGGGCCTTCGTGCGGGCGCAACAGTCGCGACCGGGGCGGGCTGCGGTCCATCTCCTTGAACTCGTCACCCTTGCGCGGATCGGCCGCAGCGGCCGCTTGGGACGCAAGCAGCAGCGGCAGCAATCCTGCTGTCGTGGCGAAAGTCGTCGTCACGTCAGCCGCGGTCGCCTCCTCCACTGACGACGAAAACTGGGCGCGCTCGAAGTCGCCTCCACTGGCCATCTGGCGAGGGCTGACAAAACCCTCGCCGCCGCTTCCGCCAACGCCGCCTTCGGCGTGGCTCAGCAGCACCAGCAGCAAGAGTGGCACCGTGGGTGAGTGCGCCATCGTGGGCGCCCTCGCCATGGCCCAGGCGGAGGCGGCGGTCGCGGCCGCGCGCGCGCAGATGGCTCACCCATCGCCGGCGGCGGACTACCTGCCGCCCGCTGCTACGCACCCACTTAGCCGTGCCGGCAACAGCTACAATAGCACTGCTGGCAGCGGCTGCGGCGGCAGCAGCTACTTTGGCCGCGGAGAGGATGCTGACGACGCCGCCGCAGCAACAGAAGCCTCTCGGGAGGCTCCGAGCCCTCGGCGCATGGCGCGCGCCGCCGCGCGCGCCGCCGCCACCCAAGAGCTCGAGGCGTGGGCGTCGATGTCGCTGCTCGAGGCGTATGCGGAAGAAGAGAAGCTCCACTCGCCTCCGGTGGCCCCGCAGCAAGCTGAGCTGCACTGGCAGGCAGCAGGGGCATCTGAGGCGGCAGCGGCGCACGCAGAGGCGGACGCGGCAGCCGCGCACGCAGAGGCGGCAGAGACGACAGCGGCGCAGGCGCAAGCAGAGGCGCCAGCGGTGCTCGCAGGCACACACGCTGCCCAAGAACGAATCCGCTCGTGTGAACGTGAACTGCTCGCCGCGGCAGCTGAGCGCCGGCATGTGGGCCTCAACGCAGTCGAGGAGTCTGTCGAGGAGTACGCTTTGGAGGAGCACGAGGCGGTGGTGGCAACGGTTGAGGGTTCCCCGGCCGAGGGCAGCGAGGGAGCGGCTGAGGCAGCAGCGAGCAGGGCCCTTTCGCCGTCTCGTCACGCGACCTTGCTGCAGCGCCGCCGGGACCGCCACACGTCGAGGCCACGCCTCGAGGTCATGATCCCAGCGGACGACATCACCTCAGCGGATGAGGCAGCGGCGGTCGTGAGCGTTCCATCTTCGAGCGAGGCCGTGCGCATGGCGCACCCAGATCCTGATCCAGATCCAGATCCAGATCCAGAGGAGGGGCCCGCCGCTCGGAGTCGCTGTGAACGGAGTCGCTGTGAACGGAGTCGCTGCAGCTCATCGGTCGAGGCGATGGACTCTTCCCGGCCGGCAGTTGACGCAGCCCCCCACACAGCACCGCCCATCACAGCGCCCATCCGACCTTCAGCCGAGCCGCTGCCCTCGTCGCGGCAGCTGCAGCCGCCGCCTTCGGCGCCTTGTGCCGTTGGGGTCCCAATACCGCCTTCGGCAGGGCGGCCGCGCAGCTTGCGGCGGAGCACAGGCATGCTCCGCCTGTACACGTCACCTCGGACACCCGCCGACAGCACCCGACAACTGCGCCGCGGCTCCGGCGGAGAGGCTTCCTACCCCCCGGCCTGTGCGCCGTGCGTGTGCGCCAACGGGGCCGCTCCCTCGTTGCCATCCGGGGTGGTCACGCGCCCAGCGCCCACCACAGCGCCCGCCTGGGCGCAGCCGATCATCTCGCCCGGACACAGCCTCTTCAGCCTGCAAGGCCACACGCTCAAGCCGACGCGCGAAGGGCTCGTACCGGTCGCTGCCGCACCAGCTGCCGGGGCGGGCGTCGAGACGCCGGCGGCGTGGTCGCAAGAGAGCATCTGGCTCGATAATGGCTCCACGCTCCCGACGAGCGTGACCGTGCGGCAGCAGGCAGCAAAGCAGAGTCTTCACACCAGAGTCTTCACACCAGAGGTGGAGCCCAACGGCTCCGACGCCGTGCGACCACCGACGCCGGGGCGGCCCACCCTCGCTTAAAGCGTAGTCCTTGGCGAGCAAACTTTGGATGGGGCTGGGGCGATGGTGACCTGCAAACAGCCAGGCCATCACGACGGCCGGTCGGGAGCCATGCTCATATCTAACGCATTACGATGATGTGCGTGCGTCGAGATGAGTCGAGATGACGAGTCGATCTCGTCGCCGTGGGGCCCCCGCGCATCAGTCATGTGCGGCGAACGGAAGGCGAGTGGGCGCAACGATTCAGACAAAAGCCAGCACGGTCTGCGGGACGTGAGTCGTCGTCTGTGGCTGCGTGGCTGCGGGAGCGGGGAGGACATGCGAGGATGTTCACTTTGACGCGCATGCCTGAGGTGTCCCCAATCGATTGAACCATGACGTGTCGCGTTCGCGACCGGTTCTTCATTGATCTTCTTTGATTGGTGGGGCTTTCTTGTCCGAACAGACAGAACACGCGTGTGTGACCATTGGTACTTGTAAAGTGTTGACATGGCGCTGTATTATTGGCTCGCGACGTTCGGCCGGCGGCGTTTGGAATGTGTCGGTTGCTTCCGTGTTCCGGAAACGCGCGCGCGCGCGTTGTCCGTTCACCGTTGACGGATGACAAGAGCCAACAAGAGAGACCGCCCCGCGCTCACCGCGCGCCGCGCCCCCGACGGCGATTTAACACACGCCGGCCCGGCGGGCGGCCTCGACCCTCGTCTATCTCTCGAGTCGACTCTCGAGTCTCGTCTCCGGTCGCCGCCCGGCGGCGGGGCGCGGGGCGGCCGGGGCCCCGGCCCCGGCGCGCCCCGCGCGCGCCGCGCGCGGCCCCGCGCGGCCGCGTCTGCTGCTTGTCTGCTGCTCCCGGCTGGCGGCTCGGTCGCGCGTCTGGACCGGGACCCGACCCCTCCGCTCGCGACCGGCCCCACGTGCCCCGGGCGTATTGCGTGGTTTTCCGTTAGAGACGACCCCCGTGCGCATTTAAAACCGCGGGTAAACCGCGGGTAGCCTGTCGGCGCGATCCCCCTCATCAACCGGACTTTGACAGGCATCACCAAGTTTAACCTTAAGATACACCCACGGGTGCGCTCGACTCGGCTAACTATCACTCTTCTATCTGAGACTGCAGACTCGCTCGATCAGACACGGCTGGAGTTGGTCTGATCTACACCCCCCACTCTCCGTGGGGCGCGGACTCGAAGTCGACCTCTTTCGCGGTCGGGAACAACGGCCGAAAGGTGCCCACGTCCTTCCGTCCTTCGTATCCGGTCCGGAAACGCTTCGCGGAGATTGGCCTCTCATCAAGGCTGATGTCATCTTTCGCCCTTGGCACCTGTTGAAACAAAGGGTCGTCTACGTCGCGTGATTGCCTGCCGTCTGGGTCATCGGCCGTGGCGGCGAATTCCTGCACTGTTCGTGGCACCCCCATCGGGCCATTTGCGCTGAGCGCGGGCACCAAAAAGTAGCCGGCCGCAACCACGAGCACGCCAAAGATGCCGCGGGCGATGTTCTGCTGCAGTACGAGGCCGGCGGGCCGGCTAGCCTTCCATTCATCTTCTTGTGCTTGCTCCTTGCGAAGGAGCGCGACTGGGCTGAGTTTCTCTGGTTCGGGGCTGAGTTTCTCTGGTTCGGGCGCCGGCAACATGACCGCATCGATGATGTGGATCACGCCGTTCGAGCACTCTACGTCGGTCTTCGTGACATTGGCGCTGTTAACCATGACGCCGTCCTTGCCGACCTTGATGGTGATCTCGGCGCCGTTGACGGTTGTCACCTTCTTGCCATCCATGGTGACGACGGTGCTGGCCATCACCTTGCCAGACAAGACGTGGTACGTGAGGATGCTGGCGAGCTTCGCCTTGTTCTCGGGCTTGAGGAGGTTGTCAACGGTGCCGGCGGGCAGCTTGGCAAAGGCTTCATCCGTCGGCGCGAAGACGGTGAAGGGCCCGGCGGTCTTTATGGTATCGGCGAGGCCGGCAGCACCTAGGGCTGCGGCGAGGGTCTTGAAAGCGCCAGAGCCAACCGTGTCAGCGATGTCTGCCTTCTTCTCCGCCTTTACCGAAGAAGAAAGTCGCTTCCCTTCGTCGTACCACGAAGACACCGCATTCACCGTGCCCGAGCGCGTCGCATGTGACGAGGCGGAGGTAGGCGGGAGCGTTATGGGTGCGCGGAAGGCAGCAGCGCCCGTGCCCAGCATTATTTTGAGCGTGAGGACGGCGCGCATGATTGACAATGATCAGCGTCCAAGTCAAAGATTCGTCAAAAGAGCAGCGTCATGTTCAAGAATCTTGATGATGTGGGACATCATGGCGATCAGAAACAGGGTGACTGCCTGCAACACGCTCCCCTAGTTGCTAGTACCTACAGTAGATTCACTCCTACCACACACATCGCTCACATAAATCAGACGCGACTGCCGCGCTCCCCATGAATCCATGATTGATTCCCACTTCTTACAGTAATATGAACTTGGCCGTCTCTTTGCCGCGCACCAGCGTTGGAGGACGACTGCTCATTGGCTGAACGGGTACTGCACAATGTCGCCGCGCAAGATGTTCTCCCTTTCGAAGCCGACATGGAACTCGTCGACGCTGGCCGGGCAGGGCGGCCGAGGTGCCACCGAGGCGTTGAGGAAACAGTTGTGGATGACCTTCTCGCACAGCGCGAAGGTGAGCGGGATCGCTTTGTTGTACCTGCGACCAGAGCCATGGCACGCAGTCGTCGGTGAGCACCGAGGGCGCATAAACGAACCCAACGAGGGCGCCGTCACGAGCGTTGGTGCTCCATCTCACTCCGAAATAAAGAAGGAGATGTTGAGACCCACAGCCTGGACCGCCGTTTCCAGCAGCGTCGGCTCCCAGAGCTGCTTGAGGTAGGCGAACGCCCAGCACTTGCGACCCAATGTGGACGGGCTCTCGATCCGTGGAGCAGTGGGTGGCATGGGCGTTTGGAAATAACCTACTTGGAAGTCGAGCCAAGTCCCCATGAAAGAACCGCCCGCGAGGGTTTCGTTCGACATTGCCGTGTTCATCCACTCGACCGTGTCCTTGGCGTAGCTTGTGTTGAGGCACGTGGTCGGGCCGGAGAGGGCAGCCAACATGTCATGCATGTATGTGGCCTGCGACGGCCAGTCCTCATGAGCGACATCCTTCGAGACATTCTTCCAGCTCTCGCCGCAATAGTACGAGGGAGACTGCGTGAGCGAGGCGCAAATCCGTTGCCGCCTGAACAGCAGGTTAGCATCCGATGCGCCACAGCCATCCAATTCCCGTGCAGCGCTGAGCGTCAGAACTGCGGCCCAGAGGACCGACTTCATGCCGGCCGCCGCCCGGACCCGCGAGTTTGTGTCTTTCCGGAAACCGTTTCAAAGACGGCACAGAAGTCGGCCGTGGGGAGTCCGTGGGGTTGACTCCGGGGTCGTGGCGAAGTGCGCGTGTGCGTTGGCGGTTCGGGATCGTTGTGAGGTTCGTCTTTGTGATCCGTGTAGGATTCCTACATTTGTATAGTCCTGTATGTGTCCCGGGCGCCTATGGCCGCTCGCGCCCCTGGCCTACTTGTGGGACGACTGAAGATTGCAGTGCGACATTAGGTCGTGCAATTAGCAATTTGGCCCGAGGGCGGCGTGCCCAGGAGCCACGTGTCCGTGACCTATTCCTCGCAGTCATGATCGCCAGCTTGACAAGGAGCACACGGCACTCTTCCCGCTCGCTCCGGACCGTCCTCCGCCCCGCACGACGCCGCCTCTGCTCGTCCGTCGGTTCCACTCCTCCGCCTTCGAGCGTCGAAACCGCCGAGGTGCTCTGGCCCATAGGTGCTGGTGCGGTCCTCGTGACGGGTGTGCTCCTAGGCGGCATCGCCCTGCGAAGCGATCGCCCGATCCGGAGGCTGCATTCGTGGGTCGACGCCGCGGGACGTCACGCAAGCGCAGATCAACTCACCTTTTCGTGGATCTTGCGCGTCGCCATCGCCTTCGGTCTGACGCAGCTGCCCGCGGACTCGCTCCGACAGCGCCAGGTGAGCCTGGGCGCCCTGACCGCGTGGGGCGGGCTGCTCGGCAGCTTTGAGAACGACTACGAGCAGCAGGCGATCGCGCTCGCCGCACTCTGCGCCCTGCTGGACAGCGAGGCGTCCGTCGACGCCTTCCGCCGCGAGACGAGTTGGTACGACGCCCTCGTCGGCGCGCTGCCGGCGCTTGTGCATGAGTCATCCCAGGCGCTCGAGATGCCGGAGATTTTGGTGGACACGCTGAGCCTGTGCTGCACGGCCGCAAGCCATCCGATGTTCACGCACACACCGAACGACGCGTGGCTCTGGGAGCGGCTGCTCGAGCAGAGCGCTGCCTCGGTGCCGTATGAGCCCGACGCGGCGCTCTTCTTCGCCTGCCTGGCGGCGACGCTCGCGGAGAAGCACGACGTGGCGCTCGCGATGCTGCGGAACGCGGAGGTGAAGCGCGCGCTCGTGCACCTGGCCGAGTCCGACGCCGACGACGGCGTGAGCAGCGAGAGAGATGGCACTAGCCTCAAGGGAGGTGGCCGAGGAAGTAGCCTGCTACGGATGGGCAGCAGGGCGAGCAGCGGAGCCGGCAGCGTCTCGCCTTCCACAAGCTGGGATGCGAGTGGCGCGGCGCTGGACGGCGCTGCCGCTGCCGAGCCCACGAGCCCCGCCGAGCTCGAGCTCGCCTACGCGCGCCTCGCCCTCCACAAGCTCGCGCTGACCGCAGAGAGCCTCGCAGCGAGCACGGAGCTGAGCAGGGAGGAGCGGCTCGAGATTGACGAACCATTCGTGCGCACGTACCGTGAGCACGTGGCGCCGCCGCTGCCGACGCGCCCACCACAGCGCGCCTTTGCGCCTAGCGCGGAGGAGCAGATCGCTCTCAGCATCCTCTCGGTGGCCACCTGTGCCCTCGGCGGCGTGGTCTGGGGCGCCGTTGCGGGCGCGCTCGCGACGGCGCGCGCGCGCCGTCCCGTGTGGCGCTCGGCTCTGCTCACGGCAGCGGGGGCGGCCTTCTTCGAGACGCTCATGCAGACGAAACTCGCGCTGCTCGCGCGTGCTCGTGCGCGGGGCGTGCCCGATGCTACGAGCGCGATCCCGCCGCCGTACGCCACGCTGCGCGCGCTCGTGCTCACCACGAGCGTCGATCTCGGGATGAGCTGCGCGGCGCTGCATGCGCTCGTGCAACCGAACCGCGTGCCGCTCGCCTTTGGCGGCTGGCTGATCGGCCGCGGGCTCATGCTCTCGCAGGAGTTGCTCAGCGTCGACATCATCGAAGAGGTCGTCGAGGAGCGACCGCGATGAGGAATCATGGTCGACAGGGTGCGTTGTCTTTTCGTTTTAAATTCACACTTGACCGTTGTGCTCAGCCACGTTCATTGTTTTCCTAAAAAAGCACAGGAAAACCCTTTTTAGGAAAACCATGGGGAAGGGCCTTGGCTCAGGGTTGCGGGCTCGCGGCGGTGGCGCCGCTCATGAAAAAGAGCAATTCTTACAAGACAACAATCCCAAGGATCTCGATGCACGAAAGTGCACCGACGTCTTTTGTCTCCTCATCTTTGGCATCTTCTGGATGGTTCTGATCGCCATCTGGTCTATCATTCTCAACCTCGGCGACGAGAGGAAAGTCTTCTACGGCATCGACTACGAGGGCAACGTGTGTGGCACAGAAACCTCTCGTGTCAACCTCAGCACGTCCCCCAAGATATGGTATCCACGTATAGCGCAGGACGTTGCCGCTCAGCCCGAAACGTTCGCATCAGGGTTCTGGTGGGACATCGACCTGTACGGCGTGTGCGTGGAAGAATGCCCCAAGTTCGACCCGGAATCAGGTGTTCCCGGAACTGCGGTCAAGGTGATCCCTGACTACGGCTGGGGCGTGTATCCCGATGCCAAGGCACCGATGTGGCCAGTGCTCCTGAATACGTTTGACGTGGCCAACCGCTGCGTACCGACTAAGGAGAAGACGTCGAGGTCGCTGGTGCTCTGCACGATGCCCATCTGCACGATGGTCCACGCGCCGTGCTCACCGCTCTCGGGCTCGCTTGGCATCCCCGAGGGCGCGTGGGAGATGACCAAAGAGCACCCAGCCTCCCTCTGTGGCCGCGAGATAAACTTCGCCTATTCGGTCGACATCGAGCAACCGGGCTCCACAGAATATCTTGAATGGATGTTCTACGCGCTGACAAAGTTCGGCGAGACGTGCAACGCGATTGCGGACAACTGGGGCACCCTCCTGGGGTTCGGCGTCGGCCTTACCCTTCTGCTCAACTTCAGCTGGCTCGTGATCTTCTACTGCTTCGCGCGCGTCGCCGTGTGGCTCTCAATCTTCGTGATGGGCTTAGCGCTCGCGCTCGGCGCCATCTTCTGCTTCGTCAAGGCGGGTCTCATCGGGCGGGCATCGCTTGCCGTGCAGGCAGCCTCGTACCACAATCTCACGATGAGCCACGCCCCGGGAATCGCAGAATGGGATACGGTCTCACGGGCGGGCCAATTCCTTGCCCCAGTAGAGGAGGATCAGGCTGGTGCGATGGCCGCCGCGGCCCTCGTCCTGCTCCTCCTGCTGCTCATCTTCTCGATCCTCATCTGCTGCTCCTGTGAGGCCATCGAGAAGTGCGTGCTGCTGATCCAGATGGCATCGCTCACGCTCGGAAGGACCTCCGGCCTCGCCATCATGCCTCTCTTCATCGTCGCTCTGCAGCTGCTTTTGCTCGGCGCCACGCTCTTCTTCCTTGCCGTGCTACCCACCGTCGACATCGCGGGCACCATGGAGGAGCGCATCGCGTTCAGCAGCACCAGTGAGTGGCACATTTGGGTCGCCGGCGCCTATCTCGTCACGGGCGCCGCGTGGACGTATGCCTTCTTCACGGCCGTTACCCTCATGACCGTCGCCGCGTGCGTCTTCTACTTCTACTTCGTGGACAAGAAGTCGGTGCCCGCTGCGGCTTACATGGAGCAGTACGACGACAACCAGACCGACTACCCTGTGGTGAAGCACTTGGGCTGGGTGCTTCGGTATCATGTGGGCACGCTCGCGTTTGGCTCGGCGGTCGTCACTATCTGCGTCCTCATCCAGATGGCCACGAGCGCCATCTTTACCTACCTCGAGAAGAACAGCGCCAGCAACCCCTTCCTCAAGATGATCTCGTGCTGTATCTCGTGCTGCCTAGAGTGCTTCAAGAGGTCGATCGAGTTCGTCAACTCGTACGCGTATATCTACTGTTTCGTCGAGAACGTCGGCTTCTGCGAGGGGAGCCTCAAGACCTTCAACCTCATGTTGAAGTACCCCGCACAAGTCGCCATCAACACGTCCGTGCAGCGCGTGCTCTCGACGCTCTTGACGCTCAGCACGCCGCTTGCGTGCTCCCTCGTCGCGTTTTCGTACTTCGACTTCCTCGCCGCCGACGCGCCGGCGCGTACGAGCGAAGGCTCGTACTTGCTACCCCTGGCGGTCTTTGTGATCGCGCTCTTCATGACCTTGGCGTTCGCGGGCGTCTGGGAGCAGGTGGTGCAGTCGCTCACGGTGTGCGTCATTCATGACGTTGAGTCCTTTAATGGAAGGTTCCTGCGCAAGGAGATGGTCGAGGCCTTTGGTAACCCGGCAAAGGGCGGCGAGCTCCCATCGTCCTCACGACTTTACGAGAAGGGCACAATCAATCCCTAGGTGCCCCTTCGGTTACGTGGTGAGTGTTGTGACTACTTGAACATGTGTCCATTTAGGCCCACAGTCCGTCGTATCTCGCTGTAGATGGACGGTGCGTGGCGCATGTGCTGCGTAGCACTTCGCATCCCCCTCTGGCTTAAACCGCTCGCTTTTTGCTCTGTGAATTCACATTTCCCAGTTCCCCACATAATCACACGATGCCGATCGGCTCCCGCACCGGCTCGACTGGCCGATCGCAGCCAGGATGCCGACTCTCACACTGACTCCGCTTGCGCTACTAGATGATCCCGAGTGTTTGCCCGTCGACTGTGCCTTTGACGCGCAAACGCTCCACGATGTCTTGCGTGGGCTGGTGCTCAGCCGGCGCGAGTCGGTCATGAGGCAGGTCGCTTCCATGCGGTGCATGAGCGGCGAGCTTCATGAGTCCGAGCGCTCCATGCGCGCAGCGGTCGCGGGGGCACGCGCAGCCGAAGCCAAGGCTAAAGAAGCCGTCGCACGCGCCGCGATCGAGCGGCGGTTGCTCTCGCAGGAGCTGGCTAGCAGTGAGCTACGCGTGGTTCGCTTGGCATACCGGCTTGAGCAGGAGGCGGCATCAGCGCAGCAATACCGCCATGCCGCCGCGCAGCACCAGCAGGCTGCGGCGCAGCACCAACAGGCCGCGGCGCAACATCTGGCCACCTCGATGCGCGCCGTCGCAATGCTGCAGGAGCGTGAGAAGCAGCCACCGCCGCCACCTGTGGATGGCGAGGTGCGGACCAGGCTTCTCATGCAGCTGGAGCTCGAGGCGCAGCGCCGCGCCGCCGCTGAGGAGAGCTCGCGTGTCCTCGCGAGCGCGCTTGCTGACTGCGCCCTGTCGACAAAGCCAAGTGCCACCGCTGCAACGGATGCCGCAGCAGCTGTTCCTCGGCCCTCGCGGTCGACGGTGGTCGAGGCTGCCATCGCGACCCTGACTGCAAAGCCTACCCTCACCGCTGCTGATGTGGCCGCGGAGGCAACCTCCGCTCAGGCCCAACACAGGCCTTTTCCGCATGCAGTGACCTCCATTGAGTCCGCTTCTGTTGGTGCCGCTGAGGCCCAGCACAGCCCATGCCCTCCTGCCGCCTCTATTGCTACCGCCTCTAGTGCTGACGCCCTGAGCAGAATGGCTAAGCCACTGAGCACTGTCACGACAACACCTCCTTCTGCCGCCGCCATCAAGCCTCAACGGCCGCCGTCTCCTCAATCTCTCTTTGACGTCACCGATGATGGCGCCGCCTCCACCACCGCTGGCTCCTCCACCAACGCCTCGTCCGTTGCTGCCTCTTCAATCGAGGCCCCAGCGACCGCTGCGAACGCTGCGAACGCGGTGCCAAATGTGGATGAGTTGCGACAACCTGCAAGCACGCCTGCACGCATGCCTGCACGCATGCCTGCAACGTTCCAGCAAATCAGGGAGCTCCATAAGCTGACTGGGCGCAACCTTATGGACTGCAAGCAGGCACTCAACGAATACAACTGCGACCTCGAGGCCGCGGTCAACGCGCTCGCCATCAGCACCCGCGACGCGGCGGCGGTAGCCTCCGAGGGTGCTCCTTTCGCAGGAAACTCTGCGGGGGCGAAACCCGCCGCACCTGCAGCGGAGCCCGACGACGACGCCGTAGCTGGAACTGGCGTGTGTGATCAGTACCGCATCGATCTGGCAGCAGCATCGTTTGGTCAGTGCCTGTGTGGCTTCCCGCGCAGTGCTCATGGAGTCAGCAGCTTCCAAAAGAAGCCTGGGGCCCTGGGCAACCGGGCTCTTTCACGGGGATGTTCGGTCACGTCGGCAACGGCGCCAGAGAGGGTGGCAGCAGCGTCAGGGAGGGCGGCAGTGGCGCCGGGGACGGCGGCAGCGGCGCTAGGGCGGGCAGCCGCTTCAATAGAGAGGGCGGCAGCGGCGCCAGAGCGGGCGGCAGTGGTGCCGGGAAAGGTTGCCGCGGGCACGAGCCCTGCACATCGTGACCGCCGCGAGACACGGGGCGTCCTTCACTGCTCGCCTCCGCCGCGCCCACCTGTCGCGAATCCGAATCCGCCAATGCTCGCGCTAGTGCCAGCGACGGGCCAACCGGTGGCGCCACCCGCAGACCTTCCACTGCCTACCCGAGTGCCGTCGAGCGCTGTATCGAGCACGTCGCCTCCGCTGAGATGTGGCGGCCCGGAACGAAAGAGCGCGCTGCCGGACGTCGTAGTGCCTGTGGCCGCTGCTTCGCCTCGGGCAGTTGGGGCCATCTCCACGGCCGCTGCATCGCCTCCTCGCACTCGCGTGGAGGCTGCGCCGCCTGCTTGGACTCCCCTCGCCGCTACGCCGCCGGCTCTCACTCCGGTGGCTGTGATGCCACCCGTGTTCACACCTGGAAGCACGTCACCGCCTGCTCGGACTGCATTGTCCGCTTTGGGGGGTGCGGGGGCAGAGTGTGAACAGTCTCTGGACTGTGAACAGTCTGCTGGGATGGCCGGCGCCGATCTCTCCACCGTCGATGCGCTGGCCTACCCAGTCACGGCCGTCGCTGCCGCGTCGGTGCAGCTACTGGCCACGCAGCCCAGGATAGCGCCGCCTGTGGAAATGGAGGCGTCACGAGCTCGAGCCTTCCAGGCACGCGTGCGAGCTCTGTTCACAGAGAAGGTTGGCGAGGGCTCCGACGCCAACGGCGCCGCTGTGGCGGCACTCCGGCAGGCCCAGGCAGAGTACCTCATGCCCCATGATGCCACGGCGGCGGCCATGGCATACACGCCGGCACGGCCGCGTCGACCCCCCGCGCCGCCTGCGCCGGCCAGGGACGAGCTCAGTTGTGCAGGTGGTGGCAGAAGTCTCGGCATCGACGCGCGAGGGAGTACTGCCGTTTCATCTGTGAACGATCTCTGTGAAGGGAGCACCGCCGTCTCCTTGCTGCAGAGGAACGTGCGGAACCTGAGTGCTGCGCGCGTCGAGGTGGCAACCCGGCGCGAGCTGCGGCTCAGGCAACTCGAGGCCTCGCTGGTCAAAACGTCACCGGTGAGGCCTGCCAGCGCCGCCTCTTTCCGCGATGACGAGGGCTCGAGCGGGCGCGCCTCAACCTCCCCCACATCCTCCCCCTCGGATCCGCTATGAGGTTCCCATGGAGCTGTGTGCGTCTTTTATCTGGGAAGATCACCTCGCTATGAGGAGGAGTGAATCTTTGGCTGAGTCCCGTTGCTGTAGACTTCGACCTTTGACGAACCAATGACTTGATCAAACTTGGTTTCTGTTTTCTTCATCGAGGGGACCACTCCTGGCGACGCTCACAGCCGAGCTTGCGATGGAGCACAAGAAGACGTCGCCCAAAAAGACGCTCTTCGACGTCGAGCACGGCCCTCGCATCGGCACACTCCACGAGATTCTAGGCATGGCGCCAGAAGAGCTTCACGAGGCCTACCCGTTCACGGCAGGGCTTGTATTCAACCAGAAGATGCTTCGCGGCGAGTTTCAAGCTTCCCAGGTTCCGGATGAGGTCGTTCTTGTCGGCAGCAAGATATACCCGATGCCAGGCAATCATTACACCTTTCATGGCACATTGCCTGGGAACCGCGCGCCGTATCGTTGGGTTGTCGGAAATGAGGCAGGCGAGATCTTGCCACTCTTCCTCGAGATTGCATGGAAAGCGATCGAATCTGGCGAGGAGCGCTACAGCACCGCGACGGGGCTGCGCCTCGACACGCAACAGATCGCTCGGCTCTATGCGATGGTCCGCGAGGCGCAGCTTCGCGCCATCCCACCCTTTGATGTTCACCGCGACCAGCCGCGGCCGTGGTTGTCCACCCTATAGGCTCGCCCACCTCCGTTACTGCGCCATGAACATGTCGACCGGCTATTCAATCGTGCCTTTGCCAGGCGGGCCGCGTCGCCAGTCATATAAACATATGGCTGACACGGGCAGCCGAAAATGCTGCCAACAGACTTGATGTTACTTTTTCGGAGCGCAGCGCTGAAGGTGAAGCGGTTGTTTATTCCGTAATCCGATCGGTTCGTAACTATAGAGTCGGGGTCGGGGCGCCCGCGCGCGCCGCCTCCGCGGCGGGGATGGAAGCAGCGAGGCGGCTCAATGTCAGACTTCCGTCTCCAGGCTCTGCCGTGTTCGGCCGTGTTTTAGTAGCGGCTTCCCGGTACGGTACAGAGCCGGTCGCCCGCGTTGCTTCGGCCTTCGCGACGTTTTCATTTCGTTTTGCTGCTAGATTCGTTTGCATCTTCCAAGACCGTGTATGCGTGTAACCTAGAGAGGCAACCTCGAGGTGCATCCTTATCGATATTCTCGATACTGCCGGGATCCGGTTGCGCCGATGCGGGGCGGGACGCCCGGGCGGAGACGGACGCCGGCGGTCGTGGGCGCGGCGGCCGTGCCGCCCGGGTCGAGTGTCGCTATAGGACGCGCCCGGGCCTGACCCACGCCACGACCCCAGGTGGCGGCCAGTGCGTGCTGGCGGCATGGGTCGCCGCGCGTCCCCCGCCCGTCCGCGACGCGCGGCGTTGGCGCGCGCCGCACGCGCGGGGTGCAGACCCGATCTCCCTCACGATCTCCCGCGCTGTGAGAGAAGACTCCCGCAGGGCCGCCTTCGTAAACGCAAATTTCGGGGCATGCACTACTCCGTGGGGTCCAAAGGCGCCTCGGCCTGCGGATCCGACGCCTCCCGCGCCGCTTGCTCCTCAAGCATGAACTCGAGGAAGGCCCTTTTGCGCGCGAAGGACTCCTTGCCCTCGAAGTGATTGCGCAAGAAGTTGGTCGACAGCCGCCAAGCCGCCAGCTGTGGCATCTCCTCACGCTCCACCTGCCCGACGTCCGTCCAAAAGGCGTGCCCGACGCCGTAATAGGACATGACCTCATGCTCGACATTCGCCGCCTCGAGCGCCTCGCGGAATTTTTTGACCAAGCCCTGTGGGATCTGCGGGTCCTGCGTGCCAAAGATGCCGCAGACGGGCGCGCGCAGCTTCGCAAAGTCCTCGGGCGACGTGAGTGGATTGCCGTAGAACACGACCGTGGCCGCGTCCGGCTTGATCTGCGTCGTGAATCGCAGCGCCTTGCCGCCACCGTAGCAAAAGCCGAGCACCGCTGGTCGCGCGGCGTTCACGCCGGGCTGCTCAGACGCCCACGCGAACACGTCGGTGAGATCCTTGTTCACGCGCTGCTGTGGAGTCGATAGTGCAAGCCAGATGGCCTGGGGGATGAAGCTGGTCGTGGTGCCGCGAAACGTATCTGGAGCGATCACAAGGCATTCGAGCTCGTCTGCATAGGCCTGAGCCTTGCCGACGATCGACTCGGTGAGCCCGAAGAACTCGTGCAACACCACGAGGACGCGCAAAGGCTTTCCGGTGAGCTGTGATGGGCGAGCCACCGCCGCGAGAATCTCACCGCCATCTGATCGAGGAATGCGTGTGTTAGAGAGTGCCTCGAGGTCGGCTGAGGTGCGGAGCACAGCCGGCGGGTTCAGCAGGTGATGGAACGCGTGTGTTGCAGCGCGGAAGCTCGGCGCGAGGAGCGCAGGTGCTGGAGTCAGCAATACGAGGAGGAGCACAGCGGCCTTTAACATAGCGACGATGCTATCGTCGCTTCGTCCTTCGACCGCGGAGGCGCGGGTGGAGACTGAGCGCACAAGCAAGCGTCTAAAGCGTCGGGCCTGTGAAACCATCTGCTGTGAAACTGAGCGTCTTAAAAGACACCGGGGGAGCCGGGACACACACGGGACACACGGGCGCACACGGATAGTCTCGTCACGTCTCGTCAGGCGGATGATTCTAAAGCGTCGCGCGTCGTCGGGCACCAAAAAACCTTCAAAATTTTGAAGGATCCGGTTAATAGAAGATACCGGTGGGAGGCAGCCGGGACACACTGTGGACAGCGGTTCGTACGTACAATATTAGCGCCTTGGATGTATTTGACTGGTATTTGATCTCCTCCTCCTTTTCCAGCTCCATGGCTTCCACCAGCGCCGTCGCTGCTCGTCGGCGAGTCGCCCTGCGCCTTCGCCATCCCCTTCGCCATGCTGGTCCGAGTTTGCATGAGCCGCGGCCGCGGCCGCGGCCGCCGCCGCCGCCGCAGCCGCTGCCGCGTCAGGCGGCGTATAGGCTGTGCCCGCAAAATTGGCAGAGATCGTGTCGGCCAATCGTTGCATCTCAGTGCTGAAGGAGCTCTCAAGCTCTCTGGAGGCGCTGATGAGCCCATCGAGGATGGCCTTTGGCATCTGGCGCTCGCCGCGTTCGTACAGGCGGCGTAAGAGCGCGCTCGCGCGAGCGACATTCTTCACCTGCGGAGCGATGAGCAGTGAACGCCAACGGTCCCAACGGTTGGACGCCGCACGCGTCGAGGTGAGCACTGTGACTTCGCGCGCAAGCGGTGCGAGGCATGGGTCGATCGGACCGCCCGAGATGAGCTCATACAGCTCGTCGAAGGTGATCCGCTCGTTCCCGTCCGCGTCCGCCCACGCGAGGATCTCTTCGAGATCGAGGGCGGCGGACGACTGGTTGAGCTTGACGGCGTCCGAGATGGCTCCTTGGATGCGCCCGATCGTCTCGACCTCGACGACCTCCATGATGGCCTTGGTGATCTCGTGCTCGATCACGTCGTCGATGCTCCTGATCGTCGACTCGAGCTCATCGAGCTCCGCGTCCACGAAGCGCTTCACAAGCCGCTGCGCGTTGCCGTAGCCGCCGGGCGCCAGCATGCGCTGGATGCGCTTGTCAAAGTTGGAGCGCAGCTTCCTGGCGAGGAAGTCGGCTTTGGGTTTCGCCTCTGCGTCGGCCACAAGTGCAGGCACGATGCCTTGCTGCACCTGCCGGGTCGCTATCTCTCGTGTCACGACACTCACCGTTGAGAGCAGCAGCCATGGTGGCAATCGGGATGCCAGACGAGATCCGAGGCGTTCGTAGAACATGGCAGCCTCGGACGCGTTCTTCGGGTGCTCCGCCAGCACCGGAGAGGAGAGTGACCCGACGCCGCCGCTCATGTCGAGGCCCCAGAATTTGGTTGCACTCGCACGGCGCGTGCGGTGCGATGGCCCGCCGAAGAGGTTGCCGCTCCTGAAGAGGCGCACAGTTGTTGCTGGCTCGATGCGTACGCTGCATAGGAGCAGCACGAGCGCTGCCGCGGGCGACGGCATGGCGCTCCCGCGACAAAATGTGAGTGCTGTGAACTGGCTGTTAAACTCATGTCGAAAAGTTCAGAATGTCCGTGGCATGTCAAATCAGCACTCCCGAGCACATGATAACGAGTGCGAGCGCAGCCAAATGACGCCGCTGCTCCTTAGGGCACGCCCGCAACGCGAGGCCAGCAGCTGGGATCGCGACGAGCAGGTAAATGCCGAGCAAACCGCTCAAGGTATCTAGGAGGCTGAAGACGGAGGCGAGCGCGCACAGCGCTGGGATGAGCGTGCCCGGGTTGGCGTACATCGTCTTGGCGAGTCGCGACACGAGACCGGCTGCGCGCTGCACGATCGCTGTTGGATCGTCTGTGGCGACCCCTGCCCCGTCAGAGTGGGCATCGGCATCAAAGAAGGCGCGGAAGAGCTCCTCCGCATCTGTGTCACGAAACCCATGAGCGTGTTTGCCAGCGCCCCGGTAAGGAGTTGCATGAGCACTCTCGCCGCGGGCGTGACGAGCCTCGTTGGCCTTGTCGCCGCCACTCAGATCGTGCACCGAGCGCTTCTGAGAGTCGCTCAGAACTGCAAAGGCTGCCCCAACACGTTTGAAGGCCTCGTCCGCACCGGCCACATGGCACTTATCCGGGTGCAGTCGCATCGCCAGCTTTCGATATGCCTTCTTGAGGTCCGCATCTGATGCGTCTGAGTTGACCTGCAAGATGAAATAGTACGCGCCGGGTGCAGTTTCGAGCACGCGCCGTACCTCCTGCGCCTCGGGGCTGTTGTCTGCAGGAGCTGGCTGTGATTTAGGCGCCGCAAATGGGCCTGGGGCCTTGAATGAAGCTCCTCGAGCACGCGCTGCTGCGAGCCTCTCGAGGAGTTCAGCCTTTTCGGTGCAGCCGTCGCAGCTGCCCCCCAGCTCCACCAGCTCAGCTTTGAGGGCTTTGATAGAGTGGTTAGCCTGGCTCGCGTGCATCGTTGGTAGCTGCTTGAACACGGGTGGCAAAAAGAGCGTGGGGTGGTTCGCGAGCCTTGCGTCAATCGCGGCTGTACGTGCTCACCTCCGCGTGCTCACCTCCGCATCTCTCTGGCTGTGTTTTGGTGCGCTCTCTGCTACACGTATTCATACAGTACGGTACCGGTAAAAAGACACCGGGGGGAGCCGGGACACGCACGAGACACACGGGACACGCGGACGCACAAAGGCACACAGACGAATCTCACAACCAACCAATCCCACCAACAACACACACCCCGCACGTCAGCGCGACGACCCGACGGTACCGGTACCGGTAAACGCCTAAAAAGACACCGGGGGGAGCCGGTATCCCGGGTGCAAGGGCAATCACTGAGCGCTGCACGTGGAGCGCGCGCAGCGGCAGCAAGCATCGCGACAGCGACGGGAGAACGCCTGCATGCATGCACGACCGGGCACCCCGGAAATGCACCGGAGCAGGGGCCGAAATCGGCACCCCCGCACATGCACGGCGCAGGGAAGGGATGAGCTGTGAGAGTGTTGTCACCAGCTGCACGCAACCTCGTACTAACACCCGCGTGTGTGTTCGCGTCGAGTGTGCACGCAGTGCAATTCCCATTAGTGGCCTTTGACACACTCGTCCAAGGCCTCCCCGCAAACGACATCGAGCAACACAGGCCCGTGTTCCAAGCCGCCGTTCAGTCGCTTCGAGTTGCTCGTGGCCGACGTGGGCTGCTTGAGGCCGGCCTCGGCGAGCTGCACCGCCGCAGCGCCGCAGCGCCGCAGGACTTTGATGTCCGCTTTCGAGCGATGCGTGTTCGCCTGGCTCATCAGGAGAGCGATCGTCGCCTGGGGGCAGCCTGGCGTCACTGGCATGAGCTCGAGCACCGCGCGGGCTGCGTTGTATCGCATCTTCATGGCAGGGACCTTGGCAGGCAAGAGCGTGCTCGTGAGGTTGGACACGGATTCGTTGCGAGCGATCGCGAGCCATCGGCGGCCGAGCACCTCGAGGTGCACCGCGGGCGAAGGGCTGTGCTTGAGCAGCACATCGACCACGTGCTGGACGATGGCTTTGGCGTCAAAATCGATGGGACTCGGCGACGGCTCGCACGCCATCGGAACGGGCGGCTGATTCGGAAGGGTACCGAGCGCATTGGCGAAGGATTCGAAGTCGGTGTGCTGGGTGGCGAGCATGGCGACGAGGAGCAGGCGGACGCAGCAGCGCATGCAAAATGCCGGCGAGTGCGCCAACGAAAGACAGGCGAGACCCGGAAGGTCGCAGCTCAGAGTAAACGAATGGTTTTCCTTTTTTATCGAGTAAGCAACGCGGCCGCTCTGGAATTTGGTCACATACTAGCTAGCAGCTGTAAAAAGACACCGGGGGGAGCCGGGACACGCACGAGACACACGGGACACGCGGACGCACAAAGGCACACAGACGAATCTCACAACCAACCAATCCCACCAACAACACACACCCCGCACGTCAGCGCGACGACCCGACGGTACCGGTACCGGTAAACGCCTAAAAAGACACCGGGGGGAGCCGGTATCCCGGGTGAGAACGTGTGTGTGAACGTGTCGGGGGTTTTGTGTCGGGTGAAAGAGATAGGTCTATCTACAGCCATGCTACTGTCTACGGGCGGGGACGAGGCCACGAGCGACGACCAACGAGGTCGAGGACCGTCCTCGAGCGCGACCGTCCTGGTACCTTGAAGCGACGACCGACGAGGACCGTCCGGTTACCTTGAGTGCCGCTTACTTTGCAGCATTCTGGGCTCGTCGTGCGGCAATCTTCGCCTCGTACGCAGCCTCATCCTCCGCCTTCTTCTTGAGTGCCGCTTCCTCCCTCTCCAATTTCGCCGCTCTTGCCGCATCAGCCGCTTTCTTCTTCTCACGCTCCTCGAGAAGCGCCCTCTTTGCCAAGTCGTTTGCCTCCGCTTCGTCCTTTTCTAGCTGAGTTTGCAATGCGCCCATCTTCGTTTTGGCTAACTTCAAACCATCGCCCATGGCAGTCTGAATTCTTCTGATCTCCCTGTCATTTTCTTGCGCCGTGTCGCGCAACTTGGACAGACCTCTCTGGAGCTCCTCCATGTCGATGGTGCCTCCACCGTCGCAGTCGAGCAAATTGTAGAGCTCATCGATCTCCTCCTCCTCCCATAGGATCTTCCCTTGATCCTTGATCTTCCCTTGGTCCTTTCCCTTGGCTCCATCCTTGTTATTCAAGTAGTTGATTACGTTCCTCTTAAACTGCTTCTTATCCACCTCACGATTGGTATGTTCCCAAAACGTGAGGAGTTCATTGACTTTTGTGCCACGAATTATCATCAGATACCCGAAGATCTTGTCGAGGCTCCCGATCCCCGGTTTCGTGCAGTTGGAAAGTTCGTGCTCACGACGTTGCATCGTCTCCAACGCTACGGTCGCATCCAACGCTGCCTGCGCAAGTTGGATGCGTGGAAGAAACCATTCGACCTTCTGTTGGGCCTCGCGGAGCTGCTCCTCTTTTGAACGCGCCTCGTCTTGCAGCTTTTGGACGGCAACTGTGAGCTCTTTCGCATCGAGCGTCCCCCCTCCGTCCGCGTCGACCTCGCTGAAAAAGGCGTCAATGTCCTTGACGTTCTGCCAATCAAGCACCTTGCGCGCATGCTTGCGAAAGTCCATCTTGGTGATCTCACCCACCACCCCCTTGGCATTGGTCGCCCAGGTCTGGACCAAATCCGGGACTTTGATTTTCAGCTTCAGCAGGGTCTCTCCTAAATCGATCTTGAACGAACTCACCTGTTTGATTGCGATGAGCTTCACCTCAGACTCGTCCCGCGCCCTAGTCAAGTCGTCGATCATCTTCTGGAGCTCCGCAACGGTTAGCATCTTCACATTGAGCATAAACGGATCAGCCTTCTTTTCCTTCTTTTCTTTGTTTACCACGGGCTTTGAGTCTCGAACAAAGACAATCGCTTTGTCATCCTCGAGTCCTGCCATATACGAGGGCAGCGGCGGTGGCGACTTTCGCCCCTTAGAGCGTTTCGATGCTGTTGCGGGTGCGGGTGCAGGTGCCGGTGCCGGTGCCGGTGCCGGCAGGAGAGATTCCGGAGCAGCATTCATGGTTGCTGCTGGCCTCCCAGCGCCCCTTTGATAGCGCGTCCAATTGAAGGGGATGAGATGGTTGCCGCCGTCCTTGTTCTTGCAGCTCACCCATCCAAGAGGTACCGTCTCGCCGCACCTTGCCACGTGCACTCGCTGGGTCCCGTCTGGAAGCAGCTTGTGCGCAAGTACCCTGACGATTGACAACGCAGGCAGTTCACCTGCGTCCTTGCTGTCGAGCGTCGCATCGGAGCGCATCTTCAGCTTGGCCACGGCTGCGTAGGTTTCCACTCCCTTGTATGCCACTACCCGTGCGGGCATCTCGGACGTCCATCTTGCTGGGCGCGGGCTTGCAGGAGAAGCGTGATCGCGGCACACCTTCTGCCTGGCACGATCCATGCACTCGAGTATATGTTCCAATCGAGCAGTCGGTGACTCGCTCCTGCTCGGGGGCGTCGGTGACACGCTCCTGCTCGGGGGCGAGAGCTCGGCCGTGCTCGAGCCCACGGGAGTGGGCCAGGGCACGATTTCCATTTCAGCGCAATCCTGTACCGGTAAATGCGTTTCGCGCGAGAGAGTACTTCGGGTGTGAGACGATTTGAACTGCTCCTTTCATCTGTGAGACGATCGAACTCATGCTTTCATGTGTGAGACGATTTAGTTGCGTGTGTGAGACGATAGTTGGTCACTTGCTTTTGTGAGACGATTTCAGTATCTAACAGTATTCCTGTTCTTTACTGTTTCACACATCGCGTCTCATCGTCTCACAAACACAAGTTCATATCGTCTCACACACGCAAGTTCTATCGTCTCACACATGAAACAAATTAGTCCCACGAACGCAAGCGTCGAAGAATCGTCTCACACACGAAAGTGAATCCGACGTCTAAAAGATGTCATAAAAAGCCGTCGCCAAATATCGTCTCACATATGAAACTAAATCGTCTCACAGACTCAAGCGTCAAACTATCGTCTCACACATGAAAGCATGAGTTCGATCGTCTCACAGATGAAAGGAGCAGTTCAAATCGTCTCACACCCGAAGTACTCTCAAATTTCGCGCGATTATCCCTCAATGTCCAAAGCATACTTTTGGACTACTTTTGGAAAGCGGGCGGAGGAGGATTTGGGCCAACGCTGGTTACATGTACGTGGCTCCCAAGGAAATCACCGAGTTGTGCGTCCAGCTCCGTGTGAAATGTCCGATTTCAAGGCGCCGTGCCGAACACTTCTTGTATTCGGGCACGTCGCGCAGCGACTCCAGACTCCGCAGTTGCCTGCTGGCCGTCGCGGCTTCCATCGAGGCCTGCCATGCACCTTATGTTCTACACGAGCGAGACGGGCGAGCGAGTGTACACGCTCAAGAAGCAGACACCCGGCGGCAAGCCCACGGAGTCTGCTCACCCTGCGCGCTTCTCCCCGGACGACAAGTTCTCAAAGCACCGTCTCATCTGCAAGAAGCGCTTCGGGCTACTGCCGATGCAGAAGCCCCGGAAGGAGCTTTAGGCGCTCTTCGACCCTCGCCGAGCCGCGACCCAGAAATTTGCATGCTGAATACGTCGTATTGTGTGCATGAAGTAGCATGCACCGGGGTGAGATGTTCACTTATACGTGTTGTGTACATGTCGGCCGTTGTAAGATGTACTGTTGTACAAGAACCACAATCCAGTTCAAACCGCACCGCGCGCGCGTATGCAGCTCGCTGGCGCGTGTGGGCTACCGGACCGAACACTCTCAGATCATCGCGCCGAGTCGAATGACACTCTTGACCGAGTAATAGTAGTCAATACGTTAATCGTTATCAAGAGGACGATCATCGAATGATCGTTACAATAAACGATCGGATGTGGACACACACGACATAAAGAAGGAACAGTTCGGTTCATGCGGCATAGGAAGAAGGAACAGTCATACCTCATAGGATAAGGACCTTGCGTCGATTCGATTTTGATTTTACTAAGATTTTACATTTTTAAGCGGCGATACATGTATGTTAAGCGTGGCGGCACATATGCCCGCCGTCCGGCCTTGCAAGGCGGCTCGCGCGCTGCAGCGCAGCCCAAAGTACAGGTAAAGTTACTTTGGGCTGCGCGGCGCGCGAGCCGCATGCAATTATTGCAAGTACCCCTCATAAAAACAAGAAGACTACATCCCCAGGGCTACTTTTCATGCCAAGGGCGCAAGGGGGTGACCCCTGGGGACCCCTGACCCTGGAGTGGCGCCGCGCGCCTCGATAAGCGCTCTTTCTTGTATATATAGAATTTGCGGAAGCGGAAGCGAAGAAGCGAGCGACGGTCCGCGAAGGAAGCCTTCCGGAACAGGGATTTGCACAGAAATCGAAAATGAGAGCGTGGCGACAAATATCACGCGCTCGGCTGCTGAGCTCGCGCGCGGCCAGTCCTCTCGTTGTCCTGGGCTTGCAGTCAGGTGCGACCAAGAACGAGGTAAAGAGCAAGTTCTACACACTTGCCAAGCAAGTTCACCCGGATGTGAAAGCCGGCGGGGCAGCTGAAACCGATGCATTTACATTCGTCGAGGTTCTGGCAGCTTACGAGGCATTGATTGCTGAAATAGAGTTCGAGGGCAGCCGCGAGGCTGGTAGTACCACCGCACCGAACAAAGCAGCACGTGGCGGCAGCGTGCACAGTCGTCGCCAGAGCACCGCCAAGCAACCTCCACACGCTCGCACCGAGTGGACTGTTGGTGAGATCATGTGCGAGCAGCTGCTCGATGACGATTGCAGCGCGCAAACGCTTGCGACCATTTGGATGGATGTCAAGTCGTTTTACAGGCGTGCATCTCGCCCTGCTTCCGAGTTCATGGTCGATGCGCTCTTTAGTGCGTGCGCACGGACCGGCGGGGGGTTCGACGGGGCTCTCGAGATGCTGCGGGACGGCAAAGAGTGTGGCGCAATGTCTGGCGCTGCGCAGATCTCCGCCGTCTGTGCGCTGATGAAGTGGTGCGGCGAGGACGCGCGCGTGTCTTTCGAGTTCGTAGTCAACGAGGTGGATGAGTGGGAGCGCACACCCGAGGCCCTCGATCGGCTTCACTCGGCGTACTATCTCCGCTTCGGTGTGGACCCGCTCTGTTCCTGGCGATAGCAAGTGTTGACTCTCTATGTTTAATTGTAGCGTTGGTAATTCCTATAGAGGCGTAGACCGCGCGCGCCCGACCCGCGCGCCCCGGACCCCGCACCCCGGTCCGAGAAGCGGCAAGCGCGAGCCCGCCGACGACGGTGTAGACAGTTACGTGAGAGACCGCCCGGGCCCCGGCGCGCGCGCAGAGCCACAGCCGACAGCGCACAGGCCCAGGGTAAAACTAAAAGACTAAAACAGCTTGTCCGTGTGTGTCCCCGGGCCGACACTCTGGCGGCGCTCGTGATGCGGCGCGCCACGATATGACGTGGGGGAAGTGCGGGAACCGGGAAATGCATGGATGCCCATGGACTGCTGCCACCGCTCGTCGCCCACACTCGGCACTGGACGTGGCCGCGACGCCGTCGTCGCACACCGCGAGCGCGACGCCGCGGACGCGCTCTCGGCGGCCAGTCAGTGTCACGCCTCCAACGCCTCCAACGCCTCCTACGCCTCCTACGCCTCCTACGCTTCCTACGCCTCCTCCGCTGCTTCGGGTGCGATTTTCTCCTTGAGCCTTGCCGCCGTCTTGCCAAGGGCGTTGGCGGCCGCCTCCATCTGCACTGGCGCGAGGAGCTGGGCATCTGCCAGCTGCGGCAAGGGCACCGCGCCCAGAGCGCTCAGATATCGCTGCTGGACGGGCTTGACTTGCTGCTGCTGCTGCTGCTGCTGCTGCTGCTGCTGCTGTTGCCTCTGCCGCTGCTGCTGTTGCTGCTGCTGTTGCTGGTGCACAAGTGCCAGCCGATGACCAACCTCTTCAATGTGCCCCTTGATGACTCGGAACTCGGCCTCGAGCTGTTGCCGCTTGGTCACTTCAACCTGCAGCCGCGCGAGCAGCTCGTCGGTGCTGACCGATGGAACAAGGGAGCGCAGCGGCGCCACGCGGGCATGCAGCGCATCACGCTCAGCTTCGGATGCGGCCCGCCGCTGCCGCGCGGCCTCTAAGCGAGCTTCGAGGGCAGCCACGCCACTCTCATTCGCCGCGCGAAGGGAAGCGAACACTGCCGCTACGGCGCCTGGCAGCTGTGCCGCCGACAGCAGCGGCCCTGCCCCCTCGATCGCCTTGAGCACTGCAGGGTCGAAAGGCAGAGGAGTCAAGCGAAGGCCTCCTGCACCGTCGAAGTCCTGCTGCTGCCGCAGCTGCTGCAGCTGCTGCAGCTGCTGCAGCTGCTGCAGCTGCAGCTGCTGCTGCTGCTGCTGCTGCTGCTGCTGCTGCTGCTGCTGCTGCTGCTGCTGCTGCTGCTGCTGCTGCTGCTGCTGTCGGAGGCGCTCGAGTTGCGCCTCGGTGTCCTTGAGCCGACTGCGGGCGCGCTGGACGGATTGCTGCGCCGTGGCCACATGCTGCTCGAGTCCGTGCGCCTGCACTGCTGCCTGCACCGCCGCCTGCATGGCGCGCTCCCGCCTCAACGCCGCCTCAGCTGCCGCCACCTTGGCGGACGTTTGCTCAGAGGCGGCTGCCTTGATGGCGGCGGCCTCCGCGACGCCCGCTGGCTCGGCGAGTTGCGCATCAGCGACGGCCGCGTCGTACATCAGCGCGGCCGTCACTACAGCCTCTTGCGCGGCCGCCTCGACCGCCGCTGCCTCCTCTGCATCACTCGCTGCCGCCTCGGCCGCCGCTTTGGCTGCGAGGAGCAGCTGCACCTTGGCGTGAGCCTCCGCCTCGGACCTGATGAGGGACGCAATCAGACGTCATCAGATGAGCAATGAGACCCTATCAGATGTCATCAGAGGAGCCATGAGACGAAATCAGACGTCGTCAGAGGAGCCTTGGCGCCTCGGACCTGGCGAGTTCAAAGACGCATCGCGCCTGCTCCGCCTCCGAAGCCCTGAGGATCGGGTCGTCGCCATCGGGTTCGGCGCTCGTTCCAATGCCGGAAACGGTGCGCGACCGACCACTCGTCGCTCGCTCTTGCATGACCGGCAGCGGCGGCGCGGCGCTCATCGCACGCTCTTGCATGCAGGGCGCTGCGAGTCCGCCTGTACTCGTCGCCCGATCCTGCCCGGCGATGGGTGGCGCAGTACTCGTCGCGCGGTCTTGTAGGGCAGGAGTGAGGTGTATGCTACTGGGAGAGGTGAGCATGGGATTGGATCCGTTGCAGGCAGCTGCGCCAGCATCGAAGGGTGTAGAGGCGGTACGCTGGACGGGGCTGGAAGCACTGGCTTTTGAAGTAGGATCGAGCGACTGTGAGCGACTGGCTTGCTGAGATGGAGGCAGATTCGAAAAGTGCGGCTGCGCGGGCGTGGGCGGGAGTGCCGGATGCGGAGATCGGAGTGCATCGGCTATCCTCATGAGCGGTGGTTTGGGCGGCTGAGCAGGCATCGGCCGCTGCGGCATGTTGGCTGGCCGGTCGCTCGGGGCAGGCGAATACGAATCGTATGAGTACTGTGATGAGGACCTTGCGGGTGAGTACTGCTGCGAAGAGGAGGACCTTGCGGAGGAGTACTGTGAGTAAAGCTCATCCTCGTCATATCGCTCGCCCTCCTCTTGGGGCGCGTCCCCATCATTGGCCACATCATTTGACGATGCTGGCGGGTCGTCGTAGTAGGAATACGAGGATTCGGACCTCGTGTCCGCCATCATGCTTCAAAGGGGGGAAGGAGAGGCGATGGCAGGATTCCAGTTGATATTCGGAATTCGTGAAATGCACGTAACCGAGGAACGTCGCGGGAACTTCTCGGATCGGAGGTCCCGGAGGAAACACTGCGGAAACTGACGAACCGCCGCGACGGAGCCTCATGCTCGCCGTGCAATTGACCGTGGCCGTGCTCTCCGCCGACATCTGGGACCCACTTCGCCGCGGAGCGGAAGCCTGGGCGTCGCTTCAGTTCGACACTCAATTCGCCATCAACGTGGGCGATGAGAACGGTCGCCTCTTCTCGTGGGAGACTCCCGGCTTCTCGATGGACACTACTCACATGAAGGGCGCGTCACTCTCCAAGTGGCCATCCGCCATCATGATCTCGGGCCTGGTGGCCAACGGCACGCTGCACTACGACGACCTCGCCTCCAAGTACCTCCCCTGGTGGAGCAAAAATCCCAAGGACCCGCGCTCACGCGTCACTCTCCGCCACCTGCTGAGTTTCCGCTCCGGCTACATGTCGGAGGGCACCGCAGGCGCCGAGTGCATGACCGATCCGAATGCCGACTTCCTGCACTGCGCCGAGAAGCTCTACCAGAACGTGCCCAACGAGTGCGAGCCGGGCCAGTGCTGGGCCTACCTGTCGTGCCACCTGCAATTCGCAGGCGCGATGGCAGTGGCCGCGTCGGGTCAGCACATCCAGGAGCTCTACGACAAGTACCTGTACAAGGCTTTCAACATGACGAGCACGACGTGGACGCCGTACAACAATCCTCAGATCGCGACCGGCATCACCACCACCGCGAACGACTTTGAGAACATGCTGCACCGCATGCTGACGTACAGGGTCTTGCCAATGGCAATCTATGCTCAGATGGAGACTGATTACTCGCAGCCGCCCGTCACGCCGTCGGGCGACGGGTGGTTCGGGCACTACGCGATGGGGCACTGGTGGGAGTGCCTCGGCTACGGCACACCCCATCTTTACGAGCGCTTTGCGCTGCCTGCGGAGTGCATGGACGCGCACATCCAAGCGGGCCCTGGTAAGCTCTCGGTCCTTCTCTCGGTCCAACGAGTGCAAACGTGGCGCGAACCCGAACCCTAACCATACCCTAACCCTAACCTTGACCCAGGCATGTTTGGCTATTACCCGCTTCTGGACCGAAGCGGCGGCGGCGGCTCGGCAGGACCCGTGCGGCGCCCCTACTACTTCCAGGTGGCGCTCCAAGAGTCCCAAAGGCTTAGCGGCATCCCCGAGTACCTCCGCATCCTCGCCAAGCCGATTGCCGTACGCCGCGCGCCAGCCCGCACGTTCACGGCCGAGCCCATATCATTCCCCCCACTCGGCCCTCTTCACGGGCCCGGGGCTACATGGCCCTGCGCCGCACGCAAATCCGACAAGCCCGCCGCTGCGGCCGCGTCTCCCAGCCCTGGTCGCGTCCCCGCCCTCAATTCTCCCCTCTCATCTCCGGTAATCTCCGGGCGCAGGACGCCATCCTTGCCGGCGGGAACCCGGACATTCTTCCTCGCGATGAGCTGATCGCCAGGGGGGCGGGGCTTCTTCAGCGCGACCTGAACGACATCGCGTCGGCCCTGGGCACGTGCACATGTGCCAAGGAGCCGCACAAAAAAGGCCTTCCCTACAAGGCGCTCACCGATTATCCCCCGGGGCTGCCCGCCGATGACAGTGAGTTGACACGTTTCGCGCTTGCCAGGCTCGGGCAGGGCATCATCATGCGCGACCTCGTGGCGGTGGCGGATCAGATGGGCGAGTGCACGTGCGAGGGGCGCCCCAACGGGATGAACGCGACCGTCGAGGCGTGAGTGCGAACTTTGAAACTAAACTAGCTCGTGGCGCAAAGGCATACCATGCATGTCCATTTACGGAGCAGAAGGCACGTGATAGCAACAAGAACAGATCGTTGGCCGTGGGACCGCGGGACAAAACACCTGGGCCGGCATACTTAGCGCGGCATAGCCGGTGTGCACTGCAGCCTCGGTGCAGCCGCGAGCCCGCGCCCCGGTCGGGGCGCGCGCGGGGGTAGCGCGGGGGGGGGGTGACCCCAAATTTGTGAATATGCACACGTCGTAAAACGGCCCACTGACTGGGTGACTTTTTTCATGCTTCGTGTATTAACGAGCCGAGCGCTCCCGGTGACGAGGTGCGGTCCCCCCAGACCGCCCGACTCGCGTCTCCCTGGGATGCGCTCGGCTCACACATCCTACACTTGATGAAGGCCCATCCATCCCCTTACCGGCACGCCGACCACCGTGCCCGTGGCCGTCGGCATCGCCGCCTGCGCAGCAGGCGGGTCGGGAACCGGCATCCCGAGGAGCCGCGCCTTTGCCGCGTCGAACTCCTGGGTGCTGATATGCCCCGCAGCGTGCAGCATCGCCAGCTGGTTGAGCTCGTGCGCTACCGTCAGTTGACCGCTCATCCTACCGTGGATAGGGTTCTCGGTGAGGGCGACGCCCGCTATGAGACCGGGCACCGACACGGCGGACGCAACTGGCCGACCTTGCACGATCGGTGCTGGGGGCCGCTGCTCCTGTCTTTCTGGAAATTCCCACGTGTGCCTGCGAAGGGAGCCCAAGTTTTGCGCTGCCAGACGGCGGTCCCATGCCATCTGGCGTCGGGTTCGCACACGGAACGCCAAAATGATGAAGATGAGGAGGCACGGCAACGGTCCGAAGAATATCCAGTACGGAGAGAAGAAGGAAGGCTGCGTGTTTGTCGTCGAGCCACCCTCCCACTCCACCGGAAAGGCGCACGCCTCAAAGCCATTTGAACTGACGGTCATGTCCGTGACCCAGCGCATCTCTTCGTAGGCAAGCATAGATACTCCATCGGGACCACGAGGGTACTGTTCGCTTCGATACGCGACGTTGCGTATGAAAAGGTAGTCAAAGCGCGCCTCCACAAAGTAGGTTGCCATCGAGATGGTGAGCGGCTGTAGTGCTATGACCGTACAGCCGTCAAGATTTCTATACGGGCCTGGGCCATCGGTGACGCATCTGCCGTCACGGCTCAACTCACACCCTCGGCCCGTCACGATCTGCCAGACAGCGGACGCCGTGGTGTTGGCCATTTTCGTATGAGGAGGGTCTCGACGTCCTGCTGGTCGTCCCGCGCGTGGTGACGAAAATGCAAAAACCATTTCTCGGAAAGTTCTCTGAAGGACGGTTGTGCGTTTCGTACCGGGTAGCATGTCACGTTTCGACTAATTTAGCTCGCTTGCTTGCTTACGTACCCCACACGCCACATAGCCACATACTCGACTTCAACTCGACTCGACGCCGCTCAGGGACAGCGCATTCAGACGAATCAGACCTCTCTTGCACTGGAAGACGACTCCCCTCCTCGACACCCCTAAATTCTCCCGAGGCTGTATTGTTCCTGTTTATGACTCTTGAGGTCTTGAGGATAGCGTACCGTTGCCTTCGAACCAGCGTTTCATATCGAGCTTGAGGTACGCATTGCACGCCGCCGGCCTCCAGTTGCCAGGCTCGGTGCCCGTGCCGGCGCCGTCCTCCCATGCGGCGTAAGCGATGAGGTTGGTCGGGTCGGTGGCGACCGAGAGCACATTGCAGCCGCCCTTGAACGGCGGCGTGCATGCCGCATAGTCGGGGCCCTTCTGACCGATCAGCGCAGTGAGCCGAACCGCATCGAGCGCGCTGATCGGCTGGGCGCTGCTGCGGATGGTGTCCGCAATCAGGTGGTACCGGTGATCCGAATCATTGTATGCGCCGGTGGTGTTCCACATGAAGTGGCTGACGATGCGCGTGTCGAAGCCGTGGTTGGTCCGGAAGACGGCGTCTTCCATCGGAGCACCATGAATGATCCGCCCGCCCGGGCCAGGGAAGGCAGCGGCCGCCTCGCGCGGGTCATTGGCGCTGAAGTAGGCGCTCGTCTGTGAGTTCGTCTCGATGACGAGTGCGGACTGGTCCGCGGCCGAGGCGATCATGTGGTTGAAGCCAACGGTGTTGTTTGTCTCCGCCCAGACGCTGCGCGCCTCGGCGAGGTTGGAGGCGCGCTCCATGACGTGGCGCAGCCTGAGCAGCCACGGAAAGCCGCGAAACGAATCGAGATTCGATTCGAGATTCGCTTCGTGGACCGTGAGGCCCTCAGCCGACATGCCCGCAAGCGCACCGATCAGCCCCCCGAAGCCAACCGTCATGTGCGCGTGCCCGTCAGGCGGATGGTAGACGGTCACGATCTTCCACTTGTCGAGCCCTGTGTTTTCGTTCCAGTCGAGATTGCGACCTGAAAAGATCTGGCCGGCTACCGCGGTGCGCTTGCCCCACACGCCAAACATGGAGCACTGCGCGAGGGGCCAGCGCAGTCTGCCCAGCCAACCGCGCAGGCTCGGAGCGCCGTCGCCGCGACCGTTGCTCCGCAGTGCCTGAGCTGAACGGAGTAGGGCCTCCGCTTCACTGGCCACCGCCTTGGGCAGCTCGTCAAGGAGGACGTAGACAACGTCCGCCACGTCGCCCGGCGCGTTCGCGAGCACCTGCGTACGTCCAACCAGATGCTGGCAAAATTGCCCGTCGAGCGGTCGCGCCGACATACAGCCGTCGGCAAAGCCGTTCAGCTCCTCGACCATGTTGGATGGCACCGCCTTTGACAGCGTGGACGACCACTGCCAGTCAATGACCACCTCGAGCGCGGCCTTTTCGAGCTTCCCCGCGAGGGTGGAGGTATCGAGGAGGGCATCCAGCAGGCTGTCGTAGTTCTCGCGCGCGGCGTCCCCACCAAGCTTTCCCGAGGCGAAGCCCTGCTCGTACCGTGTGCCGTGCAGATCCAGAAGCTGCGGGGCGCCGCTGGTGTACTCGGTGTTGGCGGTCACGATGTTGTACAGTGTGCTCTGCTTGTAAGTGCCCACGATGTCGAAGCGAACAGGTTCGACGATGTAGCCTGGCACTGAGCTGAGAATCGCGGCGGGGCCGATGATGAGGGCAAGCATTTCGGCGAGGCCGCGTACCGGTAAAAAGACGCCACCGGGGCCCGCGCGCGGGGGTCCGGTAAAAAGACACCGGGGGAGTCCGGTACTGCACTTCCTTTCCGGCTCCCCCCGGTGTTGTTGGACGGCGCCCGACTTTTGCATCAGAAATCACGGAGCATTCACACATCGAGAACTTCCTCATGCACGAGGCGATGGACGACGAGATTTCCATGCCTCTTGATGTCCTCTTCGCCGACGCACCAACCTCGTCCTGGTCGGCCTTTCGACTAAGCGACGCAGTCACCGTTGACCTTCCCGTCACTATGGCAGTCTGGGGCTCGGCGCTCTACCTATCGCAATGGCTTGTTGCACACCCAGGAATTGTGCACGCTCGGTCCGTGATTGAATTGGGAGCCGGCATCGGCCTGCCGTCGCTCGCGAGCGCAAAACTCGGTGCTCGATCTATCGTCTGCACCGAGTTTTGCGACAAAGCGTTGGCTCTCATTGACGATGCTGCAGCGCGCAATCAAGTGGCCGACAGGCTGCGAGCCTCAAGGCTTGACTGGTTTGACGTGCTCCGCACTCGGTCGGGGGCGCCGACGGCGGAGGTGGTGCTGGCTGCCGATATCAATTACTACACTGAGGCGGTGCAGCCACTTTTGGCCACGATCCGTGCAACGCTGGCGCCAGGCGGTATCCTTGTCCTCGCGTCTCGAGAGCAGAGACACGGGCTGCTCGAGTGCTTCAACGCTCTGCTCGCGATGCCCGACATGACGCTCACGCAGGCCGTGAGCTTCGACGGTAACGGTGACGGTGCGTGGGTACATCTCGACCACGCGGATCTGTGCACGAGCACACCCAGTTCACAGGACGCCACTGCCGACGCGCCAATTGTCGTCGCCGAGCATCGGCTTTGGGTCTTCCGCCGATCGGCCGATGTAGCAGTGGTGTAGCGGTATTGGACGATTGCCCGTAACGGCGGCGCGCATTATGTATATCACGCTATCTGCCCGAACGATGCGTGGGAAGTCCTCGAGCTTGACGAACGCGGCTGCAACCTTTTGTCGAAAGCGCGTTAGTTTGTCCGCTTGTCCGCACTGCGCACAGGTTACGCACCCAGGCTCGAGGCTCGGACCACACCGGTCAGGCACAGCCGCACACACCAACCCCACCCACAAGTGCCCAGACCGATACACGAGACCCAGACCGACCGAATGGGCGAGCGATCATACGATCTGAGCGCGCGCCGCGACCACGACAGGTCACGATAGGCGATTTCCCTTCCTTAGCTTTCACACAGAAGGTCTTCACACACGGACCCACACACGTACGGGTATGCGGACCGGCCTCCGGCGTACGCTCACCGCGTGGATGACATGAGCAGCACGGTTATGTATGGGGAGGTGGCGTCGGCCGTGGCACCAGCTGTCTCCGCCACCATTGCGCCATCAGCGTCACAAGCGCTGCATCCGTGGGGCGCCATCATCGCCACGTACCATGCCGGCGCCAGTGCTGGCGCACACGAGCGCGCAGCTCCCGAGTCGTCCTGCGCTGTGCTGTTGCGGACGGCAACGTACGGCTACGACTGGCGCGATACGACCATCAACCTGATCGTGCTCGGCATCTGCGTAGGCGCCTTCTGTGCGGCCAGTGCGGTGGGTGAGCTGACCTTCAGCGCGCTCTTCTGGGTTCCGCTGGCCGGACTGGTCTCAGCGCTCCAGTGCATCGTGACGGTGCTGGCGGAGCAACAGGGCTTCTCTCTCGTGTGGGCGGTGCTGGGCGGGCTGATGGCGTACGAGGAGGCGTGCCATCACGTCTTCTCGCGCGCAGGAGTCGGCGTCGCCGCAGTCGCGCTCGCCGCAGCCGCAGCCGGCGGGCTCGCCGTCGTCTACTACGCCATAGAGGAGCTGTTGTGGTTCAACGTGCCCAAAGGTGGCGAGCGGTGCCCCGCGCTGTGCTGGTACCGCACAGGCACGACGATGCTGCATTTGGCCATGTTTGGCCTCGGCGCCCTCGTTGGGCTCGCTGCCGATTCGCACGCCGAGCGCACCTTGCCTTTTTGGGTCGTCGTTGGCCTTGCGGGCGCTGCCGGCTTGGCGCTTTTTTGTGTCTTACGGCGCCTGCGGTGGCTGCGCCGCTGTTGTGGCTTGGCGAGAGTGGCGCCGAGCGACGAGCCCGCGAGCAGCTATTCGGATCAGGAGCTTGCGATCGCTTTACTGCAGGCGCAGCTCCTGCAATGCCGCGACCAACTCGGTAGAGCGACAGCAGCCGCGGCAGCGGCAGCGGGGGGCGCGGCGGCGGCGGCGGAGAAGGAGGGCGCCGCCGCTAAGCGCGTGAACGTCGAGGCGCAGGACGTGAGCAGACCCGCGCTAGATCCGGCAGATGCGGCAGATGCGGCACGTGCGGCGCATACGGCGCGTGCGGCGGCGCCAGCGACAGCGAAGGTGGCAGCAGCGGCGGCGGTGGCCGTGGCGGCAACGGCGGCGGCGGCGGCGGCGGCGGCAGAAGCCAATGAGGCGGCGGCGGCGGAGATGAAGGCGCAGGAGAAGATTGAAGAGTTGCGCAAGCGAGAGTTGCTGCTGCTCGAGCATATCGCCGAACACGTCGGCCAGCTTGGAGATGTGCCCGCCTGCACGGCGATGTGCTCGAGCTCGCCGAGCTCGAGTACCGGTACATCTCATCAACAACCAGCTACCCGGGGGGGATACGCTGCCGCCCCGGCAAAGCCAACGGCGCAGGTTAGATTCATTAATGTCGTGCCATGAGTTTTGGGGCGGCGCACAGGAACGCACTGGTCACTGTGCCCTACTAGAGGAGACCAGTGCACTTCTATCGGTTACTTCGTTATCGGACCGGGGGAGTGAAACGTCACGAAACTGCACCGATTGTTTCGGCGACTCGGACTGAGTGTGAGGAGACTTGCAAGACCGCGACGTCCGGTCGGGTGTGATCACAGGACAAGAGTGTCGGCCGGGAATTCCTATGAAGTCGAGCGAGTCAACCGAAGTCCTTCGTGTTAACGTTCACAGCCAATGTTCACACACCAAACACCCCTCCCTCCTTGCTTGATCGATGCGAGAGCCACTCCTGTTCGATGCGCTGCCGAGCACCTCATGTGCCCTTGTCGCCGAGCAGCTGTCACAGCTCAAGCTGAACGCCACGCGCTGGTTATCGGCAGCTGCGACACCAAGAACGCCGCTCGAGGAAGCTGCAGCGGCCATTTTCTCGTTTCACACAAGGAGCATGAGTTTTGACGCTTCGCAGTCGGGCGCAGAGTTCTGGGTGCAGTCGCACCTTGAGAGCAAATCGATTGGCGTGCCATTGCACCGTGACTTTGACCTGGGAGCCCTCGAGGCTGAAGGTCGCACTGACCTCTTTCCAGCGGTCTCCACGATAACCTATTTCAGCAGCAGTCCGTCCATGCCTACAATCCTTCTCACCAACTTTACGCAAGGCAAGACGGTGCGCGACTCGGTCGCACGCGAGGCGTGGGCCGTCTTTCCTCGCGCGGGCAAGCATCTAGCCTTCGCCGGCTCCGCGTGGCATGGAGTGGCACCTCCTCTTCTCTGGTCAGCCGGTGTGACCACTCCTACCCAGCTGGCACGCCCTGGACAGTTGCGAGTGACGCTGCTGGTCAACATTTGGCTGGATCACGTGCCATTAGGTGCTGCCCAGCGAGAGCGCGAGCGTACCTCTCAGCGGCAGAAGGCGTCCGCGGTGGCTGACGACCTCATCTTGATCCCGACCCTTAATCTAGTCGAGAACAACGACCCAAAGGACCACGAACGATGGGTGCTTACGACGGCGCGTGTGTGGACGCACGAGGTTGGCATCTCCCCAAGCGAGGCTGGAATCTCCCCAAGCGAGGTCGGAATCTCCCCGAGCCCGAGCCTCGCTGACGAAGTCTTTTCCGGGCCCGCCAAAGCGGCCGTGGTGCAGCGCGAAGCGGCGCTCGCTTTGGTCATGGACCGGGCAGCGTGCACAGGAGCCAAGCTATGGTTTCCGGAGCTCATGGCAACGGCCCGTGGCTCCGCAGTGGCGCGGAAGGTGACTTTCACAGAGGAGGGGCGTCGTTTGGAATCGGTGAGTGGCCTGTGCATGAGTCTCGAGCCGACTGCCCATGCAGCTGCGCCGTCCGAAGAAGCCATCCAAGCCGCCTTGGTGCAGGCAGAGGCTGACTATGCAGAGGCCCTCGCGATGCGTTCGACCGATATGGCCGCATCCATGGCACTGATCCAGCGCGCCGCGGCGGGCGGGCATGCTGAGGCACAGTCGGTGATGGGATTGGCTTATGCCCAGGGCCACGGCGGAGTCGCTGCCGATCTGGAGAAGGCAGTGCACTTCTGTCGCGCGGCCGCCCTTCAAGACCATGCCGAGGCGACTTACAATCTGGTCGCCCTGTGCAACGCCCGCCCCGGCTGCCTCGAGGCTCAGAGCTCTGAACAGGCGATCGGATGGCTGCGGCAAGCTGCGACCCAAGGGCACGCGGCGGCGGCGTACGAGGCGGCCCAGCTGCTCTTGCTGCACGCCCCCGGGGAGCTGCAGGGCGCCCTTGAGCTCTTCCTCATCGGAGCCCGGGCCGGACATGCCCGCGCCCAGTACAACGCTGCGTCCCTGCTGCATGAGATGGGCTCCCTCGACGAGGCGCTCGTTTGGTTTGGCCGAGCGGCGGAGCAGAACGATGACGCCAAGGTAGCGGCCGACGCCCAAACCGCGCTGGAGGTGCTCAAAGCGAATCCCATGTTGAAGGGGGAGTTGTAGAGAGAGCACTGTGGACGGGGCCATCGGGACGGCGGGGCGAGAGCACTGTGTGAAAATAATTCAACTTAAACACCGCCTCCCAAAGAAAATTGGGACGAAACCTCGTTCACAACAGGTACCGGTACCGGTAGCTCGCGTCAGCGCGTTCACGGGATCTAACTCGGATCGGCTACCGTCCGAAAAGGCATGTCTAAGCAGTCCATTACGTCGCTTCAGGCTCTGTGGGTGACCGCGAGCAGCGACCAGGAGCCAGAAGCGTACTTGAAGGCATTCGTGACCGGCCAGCGCTCGGACGGCTCGCTCCGGTGCACCACCCAAGGCCGGAGTCCAGGCGAGAGGATCTGCAGGTTGCACGTGGATGCGTGGCCACGAATTGCGGACAGCGCTTCTATGGGAGAGGAGCCATCCGATCTGACAGAGCTTCCCCTTCTTCACAAGCCCGCCCTGCTAAACTGCCTTCGTCGGCGGTTGGAGCAAGACCACGCCTTTGGCACGTGGCTCGGCCGAGACTCGTTGCTCTGGCTCAACCCATGCGGACCGACGCCAGAGCTGTGGACGGCGAAGCGCATGCGTATCGCGGCGGCGGCGGCCGAGGCGGACGATGGTAGCCCGCCCGATGCCCACTGCTACTCGCTCGGCGAGCGAGCGCTCCGCGCTGCGCTCGGGCGTAGCGGCACTGGCGCCGCTGCCGGCAAGGAGACGCTCGCTCGATCACAGGCAGTGCTTGTGCACGGAGCGCAGGGCGCTGGCCAGCCTGAGGTCTTCGTGCTACTGGCCTCTTATTGGCTCTGGCGCACGACTGACCCGTACGGCCGCGCCGCCGGCGTGCTCGCAGGCGGAGCTGGTGGCAGTGGCAGTAGCAAACTCGTCAGCAGCAAACTCGGTGGCAGTGGCAACGGCGGCGATGCAGCGGCACTTCTCGCGGCAGGCGAGGCGGTGCTGCAGGCTTTCGGCAGCGCGCGCTCGCGCCAGTTTGCAAGCACGCCCCGCTTTGGCCGGTGCCTGCGCTTGCGCCTCGACGCACAGAATGGCTCGACCGTCTCGATCACGGTCTCTGCATTTGGTCTCGAAGCTTCCCGCGTGTGCGAGGCGGCTAGCGAGGCGGAGGGCAATTTCCATGCGTACTATGCCGTGCTGCACCAGGCGTCGCTGCGCCATGGCGCACCGCTCGCCACGGACGCCGAGAGGAAGCCCATGGCTGCCGGATCTCGCAGCGTCTGCGCACCTCCTCGTGACTTTGCGATGCTGCGCTCGTGCGCGGCGGCGGCCGACGGTGCGCGGCGTGGCCCGGAAGACCTTGAGCGCCTGCGCGATGCGCTCGGGACGGCGGCGCTCGGCTTGAGCGGCAGGGAGATCTCGCATCTGTGGTGCCTGCTCGAAGGGATGCTGCATCTGAGCAACCTCGTCTTCGTCGACGAGGCGGCGGAGGAGTATGTCGACGAGCACGCGAAGGCCTCTATCTCCTCCGTCGAGCTGCACAGATGTGCGGCACTCCTCGGCCTGCCGTCGCTGCATGCGCTGCTGTGGGAGGCCGAGGTGCGCTCGATGACGAAACTGCCGTCGCCGCCGCTCTCGCAGCTGCAGCCGCCACCGCAGCAGCCGCCGCCGAGGGCGTCGTCGCCCTCGGCGCTCGCGGCGGTGCGTCGGACGGCGGCGCAGGCGGCCACGGTGCGCCGGGCGCTGATGGAGGAGATCCATGCGCATGTCTTCCAGCTGCTCAACGGCCGGCTGAATGCGGCACTCGCACGGCTCCTCTCCAAGCACCAGGCTGGAGGCCGCAATGCTGGCACTGCGCCGGGGCCGCCGTCGGGCGTCGCGAGCACGGAGCTCCTGCTCCTCTCACCTCCGCCCTCGGAGATCTTGCCGGTGAACGGCCTGCACCAGCTGTGCTCGCAGTACGCGTCCGAGCGCCTGCACGCCCTCTTCGTGAGCACCACACTCGTGGCAGAGCAGCGTCGCTACCTGGACGAGTGCGTCGGGTGGACGGAAGTACCCCTTCCCGACACGCGCGCGCTGCTGTCGCTGCTCGATGGGCGCGTCGAGATTGAACCCCTCGCACCCCTCCCCCCATCACCAAGCCGCCGCGCGGCGCTCACGGCCGAGGGAACAGACGGCGCCGCCAGCAGTGTCGGCGGCAGCACTGGGATGGGCGGCGGCAACGGCGGCACGCCACTGCTCGCGCTGCTTGAGCTGCACTCTCGCGCGGTTCCGTCAAGCTCAATAGCCGATGAGGCCACGAACGCCGCACTGCTCACCAGCGAGCTGCATCGCAAGCACCCTAGCTCCGCTGCTCTGGCGCACCACACCGCCTCTTCCTTCGTGGTGCACCACACGGCTGGTTCCGTGCTCTACGACGCACGCGCCCTGCTCAGTTCGGGCCGGGGCTCGGGCCTGCCGTACACTGCCAAGCTCCATTTTCTGGAGTCGTCCAATCTCCTCGTCAAGCAGATTGGCGAAGCCTTCCTCCCCGGGGCCGCGGCAGTCGGCGGTACGGCCGCCGATGGCAGCAGCCTGGGCGGCGCGGGTGGCATCGGCGGTGTCGCCAGGCGTGCCGTTCGCTCGGTTGCGGCGAATTTCGTGCACGAGCTGCGTGAGATTTTGCACTCCTGCGAGCTCTACGAGCTGCGCCACCTGCTCTGTGTGGTCCCCAACGGCTCCGAGGTTCCCCACACGTTCGAGCCACGCGTCGTGCTCCGTCAGCTCGATGCGTTGGCGGTGCCCTCGGCGGCCTACCTGTTGGCCAACGGCTACCCTGTGAAGCTACCGCTGCTCGCCGTCACTGGCCGTCTGCGCGCGGCCGCGCCGCCTTCATGGGCGGCTCTCGCTCCTCGTGGTTTCGTGCAGGCTATCTTCACAGCATGCGGGCTGCGCTTCGGCCGCCACTATCAGCTCGGGCGCACATGCGCGCTCGTGCGCACGCAGCCGCGCTGGGGCGGGCGCAAGCTGTACGCGCAGGTGCTTGCGCTGCTTGCGCTGCCCGAGACGGCGCTCAAGGCGGAGCTCGCTCAGCTGCATCTAAAGTCGTCACGGCTCACGCTATATGCGACGACCATCTTCACCTACTGGGCGCGCCGTTGGGTTCGAGCCCATCGCGACGCACCCAACAGACCGTATCGGGCGATGCGGGCCGTACCGGTACCTGGCGCGGCGAGACCCTCCCCGAAGACGGAGCCATTGCGTCCCGGCCCACCCCCGATGACGCCTGCGGCGCACCTCGAGGCTTCACACCTCCATTCACACCTCGAGGCTTCTGCGCCCCGTGGAGCGCCCCAGACGCTCGCGGATGGCGAGTCATTGGCTTCTCAGCCCCGTACCCGAGCAGCCGTTGCAGCCGAACCAACCATGTCGGCGGAGGCGTGCCGTCTGCAGCAGCAGATGGCGCGACAAGAGTACGAGGATGCGGCAGTCTCCGAGGCGAGGGATGCACGCACGGGCCGGGCAGCCGCGCCCAGCCTCACCCTTGCCGCCGTCGAGGGACTAGTCGACACGGCCATGCGCGCGAGTGCCGCTTGTCCGCCAGCGTGGGCGCGCGACCCCCCGCTCGGGCACGCTCGCTGCGCTCTCGTGCGTCCGGACGCGTCGGGTGGCATGGTGCACACAGCAGCGCGCTCGCCGGAGCGCCACCACTTGCATCGGCCTGCGGCTCTTCACTGGAGCCCTAGCTGTGAAGATCTCGAGGCCGATCTGGCCGGTGGTCTGGCAACAGAGGGGAGCAGCACCCCCGCTCGCTCCATGGTGCTCGCGGTCGCTTCGAGGGCAAGCCGAGCGCTCGCATTCGGAAGCCGCGCTCCCACGAATGCGAGCGCTCCTACGAATGCGAGCGCTCCTACGGCGGCGGCGCTCGCCGTGAGCAGCCGCTCGACGCGGCCGGCGCCCTCGCCGCCACCCTCGCCGCCGGCGTCGGGTGGGGGGTGGGCCGGCGGCGGGTGGTTCGCTGGAACGATCCGCACCCTCGTCGAGTTCATCGATGGCCCGTCGGGTGTTGGTGAGCCTGACCAGCTGTACCACCATCACAGCCACCACTCTCGCTACCACCACCACCATGGCTCCCCTCACCACCACCGGCACCGGCATCGGTGCCGCGACGGGCTCGCGCACGAGCAACTGTACGAGCGCACTCCGCGCGGCGCGAGCCACCACGCGAGCCATCACGAGCTCCTCGAGGACGTCCTGCATCGTCGCGAGCAGCAGCAGCAGCAGCACGGCGCGGCTTGGCTGCGGTCGCCACCGTCGGTGGCGTTCGCCGACTGGGACGGCGACGAGGAGGCCATCCGACTGGATGACGAGGAGGCGGTACCGGTAATACAAGGAGCCTGGCACTCGGCCGGTAATACCGGTACTACGCTGGCCGGCTCGAAGTCGTGGGCGCCATGGTGGGCGACAACGATGGACCCGCGCCATGGTGAGCGCCATGGTGAGCGCCGGGGCGTGCCCGAGCGCTACCCCCTCCACCGAGACGGCGCCTCGGCTGCGGGCGAAACGCCCGCCGCTAAGGTCGCGCCGCGTCGGGCGTCGTCGGTGCAGGCGGACGGCCGAGGTCGACCTCGAGGTCACGGTCACCCTCGAGGCTCCATCCGGCTCTACCCGGCCGCGTGGGAGGATGAGGAAGAGGACGACGTGGAGGACGTCGTCGAGGGCAGCAAGGCGGTCGCCTTGGAACAGCTCCGTCCGGACTATTGCGGCGCGAGAAGCGCGGTCGACTCCATTGGCGTCGCTCAAGAGTGGCAGCCGGTCTCCACCAACGACGCCGCCGACCTGTCGCCACCCGGCTCACCGCCCAAGCGGTCAGTGCGAGGCCGGATCGGGCGCGCGGCGGGAGGCGAGGCGGCAGATGTGCGCACGCTCGCGGCGACGCTGCGCGCGTGGGATCGTCCAACTCTCGTTGGAGCCCACCTGCCGGCCCTCGTGGCTCTCTCTGACGCGCCCAAGGCGATCGCTCTCTCCGCGCTGCTGCCTTCTCGCACGCTCACCAGCCTGACGCTGCGTGATTGCCAGCTTGGTGAGCGATGCGCCCTCGCCATCGGCCAACTGCTCGCGATGGGCGTGCCGCTCGCCTTCCTCGACCTGCGCGGCAACGCGATCGGTGAGCGCGGCCTCGCCGCAGTCTCGTCCGGCATCCAAGAAGGAGTGCCCCTTGCAGAGCTCAAGCTCGTGCATGCCATGCCGCACCCTTTCTCGGAGGCGGCGCTCGACTGTCTGCATGCTGCCGCGAGCCGCTGCACCGTGCTCATCTCCATTCACCTCGGGGAGGTGAGCACGGCTGCGGCCGGGAGCGGCGGATCCCTCGCCAAATTGCAGCGCGCGCTGCTGCTCAACGTGGAGGCGGCCTCTGCTGCCTCGCGCCCCGCGATGGCATGGGGGCACGAATCATTCACATGCACAGCCAACGGGGACACGGACGTTCACGCCCTCGCACCGTCGACCGAACTCGAGCCCTTGCCGATGCCCTCGCCCCCGCCCTCACCGCCCAACGTGGCGCAACAGTCGGGTGAGTCGGCCGACTCTGTTGCCGCGCCGCTGGCGGCGCCAAACGGCTGTGAACGTTCACACCCGGCGCCAAACGGCTGTGAACGTTCACACCCGGCGCCAAACGGCCCACGCCCAACGGCCCAATTCGCCCCCGCCACGGTGCCCGTGGGCGCACTGAGCGCTGACGCCTCGGCGGACAAGCCAAGCACGCTCGGCGGACAAGCCGATGGGCTGTCGAGCGTGCTTGGCGCGCTCGCACGCGGGGGTCTGCGGACTCTCAAGCTGACGCACGACGCCGCCGCCGCGCGAGCGCCGCCCGCTCGGCAGATCGAGCTGCTGCGCGCTCTGTCCAACTGCCGCACGTTGCGTATCGCGCAGCTCGTCAATGTTGGACTGGGAGATAGCTGGGGCTTTGCGCTCGCGGCGGCGCTGCCACGGCTGCGCTCGCTGCGCATCCTTGACGTCTCCTACAACCACATCGGTTCGGGCGCCGCGCGTGCCATCGCCGTGGCCCTGCCTTCGAACCACTCGCTGGTCTGGTGTCAGGTGCTGCCGCAGTGGCTCCCCCTAGACCGTGCTGCCGAGCTCGCCTTGGGCGCCGCCCTCGCGCCGCGCCGTATCAAGCTCGACCTGCACGTGCGCGCGGCCAAGGGCGTCGTGTCGGCGGGGGGGGACGTTGGTGAGCCATCCGTGCGCTTCGAGTGGCGCGGCGTCGTGCCGAGCACCGGCGCCGCGACGCCCGCCGCGACGCTCAACCCGACGTGGGGGAAGCACTTTACGCTCTGCGTTCCGGGAAGTCTGCTGTGGCCGCCCTCGCGAACGCCGCTCACCCTCCGGTTGATCGACCAGCGCCGTGACGCTCAACACAGCGCGCCCGACCTACCGATGGCCACCTGTGAATTGCCGCTCGGGGCGCTATTGCTTGCGGAGGAGGTCCTCGCGGTGCACTGCACACTCAACCGGCCGGCGGGCGCCAGGCCCATCGCCGTGCGCGGCGCCGCCGAGCTGCTGCTCGAGCTGAGCACGCTCCATGTGGGCGCTGAGCAGCCAGACGACCAAGTGCCCGGCGTACCGGCCGTATGGCTGCACGGGCTCGCACAGCAGAGGCGCGCCGAGATCGGTGCGGCCACGCGGCTCCAGGCCGGCTACCGGGGGCGCAAGTTGCGCCGGTACATTATAAGCCGCCGCCAGAGCCCCGAGCTAGTTCGTCAGAAGCTCGAAGCTCCGCGCTCGCTATCCGCCGAGGCGGCCGAGGCGTCTCATGCGGAGAGCGCGGGTGGCACGGTGTGCCTCGCCCTGCGCCGCTGCCCGCACGGCTCGTGGCGTCTCGTCCGACGTCTGGTCCGCACGGTGGCCCCGTGCTGCGAGGCCTGCTGTAGGCCAGCCCTTTCGGGGCTGCGTGGGCGTGCGTATGAGGTCTACCACAACCGGGCACCCGCCTCTGCGCCAGGCCGCGCCAGCGATGGTGCCGCCGCCGCCGCCAACACCGCAATGCCCTTGCTCCCTCAGACTATGGAGCGCAGCGACGTGCCGCGCGGCGGCGGCGCGGGTGCGAAAGTGGCGCCTGTGCGTCAGGAGAAGTTCGAAGAGCGTCAGGAGCAGCAAGAGGTCAAGTCAAGTCAAGTCAAGTCAAGTCAAGCAGAGGCGAGCCTGCGCGTGCGGAACCTCGAGGCGGCCATCACAACGGCCGATTTGAAGGGCAACGAACCCGCCGCCAGAGGGGCGCTTTCCTCCTCCTCTGCCGGCGGCTTGGCCAACGACCAGGCGAGGCGCCGGGAGCAGCTGCTGCGCCTGGTGCTCTGTCTGCTCTGCTCGTGTATCATCGTCTTCGGCGCAGCGGGCCTGGCGATCTTGGTTGTCGTGCTCATTTGAGAAGAATGTCAGAGGTTGTTTTCACATGTTTTCACGTTCACAGGTCAAGTGTTTGGCCCACACGCAAGGGGGAGCGGCTTCCGCAAGAGTCTCTGTACCGCGGTTTGGCTCTCAAAAAGCTCTCACCTCCAAAGACGCGGGCGACCGCACACCCACCCGCGGGGAACCGCATCGCACCCTGCGCATCATGACCATAGGCTACTTCTTCGCCTTGGGCTCGGCGTTTTTCAATGGCATCTTCGTGGCGTTTATGAAGATACCGTCTGTCGCAGCGACCAAACTACATCCGGTGCTCTTCAATGGGTACGTGAGTCTGGGCGTCTTCCTCTCATCATGGCTGGTTGTGCCTTTCTTCCAGCTGGCCGGCACCTCACTTGCATTCACGTGGTTTGGCTTCCTGGCCGGCGCGATCTTTGTGATCGCAAGCTCATTCAGCTTCATCGCGGCCAGCAATATTGGTCTGAGCACCGGCCAGGGCGTTTGGGGCGGGACGGCCATCGTGGTCTCCTTTTTGTGGGGCACGCTCGGGCCGGAGCCCATCTGCGCGCCCGTGCAGTCAGTCGCGCTCTCGCTCGTTGCCGTCGGACTGCTCCTCATCGGTGTGCTCGGCATCGTTAAGAGCGTGCCCATTGGCGACGCGCTCGGGAGGCTGTGCGAGGCGCGCGCCCGGACGTCAGCTGTCGACTCGGCGGCAGTGCGGCTGCACGAGTCGGTGGTGGCGTCCGACGACCCGGTGGTGGCGTCCGACGACCCGGCGGTGGGCGGTGGTGCACCAGCGGTGGACGGCAACGCGGCCGCGGCCGCCTCCGCCGCCTCGACCCGCGCTGTCGGCCTCGCAGCAGCCCTCATGGTAGGTCTCTTCGGTGGGTCCGTCCTCGTGCCCGCGTCGTTTGCTGGAGAGGCCTTCAGCGGCCAGAAGGCGATTGCCTTGCTGCCCTCGTTTGGCATCGGCGCTCTGAGCATGGCGCTGCTGACCACCGGGAGCTGGTATGCAAGGCTGCTCTCACGCGGCGAAGCGCCGCCGCTTCATCTTCGGGCTGCCTTGTGGGCGGGCTGCCTGAGCGGTGCCACCTGGAACGCGGGGAACCTCTGCTCGATTGTCGCGATCAACTACTACTCGGTGCCGTTTGGGGTCGCGTACCCGTTGCTACAAGCGAGCCTCGTCTTCGGTGGGTTGCTCGGTATCTTCGTCTTCGGAGAGCTCAAGAAACGAAAGGCGATCGCCGTCTTCTTCGCGTCCGCGGCGCTCGTGCTCGGTGGCGCGGTGCTGCTCGGGATGTATGGGCCGTCCAAGTCGGCCTCGCCCTCGCCCATCGCCTCGCCACCCGCGCCACCAGTGAGGGCGACCCTACTAGCTCCAGTTTCGTCATCGGCGACCCTGATGCCGTCGTGGGCGACCCTAGAGGCTCCGGTGCCGACGCTCGACGCGGCGAGCGGTGACGAGCCGCCCTCTGCCCCCTGGTCGCCCACCGCGCCGCCTGCTGCTCCCCCCTTGGACCACTTGCTCGAGATCACGAAGGTGATGGTCACGGTCACCAGCCTGAACGTGCTCGGCTACTTTCTCAAGCGCGCCTCCGATGCGGGTGCCCGGGCGGAGCGTGGGCTTGGCTTCCTCATAGGGAGCGTCGCGCTGCCCGCCCTGATCATGCACTCGCTCGCCACTATCGACCTCACGACGGTCGACTTCGACGTGCTCGCGGCCGTACTCATTGCCAAGCTCGGCATCCTCATCCTGGGCGCCATCATCGGCTACCTTGGGCGTAAGAGCCACGCGGCAGGCGATGGCGCGATGCGCGCGGGTGCTGTGGCCCTCTTCTGCACCAACTCGGATGACATCGGGTTGGCGTACCCCTTCTTCCTCGGCCTCTTCCCCGAGGAGAAAGCAAACATCCTCTTCCTCCTCTCGGCCGCGCAGGCGCTGCTCATCGCGCCGTGGTGTTTTGTGCTCATGGAGATAGGCGACGGCCAGGCGAAGGCAAGGGCCAAGTCGAGGGCCAAGGCCAAGGCGTTGTGCGAGCTCCCGCAGGCCGTCCTCCCGCAGGCCGTCCTCCCACAGGCCGGTGGAGCTCTGGAATCCTCCTTGAGCACTTGCTTCCTCGACTCGGTCTCTTCCCAAGCCGCCATCAATGGGATGACGTCTTCGGACAGGGCGCCCAGGACGGCGCCCCCACTTCGAACGCAGGGCAACAAGATCGTCCTGCGGAAAGTGCTGCTCAACGCGGCGCGCAATCTCGCGTGCAACCGGCTCATCCTGAGCGCGCTCGCCGGGCTGCTGTGGAATCTCATCTTTGGCCCGGTGCTGCCCTGGTATGCCCTCGAGCAGCGCTTGATTGCCTCGAGCAGCGCTTGATTGCCTCGTGATTGCCTCGTGATTGCCTCGTGATTGTCTCGTGATTGCCTCGTGATTGCCCCTTGATTGCCTCATGATTGACCCTTGATTGTATTTTGATTGCTTCTGAGCGTCTCCCTCATCAGGTATATTGAGCAGCCCATTACGTCGCTCGCGCATATGTCCCAACCGCTCCTCCTGATCTTGGGTGGCATGTCGCTCGTGGGCACTGGCAAGGCGGTCGATTCGCTTGGCAAGGTGGCACTGCCCGCCGCAATCGTGGCGGTCAAGGTGCTGGTGCTGCCCAACATTATCAGCGTGCTCGCAATCGAGTTCAGCGTAGACTCGAGCTCCGAGCAGTTCTCGTTCGAGTTTGGGCTCGTCCCAGCCGCCGCATCGACCATGGTGATGGTGGGCCAATTCGGCGCATCGCAGGAGCTCATGCTCATGCTCTCGGGTGCGTATGCAATCGGCAGGGCGCTCTCGATCTTTCTGCTCTTCGTCTTCGCCGCTCTGCTCACGATTCCATCCGGCGAGCCGATGCGCGCTTTGATCACACATACGTGCGTCGTGATGCACGCGCTGTCCTTGTGCGGCACGTTGTGGATCGTGCTCCTCGCCATCATGCTGCCGCGCTACCGCACCCACGCGCCGCACGTGCGTGTCATGGGGCTCACGCTTCTTCAGCTCGCCTTCTCCGCCTCCTTCCTCGCCGTCGGCCAGGACCGCATCCTGCACGATGGCACGAGCGATGAGCGCCTGACACTCTTCACCATCGTCAACTCGTTTCGCTGGGCAGTGGACGGGTGGCTCTTGGTCGTCACATGGGCTCAAGCACGCGAGGCTGGTTTGGGGCCCGGGGCCCGTCGTGTCGGCCGGCATAGGCCGGAGGCCGAGACCGCCTTCCTCTCTGCTCGTGTGTGGCTGTGGTATGCGGGCCTATCGGCCGCGCTGTCGGGGATTGCCCTTTCTTCTCTTCCGTGGCTGCTCGGCGGCATCCCGTACCCAAAGGACCCACCCGTTCCGCTCTGGATACTGTATGATTCACAGATGCTCACGTATGCGATCGTGTACTGCATCGTCGCGGCGGTGGTGTTCGGGCTGCTCGCGCTCACCATCGTGCGCGCGCGCATTTACGAGAAGATGAGCCGCTATGAAGCGGCCTGGGAAGAGCTCGGTGGTTCCGCCAACGCCCCGCCAAGCCCGCTCGTCTGGAGCGAGCACGTAGCCACGCGCGCGTGCGCCAACGAGCAGCGGACTCCGCAACAGGAGGCAGGCGGATGCCTCAACGCGACTTCGGATTCCGCAGCTCCTTCCGCAGCTCCTTCCGCAGCTCCTTCCGCAGCGCGAGAGGAGCCTGGACCTGAAGAGCCGTCCGAGACGGGCGCCGAGTCGGGCGCATCGTCTCGGGCGGCGGCGGCAGCGGCGGCAGCGGCGGCGTCGGCGGCGCACTCCGGGCTGCAGCTGCGGATCGGCATTCTCTGTGCATGCGGCCTTATCCGATTCGTGGCGCAGGGGGTCTTATGCCTCAAGCTCTGGGAGGATGACCGCATCGCGGGCACGCCTCAGGGCTTCATGGAGATCGAGGGCTACATCGCGCAGCTGCTGATCGTGGTCATGGTCTTCGAGGACGGGCAGGGCTTCTGGACCTTCCTCATGTTCGGCATGCCGCCCGAGTTGCTCGCGCTCATCCAAAGCGCTCTGAGTCGCTCGTATGCAAAGCTCAAAAGGCTCTTCCATCAAGGCATCCGGCACACCGAGACTGGCAGGGACCTCTATAACCAGACACAGAGTGACGAAGACATGTGGGCGCCTCGGACCGCCGACGAAACTTCCTTCGTGCCACGCAGCGACTCGCCTACCATGCGCCGCCCCCCTCTTTGATGCGCGTCGATGCATCGTGAACGGAGCTGTGAACGGAACCACCGGAACCGCAGACGGTTACGTCATCCTCGTACGCGTGCACGGCGCCGGGCAGCCTTGGTAGGCCACCGACGTGCGCGAGATCCGGTGTGCGGAGCGCTCTCGTCGATCTCGGCTTGATCATCCTCGTGTGAGTCCTGTGTGTGTGCCATGCACCCGATATCGTATGCACCCGACCCCGCGCACCGGAACGGCGCGAGCTCGGGGGAGATGACGGGACATAACGAAAGTGGGCCGTGCGTGACGACCGCCCGTGGCGCGTCGCGTGTGCGAGAAGCCATTGTACAACTCACCTCTCTCAGTAGCTACTGGCAGTACGCACCGAGTGACAACCGAGTCAGAGGACTCACGTTTTCGGTTTTGTAATCAATATTATCAGTAATCACATTGATACATCACCGATCACGACCGGAGCGCGGAGGCCGCCTATACACGCCATATTGATATTCCACTCGACCAGACGACACAGGGTTAACGTAAGGGAAACGCAGTCGTTACGACCGTACGCTCTGGCTACGGCTTTACCTCCTCCTCTACTCCTCCTCCTCTTGCTCTTCCTCAGGGGCCGCCATGAGCGATCGGATGAGGCTGTCCGCGCCGATGATCTTTTTGACCGACTTAATGGATTTACTCCACTTGCCCGGGCCGGCACCTCCCGAGCCAGCTCCCGCAAAGAGGGCAAGCACGCCGGTCGCCTTGGTGTCGCCGATGGTAGGTGCCTGAGGCTCGGGCTCGGTCGCAGCAGCAGGTGCGCCGTCCACCTTCGCCGGGCTCGAGCCCTTCGCAGAACGTGGACGTGGGGAGGGCGTCCGACGACCCGGTGTGAAAAGCGTAGTGACCGTCGACATCGTCTTGAGGTCGTCAATCTTCAACGCCTCGACATGCTCGAGGCCGCCCTTGCGTTGGATCTCGATCTTGCGCCTTCGCAGGATTCCCTCGATCAGCTTGAAGTTCGGCACGTCCGGGTTCTCGCCGCTCGTGGCCGTCTGGTACAGTGCGAACAGCTCTTTCTCCGGCAGCTCGGGCGACGCATTCATGATGCATCCGGCGAAGACGTCGAAGCTCTCCTCCCCACCGGCCGCTTTCACCCATGTCTTGTAGATGCCAGTGAGGATCTCGGCGTCCTTATCTTGCTGCCTGAGCATGCCCTCCACGGACAGGTCCAGAAACTGGAACAGCGTCAGGTGCCCTCGGGAGTCCAGATCCGGCTTCCCGAGGTACTGCCTCTTGTAATTCGGAAAGGGCAGGTCGTTCTCGTCCTTTATCTTTGCTTTGGCCTTCTGATTCTGGGTTGCAGTCTGCAGGATCATACGCTGGAGTCGATCGTGGAGGTCTTTGTGACTCTTCTCGAACATGCGCTTGATCGTGTTGAGGCACACAAACACGGGCACGGAGATCTGCGTCATCGAGCCGATCATGTTCCAGAAGGCACCGATGCTTTTGAGCCCGAGCGTGTGCTCGTCTCCTATCGTCTTTGAGATACCATCGAGCATGTCAATGTAAAACTCGAACTCCTCGTTCGGCGTGCGCTCCTCAACCGGCACGCCGTGCCACGAGCCTTTCCAGAAGGGCATCAGAAATGGCTCGCCCTCCGTCAGACCCTTCTTCTCGTCCTTGCGGTAGCGCTCCACGCGCACGCCGTACAGGAACTCGTTGATGTTCTTGATCGCGAGCGACTTGATGCCGTACAGCACCATAAACTGATCGGGGATGAACTCAGGGAATGGCTGGCGATCGCGCTGCTGCTTGTCGGCCTCGATGTTGGCCTCAATCTTGACCTGGTAGAGCGCCGAGAGCAGCCGGCGGCACATGAGCACGTTCATCGCCTTGACGTCCTTTCGGTTGAACTTGATCTCGCACAGGGAAGTCACACACGACGTTGGCATCATGCGTTTGCCATCGCCGCCATCACCGCCTACCTCCTCGACCGCACCACCTCCCGAAGGCCTTTGGCTCATCGAGACCATCGACTGCCCCGCCTGGCACCCAATATCAGCGGTATCGTCGCCGCCTGCGCCGCCGCCGCCCCTGCGGCCGCCGCCGCCCCTCTTGGCAAGCTGCCCCTCAAGTCGCTGCAGCTCGATGAGCTCCTCGGGCGTTAGCTCGCCCGCCGCCTGCCGTCGCTTTAGATCAGCGAGGCGCGCCGCCAGCTCGTCCTCCTCGGCTGTGCCGCCGCCCTTGCCGCCGCCCTTGCCACCGCCCTTGCCGCCGCCCTTGCCACCTCCGTTTCTGTGGCCAGCTAGCAGAGCGCGACGTTCCTCCTCCGTCAGATTCGGGTCCATCAGCTTCTCAAGGAGCTCGTCCATCCGCTTCTTCTCGGCGTCGAACTCCTTTTGCATGCGGCGCTCCATCTCCCGCAACCGACGCGCGAGCTCCGCCTCCATATCGAAGTCATCGTCGCTGTTACCTTTGCCGCCCTTGCCGCCCTTACCGCCCTTACTTCCTTTTCCCTTTTTGTCCTTGTCGATCACGCTTTCGAGCTCCTTCATCCTGGCTTCGAGCCGCCTCAGCTCCTCCTCCTCCTCGGGGGTGAGCTGCCCGAGTGCCTGACGCCGCTTGAGGTCTGCGATGCGCGCGGCCATCTCCGCTGCCTCCCTCTCGGCGTCTGAGAGCTCGTCGCCCTTGCCGCCCTTGCCGCCCTTGCCCATTGCCGCGTCTAGCTCCTTCATCCTGGCTTCGAGTCGCCTCAGCTCCTCCTCCTCCTCGGGGGTGAGCTGCCCGAGTGCCTGACGCCGCTTGAGGTCTGCGATGCGCGCAGCCATCTCCGCTGCCTCCCTCTCGGCGT